>Ga0265337_1001002_pt1 | contig 14725 bp, 13 predicted proteins | sample 42122metaG_FD_192441 | JGI IMG/M metagenome (GOLD analysis project Ga0265337, IMG submission 192441) | Rhizosphere microbial communities from Carex aquatilis grown in University of Washington, Seatle, WA, United States - 4-21-22 metaG | ecosystem: Host-associated > Plants > Roots > Rhizosphere >... | reverse complement strand
TCCCCGTCACGTCCTGGACCGATATGCCCCCGTCGCCGGTGCTTTTATTGGTCAGGGTGAACCGGTTGTTCGTGGGATCATAGTTGGCAACGACGCCCGCGGCGGAATCGTTGATGCGGCTGATCACGCTGGCGACGTTGTCGCTGGAGGCGTTGAAATTGATGGTGACACCGTTGATCAGGAAGGCCCCGGCCCCGCTGCCGCCATCGGAGATGGTGGTCGCGAAATTGGCCTGGTTGAGGGTGCCGGTGGTCTTGACCGCGCCGAGCTGAGCCGAGCTGGACACGGTGCCGGTGCCGTTGTTGCCGAGTTTGGCCACCTGGAGAAAGTTGCTGGTGTCGGTGGCGCTGCCCAAAACGATCTCACTGCTGCTGCTGAGGGTGATTCTGTCGGCGTTAGTCCCGCTGGCAGCGTAGCTGGCGGTGACCGCTCCGCCCGTGGCTGTGCTGATATTGGTGAACAGGTCCTGGAGTGTGTCGCTAGCCGAGACCGTGATTTGCTTTCCGTTCACGGTGAAGGTGCCGGCGGTGACGGCGGTGGCAAAGCCCGCGGCACTCAACGCCAAACCGGATACGTCATCGGTGGAACTCAGCGCTGCGCCGGCTCCGGCGGTGCCTTGCAGGGCCGCCGCGGTAGCCAACTGAGAGAAGTTGAAGCTGTAGGTGCCGATGGCTGTGCCCGCCGCGGCGGTCGCGCTGGCGAGAGTGGCGTCCGAGGAGGCGGCCGTGCGGCTATCGAAAAAGCTGGGATCATTCAGAACGGTGACATCATTCTGCAGCACGCTCAGTTCGGTCTTGATGCTGCCGAGGGCGTTGTTCTGCTGCTGGATCGTGCTCTGCTCGCTTTGCAGTTGAGTCTCCGGCGCACGCTCGACCTGGACGAGCTGGCTGACCAGGCTCTGCCAATCGAAACCGGACGCGAGGCCCGAGATCGCGAGGCTTGAGGTCCCGGTCGATGAACTTGTAGCGGAGGTTGCCATAAATGTTCCATTCTGATTATCGGCTGGCGGAGCCGGCAGCTTTAGCGAAAAACCGGGCCGTGCCCTGGCGCAGCAGGCCCCGGCACCCGCTCCCTGGGGAGCGGCTCCCTGCTGTCTTAGCAGTCGGTCGCATATTGGGTACCATCGGTCTGGAGTGACCATGGAGTCAGCATGGAGTCAGCATGGAGTGATGGTGTACGAAGCGTGCTGCTCTGGAGGTGCTCTGGTGATGGTTTGGTGGCGCAAACGTCTGGTTCCAGCCTTCCGCCCTCTGCGAGTGGCCGAAGAACTCTTCGCGTTTTCACGCCTTCTTTGTTCAATTTGGCCGGAAAAGTCGCGCCGGGAGATTAGACGCTGTGCTCGCCTGATCGTTACGAACTTTGGAGATGTATTTTAGGTGTGCTCGTCCCACTTCTGATCTCCAGGGCGTGCGGGAGAGTTGCCCGCGCCAGCTTCTCGGGTGCCTGCTGGAACCGCGAAGAAAGGAATAAAAGAACCCGGACGGAGACCATCTCCGTCCGGGGAGCCTCGCCCGCGGCGAAACGTTGACCGGCAAGCCCGGCACCAATAGCGGTGCCGAAATCGCCGGGGCTGGCCTCGCCTTGCCTGCGTGAACGAGAACATCGTCGTTAGGGCCGAAGTTCGCCCTTGCGAGCGATCTCCGCGGCGGCCCTGCAGCTTATCGGATTGGGAATGCGTAACTTGAGTCCGGCCAGGTGCTGGGAAGAGGGGAAGAAGTCATACCTTGGCCGACCCACCCAGCGTTCACGGGGCAGGATGAATCAGGCCGTTCGGAATGGAGCCGGAAGACGCAGCGCTGCCGTTTGCAGGCGCCTGCTCTTCGTCCAACAAGGAGCAGGGGTCAGACCGGTTGCTTGAGGCGGCGCGGTCTTGGGGCCGTGTCGCCTTCGGATTCTTCGCCGGAAGAGCGATCGCCGCCGGCCGGCTGCCTGGGGTCGGAGGAACCCTGGTATTCGTTAAGCTTGTTCCGCAGGGTCCGCACGCTGATGTCCAGGATCTTCGCCGCCTGTGTGCGATTGTTCCGGCAGCGTTCAAGGGCAACCAGAATGTGCCGCTTCTCCAATTCGGCCAAAGTCGGCAGCTCCTTGACAGCGACCGGGGAGGCGGCTTGGGGCGCGGCTGCCGGGGCCGGCTGAGGCGCGGCGGGCGGCGAACCAGGCATGCCGGTCAAACACAAGTGAGCGGGTTCGATCAACGGCGAGTCGGCTCCCAGGATGACGGCCCGTTCGATCACGTTCTGCAACTCCCGGACGTTGCCCGGCCAGTTGTGGCCAAAGAGAATCCTCCGGCACTCATCCGAAAGGCGCTGGGCGGCGCAACCATGCTTGCGCGCCGCCCAAACCAGGAACTGGTCGGCCAGGAACAAAATGTCCTCCCGCCGCTCGCGCAAGGGCGGGACGTGAATGGGCACAACGTTGAGTCGAAAGAAGAGGTCTTCGCGGAATTCCTTTCGCTCGACGCTTTGCTCGAGGCGGCGGTTGGTGGTGGCAATGACGCGCACGTCCACCTTGATGGTACGGCTGCCCCCGACCCGTTCGAGCTCGCGTTCCTGGAGCACCCGCAGCAGCTTGGCCTGGACGGCGGGTGAAATCTCGTTGATCTCATCGAGTAGGATGGTGCCGCCGTGCGCGAGTTCGAACCGTCCTCCGCGTTTGTTGAGCGCGCCGGTGAAGGCGCCCTTTTCATGGCCGAAGAATTCGCTCTCGATGAGGTTCTCCGGGATGGCCGCGCAATTGACCTTGATGAGCGGCGCGGAGGCGCGCGGGCTTTCCTCGTGCAGGGCGCGCGCGACCAACTCCTTGCCGGTGCCGCTTTCCCCCTGGATCAGGACCGTGGCCTGCGTGCGGGCGATCTGGCGGATCAACTGGCGCAGGCGTTCGATGGCCGGACTGCGGCCCAGCAGCTCGGACCTGTGATCACTTCCTTCCTTGCTCAAGAACTGGTTGACGTTCAGAATGTGCCTGAAGTCCTCCGCCTTCTTGAGGACGATGTCGATCTGATTCTCCGAGAACGGCTTGATTAGATAGTCAAACGACCCGTTGCGCATGCAGTCCACGGCCGACTCCACAGAGCCGAACCCGGTCATAATGACCACCAGCGGCCGCTGCGGGCGCTGATGGAGCTCCTTCAGCCAATCCGTCCCCTCGCCGTCGGGCAGCCGGACATCGAGGAACACCAAGTCAAAGGTATCTTTGCCCAGCGCTTCTTTCGCGGCGGCCAGGGTTGAGACGGCCAGCACCTCGCAGCGCCGGTGCCGAAGTTGCGCTTCGAGGCTGCGCCGGATGATGAGATCGTCCTCAACTACAATGATCTTCTCGATTGGCATAAGGGGGGAATCAGCTTTGGGCGTGGCGCTGGTAGGTGCGCGCCACGAAGTTCGGCTGCGATTGTTCGGCCCGGGGCAGCGCCCGTGTCGGCAATAGCCCGCGGCGCAACAGGTTCGCTTCGTTTTCGCGGTCGATCACCAGCACACGCATGATCGTATCCAGCGTCGTCCGCACCAGGTCCGCAAGCTCGGGAGGGGTTTCGCCGCCGGGCGCATTGAATTGGGAGCAGCCGTCACGCTGGCCGGCGACCGAGCGCGCGGACGAGTCCAGCCGAGCCAGCAGGGCTTTCCGCTCGGCCTGGATCTGGGCCGCCGGGAATGGCCCCGGCTGCCGCAAGGCCTCGGCTTCCCTTTGCGCCAGTTACAACAAGTCATGGCATACCCCGAGATGCTCTCGGAGCGCATCGGCAACAGGATCGTGATGCATGTCCACTACTATGCGGAAAAGAGTCTCCAAATCGCTCCCCAATGACAAACCAATCTTTGCCTGGACGCATTGCCGTGCCCGAAGCCGGGCGATCCCGCGCGAGCCGCGCTGGAATGCACCCAGAGCGCAGGTCCGGGCGGAGTTTTCATGGGGTGGGTGGGGAAGGCTTGGCTGCCTCCACCGAGCCGAGGGTGACGGCTCGAAAGTCGATGCTGGCCCGCTCCGTCTTGAGTTGCCAGCCGAGGAAATCCTTCCGCCACTTGGCCATCTCAATCACCTCTTTCAGGCTGGAGGAGAACGTCTCGTTGACCTCCTTTTCCCGCGCGGTGATGTTTGTGTAGTATTCGATCGCCTTGGCCGGCTGGCCGAGTCGCTCGAATACCAATCCCACCTGGTACCAGACCGGGAGCTGCCATTGCGGGGCGGTGTCGAGCGCGGCCAGGTGCAGGTAAATGTCGAGCGCTTTCAAGGGTTCGCCCTTCTGGTAGAACTGGTTGGCGATGGCGTTGCCAGCGCGGCGCTGCCAATAGGCGAGGGTTTGGGAGGTGTGATTCGTGCTGCCGCACTGTTCCTGCAGTAAGGCGAGCACCTGCTGCACCGCTTCAGTTTCCCGGCGGTTCGCTTTAAGCGCGGTGGCGCAAAGAAAATGCACCTCGGGCCGCTCCGGCGCCTCGGGATAGCGGGCAAGAAAATCCTGCGCCTGGGCGGTTGCTTCGCTGGGCCGGCCGAGCCCAGTCAGGCAATGAATATACCGGAATTGAAGCGCCGAGCGGTTGGCCGGCGGCGGATCCAGCTTGAGCAGCCGGCTGAAGGAATCCACGGCATCCGCGTAGTTGCCCAGTTGGTATTGGGTCTCGGCAATCTCGTTCTGGGCGCGCAAGACCAATTGCTGATAATACTCGAAGCGATCGGACTTGATCACGAGTGCGCTGGTCATTACGGCGTAAAGCTTGGCAATGGCGAGGTTGTTGAGGCCCATCTGACGATACATCAGGCCTTGATAAAGAATAAGCTCCGGCACACGAGCATCGTGCGGCCAGCGGGAAAGCCATTGGGCGTAAATCTGTTGCGCGCGGGGCCAGTCGCTCCGTTCCTGCGCCAGCTCGGCCAATTCCAGCAAGGCGGTTTGCTGCAACGGCTCGGGCGCGCCTCCCTGCAGAACCCAGCCGTACACCGTACTCGCCTCGGTAAATTGGCGGGCCAGGCGATGCTGGCGCGCAATTCTAATCTGAGCCTGGAAATCCTCCGGCGGTTTGGAGGCCGTATTCGTTGCGGCCACCGAATTCGTGCCGGCGAAAAACTGCCAAGCCGCGCTAATCGGTCCGTTGGTGGCCGCTGCTACGGAGGTTTGAACGGCGGGGAAATCTGCAACCGCCTCACGGGTCGGCGGGACATTTGATGTGTCTCCGAAGGCCTGGCCGGCCCAGGTCATCAGCACCACCACCGGCCAGCCGGCCAGTCTGAGCCGAGGAGCCCGGCTGGTCACAACATGTTGAATGGCCAGGCGCATGGCGAAGATTACCGGGTCTCGGAGGTCGCGTGGCTGGAAGCAAATGGCGCCGGCGGCGCGGGCGGAATGAAAGCGGGCATGATGACCTTGACGCCCGGCTTATTCGTCGAGACTGACAGCAAGTAGGTTAGCAGCGCCTGGGGATCAACCTCGCCCGCCGTCGCCGGACTGGGCAAGCTCGACGCCGGTACGGGGAAGGGAGTAATCGCGTCCGGCTGCGGTGACGGAGGTGGAGCGGCTGACGTTTCGGCGGCACTCCCGGACGACAGCGGAGCAGTTGCGGTCGAGCCGGTTGCGGACGCCACGGCCGCCGGAGAGTTAGTCATTTGCGCCTCTGTTTTCGTGACCGGCAGCTCCTGTTGGCGTAATGGAGGCCACGGCGCAGTCGGCACAGCCGGCAGGAGGGGTTGAAACCGCACTGGCACTGGGCCAACCGTGGGCAAATAGCCCAGACTTCCGTTTGCCAGTCCAGTGCCCCTGAACCACACGCAAACGGCGAACAGCGGAACCACCGCCTTAAGCCATAGATAGGGTTTTGCCATTGAGCGCCGCCAAGGCTTCCGCGAAGGAGCTGGTGAATTGCCAATCCTTCGTCTCCTCATAATTCTTGCACTCGGAAGACACCGCTTCCGAACCGATCATATTGTATCGAATGTCCAGCTCCACGCAGAGCTGGATGACGCTGATGCCGAGCTTGATGAGCGTCACGTCCGCTGACTTGAGCGGGCTCATGTCGATGACCACCCGGTTGGTGCCCGAGTCCACAGCTTCGCAGACTTTGTGGCGCAGATGAGTGGTAATGTCGTTGGCCACCGCCTGGCTGAAGTTGGCTGGGAGCATCAGGACCAGCACGCCATCACGGAATTCGAAGTACTTGTGCGAGGTATCGAGGTTGAGCGCGCGAGTGATCTTGAGCTGCACATCGTCGAAATCGATTGGCTTCGTGACGACGCCGTTGAAACCAAGCTGTTGGGCACGCGCCTGCTCGTCGTTGGCGGTTTTGACGCTGAGCGCCACGATGGGGATGCCCTTGGTGCGGACGTTCGCCCGGAGCATTTGAAAAAGAATGAATCCCGCCCCCTCGGGCAACGACAAGCTTACCAGCGCGATGTCGGGCAAGACCTGGCTGCACGAATCCACGGCCTGGCCCGGTTGCGCAACCCCCTGCACCTTCCACGGAGTGCTGGACAACGCGGCCTGAATCTGCTCAATGATCGCGGGCTTGTCATCAACGACCAGCACCTGCAGCGGATCGTCAAAACGCTTGGCCCGCGTGATGAGTTCACTCTTGGCTTTCAGGTCGATGATCCGCCCCACCCGCTCGACAATCGATTCTTCCTTGAACGGCTTGATCAGGTAGTCCCGCACCCCAAGTTTGGCGATGCGCAGCACGTTCTCGCGCCCGGACTCCGCCGTGAGTATGACGACGGGAATGCTGCGCAGCTCGGGGTCCGCTTTCAGCTTGGTGAGCATCTCCACGCCGTCCATGATCGGCATCGTGAGGTCCAGAATGATAATGTCGGGCCTTTCCCGCTGCGCCGCTGTAAGCCCTTCGACCCCGTCGGCTGCTTCGAAAATCTCACAGGCAAAACTCTTGAATGCGCGCGCAACGATCAGGCGAATTGTCTTACTGTCGTCCACCGTGAGGATTTTTGGGCCCATAAATGATTAGGTCAGGTCTGGCTCGCGTCGCTTGCCTTTAAGAGAAATTGGACGAAAATCCGGTCCTCCCCTGCGGTGAAGATGAAAATGTGTCCCTCGGTCGAACTGATGGCTTCCACGCTGAAGTGGCTGCCCCGTACCACCGAAGGAATAGTGAGCACGCAGGGCATCCCCCGGTCGGAGATCCGGGACTTCATATGTCCGACCAGCATGTTGGCCATTTCCCCCATCGCGTCGTTGATCATCTCATCTCCCTCGATTTCCGCCTCGTGCAGACCCAGAAAGGTGGCGGTGATGCGGCGAGCGAAGGAGACGGTCGTGAACACGTACACCACGCCGCTTAGCCAGCCAATAAAGCCCACGGTCCCGGCGACATGGGGCTCGCCATTGCCGAAACCAGCCTTCATCGGCGCCGGCAACATATTCATGTTCAGCATGGTGCTAAACAGTTCTGTCACCGAACTTGTGACCAGTTCATCCAGATCTGCGATCATGTCTGCTTCTTCATCGGCCATCTTCGCCGCCACTTGAGGCGAAATTAAAATACGTTTATGCGGTTCAACTTCTCCGCTAGCCCGCCGATAAGGGAATTGCAATATTATGGACATCCTGGCTGAACCTGCCCTGTTGCCGCGATTGGATTCCGACCAAATCGAACGTCGTTTGGCCGCGTGCCCGCGACTGCCCTCGCTGGGCAGCATCAATGATGTGCTGCGCGAGTTGCTGGATGCCGAGCAGTGCTACACCTCGCAGGTCGCCGATGTCATTCGCCGCGATCCCAGCATGACCACGCGCCTGCTCCGGCTGGTCAATTCCGTTTATTACGGCCTCTCGGTTCCCGTTAGCAGCATCGAGGAAGCGGTGTTTTACCTGGGCGTTCGCCAGATCCGCCGCGTGGCCATCGTCACCCCCGTCATCGAAGACCTCCAGAAACTCGCCGGCCGCACTGGTTTTCCCTGGCGTGAATTCTGGCGGCACTGTATCGCCACCGCCATTATGACCCGCGAGACCCTCGGCGAAGTTCAAACGAACGGGGACGAAGTCGATTACGTCGCGGGTTTGCTCCACGACGTGGGCAAGATCATCATGATCGCTGCGTTCCCCAAATACTTCGAGCAAATCCAGGCCCGGTTGCGCGAGGAAAAAGCGGACCTGCTGCGGATGGAAACCGAGATGCTCGGCATTGACCACTGTGAACTCGGCGCACGCTACCTCCGCGCGCACAATCTGCCGGCCGCCACCATTCAGGCCGTTCGCTTCCATCATCATCCCCGCCAGGCCACTAGCGACGTCCGCGTGGTCGCAGCGGTGCAGGTGGCCGACTTGTTCGTCCGGCACGCGGCCATCGGGAGCAGCGGCAATCCCGAAGAAGTTACTGCGGAAGCTTGGGTGGCGGCGGAGGGATGGACCCTTTTGTTCCCGGACACCGTAGAGGAGCGCACCATCGCGCGCGCGAACATGGAGCGCAGTCTCGAACGACTTTCCACGATCCTAGAGGGACTCGTCTGAGACCATCTGCAATGTCAGTCCCGCCCGCGGTCGGTGCGAATCGTCTCGAAAGCGCGCCGGTTCGGCCAAACTCGCCGCCTTCGACGCGAAGAGGGGCGGAACTCCGGGCGTTGGACTGGATCGTCGCCCTGATTTACGAGCGGTCGCGCATCCGGTTGAGCCGCGAGAAGGAGGCCTTGATTCGGGCGCGCCTGGGCAAGCGCATGCGTGCCTTGGGCCTGGAGACCCTGCCTGACTACTGCGAATACCTCGGTTCATCCGAAGGCGAGGACGAGGTCCGGCAGGCCATCGACGCGCTGACCACGAACTTCACGCAGTTCCTGCGCGAGCGGGAACACTTCGAATTCACGGTGGGCGAGGTCCTGCCACGGCTGCTGGCTGGAAAGAAGAAGCCGTTTGGCATCTGGAGCTCGGCGTGCGCGACGGGCGAAGAGCCCTACACGATGGCTCTCTATCTCGAGGAACACTTTCCATCAGCCGCAGGTTGGGATTGGCGCATTTGGGCGACCGACATCTCGACGCGTGCCCTGGAAAAGGCCGCCCGCGGGATCTACCCTGATGACCGGCTCATCGAGTTGCCCCGGGATTGGGTCCGCAAATACTTTCAGCGCGGGGTGGGCGGTTGCGCGGGCCATTGCCGCGTCAAACCTCAATTGCAGCAGCGCATTTCCTTCCAACAGATGAATCTGCTCGACACTTCTCACGATGACGGCACCTTCGAGGTTATCTTCTGCCGCAACGTCATGATCTACTTCGACCGGGCGACGCAGGAGCAGGTAGTTACGCGGCTAAGCCGCGCGCTGGCGCCCGGCGGGTATCTTTTCACAGGCCGGTCCGAGAGTCTGAGCGGACTGGCTCTGCCATTGAAATGCCTGCGTCCCAGCATCTACCAGAAACCCGGATAAAGCTGCCTTGTGCCGTCACCCAGTCTCACAGGCTTCCAGCATCGGATCGTGGTTGGCCTCGCCGAACTGGTGGTGTCGAACAATCCGAGTGCCATTCTCAGCACCTACGCCCTGGGCTCGTGCGTTGGCGTGGCGATTTATGACCCGGTCGTGCGGGTGGGCGGACTGGTTCACTGCATGCTGCCGGATTCCACCATCGACCCCGCCAAAGCCCAGGCTCACCCGGGGATGTTCGTCGATTCCGGGATGGCCGCCCTATTGCGCGCGGCGTGCCAGATGCGTGCCGATAGGCGGCGCCTGCGAATTTTCCTGGCCGGAGGAGCGCGGATTATGGATGACCAGAACCTATCCAACATCGGCGGCCGCAATCTCGCTGCCTTTACCGAGTGTCTGCGCCGGGAAAACCTCCACCTGGACGCCCAGCAGGTTGGCGGCCAAGTCAACCGCACCATGGGTCTGGCTATTGATACGGGGCGCGTCACGCTCAAGGTTTCGGGCATGCTCCAAGAGGTGGCTTTATGTTGAGCATCGACGAGATTATCCGGGACATTGATTCCCTTCCGCCGTTCCCGCGGAATCTGACGACGCTCACGGAATTGCTCGACGAGCCCGATGTGGACGTCGATCAAGTTGTCGCCTTGATCCAATACGATCCGGCCCTGACTGCGCTGGTCATGCGATTGTGCAACAGCGCGTACTTTGGCGCCACCTCCCCCGTGTCGGACCTGCGCGAAGCCACGACGCGGATTGGGTTCAACCAAATTTTTCAGGTCGTGGCCTCCCTGAGCACGGCGGGCCTGCTGCGCCCACAACAGAAGGGCTATGGCATCGAGGCGGGCGCCCTTTGGCGACACTCGGTCACCGCCGCAGTCATTGGCAAGTGCATCGCCCTGGAACAGGACGACAATCCCTCCCTGGTTTTCACGGCTTGCCTCTTGCATGACATCGGCAAGATCGTCCTGTCCGGCAAGCTCGAAGCGCTATATGACAAGGTACTGGCCGAAACGAAACTCTGCCAGAGCCCGATGTTGGTCGTCGAACAAAACCTCCTCGGATTCGACCATGCCGAAGTCGGAGGTCGTCTGCTGGAGCATTGGCGGTTCTCGCCTCAACTTGCCGAAGCCGTTCGCCGCCATCATGATCCGGGCGCGGCCGGCGAGCACGCCCGGCTCGCGGCCTACGCCTATCTGGGAAACATGATCGCCTGCTTCATGGGCTTTGGCTGTGGTCACCAGGCTTTGGCCTTCCGCTGCCGAGCCGAAGCGCTGGACTTGACGGGCGTCAGCGCCGAGGACATTCCTCGTCACATGACCAAAGCCTTCGACGCGCTGGGTGACGTGCAGGCTTTGCTGGACATCCAATTCTGAGCATGAGCACGAAAATCCGAGTCCTGATTGTCGATGATTCCGCCCTCGTCCGGCGCGCGCTCACTGAGAGCCTCTCCCGGTCGCCGGACATCGAGGTGGTCGGCACGGCGATCGACCCCTATGTGGCCCGGGACAAAATCCTGCAACTCAACCCGGATGTCCTGACGCTCGACATCGAAATGCCGCGCATGGACGGCCTGACGTTTCTCAAGTTGCTCATGCAGCGGCGGCCGATGCCGGTGATCATCCTGAGTTCCCTCATCGGGGCGGGTTCGGTCAAGGCGCTCGAGGCCCTGCAAGCCGGCGCGGTCGAGGTGCTGCCGAAGCCCGACGGAGCAATGTCGGCCTTCGAGGATCATCAGCGGCTGGTCGAGGTCATCAAAGCCGCTGCCCGGGCGAAGCTCACCCGCCAGCATCTCCCGAGAGCGCTGCAGCCAGTGCCCGTTGTGTCTCCGACGCGCCCTCTGGCGCGCGGAACGACGCTTCCGCCGTCTTACCAGTCGCGGAGAATCATTTTAATGGGCGCATCCACCGGTGGCACGGAAGCACTGCGCATGATCCTGACCCGGCTGCCCGGCAGCCTGCCCGGCATTTGCATCGTCCAACATATCCCAGCGCATTTCTCGCTCGCATTCGCTCAGCGCCTCAATGAACTTTGCGCCTTCGAGGTTCGTGAGGCCAAGAACGGCGACGTTGTCGCGCCCGGCCTGGCGTTGGTCGCCCCCGGCGGTTTTCACCTCGTGCTGAGCTGGCGCGGTGACGCCTACGAGGTGCGCCTCAGCGAGGGACCCAGAATCCACTACCAAAGGCCCGCCGTGGATGTGCTCTTTGGCTCGGCCGTTAAAGCCGGCGCCGCGCCCCATGCGCTCGCGATTCTCCTCACGGGCATGGGTTCGGATGGCGCGGCTTCCATGCTGGAATTGCGCAAGGCCGGTGCCCGGACCATCGCACAGGATGAAGCCTCCTGCGTGGTCTTCGGCATGCCCCGGGAAGCCATTCGTTTGGGCGCCGCCGAGTCCGTACTGGCCCTGGACCACATCGCAACTCACATCGAGCGCTTCGCCAACGAACGGACCGTCCGCCATACCGAGCCTGCGGTTGGCTGAGAGCCAGCGCCTGGCCACCAGGCCCCGATTTGAAGTGCCGTCTGGAGGGCACTACGTGACCTCTTAGCACTTACGGGGAATAGGGAGGAGTTGTTAAACGAAGCCGGTATCCGGGGGCAGGGGCGATTGTCATTTCCGGCTGGCGTTCCATGGCGGCAGACGCTTTGCCTCGCGGCCGGTTCAGAGCTTTAAAAGCACGTTGAGCGAGACCAGGTTCCAGTTGTACTCACGGGCCTGCGGATTAGCGATATCATCCTGGCCGTTGCGGCCCAGGTCCAGCTCGTAAGCGAGATTGGCGCTGAGGTGCGTGCTGAAAGTGTACGTCACGCCGGCCAGGACGCTATACTGCCAGTCGTCGCGCGTGCAGGTCGGCAGATCGCCACTGTTGTAATCGGCGGACCACACGCGCGCGCCCAAATCCACGTTCAAACGAGTCGTCACCGCACGACGATACGCCAGGTCAAAGAGGCTGTCATAATAGGGAACCTTTCCCAGGCTGGATACCCATTGGAACTGTTTGGATCGGAACGTCAGGGTGTCCTTGGAGCTGAGCTTCGCCGTGACAGACGCCTCGCCGTAGTATTTCACGGGAGTCTTGTCGGTCACGGGTGTACTGTGCGTGGGCGTGTCTCCTGGGTAATCCCGGAAGTCCGGGCCGGCCAGGAACTTGACCTCCAGCCATTTCAAAGGCTTGCCCTCAACGCCCACCAGCAGCCTTTGATAATCGCTGGGCGAGCTGTAGGGGAAGAAGCTGAACTGTTCCTGGTATTGGTATCCGTAGCGGTAACCGAGGGTCACCGCCGTCTGCGGGCTTAGTTTGTAGCCAAAATCAGCTCCTCCGTTGACGTCGTAACGATCGCAGTAATCCTGGTATCCCGTCACGTTGATCAGCTCCGTCATCATATCGTAGTACAGCAGGGATGCAGTCGGGCGAATGAACCACGAATCCGCGTCATATCGCAAGGCGACCGTTGCGCGGTCCTGAATCTGTTCGCGCCGCTCGCGTGGGGTGGCAATGCCGATCGCGCTAAGCAGAGCGCCGGGGTAAGTCGGAGCGATGGAATCCCCATCGACGCAGGTGAAGTTGTTATCCACCGCCAAAGAAAACGATTCGGCCCGGGCCTTGATCGCCGTGCCGAAGCGATGATCGGAATTGTTCTCGCTCGGGGTGTCGTAATACGCCGCGAAGTCCGGCGCATAACTGAAACTCAGGGCTTCCAGGTTTTTCGCACCCAACAAGGGTGCCAGATTGACTGCGACTTTCGGAGACACGGTTGTCACCCAGGACGAGATGTCTTTGAGTGCCACCGCGCTGCCCGGCGGCACCGTATAGGCCGGCGGCAGATACTTGCTGTCAGCTCCCGCGAGGAAAACATTGTCGTCGTAACTTTGCCGCACCCCGATCGAGAGGTCGGTCAGCCAGGCAGGCTTTTGGAGCAGCAGACCCCACGCCGGCGCACGGTCCAGCCCCGAACTGGTATCAGCTTGGGCCGTCTTGTTGGTTGTGTTTGTGGAAATGGCTGGCGCATCGGCGGCTACAGCAGAGGCGACAGCGCAGGTCATGAGAGCGGCGCTGGCCAGAAAAGGCCGGAGGCATTTGAGACCCAAACTGGTGTCCCGCAGTCGCCGATTTGGCCGACCGATTGTGGCCGTTTCCATGCACCGTGGTAAACCGCGCAGCCGGTGGCCGCACTGGCCTTTGTCCGAGATGCAAGCCGCCGGTATTTGCTGAGTGATTTGGGTGAGCATTGCCCTCAATGAGCTTGATTAGTTCCTTCGCCGAACGGGGACCTGTCCGCTGGGGATTATATAGGGTGAAGGTCAGGATTTCGTCGTGCCCAAGGGGTCGCCTTCGCGTGTGTTCGGCAGGAAACCGCCGACTACCCGATCGATGTCGAGGAGCGTCTTTACCACCCCCTTGACCTTGGCCATTCCCAGGATGTAAGTGGTATCGACCGCCTCCCCAAAATCGGGGGTTGCTTCAATGTCTCCCGGGGCGAGTTGGCAGACTTCCTCCACGCCATCCACGGCCAGCCCCAACTGGATCGGACGGTTGCTGGGCCCATTGACCTGAACGACCACGATGCAGGCGCTCTCCGCGGAAGCGGCTGGCGCAAAGCCGAACTTGAGGCACAGGTCAATCACTGGAATGATCTTGCCGCGCAGGTTAATAACGCCTTTGACATAGGCGGGCATCTGCGGCACCGCCGTGATCGAGGTTGAGCGAATGATCTCCCGTACCTTGAGTACGGGAATGCCGTAGGACTCACGCCTCAGGGTAAAGGTCAAGTACTTGCCCGCCAGCCGATCAACGCTGCAGGTGGATTGTTCCTGGAGTTCAGTCGTCATAGATCAAGAATTCAGCTACATTATCAACCGCGCCGACTTGCAACGGCCGTCGCAAGCCAGACATCGGCCATCGGCGCAGAGCCTTGAGCATAATTCCAGCCGAAGCCGGCCCGAAAGTTCGCGTGTCCTGACAGCCCTGGAGAAAGAGGTTTAGAGCCGGCACATTCCTTCAACGAATTGCAGATTCTCCCTGACCCGGTCGTCATAACAAAGCAATTGCTCCTCGGCCAAACCCAGGATTTCCAAGGCGGTGTGGGCTTCCAAACTGGCAACCAATTGAGTCGCCGGCCTGCTATCCAGGTGGTGTGCGAGCGTGTCGGCTAAAGATACGCAAGCGGCAAATCGCGCGCCGCCGCCACCGGTTTCGGGACTGTGGTGGCACTTTACGCTGGTGGCCAACTCATCGGAGAAATGCCAACGCTCCAGCATCCGGCCGCCGACTTCTGCGTGGCTAAAGCCATAGGTGGTTCGTTCCCATCGGAGTGCGTCCCCGATTGCCTCCAACGTGCCGTCCTCCGGCGGCTCGCCAGCCTCCACTTGAGCCCCTGGCAAAACGATCTTGCC
>Ga0265337_1001001_pt1 | contig 14726 bp, 15 predicted proteins | sample 42122metaG_FD_192441 | JGI IMG/M metagenome (GOLD analysis project Ga0265337, IMG submission 192441) | Rhizosphere microbial communities from Carex aquatilis grown in University of Washington, Seatle, WA, United States - 4-21-22 metaG | ecosystem: Host-associated > Plants > Roots > Rhizosphere >... | reverse complement strand
AGAAGATATGCTCTTCACAAGTTCTTCATCAAACTCATTCATTTTTTGAGGGAAAAATCTTTCAAGCATTGGGGAAACTATTTTTTTAACAAGATTATAAGACTCAACTTCCCAGGGAGAAGTGCAAAAGAAAAGAGCTACCGTCTGCTTTTTCAGCCCGACAGAAACATGAAGCGCAAAACTATCAGAACAAACCATTATATCACATAACGAAACAAGAGCAGCGAATTCAGATTTAGTATTTGATGCATTGTTCCTGAATATCTTTATCTTTTCTTTTTCAAGTTTCTTAGCCAAAACACCATGCTTTTCAGCTTCGTTTGGGCCTCCAAATAAGAGTATATTAAATCCTTTTTTAGAAGCTTTTTTAACAAACTCAAAAACTTCTTCCTCTGCCCAAACTTTGGAAGGCCACCTGCTAGATGCGCCTATGTGAATTCCAATAATTTTACTATCTGGTAAATTGTTCTTTTTCTTATAATCAGAAGCATAATCTAAGTCTTTCTTTGAAAGTTTTATCTCATAGCCTTCCTCGTTATAATCAAGCTCAGCAGCCTCAAACATCATTTCCTGATAAGTTTTACGATTACTCTTTTTTAGTTCATCATCAAATGTAGTATTCAAATAATATTCAGCTCCAGCATTGAACGCAGCAGCGTATCCTCCTTCAGAGTAAAATCCATATTTTTTATCTGCTTCTATCTTTGATGCGAGTTCAGTTGCTTCATCCTCCAAATCAAAGTTGTACAGCAAATCAAACTTATCCTTATTATTATAAGGCAAAGAGATGACTTCTGACAAATAATCTGCTTTACCCATTATCTCAGCAATATCTCCCCTAGTTATCCAGGTTATTTCGCTTTCAGGATATTTCGCTTTCAGAGCCTTAGCTATAGGCAATGTCCTTAAAACATCCCCGTCAGCTCCAAGTTTGATTATGACTATTTTCTTCACAATCAGATGACTTAACTTATTCTTTTAAGCTTAACTGATATACAAAAACTTATAATGTTGAGTAATTTTCAAAGAATATGAAAATATACATCGCAGGCAAGCTTAGGGATGATTCAGAAAGAGAATTTCTTGAAAAGATAGACCTATTGTGCAAGTCCCTAGGTTTTAAGACATTTCTTCCTCATAGGGATGTAGGATTAGCAAATGGAATTGAAGATGTAGACAGAATATTCAAAGGAGATATTATTGATGGATTTAAAGATATAGACCTATTAATTGCTATTCTTGATGGCCTGCACGTTGGAGCAGGGACTTCCTGGGAGATGGGTTATGCATATGCAAAAAAAATACCCGTAATTGGAATAAAGACAGACGAGCCAGTTTCAGAAGCTCTAGAATACCTAAGTGCAATTCTTATTGGTTCGGCAGAAATTGTTTCATCACTAGAAGAATTAGAAATTACGCTGAAAAAGTTCAAATCAGGTAAATAAAATCAATCAAGAGTGTTTGTTGATTTTATTTCTACTTCGCGCCACCCATCATTATATTTATCACTTTTCTTCATATCTTTGAATGCTTTAAAATAAATGTAAAGTCTGGCAAAGTATGCTTCTATTGTCCAGGCAAATTCTTTTAAGCTTTTTGGATAAGTCAAAGAAAATAATGCTCCTTCTTTTATTTCATTGAAGAGAGATTTAGTTCTGGGCATATCGGGAGCTATTTTGCTCAGGTTCTCATGAGCTTTAATGTTTCTTACTTTTTGATTTACAAAATCAGTCCAGTTTCCAGGATTTTTTACATAGACTTCTGCCTTATCAGCGTAGGATATTTTGTATCCCTTTTTCCAGAAAAGATATGGAATAATACTATCTTCACTTGTTTCAAGAGGAAAGTCATAGATTACCGCCTTTCTTATAGCGAATAAATATCCAGAGCATTCAAAAAATTTCTTTTGATCAGACAATTTCTTTCTTACTCTATCTATGCCCGAAAAGAATAGATTAGCCCAATATCCGTATTTGCTCTCTCTGGTGTCAATTGAGACAGGTTTTCCAGTAACACATCCTATTTCAGGGTCATTGAATTTTTTCGTTATCTCAGCAACAGAATATTCAGAGACGTAAACATCTCCATCACTGAGTATAAAAATATCATCTTTGTTTGATGAGCCATATTCTTGGAACAAAAGATTAAGTGCATAGCTCTTGCCCTCTCCAGGGTCAGGGAAAAACCTTACTTTCTTGCTTTTTACTTTCTCATTTATAAATTCCTCAACTTCAGGAAAAGGGTCTACAACAATTATCTCATAATCATCTATTATCTTCTGTTTAAGGAAAGAGTTTATTGCCCTTAATGTTGCATTTGGCTCCTTGTAAGAAGTAATAATTATATGAATCATTAAATTGCCTCAAAAGGATAGTCTTCCGGCCTGATTAAAATAATCTTTTCTCCCTCAGAGGGTTTAGCAACTATCCTGCATTTACTTTTGCCCTGCTTTCCTATGTCTGATTTTTCAATAGCTTCAATTAGACATGTCTGGCCAGCGACTTTTATCTTATCTCCAACCTTAAGGTCTTTTGCCTGCTTCTTCATATTAAAAACTGCCAAGCTAAATTTATAAACATTATTAATATTTATAATCATGAGGAAAGCAATAATTCTATGTTCGGGGGGGTTGGATAGTGTAACAACAGCATATCATGTAAAAAACAGCCTTTCCTATAATTCTTTGATGATTTTATTTTTTAATTACAATCAAAAATCAATAAAAAGGGAAAGAGAGTTATCAAGAAAAACAGCAAGTAAGTTAAAAGCCAAATTCATGGAAATAAAACTGCCAGAACTTTCTAATATTTCAAATTCTCTCATCAATAAAAAGGGAAAAGTTGCAAAACTAAGTCTAAATGACTTAAAAGATACAAAAAGTGAAAGCAGCAAGTGGTACGTTCCCCAAAGGAACCTTACTTTCATAACTTATGCTCTTGCTATGGCTGATTCTTTGTTTATAAAAAATAAGGAAAAAAGCGACGTATTTTTAGGATTCAAGTGTGAAGGCTCTGATTCTTATCCAGATACAACAAAGGAATTTTTATCAGCAGTTAATGCTCTGTCAAAAGTTTCATCGGTTTCACAGGCAAAAATTATCGCTCCATTAATCGATAAAGATAAGGAAGACATAATTTTATTAGGAAAAAAGCTGGGAATCAATTTTAAAGACACATTCAGTTGTTACACCGGAAAAAATACTCATTGTGGTCAGTGCTTAGCCTGCAGATTGAGGCAGGAAGGATTTTATTGGGCAAATATTAGAGACCCAACAGAATATAAGAAAAAAATGAAAGATTTTAGAACATCTAAAGATTAGCAAGCTCTTCTATCTTAACAAACTTATTCTTCTTTATATTATTTCTAATCAAATAATCAAGATTTTCTATAAATCTATTATGTGAAAAGTTTTTTTCTACGCTGCTTTCCTTCATCTCTATAAAATCCCATGAATGCGCATAAAATATTGCTTCTTTAAATAATATTTTTAATGCATTTACATATGCGCTTTGCAAAAATTTAGGCAATACTCTTACAAATAATGAAACAAAAGGAACTAGCAAAGAAGTAGGCGGGATTTCAATTAAACCATTTGTTCTGTGTTTCCGGGGGTTTGAAAAGAAACCAGAGAAATTCCTCGTTATCCTTGTGGGAAAGAAAACAAACTGCATAGCATTTAATGGAGTCTTTGATGAATCGTATTTGAATCCATATTTCCCTAAAAGAGAAAGGGCATCATCATCTATAGAATGTTGGGGTGCCCTGAATCCAGAAGGTTTCATTTTCAAAATTTTTTTAAAGCAAGAAATTGACTTTTTAATCTGCTCTTCTTTTTCATGAATAGAAAGGTCATCAAACCTTTCGTGCCTGTAAGCATGAAGTGAGATTTCATGGCCTTCTTTAACTAGTTTCTGAAATATTTTAGGGTATTTTTCAATGCAATCACATGTGACAAAGAAAGTCCCTTTTATTTTATATCTATCAAGTATTTTTACTATGGAAGGTATCCCCTCAGTTATTCCATAATATCCTTCAGTATGCAAGTCAGGTTCTATATCGAATGAAAGAGATATTTTCATTTTACTTTTATAAATTTAAGTATCTGTTCTGCGCAGCTTTGAGGTTTTTTATTTACTACATCTAGTTTTATTTCGGGTTTATCAGGAATTTCATAAGGATGGTGTAACCCAATAAAATTCTTTAACTCTCCAATTTCAGCTTTTTTATAAAGTCCTTTAACATCTCTCCTTTTACATTCTTCATATGGGCAGTCTAAATAAACCTCAATAAAATCTTTCTTAAAAAATGTACGAGCATTTTCTCTGGATATTTTAAATGGGGAAATCACTGGAACAAGTATAAAATCAACTTTACCATAGTCATTTTTACATAGTTCAAGTATCAATCTATTATTCTCAAGAATATCTTCCCTCGAAAAACCCAAATGCTTATGTAATCTTTCTCTGACATCATCCCCGTCAAGAACTTCAAATGAAAGTCCATTATTCTTAAACCTTTCAACAAGAATAGTAGCAATAGTTGATTTTCCGCTTCCAGAAAGACCTGTAAACCAGATTATTTTTGTTTTTTTCATTCAACAAACACTCTCTTTCCTTTTTTTATCTTATCCAAAATAATCTTGGATATCTCTTTTCTCATAAACCATTCAGGAGGACTTTTGCCCTTCTTGAGCATTTCTCTAACTTGGGTTCCAGATATGTGGAATTTCTGCTCTTCAGGATGATTTTTTTCATCTTTTTCATGTACATGCTCCTTTGTCTTAGCAGAATAAAATACTTTGTCAAATCTTACTGGAATTATTCCTAATTCCTCAGCAGAAAACTGGTCAAATACTTTATGTGAAGCATGAGGATGATAGTAATTTCCAACACCCGTATGGTCTCTTCCAACAATAAAGTGAGAACAGCCATAATTTTTCCTTACAAGAGCAGTGAAGAGAGCTTCTCTCGGACCCGCATATCTAGAATAGGAAGAAAAAGCAGAAAGAACAACCTTATTTTTAGGATATGAAATTTCCATAGCCTTTTCATAAGATTCCATTATCGTATCTGCTTCAAAATCTCCAGATTTCTTTTTACCAATTATGGGGTGTATAAATATTCCGTCAGCTAAACTTTGCTCATATGCTTTCATTTGTATAAACTCATGAGATCTATGAGGGACATTTCGCGTATGGAAACCTACAACAACAGACCATCCTCTCTCTGCAAATATCTTTCTGGTTTGTCTTGGTGTTAGCTCATACATCTTGTAAGGAGAATCTTTTCTTTTTAGCATAGTAATCTTACCACCTACGACATATTCTCCCTTATCAACAAAGACCTTAACGCCCGGATGATTCATATCTCCAGTTCCAAATAATTTAACTGCAGACTGATTTCTATCTATCTTGAATACATCCTCAATCAGAATTTTACCATAAGTTTCTTTATCTTTAGCAAAAACTAAAGATACTTCTTGACCCTTTATCAGATTCCTTATTTCTTCCTGAGTAGCGCGAAGAAGTATTGGCAGAGGCCAGACAATTCCATTGCTCAAACGCATTTTATCAAGAACAGAATTAAAATCTTTTTTATTCATAAAACCTTCAAGAGGGCTGTATGCTCCTATGGCTATTTGTTCCATATCCATCAAAGTTTCTTCGTCAACTATTAAAGATTTTTTCGGTATTTGATGAACTCCATTTGTGAATGCTCGGTTAACTAAAACTCCTCCGTGAGGTTTTATTAACAAATGGGGAACAAAAGGAGATTTAGAATAGTCGCTTTCTTTTATTAATTCTAGAATATTTTCTCCTCTTTTCCATCCTAAGAATTCCAGCTGCTTTATAATAGTTCTAAGCATATTAACAGTTTCAACAGGATATTTCCCAACAGCAGTTTCCTTTGTAAGAGCTATGCCCGTCGCACCGTCAAGGATAGTGTTTATTATATCATTGACTTCTGCTCTATTTGGCTTTAAAGATAAAGACATCTGCTCAAGAGTATTTGTCGCAATAAATATCTCCTTGCCCATCTTTCTACATTCACTAATAACATGCTTTTGTATAAGAGGTATTCTTTCTATAGGTATATCATGACTTAAGTCTCCTCTATCTATAAGTATTCCATTAGATTGCTTAGCAATTTCAACAAAATTTATAAGACCTTTTCTTGACTCAACCTTTGAATATACATTAGCTTGAGGGTGCATTCTTTTGAATTCTTTGACTTCATCAGCCGACTTCATAAAAGATAACGTAAAGTGATTTATTCCATATTTTTTAGCTAATTTAACCGCAAAAATATCTTTTTTGCTAAAAGCAGGCAGACTGAATGTAGGACTATCTATGTATACTGCTTTCTTTCCGCCTACTCTTCCGCCGATTAGTACTCTGCATTCTATATATCCTCTTTTTTTTAGGTTAGAAGTACCAAATACTTTAAACAGCACAGAATTAAAATCAATTGAAACAAAATCTCCTTCTTTTAGGTAATCAACTGAATTAAGAGGATTAAGGCAAAAGTTACTCTTGTCGCACTTTATATTTTTGTTATATAGCTTTACTATAGCGCCTTCTGTAAAATCTATCTCTTCTTTGTGTGCATTTCCAGACCTTACCTGCGAACCTTCAGTATCTAAAATTATTGGAACTCCATAGGGCAATAAATCTTTTATTCTCTGCTCAATATCTTCCTGTTCAGTATGGGATAGATTAATTCTAAAGAAGCTGACACCTCTGTCCTTTAATCTAAGCAATGTTCCAGGATTGTTAGAGCCAGGCCCTATTGTAGATATTATCTTTACATCTTTCATCTTATTAATCAACATACATCCCTTAAAAATATTGTGATGTAAAGATTTAAAAGCAAAAAGAAATATTATTCTTAATGAAGTTTAAACAGGTGAAAAAGTTCTTCAAGGGAGAGCATCTGACCCGCCCGTTGATAAAATATATTTATCATCCAATAGCCATATTTTTATGTTGGATATATATTAATCTTAATATCTCTGCTAACATAGTTAATCTTCTTGGTTTATTTGCTAACCTTGTCGCAGCTTTTTTGATATTCAACGGAGGAAGAGGTTCTCTTGTACTAGCAGGATTTCTAATTTTATTTGCATATGTAAGCGATTTATGTGATGGAACAGTTGCGAGAGCATACGAAAAGAAAGATGCAATGGGTAAGTGGCTTGATGAGTCTGCTGGGCTTATAGGCATTTCATTAATCTTCTTTAGCCTTATGATGAGAACATTTAATCAGACTGGAAATATAAGTATTATCTACCTAGGATTTTTGGCTATTTTCGGTTATTTAATGATGAACTTTGCAGCAATACTTTCAGAATTAATAAGAGGAAGGTTCAATCTGGAAAATAAAGCAGACAAATTCAGAAAGAAATTAGGAAAGAATATTCTTGGAATTAATCCTTCTTTGTTGTCATTCAGCTTTGATGTTCAATGGACAATTGTTGCATTAGGTATAATATTTAACATTCCTTATATCTTGTTTATTGTGTTTGGAATTCTTGCAAATCTACAATGGATAGGAAGATATTACATATTTTGGGGCAAGTAACTTAAAAGATAGATTATTTTATGCCCATCCAAACCTTGTTTTAACAGCACAAACCCATTCATAGTTGTCCCCTTTCTTTGCAAGACTATAATGTTCTATCTTATCTTCACCAATAGGCGAACCTTCAAACCCCCACACTCTTGCTCTAATAAAAAATGGAATGCTGTATCTATAACCTGCCTGCCTTGCTTGTTCTCCTATCTCTTCATCTGTAATAGTTCTTCCCGCATTTAACCTAGCAATTTCAAGAAGCTTTTCTAATTTAACACTCATTAATTTAATTTATAAATATCATTTATAACTCTTTCTGCCAGATAAATTTATAAGTCTGGTGCTCTGCTTCTTGGCATGGAAAGAATAAAGTATCCCTACAGGCTAAAGAAGATTGCCAAAATGGCTAGGGGAAAGATTCTTGACATAGGATTCATGCTTCTTCCTAATCCTTATCTGAAGGGTGAGGAAATTATCGGAGTTGATATCGTTCTTCCAAAGCAAAAACCAGCTAATTATACGAAAATGGTCAAGGCAGACGTTACTAAAAAATTGCCTTTCAAAGATAACTCCATCGATACAATCATTCTTGGGGGAGTTATAGAGCACATTGAGAATCATGTTCATGCTCTTCGTGAAATGAACCGTGTTTTGAAACCTAATGGGGTCCTTCTAATGGAAACTCCAAATCCATATTTTCTACCAGTAATATTTTCAGATGTATTTATGAATTTAAAATATTATTTTGATGACACCCATATAAGTTTATTCCCAAGAAGAATAATTCTTAAGTTATTATGGCATTCGGGCTTTGATTTGGCTAAAATAGAGAGCTCTGGGATAAATCTAAACGATTATGTTACTTTGCCTACCCCTCAGCAGATAGCTCAAGATGTAGTCTATGTCGCTGTTAAAAGAACTCCAAAGAATAGAAATTATCAAAAAATTCGTAGCATGAGAAAAGACAATTATGACGATGTTAAAGTAAAATGAAAGACATAAATGCCACAGTTATAGTTAATCTTGCTTCAAGTGAGGAAGAAATTCTTAGTAGCCTTCATAAAGATGCAAGATGGGGAATAAATAGAGCTAAAAGAGAATCTCTTTCTGTTGAAGAATCAGAAGATTGGACTGATTTTTACCCTATGTATGAGCAAACAATGAAAGAATCTGGAGTGGTGGCAACTCCAATTGAAATATTAAAGGGTAAAACAGCAAAACTTTTTGTTTGTAAAAAGGAAGGCAAAGTCATTGCAGGAGCAGGAATCTGGTTTGTAGACATATATAATAAAGAAATTCCGAGACTGTATTTTAATGCTTCATTGAAAGAAAATCAAGCTGCGCAGCCCAATAACCTTCTTTATTGGCACTGTATATTGTGGTGCAAAAGTCAAGGTTACAAAGAATTTGATCTTGGGGGATGGCAGATAAACGCAAAGGGGCATTTAGAAGGAGTTAACAAGTTCAAAGAGAAATGGGGCAAAGTAGTCTACTTTAAGAAAGATTATCCGTTGCATAAAGCTCTTGGAAGAAAACTTGTAAGGAATTTTACTCTATTTAGGTTACTCAATAATAAAATTAGAAAGAAACATTAGATTTTCTTGTCAGAAAAAGATCAGTCGCCTTTTCTCCCTGCAGATCATATTCTTTAATTAAATCCTTAACGTTTTTTCTTTCTATTTTCATCCTTTTTTCATCTATATCAAAAATATTGAATCCTAATTTTCTAATTAAGTTTAGGTAGTCCTCAGGAGAGCAGCCAGATTTTCTAAGGTGGTAGGGAGAAAACTCAGTAATTATTTTAATATTGGAATTTTTATTTATTATATTTTTCATACCTTTTAAAATTGAAAACTCAGAGCCTTGTGCATCAAGAAGTATAAAGTCAATCTTTTGATTTTTTTTGAAGAAATTATCTATTGAAATTGTCTCTATCTCAATGAATTTTCTGTTGTCTCCAGAGTCATATATTCTATGGTCTCCCTGATTATATTCATCAAGATATAACTTTGCTTTGCCATCCTTGTCAGATACTGCTTTTTTTACAGGTTCAATATTCAAGCAATTATTGCAAGCAATATTCTTCCTTAAAATATTGAAATTTTCGTGGTCTGGCTCAAATGCATAGACCTTTCCAGATTCACCTGCCTTCTTAGCCATCAAAACAGTATAGTAGCCTATATTTGCCCCTATATTTAATGCAATATCTCCTTCTCTTATATTATCAATTAGCAAGTCTCTGAAAAGTTTAGAACCATAGGGTCCATTATTAAGGTCTAAGGTATCAAATCTATCTATATAGAACATATTTCCCTCCAACTCAACATATTCTGGCAAAGACCATTTCTTTATCAGGCGATTAAACTTCCTTACAGGTCCACGGTAAACCATCTTTATTAGCCTACTTCTGGCAGAAATGTCTGCAAGTTTAGTTCTAACCTTTCTGACAATATTTTTCATATAAAACGATTAAAAAAAGAGTATTTATACTTTTTTAAGAAATAAAATCCAAAATAAGATTCTTTAATTCTATTAGGTCTTTTTCAGGCAGGTTATCTTGCATGACTACTATGCTCTTCCTTGCTGTTTTGTCTGAAACAGGCAAAGATTTTTCAGGCTCTTTGACTCCTTTAATATTAGCCAAGTACTCATTGTAATAATTAAGGCTTGGTTCAAAACACCCTTTTCTGAAAAGATACTTGGTTAACTCTAAAGGATTTACATTATTTTTGAATTTTATTGGGAATCTAAGAGCCAACGAGCCATTTTTATAAGGAAGCAGTTCCAAATCCTTTTCATTCTTGAGAAGGTCGTACAATCTTTTGTAATTATTTTTTAGTTTTTGGAAAAGTACTTCGTTTCTTCTAATCTGGCTTAAAGCCAAGGAAAGTTCAAAATTATTAGGTGCTAAGAGACTGCTCTCTTTTCCGTAAATCAAATTTAACTTTTCAAATAGCTTAAATAATATAAATGAAAAAGTAGACATTATCTTAAATTTTTTTAATTTTACGATGCTTGTCAAAGCAAGCTTTCCAAAGAATCTAGAAATATTTCTCTTTTTATTGATTTGATATTTGTCTCTAATATTCTTAATCTTTTCAAAAAGCTCTTTATTATTAGTCATAAGAACACCTCCCTTTGTTAAGAAAGTTTTTCCAAAGCTGAAAATAGATACATCGCCGAAAGAACCTGATTTTATACCATCTATTTCTGCTCCAAGAGAATGAGCACAGTCTTCAATTAGCAAAACCTTTTCTTTTTTACATATCTTCTTTAAAGAAACCATATCCGCAGGATTTCCATAGATGTTTATTGGAAGAACAGCTTTGGTATTATTATCAATCGCCTGAATAACTCTATCTACAGAAATATTAAAAGTATTTTCCTCTATATCGCAATACTTAGTCTTACAATTTTCATTTATTGTTTCAATTACTTCTCTGCAACCAAATGCTTGAGTCACTACATTTTCTTCTTTTTTGACATTAATTGCCTTTAGGATAAAATCAATTCCAGACCGCGCACTTGGAATAACTATCGCATATTTAACCCCGATATATTTTTTCATAAAAATTTCTATTTGAGCAGATAACTCTTCTTCTGATAAGTACTTATTAACAAGTTCTAAGTCATCCTGATTGAAGTTAGAAAATCTGGCAAGTCTTCTATGAAAATTTAAAGGGTTAAACAGATTCATAAAATGAAAGATGACATTACGTTTATAAATTTTTAGTTATGCGCCAGGTAAACTTTAAATAACATATAGCCTAAACTCATTTATGGGCTATGAAGAATACCAGATACTCCGAAAGATATCTAATACAAAAGCGAACTTTTTCTATTTTTTTGATAAAATAACCTCTTTTTTTATTAAAAGTAAAAAAATAGATTCTGAATATCCGAAAAAGATACTAATAATCAGAAATGACCACATAGGAGATTTAGTTTTATGCACTCAAATCTTTCGGGAATTAAAAAAAACATACCCTGAGGCTGAAATTACTGCTTTAGTCTCTCCATTAGCAAAACCAATCATAGAAAAGAACAAAAATGTGGATAAAATAATTCCTCTCGGACTTTTTTGGAGAAAAAGAAACATTTCTTCCTTTATTGAATACTTTAAAGTTTTGAGAAAGCTAAGAAAGGAAAGATTTGATGTAGGAGTAGATGTAAGAGGGAGTGTGATTAATATATTTTCACTGCTTTGGCTTGCTGGAATAAAGAAGAGAATAGGATATTATAATCTCACAGGCGGAAAGGCTTTCCTTACAAATCCAATTAAACTTAAGAAACAGAAGCACACTATAAAAATAGACCTTGATTTAGTGAAGGAAGGTCTAAATCTTGGCAAAGTAAATTATTATCCTGAGATAATAACTGACAAAGAAGATGAAAAGGCAGTTTCCAGATTTATTAAGGAAAAAGATCTTAAGAATTTTATTTGCATAGTTCCTGGAGCAAAAACAAGAGCTAAAGATCGTAAGTGGCCAGAAGAGAATTTTACAGAACTTGTAAAAAATTTTTCTAAAAAATATCCCAATTATAAAATCTTACTTATTGGCGGTTCAGAGGATAAAACTCTCATCGACAATTTAACATTAAATAAAAATTGCCTCCCAATTATAAACTTTAACCTACGTGAATTATCCATTATTTTTAAAAAGAGCAAGATGGTAATTGCGAACGACGGAGGCCCTATGCACATTGCTTGGGTTTCAGGTGCAGAACTTATTTTTTTGTGGGGTTCGGTAAATCCAATTACCATGAGGGCTCTAAAAAATTCAGTAATTATAATGGATAAAAATCATGATATAAGTAAGATTAGTTTGGAAAGAGTGGAAAAAGAAATCAACAAGATAATTTAATTATATTAATCATTATTAGAATAGAACGGTTTCTTAAATAATCCTAATGAAATAAGCTTTTTGTTTGAAATTTCTATAAGAATAGATAAATCTTTTTTATCAATTGCTTTCATTAAGAGTATGCTCGCGGTATATATCGCCACCCCGAAAACTACAAGAGCTACCCCATTGAACAAATTAATATCAGTTACCCTTGATTTGATTAATAGTAAAGCAAGAACCATTATTATTGAAGATAAAATTGGCTTGATGATTAATTTTAGGTCTACTTTGATATTTAGTTTTCTTTTTGCAAGAATATAAAGACCGACACTATAAACTGTCCAGCAGAATACTGTTGCCATTGCTGCACCTGATATCGCTAAGGTAGTTGAATATCTCAAGAAGTAATTTATCAGAATATAGTTTAGGACAATATTTAATAATATTATAAATATTAAAAGAGGCAGATACTCCTTTGGCTTTTCCTTTGCAGAGAATATGCTCAGGAATAGAGATACAAAGACTCCGAGAGGAATTATAGCGGCAAGATAAACCAAAGGTAATGTAGCACTAAGGTATTCTCTTCCATAAATAAATATCAGGAAGTATTTTCCCAATATTGCTATCCCGAATCCTGCAGGAATAGAAATAATCATTGAATACTTAATAACTTTATTAAATACTCTTTCAAGACTCTGTTTTTCTACCTGAGTCAGTATGGGAAGAAGGACATAGCTTAGAGTTAGAAACCCGCCAATGCTAGAGACTAAAATAAAAGCAGCCCTGTAAAATCCAATATAACTTGCATCTTTAATAAGAAGACCTATCATTATTGTGTCTATATAACCAAAAAAAGTGAAAGATAAAGAGCCCATAACAAGGTAAAACATGAATTTCCTTATCCTACTTTTTTCTTCTTCACTTATTGAAATAACTCTTCTAATGAAATATTTCGCTTTCTTGCGTATCATGTAAAAATCGAATGAAAAAGTTATCAAAGAAGCAATGAATAATCCCGTCATTGCATATCCAACCTTAACATCTTTCGCAAATAAGGAGATTAGAATAACTATTACTATTCTGGAAATTTGATAGATTGACTCTTTCAGCGCTACATATTTTATGCTTTTCATAGCAAAGAATAATGAGGCAAACAGGCTTTCAAAGGAAAGCAAAAGAATATAGAAAGCAGAAAGCAAAAGAGGCACAAAAATTAATGGTTTGTTAAATATATAAAATGAAAGAGGATAAGAAATAGCTAGTAGAAGAACGAAAGAAATTATGAATATGATTACTTTTAACTTTAGTACATATTGGAAATAGGCTGCCCCTTTTTTCTTATTTTTTAGTATAGCTGCAGAGACATATCGTATGACTACCTCATCTATCCCTCCGTATGAAAGAGCAAGAAATATGAAAGAAATAGATATTGCTAAGTTATATATTCCAAATTTTTCAGGCAGCAACAACCTTGCAAGAAGTATAGTAAAAACAATTCCTCCAGCCCTTTGGATTATAGAATAGAAAATGTTCCAAAATGAACCTTTAATTACCTGAGACGTAAGCCTTTCCTTATTAACTTCAGCCATATCAGATATCTCTCTTCCTTTTCATAAAAACATATCTTTTTTAGCTTTTTATTATTATCTATCTTTAAACATTTAGCCAGTATATATTTATTGATTCATAAGATATAAAAATGAATAAATTTAACAGTATATATGAAAAAGAAGGATTATCTCTTGATTCTACTCTTTGCTCTCTTACTTATATTATTTGCAGTTTTTTCTAAGATAGTTGGTTTTCATGATAGTTTTGAGTACATTAATGTTGCAAAGAATCTCGCGGGCATAAAAAATGTTCCCATATTTAGCACGCATCCTATAATTTATCCGCTAATAACCTCGCTTTTTCTTAAAATCTGGCCAAGTTTAACAATGATAAAAATAATAAACGTGCTTTGGGTATTCTTAATTGGTCTGGTTCTCTTTCTAGTATGTAAGGATAGAAAAGCATTTATCCTATTCGCTTTCTCACCTCTTGTTTGGTATACCAGCATTCAAACGACTCCTGTGCTTCCAGCAGCGTTGTTTTTCTTACTGGCTTATTTCTTTTACAATAACGAATATAAATACAGCAAAGTAATGTCAGGTTTCTGCCTAGGCTTGGGGGTTGCATTTTATACACCCATGCTTCTTGTTGCAGCCATTTTTGTTCTAGTTTATTTCTGGAACAGTAAGCTGTCAGATGTTATAAAATTTTCAATAGCAATTGTAATAGGAATAATCCCTGAGCTAGTGATAGACTA
>Ga0265337_1001000_pt1 | contig 14741 bp, 13 predicted proteins | sample 42122metaG_FD_192441 | JGI IMG/M metagenome (GOLD analysis project Ga0265337, IMG submission 192441) | Rhizosphere microbial communities from Carex aquatilis grown in University of Washington, Seatle, WA, United States - 4-21-22 metaG | ecosystem: Host-associated > Plants > Roots > Rhizosphere >... | reverse complement strand
ATCAGCGCCAGCGGAACGAAATGTCTCGATACCATTCCAAGTGCCATATGCTCTTCGGCCTTGAGCCTTGCCAGGCTGCTGCCGCCAATCAAGCCATTTGCATCATAGCGCAGATGCGCGCGGTGTGGAGAGATTGGGCAGGTTTCGCCGTACTCGCGCAAAAGGCGAATTCGCCACCGGGCGCCGGCTGGGCTAGATTTCTTTTCGATAGGAATGATCTCTGAAGACTGATTCGCTTTGCGCCAGGGGGCTTTGAAATCATGCGGTCTGTTCTCAGTCCTGCCGAAACCTTAGGCCTATCCGGCGCCACCTTGGAAGGACGCGTCAGGCGGGCGGTGCACCACGTCTCCGATGCGACCTTTGCGCGGCTTGCCGATCGCTTGCGCGCGGACGCGTTGTCCAACCAGATGATCTACGAACATGACGGGGTCGAGGAGGCGATACGCATCATGCTGCGTCCGCTCCTGGTGATGCCGGAGCAGCTCTCCTATGTCCACCATGTCTGTCTTCAGCTCATCGAAGCGCTGAAGCGCTTTCCGGGGCTGTATCTGCAGGACGAGCGGATAAGGCGCATTCTTGCAATCACGCCCGATGAAGAGCGTTGGTTTCGCGACACCTGGACGCCGGCGCATGAGCGGTTCAATTCGATTTACGGCCGCCTTGACGCGGTGTGCGATTTCACCAGCGCCGGCTGGCAGGATTCGCTTCATTTCATGGAACCGAACCTCACCGGCGTCGGCGGGATTCATTTTTCGCCTGTTGCAGAGGAACTGGTCTTTCGGGACGTCATACCGACCTTGTTCGAACACAATCCCGAACTGACCGTCCACTTGCCGCGCGATCAGCGCGATCTGTTCGTGCAGGTTTTGATCGACCATGCGCGCGCCATCGGCCGCGATACCTGCCAACTCTGCTTCGTCGAAGCGAAATATGTGCATGACGGGCCAAACGAGCAATCGGTGCTCAGCCGATATCTTTCGCGCAAACACGGCCTCACCATCGCGCACGCCGATCCGCGCGAACTGCGCGTGGTGGGCGAAGAGGTCTATTACGAAGACGTCCGAATCGATGTTGCCTATCGCGATTACGGCGTGCTTGAACTCATCGAGACCGAGAGGGAATGGGGCAAACCGCTCGACGCGATGCGGCTTTTATTCCGGCAGAATCGGGTTGTCTCCTCGATCGTCGGCGAATTCGATCACAAGAGCGCTTTCGAAATCCTCACCGATCCGGTGCTGGCAAACCAATATATCGGCGCCGACGACCTTCGCCTGTTCCGCCGCCATGTGTTGTGGACGCGGCTGGCCGGCGACCGCAAGACGACGCTGCCGGGAGGCCATGAAGGCGATCTTCTGGGATTTGCGCGCCGCAATCGCGAGCTTCTGGTGCTGAAGCCGAACCGCTCCTATGGCGGCGCCGGTGTGGTGCTGGGCGCGGCAACGGGCCAGGCCGAATGGGAGCGGCTGCTGGACGAGGCCGCGGCGCTGTACGAGGATCCCGAGCGCTCGTCGGTGCTGCAGCTGGCCGCGCGTCTTCCGGTCCACGAATTTCCCATCGTGGGCGCCGACGGCCGCGTTTTCGGCGAACCCTTCTATGCCGTGATGGGTTTCGCTGCGACGGAAAACGGGCTTGGCACCTTGTGCCGGGTTTCCCAGAAGCAAGTTGTGAACGTTGCGCAGCGCGGCGGCCTCGCGGCGCTGCTTGAGGCGAACGCGCCGCCCGAACTCACCATACCGACACGCCCGATTAACCGCGCGGCAGCGGCGCAGGCGGAACTTCGCAATCAGATCCGCGAGCTGCGCCATCTCGATCATGCAATTGCGCTTCTGGGCTGGGACGAGGAGACCATGCTGCCCGCCATGGGGCGCGACGAGCGCGGCGAGCAATTGGCGACGCTGGAAGGGCTTCGCCACGCGCTGATCGTTTCCAACAGCGTTGGCGACCTCGTGGAACAGGTGGCGGCTCAAGCGGAGAGTAGCCATGAGTGGGCGCACGAACTTCCCTTGCTGCGCCGCCTGCGGCGCCAGGCAATGGCGCTTCCGCAGGATTTTGTACGCCATTTCGCGAACACCCGGTCGCAGTCCTTGGGCGCATGGGAAGAGGCGCGGGCGCGAGACGATTTCAGCATTTTCGCCCGTCCCTTCGATCAATTGCTCGGACTGCTGCGGGACAAGGCGGCCGCACTGGCCTCGGGCGGCGATCCCTACGACGCGCTGCTCGACGAAAGCGAGCCGGCCATGAAACGCGCCCGTCTCGATCCGGTGCTCGACGAGGTGCGCAAGCGCCTGGTGCCGCTGGTGCAGGAAGCATCGGCCGCGACCGCGTCCCATGCCGGCCTCCTTGCGGGGCGGAGATTTGCAGAGCCAGGGCAATGGGCACTCTCCCGTCAATTGCTCGCCGCCATCGGATTTGAGTTCGAGCGCGGCCGTCTGGACCGCTCGACGCATCCCTTCACGCTCTATGCCGGCGTCAACGATGTGCGGCTCACCATCCGCGTCGACGAAAACGACCTGCCGTCTGCCGTCCTTGCCGTCCTGCATGAAGGCGGCCATGGCCTCTACGATCAGGGCTTCGATCCGGCCGACAATGAATCGCTCCTCAGCGAAGCGCCCAGCATGGGCTTGCATGAATCTCAGTCGCGGCTATGGGAGAACCATGTCGGGCTTAGTCACGCCTTTTGGCGGTTCGCGTTTCCGCGCTTGCGCGATCTGTTTCCCGAGGCTGTCCAGGGGCTCTCCGATGAAACGCTTTACCGTGCGGTCAATGCCGTCAGACCCGGCGCGAACCGCGTCGGCGCAGACGAGATGTCATATCATTTGCACATCGTCCTCCGTTACGAACTGGAAGTGGCGCTGTTGTCGGGTTCGCTTGCGGTCCGGGACCTGCCCGCTGCGTGGAACGAACGCAGCGCCGCATTGATCGGAGCGGCGCCGTCGTCCGATCGCGACGGGGTGCTGCAGGACGTGCATTGGTCGCTCGGAAGTTTCGGCTATTTCCCCTCCTATACGATCGGGAGCCTTTATGCCGCGCAATTGGCCGAGACCTATGCGCGGGAGCATCCGCTCCAGGACGAAATCGAACGGGGCGAATTTCACGGCTTGCTCGGGTGGCTCCGCACCCATGTGCATCGGATCGGCCACCGGTTCGAGGCCGAAGAAATCGTCACGACAGCAACGGGGACCGGCCTCGATAGCGGCGCCTTTTTCCGCCATCTGGAACGCAAAATCGCAGAATGCAGATAGCGGACCGGCTTTGATGGTTCAGCTTCGCACGCCTGCAAATGCCAATGACAAAGGCGGCCCGGCCCGCGTCATCGGGCTGGTGATGGCGTTGTTCTTCGCCTTCGGATTTTGCACGGTTCTGGTCGATACCATCATCCCGAAACTCAAAGCGACATTTGCGCTTTCCTATGCCGAAGTGATGCTCACGCAGTTCTGCTTTTTCGGCGCCTATTTCCTCGTTTCCCTTCCGGCCTCGTGGCTGCATAGCCGCATAGGCTACCTGCAGGGCGTTGCCGTCGGTCTGTTGCTGATGGCGCTTGGCTGCCTGTTGTTCACGCCTGCGGCCAATGCAGGCGTTTATCCGGGATTCTTGCTGGCCCTGTTCATCCTGGCGTCCGGCGTTACAATTGTGCAGGTCGCCGCCAATCCACTCGCGGCACGCGCGGGTGACCCACAGCACGCGCCAAGCCGTTTGACCCTGGCCCAGGCTTTCAATTCTCTGGCGACCACCATCGCGCCGATTGTTGGGGCCTCGTTCATTCTGGCCCACGGTCTTGCGGTTCCCGACGCAAGCAGATTGTCGGCGGAGGCGCTGTCAGCGGCAAGGCGCGAGCAGGCACATGTCTTTCAAATGCCGTTCCTGATCATCGCCGCACTCCTCATCGTCATGGCGATCGTGTGCTGGAGCGTCCGGCATTGGGTGCAGGATTCGGCCCCATCCCCGACGAAAAAGGGTCATACCGCGTTGTTGAGCAATCGGCGTCTCATGTTCGGGGCCGTGTCGATCTTCTTATATGTCGGTGCAGAAGTGTCGATAGGCAGCAGCATGGCCAACTACCTCATGCTGGACAGCACATTGTCAGCGCCGGCACAAACCGCCGGCACGCTGGTGTCGATCTATTGGGGATTGGCGATGGTCGGCCGGTTTCTCGGCGCCGGGATCATGCGCAAGGCAAACCCCGCTCTGGTTCTTGCTCTGTGCGCGTGCGGGGCTTTCGCCATGACGACGACATCGAGCCTTTCTGCCGGCATGGTGGCGGCCGTGACGATCTTAATTGTCGGTCTGTTCAATTCGATCATGTTTCCCACGATCTTTGCTCTGGCGGTCGGGGGTATGGGCGATCGAACACCGCAGGCGTCTGGCATCATCTGTTTGGCTATCGTGGGCGGCGCGGTTGTGCCTCTCACCACCGGCGTGGTTGCCGATCATGTCGGGTTGAACCACGCCTTGCTCGTTCCGGCGGTGTGTTACATCTGGATCGCTTTTTATGGAATCTTCACGGCGAGACATAAAATTCTGCATGATGTGCAGCCGTCAGCGCAGGCGCCAGCCCTATCCGGCTGAACCGAGCCTTGGGCGATTCACCAGTCGATGTCGCCCGAACGGCCCGGATTGGGCGCCTCCGCGCGCGAATCCCGGGTGTCGGACATTTCGGGTAGAAGCCCCGCGCTGATGACGCTGAGAAGGTCACGAAATTGACGGAGCTGCAGCGGCTTGGGCATTTGAGCGGGAACCTTCAAGCCGTTCGACGTTGCAAGCGCCGTCGCCCGCATTCGATAGGCCTCGGATTGCCCGCTGACCAGGATCACGAGGCCCGAAAAATGAACTCTCCTTACCCGCCAGACGATTTCCAGTCCGTCGACGTTGGGCATGGTCAGATCGAGGGTGATGACGTGCGGCTTGAAATGGAGAATCGCTTTTTCGAGGGCTTCCGCCTCGGAAACGGAGAAGGCTTCATATCCACATTTCAGCGCATTGCGCACAATCAGTTCGCAACAATCTGTGTCGTCGTCCACGGCCAAAAGCCGGTAAAGGCCTGTACGGTTCGCGTCCATCGAGCTCGCTGCGGGGTATGGGTGTGCGCAGGTTTAGCAGCCTTGCGTTAACCGCCTGTTGCTTTGCCATCGCCAGCAATGGCGAATCCGAGGAACCTGGCCATGCGGGCGAATTTGCCCGTCCCGCGTTCAAATGGTTCTAATCTCCGCCTATTTCCCAGGGATTGTGCTCATGTTTCCCTGGGGCGGAGGGCATCGGCCAGCAGCGCAAACGCCGCCGAAGGCTGGCCACGGCTTGGATAACAGAAGTGTCATGGGAGAGTGCAATGGAAATCAAACGCAATGGCTCACAGCCTTCCGTCAGAGGCCCGGCTGAGAATTTCACCGGCACGGTGCGGATCGATCCCCTTTTCCAAGCCCCGGAACCAGGGCGGTTCGCGGGCGCCAGCGTCAGCTTCGAGCCCGGCGCACGGAGTGCCTGGCACACGCATCCGCTTGGTCAGACATTGATCGTTACGTCAGGGCTCGGCTGGACCCAGTGTTGGGGTGAACCCAAGGAGGAAATTCGGCCTGGCGATGTCGTCACATGTCCGCCCGGCAAGAAGCACTGGCACGGTGCGACACCCACGACTGCGATGACTCACATCGCGATCCAAGAGTCGCTGAACGGCAAGAATGTCGAATGGCTGGAGAGGGTCACCGACGAGCAATACCGAAGCTGACGACGGCTTCGGACGCCATCACTCCGGAGCGAAGGCCAGGAGAACATTGCCCGGGATGATGGCGCCGTGATGAGAATAGCCAGAGTGCACAAAGAGCATTCCGCCCGCAACAGTAGCGCCGGCATTGCTCATCGATCCGCCATTGGCTTTCACCCCGTCCACGGTTGAATAATCTTGTACCGAATCGAAGTGCCAGAGGATTTTTCCGTCGTTCGCCGAATAGGCATACAACTGGCCGTCCATGGTTCCGGAGAACACCGCTCCGGGAATTGCCGTAACAGCCGCCGCATGGCTTGGTTTGCAGGATTTGCGCTCGCCGCAGGGCGGGTTCGGAGTGCTCCAGATCGGATTGCCGCCGCTCAGTTCGATCGCGGCCATGCCGCCGGAGGCATCGGGAGACTTCGCGTCGAAGAAACCGTTGGGCACATAGACCCTCTCATTATCCACCGCGAGGCCCCACAGCACGCCCCCTCCGCTGCTTCCCATGCCGACCTGCTGCTGCCAGATCGTTCTTCCTTGCCGATCGGGATCGAGGGCCCAAACCATTCCGGATTTGTTTCCCGCAATCAGCATTTGCCGTCCGCTCGCCGACGCGGCGAGGACCGGAGAGACCGAGAAGTCCACGTCTGGGGAATCCGCATCGGGGCAGGACGCCGCCTCGCGATCCGGACGCCGGCAGGTGCCGTTCCAAATGTCATTCTCGGTTTGCTGACGGTGCCATCTGATCTTTCCGGAATTCATATCCAGCGCGAGGATCGAATCGGAAAGACTGGTGGCGGGGGGTGAGTAGTTATTGCCCGTTCCGAAATATAAGACGTTCCGTTTTGCGTCGATGGTCGGCGTATTCCATACCGGCGCGCCCGATGGCCCCATGATCAGCGTCCCGGCACTATTCTTGTGGCCGGGCACCGGAGCCTCATCGATCATATAGGTCTTCCAAATCCGTTTGCCGGTCGCGGCATCGAGGGCGAGAACACTGCCGCGAAAAATGCAGCAGGGATATTTCGGATCCGCCACTTTCGCTTCCTCGCGCGAGGAAACCGGCACGTAGAGGCGCCCGGCATACAAGGCCGATGCCGCGGTGATGGCGGCCTGCGGATGGTCGTCCACCTTGACCTTCCACAACGCCTTTCCGCTTGCCGCGTCCACGGCATACATGTTGGCCGCCTGATCGCCGAAACAGGCGGTCAGGCCGCCGCCACTCCGCTCCCCCAGCGTGATGGCGCTTCGTATGCCGGCCTCCACCTCGATGTGCCAGTAAACGCAGCCGCTCTTCGCATCGAGCGCGAAAAGATCTCCCTCGGCATCCCCCACATAGATGCGCCCGCCGGCGACAACAGGCTGTGTGCCCCCCGAACTCGCGCCGGGAAGACCGAACGCCCATTTCAGTCTCAGGCGGGGAACGTCGCGCGCGGTCATTCCCGCGGCGTCCTCCGATTGGAATCGTGCGTTCGCGAGCCCCGCACCCCAGCCATTCCAGCTTGGCCCGGCAAGCGACGGGCGAAACGGCCCGCCAGCGTTGCTGCAGAACGCCGACGTCGGGATGATCGCGGGCTCGCTCCCGAACGGCTTGCCCGAAAGGTACTCGGCAAGTATGTGCCGCTGCGCCCGGCTGCGCTCGGCGGCCTGTGTTTTCATCGCGCCTTTTTCGAGCGCTTGAAGAATCTGCTCCGGGCTCATCCGGCTCAACACGTCGCGGCCCGGCGCCTGCGAATTGCCCCCCGCCTCATGGCAGATCGCGCAATAGGTTTTGAAAAGGGCGCCGCCGTCCTGTGCGTGTACAGGCGTCGACAGCAAGCCTGCCGACATGCACACCGTGCCTATCCATGACCGGAGTCTCATATTTCGTGTTCTCCACGCTCCGAGGGCCTTGCCTCAGTGCTTTGCCAGTTCGTCGTGCGCCACTTGCTCGAGCTTCCGGATCACGGCGGGGTCAAGAGAAAGCGCGCCGATCGAGCTTTCGCGATCGCCAACGCTCAGAGGGTCACGGCCCGTAACACGGCCGAACACAAGGAGCGCCTCAAGATAATATCCGTATGTGCTGGCGTGATAATCGTCCACGGCCCAAAGGTCGATTCTGCCGGGCGATATGCCGTCATACGGATTCGCATCCGCAAGACCGCTGTCTATCGCCCGGTTCCAGGCAAGCCCAACCGGGACAACTCCGGCAATGCCAGGGGCCTTCTGTGCCGCCAGCCGATACCCCGCATCGATGTCCTTGCCCATCTGCTCGATAGGCTTTCCGTGCCAGGGCGATCTTTCCGGATAGGTCATGTCCGGGCGGCTCCAGGTCGCGGAGAGATAGATCTTCACGGCCGGATTTCGCCGATGCAGCATGTCCGAAAACACACCCGTATATTTCACCAGAAGGCTGGGATCGCCGGCATGATTCTGGTCGAGTGTGCTGAAGCTCTGCAACACCACCTCATCCCACCCGCGGTCCAACAGGGCGCGCTTCTCCGCATAATGATAATCGAGCCCAACTCCGGGCACGGTTTCGAGGCTGACCTCGTAATCCAGACCGGCTTGTGCGGCGAACGCCTTGAACAGGGCCGGCACACCGCCCACACCGGTCTTGTTGAGATCGGTAACTGTATTCGGCTTGTAATCCCTGACCGGGGAGAGCTCGCCATAGGTGAAACTGTTGCCGACGAAGAGAATCGTCTTCGCCGCGGTGGGTTCGGACGCTGCGAGCATCGCGAAAACGCCAAGGATCATGAATGGCTTCATCGCACTCCCCCTATCATCATGGCTGCCGAAGTTAAGCCGTAGATCGCCCTCTTAGAAGGGGCTGCCAACACGCGACCAAAAATGAGGGACCGGCGCGGAACGTGGTTGCCGGCGTTTCCGCGCTTATCTGACCAATGCGGCCACCGCCGATTCGAAAGCCGCTTCAACATTCTGGACGTTCGTGGTCAGTCCGACATCGCCGCCCGAGCCGAAATGCTCGGCGACTTTGGATTGAGCAACGATTCTACCGTTTGGATCGAGGAAAAGAATGTCGGCATCAATTCGAATGACCCCGACGCTTCGGCGCTCGAATTTGAGGGGGTCTCCTCCGCCTTGGTAATCCGTGAACACCAGCTTCATGGTGAGGGCAGGGGCGTTTGGCATTCCAGCGGGTGCGAACACATTTGGCGCTTCCGCCCGCACCTCATCCGTCAATTTCTGAACGATGCGGTCGAGCGTTTCCTTGTTCATCTCCACGTTGCGCGCCGTTTCCGCGGTCACGCCCGAAAGGCGCAACGACTTCTTTTGATCCGGCGTAAAGGCGCGCCCGGAACCCGAGCCCGCGTCCGTTCCGGCGCATGAACCGAGCGAAATGGCGGCTGCAAGAACCGCGGGGACGATAAGCGATCTCATGCGCCATTTTGCACCGAACGAACATCCGATGGAATGAACTTCAGGTAAGCTGTTCGCCACGGTGCTCAATTGGCCAATGCGCGGGCCGCCTTCGCAACCACGTCCTTCGGCGTCGCGTAGAGCGAGGCGACGACCGCATCCACTTCCGCGCCGCTCACCGGATCGACCTCGAGCTGTAACTTCTCGGCACCAGCGAGAAATGCGGGGTCCTTCATCGTCTCGTCGAAGGCCCTCCGCAATATTGCCTTGCGGTCGGCCGGAATGCCCGGCGGCGCCGCAAAGGGCCGCGCCGTGACTTGCGTTGCCACTACAAAGTCGAGAATCTGGCGCTGCTCGGCTGTCTTGGCGAATTCGCTGGCGAGAGGCACATCGGGCAAATCAGGGCGTCTCTTGGCTCCTGTCTGGATGAGAATGTTGACTTTCCGATCCCGCAGCCAGCTGGCGTAATGACTCTTGACGGTGCTCCACGAGAAGCCGCACAGCCCATCCACCTCGCCGCGCTGCATGGCGAGCGTGATGTCGCTGGTGCCGGGAAAGCCGCTGGCCAACCTGATCTTGGCCCCGAAAATGTTTTTGTAGAGTTTGGTGAAATTGTCGGGGTCGGCGCCTGCCGCCGAACCGCCGGCGGTGAATTGCTTGGTCATCACATCTTGCCAGGTCTTGATCGGGGATTTGTACCAGCTGATGCAGATGCTGACTTCCTTGGTCACGCTGCCGATCCAGTTGAGTTTGGCGGCGTCAAAATTGGCTTGACCGAACAGAGGCGCGACAATCTGCTCGCGGCCGAAGGTGCCGATGACCGTGCCGTCCTTGGGGGCAACCGAATAAAGATAATTCACCGCCTTGAGCGAGCCGGCGCCAGGCATGTTCTGCGTCACGATGGCGGGATTGCCGGGGATGTGCTTGCCGAGATGCTGCGCCAGAAGCCGGGCATAGAGATCGTAACCTCCACCCGGCGTAAAGCCGACGATGACGAAAATCGTACGGCCCTTGTAGAAATCTCCGCTCACGGACGCATGGGCAGGCGCCAGCATGGCGCTCGCGGCAAAGAGGGAAGCCAAAACGCCCTTCATCCGATATTCCCCGAACAGCCGGCGGAGGACCCAGCCTCACACCACGAGCGCCCTTTTGATAGGCCCATCAGTTTAAGCTCGATGTTGGCGACAATGCTAACCCTTAGTCTCTCTGCTCGCAGATGAACGAAGACCGGCCGGCCGGAATAAGCGGGGTGAATTGCGAGTTTGGGTTTGGGTTTCGGGGCTGATTTGCTATCGTTCCGGCATGGATACGAACCGCCGCGCATTCTTTCAGTTCCTCGCCGCGAGTGCTGTGCTTACGCCCTCCGTCCGCGCGTTGGCACAACAACTCGCAGTTTCGAACCAACCTTCGGCCATTACGAGCGCGAAAGACGCGCTGCAGGTGATGGACTTCGAGGAGGCCGCGCGGCGCGCCCTTCCTCCTGCGCATTGGGGCTACATGGCCAGCGGCTCCGACGACGACATGACGCTGAAAGCCAATGTCGAAGCGTTCAAGCACATCGGGCTGAAACCGCGCCGCCTCGTCGATGTGTCGAAGCCCGACCTCAGCACCGAAATCTTCGGGACGCGGTGGGAGACGCCGCTTTTCATCTGCCCGGTTGGCGGGCAGCGGGCCTTTCATGCAGAGGGCGAGATGGCCACCGCGCGTGCCGCAAAGGCCAGACATCACACGATGATCCTCTCCAATGTCACGACCTACGCGGTCGAAGATATTGCCAAGGCGCTCGGCACGCCGCCATGGCAACAGCTTTACATGCCCGTGAAGTGGGAAGACACCGAGCGGTTGGTGAAACGCATCGAAAATGCCGGCAGCCCGGTGCTTGTCTGGACTGTCGATCTGCTTGCCGGACGAAACACCCCGACGATGACGCGCTTCGCCCGGCAGGACACGCGCAACTGCGTTTCCTGTCACACCGGCGGGCCCGGCGTCCCGATCTTTCGTCCGATGTTTGACGGCCTGGAGGGACGCTACAACCCGCCGGACGCGACCTGGGCGACCTTCGATCGTCTGAAGAAATTGACGAAGATGAAGGTCATGCTCAAAGGCATCGACAACGCGGAAGATGCTGAGCTCGCCGTTCAGCACGGCGTCGACGGTCTCGTCGTGTCGAACCATGGCGGACGCGCGGCGGAGACGTTGCGGGCGACGATCGATTGCCTGCCGGAAGTTGCCGCGGCGGTGAAAGGGCGCGTGCCCGTGTTCCTGGACGGCGGCGTCCGTCATGGCGCCGACATCTACAAGGCTCTTGCGTCCGGCGCGAGCGGGGTCGGTATGGGCCGCCCTTATATCTGGGGGCTGTCGGCATTCGGTCAGGATGGCGTCGAGCGCGTTCTCGAAATCCTGCGCGCCGAACTGAGGCTGACCATGCAGCAAATGGGCACGCCTGCGATAAAGGACATCAATTCCTCGCGGCTGGTGCGCATGTAGATCGGTGCGCTGACCGCCGCGCTGATTGACACGCCATAGCCCGATCAGAAGCTGATTCCTTCCCGATACCGCGGGTTGGCGACAAATGAGCAGCCGCAGCGGCGCTCAAGGATTTCCAACTGTCTTGGGTCCAAAGCTGCCAGCCACTCGCGAATGCGCCAGAAATCCACACGTTTGGCGTTCGGCGGCGGAGCCTCTCCGGCGGCCTCATAGGTATGGGCCCAAAGACAATGATAATTCACGGTCTTCCTCTTCACGATTTGAGAGTTCAGGTTTTTCCCCTTGAGAGCCGCATAGAATACCCGGTCGCAAATCGGCGCGACCTGGGCGGGCATCAGCGAAAAATGATGCATGACGTGGTAACTGCCGGGCAGGAGGAAAAAGCAATTCGTATCGACGTGGAGTTCGACAGGGTGGTCGGCCGTGTCGATGGGTGAGCCATCCGGCCTGCACAAATTGCGTTGTGCAATGACATAGTCGCAGTGCTCGATCGTCAGGGACGCTTCGACGCATGCCGAGATGTGATCTTTTTCCAGCCAATTGTCGGCATCGAGAAGCCCTATGCCTTCGTATCCTCCCGACATGGCCAACAGCGCGCCGACGCCGCGGGGTGTGTTGCCGTAATCCCCATAATTGCGATCGAGCCTTAAGTGGCGCACGGCCTCGTTGTCGATCCAATCCTGAGGCTGGCCGAAAGAATTCTTTCTCTCGTCATTGCATAATCGCGCCGGAAGGCCGCCCGGTCCATCCGCGATAGCCGCGGGAAAACGCGCTCGCACCCAAGCCAGCCCGTATCACCGGTCCGGCTCTCGGACATTGAGTCGGTTCGCTCGAGAACGCGCAAGCAATGGCCGCGCGCGAAAACCCTTGGATGACGCAGCTCTGCGTGCGGACGACGATCCGCCAAGCGTGCTCAGAGCGGACCGAAGCAGCTTTAGACTCTATTATGCCGAGGTGCACTGTTCGAACGTAATCGTTGTTCGGTCCCGCTTTAACCCATGCTTGCCGGGCATTTGCTCGCGGCGCATGTCAGCGGCGTGTGCGCCTGCATCGGGCAGGTCTGCACCTTCTGCAGGACTTCCATCGCGGAGATGCAATCGAGTTTGTGCACGATGTTCTGCCGTTGGCGTTCGATGGCCTTGACGCTTTTCGATAAGTTCCGGGCGATCGCCTTGCTGGAAAGGCCAAGTTTCATCTGACCCAGCACAGCCCTTTCCGTTTCCGTCAACTGGGCGATCTTCCTCTGCACCGTTTCGCAACTCCGGCGCTTGAGGACCCATTGCTGGTCTTCGAAGCAGAACCGCTCCAATCTGTTGAGAAAGGAATTGTCATCGAGGGGCTTTTCAAACACGGTTGCCGCACCCATTTCCATGGCGGCGACGACCGTCTGAACGTCTGCGTAAGCGCTGATCAGGATGACCGGCACCGAACTTTTCTTACGCAGCAGCCTCAGCACTTCCAAACCGGAAAGCGACGGCAAGCGATAGTCGAGGACTACGCAGCCCGGACGTTCGAGGTTCCCTCTGCCGAGAAGAGTTTCCGGATTATTCCATCCTTCGGTTTGCAAGCCGACGGATCGGATCAGGCCGCACAACGAATCTCGAAACCGGTCGTCGTCATCGACAACGTAAACATGAGCACTCATGATTGGCCACTTGCTTTCCCCTGCTCTTACATCGCTATGCTGTCGGCAGAATTATCTCCATGCATGTCCCACGCCGCCGCGAGCGGCAGGAGACGTGTCCGCGGTGCCAACGAACGATATCGCCCGCGATGGCAAGCCCGAGCCCGCTTCCGTCCGCACGAGTCGTGACAAAGGGTTCGAATATTCGGTCCCGAATGTCTTCGGACAGTCCGCAACCATTGTCGAAAACCTGAACCGCCGTCGTTACCGGGGTCGTCGCGGCAATACGGATCGTCAGCTTTCGGGCGGCTATTGCCGGGTCGTCGAGGGCTGCAACACTATTGATCAAGAAATTGTAGAGCGCTGTTTCCAGCAATGCCTGGACGCCGCTCACCAGGGTCTGGTTCGTGCGAATCGCGAGACGAACCACAATCTGTTTGGCATCGGCCAACGCCCGAAGCCGATCGATTGCATCCCGGCAAACTTCGACCAAGCAAACAATGGACTTCTTCGTCGGCCTGCGTTCGGTCAGCAATCGTAGATGTTTGATCGTTGTGGTCGCGCGTAGCGCTTCCGCCTTGATGCTCTTCAGGTAGTCATCGATATCCTGCGGCCTGACCACCGGCTTGGCGAGATTCCGGGAAAGCGTATTGACGAGGTTGATGATAGTCCCGAGCGGATGATTGAGTTCGTGCGCTACATAGGCCGTCATGACGCGCACGGTCGTTTCGCGTTCCCATTGGCGCCCCAGGTCGCTTCCCACGGTTTCCAGCATTGGTGCCTTTCATAAGGGCGCCCATGCGAGCAGCCTATTCGATCTCCCCTGCCTAGGGATCGACGCCCTTACCGAAGGTAAGCCCTACAGCAACTGGGCAAACATAAATTGACAATTGCCATCAAATCAGACGAGCGACCGTCGATTCGTGCTCATGATGGGAGATCTTGCGTACGCAATATGCGGGTTCGAGTGATTGCGAATGAAAGTCGGAGGGCCTTTTTGATATTCCCGCGGCTAATGTCGCGCCACAGCTCCCGATATGTGCGCTTCAAAGGAGCGTTGCACTTTGCCGAAAACACAATGAGCCGATTGCATGACGCCTGCGCGTTCGATCGCACGCGAAATAAGTCACAATAGAAGAGTTGCAACAGAGGCGGGGAGGGGATTCCCGACGGTGCGCGCATTTCCTCCAAAGCCGGGAATCTCACCCGCACAAATGGGAGTCACCGAAGTGGTGCCGCGCGGCGAAATTTGAAACTCTGCCTTCACTCACGGACGAGGTCCTTCGTCCGAGATTTTCCCGAACGGAGAGCTCACATGGCAATTGAAAAAATGAACGCGTCGAGCAGCCTTGCCGAGGTTATCGACCGCATCCTCGACAAAGGCATCGTGATCGATGCGTGGGCGCGTGTGTCGCTGGTCGGCATCGAGTTGCTGTCCATCGAAGCCCGCATCGTAGTGGCCGGAGTGGACACCTATTTGAAGTATGCGGAAGCCGTCGGTCTCACCGCGGGGGCTCAAGCCGCCTAACGGTGCGGTGCACAGGGGCAGACCCGTCCCCCGGGTTACCC
>Ga0265337_1000994_pt1 | contig 14816 bp, 12 predicted proteins | sample 42122metaG_FD_192441 | JGI IMG/M metagenome (GOLD analysis project Ga0265337, IMG submission 192441) | Rhizosphere microbial communities from Carex aquatilis grown in University of Washington, Seatle, WA, United States - 4-21-22 metaG | ecosystem: Host-associated > Plants > Roots > Rhizosphere >... | reverse complement strand
GACGGCATTCGTCACTGGGAATGCGGTGAGAGTGCCGGGCGATGTCGGATCCTGGTAGGCGTTTACGACCGCAGAAGAATCGGTCGCTCGAAGTGTCGTGGTCGTTTGCGCGATCCGATCCGTTGCGTAGAGCACGGGTGCCGTCCCGGTGTTCGCGCTGAGGCCCGCTCCACCGACTACGACGCTGGGCGCATCGATAAATGGTCCGGGTTGACCACCTTCTATGTAACACCCAATGAAAACACTCGGAGGTTTCGTCTTCCCAGTGGTGTACGCGTCCGTCTTGAACGAGCCCAAAGAGTTGCCCGCCGTGTGAACGGAAATAAACACATTCCCGAGCCAACTTGCCTCAAGAACGCCGTACCCCCTGCAGTTTGTTGCCGAGAATCGAGAACAGAGTCCCACATTGGAATCGTCCCCGCGCACTTGGAGTCCGTTCTCGCAACTGTCCACTCGAGTTGCCATAACTTGCCATTCGTCTGCGCCAGTATTCGGATGACCCGAGAAGCCGAGGGTGTATCCTGCTATGTTGATGCCGTCTCCCGCGAAGCCCCCAATAAAGCAGTTGAAAATCGAGCAGACGACTTCCGCGAAAATTCCGTGGCCTACGTTGGCTGAGCCTCCAGGCCCTAAGAGTTCCAGGCTCTCGATCGTCGAATAGTCCCCACGCGGACCCACAACTCCACTCGTTGCGAGTCGAGCCACGTGAATCCCAGGTTTATCCGGGCTCGTTTGGAAATGCAGCCGACTCGTTGGCGGAACGCTACCACCGACGCCACGCAGATGTACGCTTCGGCCCACGAATAGGGTATCGTCGAATAGGTAGTCGCCCGCAGGAACATTGACCACCAGGCCTGCATAGTCGGCTACGGTTGTACTCTGTACGGGCCGCAGAACGTTGATGGCAGTTGTGAATGCGTCGACGTTCCGGATTGCTCCGCTCGGATACCAAAGCGCCGGCAGACTCGAGGCGGGTGGCTCCCCACTTCCCGGGGACCCGCCGTGAGCGCCGAACCACCGCACGGAGACGTGCCCATCGTGTACCCGGATCCATCGGCCGGCGGTGGCCGGATTGAGAGTGCTGGGCGGGCCACTTCCAGGCTGAACGATGGTTCCGCCATCGTCGGCCAGCGTCGACACACTATCCCAATAGAATAGGCCCCCGCCTCCGTCGCCTGAAACATAGTAACCGAGCAGGAGAGCGGCAAATGGGCCTGAACCCGTCATCGTCGTTTGTTGTCGCAAATCTATCATCGTCGGCACGATGACGATGTTCGAGGATGCGGAGACCGCCTGAACCGTATTTTCGATCTCTTCGCGGGTCATCGGACGTTCGCACGCGGTGAGAAGTGCGGCGAGTCCTCCCAGTCCGAGAACCTTTGCAAGCCCACGTCTACTCACCGTCTCCCGCGGTTCACCGGACGCATTCACCGCTTCAAAATTACCTGCCTGCATTTCCTCAATATCTCCCACGATGCACCTCCCAATTCTGTGAGCAAGGTGCCCGGCCGGATAGCCAGAGTCAACGCCGAATTTGCCGAGCTCCCTAGATCACCCCGAACGTTCCAGAGGCGGAGATCCAGATCGACCCGCTCGGTGTCAACGCAAACCCAAGCGTCAGAATGTTCGTCAGACCCGCGCCAGCGAATGCGCGGTCGACCTCTGCCATTCTCAACTCGTCCCTGACGGAACTCCTCCCACCGATCCCCGAGCAAGCGCAGGCTGCACTTTTGAGGTATCGCGCAATGGCGAGCCGCACAAAGCGTGCGCCTCGATGAGCGTGATCAACGACCGCACCAGGGGTCACGTCAGCCGGTTCGGCGCGGCGCTCTCACCCGAGCGGAACGCTGCGCACGCGCGTTGCACCGGCGGGCAAGGAGTTGCAGGGCGTGGCCCGTCAGGCGCGCTTTGTGATGGCGTGGCAGGCGCTTGATGGCGGCTTCGAGGCGCAGCGCCGTGGACTTGGAGTTGCAGCGTCGCGACGTGCATACGGTCAGGGGCCCGCGCCCGCGGGTGTAGCGCGCGCCGCGGCCTGCGTCGTGCGCGGCGATCCGCGCCGCAACGTCGCGTGCGATGCCGGTGTACAGGGTACCGTCCGCGCAACGCGCGATGTAGACGAACCAGCGTTCTTGCGGCGCGGTCGCCATGTGGCCGAGCATAGTCAGGCGAAAGGCGCCCTCCAACTTCGTAATGGACGAGTTGGCTTGCGACGGCGCGCTCGACGCTCGATGCTGCCGGCGAAAGGAAGCGGTCATGAGCTCGACCTCCGACACTCCGCTCGAAGCGTGGCCAGCGTTGCCGTACGCCGAATGGCAAGAGACGTGCAGCACGCTGCACCTGTGGACGCAGATCGTGGGCAAGATCCGCCTGTCCCAGACGCCGTGGCTGAACCACTCGTGGCAGGTCGTGCTGTACGTGACGACGCGCGGGCTGACGACATCGCCCATCCCTCATGGCGCGCGCACCTTCGAGCTCGGCTTCGACTTCATCGGCCATCGGCTGCGCATCGAGACGAGCGAAGGACACGAGCGCTCGTTGCCGCTCGAACCGCAGACGGTCGCGGAGTTCGATGCGCGGCTCCTCGGCGCGCTCGCGGACATCGGGTTTCCCGTGACCATCGACGAGCTGCCGTGCGAGCTCCCGAACCCCGTCCGCTTCGATCGCGACCGCGAACACTCCGCGTACGACGCTCGGTACGCGCGTCGTTTTGGGCGCGTGCTCGGCCAGGTCGATCGCGTGTTGAAGCGGTTTCGCAGCGGCTTCATCGGTAAAGCGAGCCCGGTCCATTTCTTCTGGGGCAGCTTCGATCTCGCCGTGACTCGCTTTTCGGGTCGCCGCGCGCCGCTGCATCCCGGCGGCGTGCCGCATCTGCCCGACGCCGTAGCGCGAGAGGCGTACTCGCACGAGGTGAGCAGCGTCGGCTTTTGGCCGGGCGGCAACGGGCTCGATGCGTCGTTCTATTCGTACGCTTACCCCACGCCGCCGGCATTCGGTTCCGCACCGGTGCGGCCGAAGGAAGCCGCGTGGAACGCGCAGCTCGGCGAGTTCATCCTGCCGTACGAGACGGTGCGCACTGCGTCCGATCCGGAGGCCGTGTTGCTCGAGTTTCTCGAGAGCACCTACGAGGCCGCCGCGGAGAGAGGAGGCTGGGACCGGGCGGCACTCGATTGCGTGCTCGGCCGTCCCGGCGTGGTCCGACCCATCTGAGCAAACTCCGCGTGCCTTGACGCCAGGCCGACGCGTGCATTAACCGAATTATGATGAAGGTCGGAGATCTCGATTTCCATGTGGTGGACGAGGGCAAAGGACCCGTGGTGCTGCTCTTGCACGGCTTTCCGGATTCGTCCGAGCTGTGGCGATTCCAAATCCCGGTTCTGACCCAGGCGGGATATCGCGTCATCGCGCCGGATCTGCGCGGTTTCGGGAGGTCGGACAAGCCGGTGGGCGTCGAGCATTACGCGATACCCTCGCTCGTCTCCGACGTCATCGGCATCCTCGACGGCCTCGGGATCGATCGCGTGCACGTGGTCGGACATGATTGGGGAGCGGCGCTGGCTTGGGCGGTCGCCGCGTTGTTCCCCCAGCGCGTGAAGACCCTCACCGCGATCTCGGTCGGGCATCCTGGAGTGTTTCGCTCCCTACCGATGGAGCAGCGCGAGAAGTCTTGGTACATGTTGCTCTTCCAGTTCGAAGGCGTCGCCGAAGAGCTCTTACGCAAAAATGATTGGGCGCTGATGCGCGAGTGGTCGCGTGACCCCAAGGACCTCGAGACGTACTTGAAGGACCTCTCGCGTCCGGGGGCGCTGACGGCAGCACTCAACTGGTATCGCGCGAACGTTCCACCCGCCGCCCAACTCTTGGACGGGCCGCTCGTCCCGCCCGTAGCCGTCCCGACGCTCGGGATCTGGAGCGACGGAGATGTGTTCTTGATCGAAGAAGGGATGAAGCGGTCGAAGGAGTTCGTCGATGCGCCCTGGCGCTACGAACGGATTCACGGGGCGAGCCACTGGGTGCCGCTCGACGTCCCCGATCAGCTCAATTCCCTCTTAGTGGGATTTCTGAAAGAGTAAGCCCTCACTTTCGACGTCGACTGCGCGCATTGGCCACGACCGGGCGCTCAGTCGAGCGACCACCCACAACTCGCCGTGCGTCGGTGCCGTCCTTGGCGCTGCTCTTGCTTCGTTCGGTGTCGAACGAGAGGAGCGGATGCCATGGGAATACGACCCTTTTACATCCACGTCGAAGATCAGACGCTCGACGATCTGCAGCGGCGGCTCGCGCGAACGCGGTGGCCCACGATCACCGGAGAGAACGGGTGGAAGTTCGGCACGAGCTCCGCCTACCTGCGGGAGCTGATGAGCTACTGGCGCACTGGCTACGACTGGCGGCTTCAGGAATCGAAGCTGAACGAGCTACCGCAGTTCAAAGCAAACCTGGACGGTGGCGACCTCCACTTCGCTCACGTGAAGGGGCGCTCCATGCGCGCGCTGCCGCTGCTCTTGCTGCATGGATGGCCCGATTCGTTTTGTCGATTTGCGAAGGTCATTCCGACGTTCAGCGACCCGGAGCGCGCCGGTGGTACTTCGAAAGACGCCTTCGACGTCGTCGTGCCGTCCCTTCCCGGGTTCGCGTTCAGCGGTCGCGTGCAATTCCCGAATCAAGAGCGGCCCATGCGCCAAACCGCGGAGATGCTCTGGCAGCTGATGACCCAGGTGCTCGGCTACGAACGCTTCGCGATCGCGGGCGGCGATACTGGAAGCGCCGTCGCGCAAAACCTGGCGATCGCTCACCCGTCGTCGGTGGTGGGCATTCACGTCACCGATCTGAGCTGGCACGCGGGCAACGTCGACCCCGCGATGGCTTCGAAGGCCGAACAGAAGTACCTCGAAGCGTCCAAGAAGCGATTCATGGAGGACGGGGCGTACATCATGGTGCAGACCACCGAGCCTCGCGGTCTCACCCCCGGGCTGAACGACTCGCCCGTGGGCCTCGCGTCGTGGATCCTCGACCGGTTTCACTCCTGGTCCGACGGGGGCGACCATTTGCGAACCTTCACCCCGGACGAGCTCCTGACGAACATCATGCTGTATTGGGTAACCCAGACCATCGACTCGTCCGTACACCACTACTACGCCGAGGCGCGCTCGCCCTCGCTCTTGCCGTCGTCGCACGTGGACGTGCCCTGCGCGGTCGCGCTGTTCCCTCACGACGCCGCTGGCATTCCTCCACGCAGCCTCGGCGAGCGTACGCTCAACGTGCAGCGATGGGCCGAAATGCCTCGCGGGGGCCATTTCGGACCGCTCGAAGAGCCGGCTCTGTACGCCCACGACGTGGTCGAATTCTTCCGTCCGCTCCGATCGACGCGTTGAGATCGACCGAGGAGGCAAAGCCATGTCCGTCGAACCCTTTGCAATCAGGATCCCCCAATCCACCCTGGATGATCTGCGCGACCGTCTGAACTCGACGCGATCTTCCCGAGACGACGCCACGGACTGGGACGCGGGCACCAGCCCCGCATACCTCCGTGATCTGCTTGGCTACTGGCGCACGCAGTACGACTGGCGCGCCCAGGAGGCGGAGCTGAACCAACTGGCGCACTATCTTGCAACCATGAGCGGCGTGACGATTCACTTCGTCCACGCTCGCGGCCGGGGCCTGTCGCCGTTCCCGCTGATCTTGACGCACGGATACCCGGATTCGTTCCTGCGGTTTCGGAAACTGATTCCGCTGCTCACCGATCCCGCGTCGCACGGCGCCGATCCGCTCGACGCGTTCGACGTCGTCGTGCCGAGCTTGCCGGGCTACGGATTTTCGGACAAGCCCGACAAAGCGGGCGGCACGTTCGACATCGGCGCTCTCTGGCGTCGCTTGATGACGAGCGAGCTCGGTTATGAGCGCTTCGGCGCGCACGGCGGTGACTGGGGAAGCACGATCACCGAACATCTCGCGCGCAGCCATTCGACGTCGGTCGCCGGTATTCATCTCACCGACGTCCCCTTCTGGCATTCGTTCCAGAAGCCCGACGATCCGAGCCCCGACGAACAGAAGTACCTCGATTCGATTGCGGCGTTTCAGATGAAGAACGGCGCCTACGCGATGATTCAGGGCACGCGCCCGCTCACTCTCGCCGACAGCTTGAACGACTCGCCCGTCGGTCTTGCTGCTTGGCTCGTCGGGAAATTCCAACGCTGGAGCGACTGCAACGGCGACGTCGAGCAGCGCTTCACCAAGGACGAGCTCCTCACGAACATCATGCTGTATTGGGTCACCGAGACCATCGGCACGTCGTTCTTGCCTTACTACGACGTGATGCACGCCGGCGCCCCGCGGTGGATCGTCGAAAAGGCGAAGGACCTATTGGGCGGTGCGGCCAAGGTGCCCGCCGGTTTCGCCATGTTCCCGAAAGACCTCTCGCATCCACCACGCGAGTGGGCCGAGCGATTCTACGACGTCCAGCGATGGACCGAACTACCCCGCGGCGGCCACTTCGCGGCCCTCGAGGAACCCCACCTGCTCGCCGACGAAATTCGCGCTTTCTTCCGTCCGCTCCGGACAAAGGCGTAGCGCTGATGACATGCTCGAAGGGCGGCGAACGTGATGCGCTGCGAGACCATCGTTACCTCGTTCCGGCGTCCGCACCGCGACCTTCCGCGCTCACCGCGCGACGCAGCCGTCTCGTGTGGGGCGATGCGGGATAGGTTCGTTCGAAGGCGCGTTCGCGGGCACGCGCCTCGTCGATCCTTCCGAGCTTCGACAGGGCGAGAATCGCGACGGCCTCGCGCTCCTGGCCGAGCAGGCTCGCGCGAAACCGTTTCGCGTGCTGCTCTGCCAACCGCAGCGCGGTCGACGGCTCCGAGCGCAGCAGGCGTTCCGCTCTGGAGAGCAACTCGACCTCGTCCGGCTCGCCAGCGCGAGCGCTCGAAGCGGACGGCGCGGCGCCGCTCGGCGATGGAACGAAACCCGCGCTCCCGGAGGGTGCGGACGCCGACGAAGGCTCGCCGCTGGGTGGATTCGAAGCGAACCCGCTCGGCACACTTCGCTGGCTGCTCGGCGCGTTTTCGACAATCGCGAACGCGGGCGCAGAAACCGGAGTGCTCGGCGAACGCCGTGCGGAGTGCAACAGCCCTGCGGCGCCGCCCAGCAAGAGAACCGCGATCGTCGCTTTCACGATCACTCCCTGAGTGAACCGCCGAACCGGCGAGGCACTCCTTCCCGCCGGCCCCCCCGGAGGCGATGGCGCGCCGGTCCCGACACCGAGGCGCGCCGCCAGCCGCTCGATCGCCGCATCGTCGGGGACGCGGCCCTGCGCGCCGCTCAACGAGTCGCGGAGCTCGGCAATGCTTCCGTCCACCAGGCGGGTCGGATCTCGGTCCGTCATCGCTTCCAGACCTCCTCGGGCACGACGATACCGAGCGCGCTCGCGAAGCGCGCTCGAGCCGCATAGAGTCGTGAGAACGCCGTGTTGATGGAACACTCGAGCGATGCCGACACTTCGCGCATCGTGAGTTGCTCGATCTCGTAGAGAACGAAGACGGCGCGCTGATCGTCGGTGAGAGCGCCGAGCGCGGCGTCGAGCTGCACGAGCCGGCGCCGCTCGTCGAGCTTCCGCGCGGGCTCCGAGTCTTCGGTCACGCCCGCGTCCACCTCCTCGGTCGGGATCTCGCGCCTTCGATACCCGCGCCGGCGGTGCGCGGAGGCCGTACGCCAGCAGATCCCATAGAGCCATGCCCGGAGCTGTTCGGGGACGACCCCCTCATCGAGTTTTCGGTGCGCGGTGACGAACACCTCCTGACAGACGTCCTCCGCGTCTCGTTCGGGGACTCCGAAGTGCAGCAGGCAGCGCCACACATATTTCGCGTTTTCCCTGAATATTTCGGCGAAAGGAGGCACTGTCGAGGCTCGGCTCGACACGGACGTGCTCTCGGCGGTCGCAGCCAACACCGCCTCTGTAGTGACCCGTGCCCGGTCTTTTTTTGATCCGCCGAGCGTCAGGGCAACATCCATCCGAGTCCCGCGGCGACATCCGCGCCGAACGGCCCGCTCCGGTACAGAGTGACCAGGTCGCCGCTCGTTCCCGCGTACAGAAAGCCCGGACGCCCGAGCATCACTTTCGCGTCGGCATCGACGCAAAGAAACCAGCCACGCCCGACGTCGAGCTCCGGGCGCACCGCGAGCCCGAGCGCGGAAAATCCTCGCGAACTCGCGAGTGACGTAGCGAACCCCATGGCGTTTGCCCAGACTACGCCCGCTTCCACGAAGGCCCAGGTGCGCATCCTGCCGCCCTGCGCGAGCCGGAGCGGTGGCGGACCGATTCCGGCACTCGCCGACAGCGCGCGGAAGGTCGCGGTCCCACGCTCGCGCGAAAGCGAGCGGCCGTCCCAGCCGGCGATGGCGAGCCGTCCATTCAAGGGAGCTGGCGGCGCGACTACTGCGGCGAGCGCCGCCCCGAACGCCGGGAAAGGAACCGTACCCGCGCTCAGGCCGCCGACCGCACTCAGCGCGCTGCGCCACGGTGCACGGCGCGGCGGGGGAGCCGGCTCGCGCGATGGCGCTTCGTCGAGAGGGGGCTCGAGGCGCGGCGCGGGAGCTGGTTTTGCCGCTGGAGCCCGCGCGGGCCGCGCGGCGCGCTGGCTTTCGACGTAATCACTCGGCACGTCGACGAGCATCGAAACGACGAGGGCGAACTCCTTCCGTAGGTGCGCGCAATCCTTTCGCTCCCCGACGAGCTCGCGGGATCCAGTGACGTCTCCGTCGACGAGCAACTCGACGCGCGCCCGGATCGCTTCGTCCGAGGCGTCCGCGAGCACGACGCGCACCGTGAGGTCCGCGCCCGGCGCGGTCGAGAACACCGCGCGGCCGAGCTGCCGTTCGACGTCACGGACGAGCGTCGTCGCGTCGAGACAACTCTGGTACGCCGTGCCCCGCCAGTCGAGCGCGGCAGTCGGGGCGCCGTCGGCGCGCGCCGAGTCCGCGATGAGGACCCCGAGAACGAGACCGAGCACGGAACGAAGCCACGCCGGAATCGTTGTGCCAAGCCCCATGGACCCGCGCGAAGGAACAACGGATCGAACGCGAAGGTCAAGGCGACCCTCAAAAAAAATCGTTTGCGCGGGCACTTCGAGGTGGAACGTCCAAGAGCCCATCGAGCCCGAGACGCGCCACCATCGAGGAGGACTCATCATGATCACACGCCGCGTCTTTCGTTCGAGTCTCTGCTACGCGCTCTTGCCGCTCGCGCTCGTCGGTTGCGGAGGCGACTCAGTCATCGCTCGCGATCGGAAGCCCGTCGTTCCCGACGGCGGCGTCGAGACGTCCGGCGGGGGCGCGCCGCTCGACGGCTCACCTGGCGTGCTTGCGTCGGTTCAGAGCTGCGATACGGCGTCGCATCCGATCCCCCCCGTCGCTTCGGCGCTCTGCGAGGCGAACGGATGGTGCTGGGACAGTCCCACACCGAGCGGACGCGATGCGCGCTCGATCGCTCGAGTCGGCGACGCCACGTGGGTGGCGACGCACGGCGGTCTCTTGAGTTACGACGGCGCGAAGTGGGTACCGATCGACACTCCGGTCAAGGAGCCGACGATGCTCCTCGGCTGGTCGTCGGGCTCCGCGCTCCTCGTCGGAGACTCGATCGCGCTTTTCGACGGAAAGACGTGGACGCCCATGACCATCCCCCGCCTGGAGATCCCGCCATACGTGACGGGCAGCGCTCCGGACAATCTCTGGGCGATAGCGTTGCTGCAGGTCGATGGCGGCTCGGAGACCACCACGCTTCACTACGACGGAAAAGCCTGGTCGATCGTCAACGACGCGCCGCCGATCGTGAACGGCTTCGACGTCGTCTCGCCGAGCGACGTGTGGGCGTACGCAGCGGAGGACTATTACGTCGAGCACTACGACGGGAAGACCTGGTCGACGATCGACCTCGGTCAGTCGGGCGGCGCCTCGATCGTTTGGGAGGCGGCGCCGAACGACGTGTGGATTGGAGGCGCAAACCTGCTCACCGGGGATCTGCCTGCGCGCCCGCCCGGTCCGAATCAGATTCGAGGTCGCGGCATACTCTTTCGATGGAACGGAAAGACCCTCACCCAGGTCGCGCTACCGGACGGCGTGGGCGCGATCGACGCGATCTATGGGACGAGCCCGAACGACGTTTGGTTCGGAACGACAGAAGGCGAGTATCTCCACTGGGACGGGTCGCGCGTGAGCAGCGCACCGAGCACGGAGACTCGCAGCGTGACTTCCTTCGCCGAGACCAAGGACGGAAAGCTCTTCGCCGTCGCGTTCCACGGGCAATTAGAGGGGACCGGGGCCATCGACGCCTACGACGGCACGAAATGGGCGAGCGGGCGCGCGGGGGATTCGATCGACTACCCGAAAAAGATCTGGGGCAGCGCGTGGAACGACGTGTGGGCCGTGGGAACCGACGGGCTCCGACTCCACTACGACGGAACGGCGTGGAACGTCACGACGCGCGCATCGAGCGGAATCAACGGCATCTGGGGTAGCGCCCAGAACGACGTGTGGACCGTCTCGGACGATGGCTCGATCGATCATTTCGACGGAACGTCGTGGTCCACGGCGTACCAAGCGCCGGGCGTGCTCACTGCCGTGTCCGGCATCGGCAACGGCGAGCTGTGGGTGACCGGCGATAGCTCCTCTTCCGGTTTCGATGTCGCACGGTTCGACGGCAACACGCTCCACCCTTACACGCTCGACTTCCAATCGCCGGTGGCTATCTACGCCGCAGGGACCCGCGACGTCTGGGTCGGAGGGACGAGCGCCGTCCGCCACTTCGATGGCGAGACCTGGTCCGATCCCGCGGGGCTCGAGCAGGCGTTGGCAAACGCGTACGCTCCTATCCACTACCCGCCGGACGCTTCCGTCGGCGGCGGGGAGGGATTCGGGATCTTTCCCTGGAGTGCGATCTGGGGTTCTGGCCCAAACAGCGTTTGGCTCGCCGCGGATGACAACCTCGTCGTCCACTTCGATGGCGCGCACTGGAGCTACTACTCGATCGGACACTTCGACAACACGGGCGCCGTCGCACTCGGTGGCTGCGGCGATCACGACGTTTTCTTCGCGTCGGATACCGGCATCTCTCATTTCGACGGCACCGCGTGGACCACGACGCCGACCAACTCCGCGCTCTTCACCGGCGTCTGGGCGGCGAGCGCGAACTACGCAATCGCCGTGGGTTCCGACGATCAGATCCTCCGCCGCTCCGAGTGAGGTTGGTGCGATCGGACAGCGTCACCACTTCGAAGTTCCCGGGAGCTTCGGATCGGCGGTGATCAGTACCGCGGGTCGTTCGGATAGACAATTCCCCATTGGCTGCGCAAGGCGTCCATCGCCTCGATGATGGCGATGCTTTCGGAGCCCTTCATCGTGAGGCTCTCCAACGCCCCCGCGCGCAGGCATCTCCCGACCTCTGCGGCTTCGTAGTTGAAACCGTTGCCCTTGAGTGCCGAGGAGTGAATCACTTGGCCCGCTCGTCGTCCAGCCGCGCGATATGCCAAACGCTTCCCCCATCGCAAAATCACGCGCAAATGGGAGGGCTGGTCGATGGCCGCCTTGGTGGACAGGGGAGTTGCTCGAGGAAACTTCGTCACGATGAGACGCTCGGTCTTGAAGAATGGAGCTTCCATTTCGATCTGCCCGCTCTCGCCCACAATCGTCGCACGATTGGTCGCGCACGCATTCATCGTGGATGTCAGAACCGCCTGAAGGCCGTCCTTGTATTTCAGAAGAACCACTGACTGCTCGTCCACGCCCGTCGGGCCGATCGTTGCCTGACCCACGATGTCGAGCGGCTTTCCGAAGAGAAACCACGCGAGCGACAACGGATAGATCCCACGATCCAACAAAGAACCGCCGCCCAGACCCAGATCGAGGAAACGATTTTTTGGGTCGCGGTCCACAGGGTATCCGAAGTCGGCGAAGAGGAGACGCGGAGCACCGATGTCTCCGCGCAGAAGAATCTCCCGTGCCTTTTGGACGAGGGGAATGAATCGCATCCACATGGCCTCCATGAAGAACACGCCAGCGTTGCGGGCGCGCATGACTATTTCACGTCCGTCGGCCGCGTTCATGGCGAACGGCTTTTCGCAAAGAACCGCTTTCCCTGCGTCGATGCACAACAGGCAATCCTCCTTGTGCCGAACATTCGGGGTCGCGATGTACACGACGTCGACGTTGTCGGCTGCCACTAGGCCCGCGTAGCTTCCATACGCGTGCGGGATGTCGAACGCGCTGGCGAAAGACGCTGCCGTTTCGTTGTTGCGAGAACCGACCGCAACCAGTTCCGCGTCGTGCAGCGCCTTCAGACCCAGCGCGAAGGAGTGGGCAATGCGCCCGGTTCCGAGAATCCCCCAACGCACGGGAGCCGTCATCGCGCCCACGGCATGGGTTCGACGCCGTCAAACGACGTGGTCATGCAGTAGGGTTGACCGGCGCGACGAGCATCGTGAATGGCAGCAAGAGCTCCGTGACGTGGAGCGAATACTCCGTTGACAGTCGACTTTCTCGGCCTTCATTGATGGCATCCGCCAGCTCTTGGACGCCGCGACTGAAATCCATTCGTAAGACCGTTTGCCAGGCGAAGTCCGGCAAGGGTCTCACCAACGGTCGCCGTCGACCATGAGGGTTCGGCAACCTTCCGAGAACCTCGAGAAATGGGAAGTGTTTGACGATCTTCTTTCGGACGCGAGCGATGAATTTCGTTGCGGGGTTCGTCACTCGGCCGTAGTTCCATTCCCGGGGGCGAACGCGCACGGGCGAGCCGTAGTTCCAGGCTTCCTCGACGTGCAGAATGCCGTTGTCTCCGATCAGCGTCAGTGAGTGATCGCGCGGAGCTACGATTCCGCAGGTGAGACGCGCCACCGTTCCCGACTGAAACTCGACGCAGGCCACGGTGAAGTCCGGGGCGTCGGGCGGGTCCAGCGCTACCCCTGGGATCTTGTCCGGGATCAGCGAAGCCCCGAACGCCGTCACGGCTTTTGCAGGACCGAAGAAGGCCGGAAGCCAGGTCAGGTAGTAGCCTGCGTGCTCCAGTGTGACGCCGATCTCGAATTCGTCTTTCGCCGGCCACGCCAGACCCAAGTTCGTGCGCAGATACCCGGCTTGCACCTTGCGGACGAGATCTTCGTCCAATTCCGCGTATACGACACGGACTTGTCCGATCTGATCTTCCCGAAGGGCTTTCCAAACCGTCTGCGCCGCCTCGCCGAGTAGGCTGCACGGGGCCGTGGAGATCCGTAGCGCGTTCACTTTCGCGAGATCGACGAGTTCTTTCGCCTGGTCGACGGTCATCGCCATGGGCTTTTCCGAATAGACGTGCTTGCCCGCCTGAAGGCATGCCTTCGACGTTTCGTAGTGCTGTCTCGGATTCGTCAGGTTCAGGACGATCTCGACTGAGTCGTCCGCCAGCAGTTCTTCGAGTGAGTCGTAGACTCTGGGAATCGAATAGTGCTCTGCCGTCTTTCGCGCTCTTTCTCCGATGAGGTCGAATACGCCCACTACTTTCAAAATCTTCGATTTCGTCAGCGTGAGCATGTAATAGTCCACGACGAATCCACAACCGATGATCGCAACGTTCGTCATGTGGGCTAAGCGGATGGACCGACCTTGTCGGGGTACCCGTCAAAGCCGTTTTGGCCGTTGAAGAGCACGTTGTCCATGAGCAGAGTTACGGGTGCCGAGCTCCTGCCGAGCGCGCCGAAGTCGTCTGGGGAACCCGCGACAGACGCGAGGGACATCGGCGTGAAACAGGAGGACCGCCAGGACGGCGAACGCCGGAAGCTGGTCGATTCACGAATCGCCCTGTCCCCGGCAGCGGCGCGAGCCGCGAACGGCGTCTCGCCTCAAAGGCCCCGCGGCGGGCGCGTTGCCCCGAACCGGCGCGTCCTCGGTGCTCGAGATCCCGCCGTGCACGTAATCGAATCGCGGCGCGGACACCTCCGGCCGCGCCACCTCCCCCAACCCCGTCCTCGCGCTCGACGTGGCTGAACTCTGTCCGCAGGGCCTCAACCACCTAGGCAGCGATTGGCGCTGTTGCCCCCTGCGACTTGTGAGCAGGGGCAAGTGGCTTCCCCTCCAACCGAGACCATTACCCTGGAGATATTGTTCGTATAGTCCGACTCTTGATAGGTACGGTTCCCGCTCGCATCCGCCGGATTGATCTCTCCTTCGAGCCAATAGGTCCCGGGCGGAACATTGCTGATATCCAGGAAACCACAATCCTGCCCCACCGGGTACATCTCTCCGAATCCTGCGGGTAGTCCCTCGTCGCCAATGCTCGATGTTCCCGTCAAATGGCAGCCCAGGGTTCGCAACCCACCGTGAGGCGGCCCGTAGATGGGATCGAATTGACTCGTGTTCGCACCTAGGCAAACATCCTTCAGGCTCGGCGCCACCGCCCCACCGTTCAGGGAAACGATGGGGCAAGCCGTTGCAGTCGGTTCCGTATCGCACACCCCGGTAACGATCGGACCGCGCAAATCGAACTGAGCGAAGTCTTCCACTTCTGCGTCGGTACCGGCGCCGCCGCTCTGCATCTTACCGGTTGTGGCAACCTTCTGTGGTGATGCAACGGAACTGTAGATGACCTGCTGAACCAGCGTACTGGCGGTGATCGGTTTGCTCGGCCCCGGGTCAGCATAGACCTCGAAGTTGTCCATGCCGACGTTGACGAAGTTGACCGAAAACGTCAGGCATTGCTTCGTATTGGACGTCAAAGTGGAGTCCGTACTCGGGCTGCAATACCCGATCCGGTCGGGAAGGGCGGGCCCGCAGCCAGCCAGTACTTGCTGCACCTGAAG
>Ga0265337_1000992_pt1 | contig 14821 bp, 14 predicted proteins | sample 42122metaG_FD_192441 | JGI IMG/M metagenome (GOLD analysis project Ga0265337, IMG submission 192441) | Rhizosphere microbial communities from Carex aquatilis grown in University of Washington, Seatle, WA, United States - 4-21-22 metaG | ecosystem: Host-associated > Plants > Roots > Rhizosphere >... | reverse complement strand
TCTTCGCAACCGCCGACGCTCAGGAGGACGGCGAGGCTCGATTGCCTTCGAGCACGCGCCCGCTCGACCGCTCTCGGTCCTCAGCGTGCACGCGCACGCTTCCGGGGCCTCACCCGGTCATCTCAGCACGCGGTCTTTGGCACTCGAGCCTCGCCCAGAGAAGAGGGGGCTGCCACGTTGTGGCTCGCGTGCACCAGTACAGTTCGGCGCTTCGCCACGCGGACGACTTGAGGGGGCGAAGGGCGTGGAGAAAGCTTGGTATCCCAAGCGGCAAAGACGTCGTGAGATTGTTCTTGGGGGGCGTCCCGCGCCGGATTGCCTGGTGGACTCTGACGTCGTGAGTTTTTTGTGTCGGCGTCGCGGTGAGACGCGGAACACTCGCGTGCGCTTCTCGCCTCCGGCTGCGATGCTCGCTCGCGCCCTTCACGTGCGGTTCGAGTGGGGGCTGCCTCCCATTCCCCACACCCCCAGAGGCGGACCCTGACGCTCGACATCGCGCAGCGGCCAACGTCTTGCAACGGCCAACGTTGCGCAGCGGCTAACTTGAGCGAAGCGAATACCAGGGGGACCGCCCCGAAGGGCGGGCACGCCCCCCAGGAACAATCTCACGACGTCAAAGTCCGCCGGCGCGCCGGAGGCGCGCACAAACGAGACAATCGAGCTGGGGGACAGAGCAGTGGAAAAGGGTCGGGATTTTCGCCCCCCACACCTGCGGGGGCGCAAAATCCCGGCGTCCACTCTCAGTCCACCAGCTCCTGGCCGCGGATCTTGAGGACCTTGTTCACGAGGGCTTTGTCGAACACGCCGTGGGCGAGGCCTTTGACGACCTTCCGGAGGAGGGCCTTCCATTCGTCGCGTTCGGCGTCGGTGAGTTGGACGAGGGTCATCTTCTCGAGGAGCCGCGTGTACGACTCTTCGTCGAGCTTACGGATGCGGTTCAGCTGCTGCACGCTGGCGCGCTTCTGGAGCTCTTCGAATGTCTCGCGTAGATCTTGCGGAAGAGCTTCCAGCGCTCCGTTACGGAAGACCATCGCGCCGACGGCACAGACCAAGACCTGGTCGTTCACGTGATCGAGATAGGGCGTCCACTGGAGCTGCTCGGCCGCGAGCGCCGGCGCGCTGATGGTGTTGATCGAGCCCGACCGAAGCGCCTGCAGCACTTCCATCGGATCGACGACGACCGGGACGACGTTGCCGATGGCCGAGAACAACGCGGGTCCCATCGGTTCGTTGCGCCAGGTCGCGGGACGACGGTTCTTCAGATCCTGCGGGCGATGAATTTCGAAGCCCTTCGAGAAGCCGTGGACGAGCCCGATGTCGCCCCAGCCTACGACGCGGAATCCGTTCGCTTTGAGTCCGGCATCGAGATCGGGCGTGAGCGCGTCGCGCACCTCGTCGAGCTCCGACCATTTGCTCATCACGCCCGGGAGCTGCAGCACGAGCACGCTCTTGTAGATGTACGAGAGGCCGACCGAGGTGAGGGCGGCGCCGTCGAGCTGGCCCGTCTTCATCTTCGCGACCATGGAGTCTTCGTTGCCCTGGACGCCGTTGTAAAACATCTGCACTTCGAGCTTGCCGTCGGTCTTCTTGTCGAGCGCCTTTTGCCAGACGCCGTAGACCTTGCCCCACGACGAGTTCTTGGGGGCGAGGCTCGCGATACGGAGCGTGTGGTCGGCGGCCGACGCTTCGAACGCGACGGTGAGGCCGAGTCCGAGCGCGGTGAGAGCTGCGAGGCGTGCGAACCGTTTCATCCCGTCAGACGTAGCAGATCCGCGCAACGTCAAACGAAGCAAAAGTCGTGACGGCGCGCCAGCCCCGACGCGTCGCATTCGGGTTGATAACGTTGCCGTTCAGGCAGGTTTCGGAACGGTGAGCACGGGGATGCCGGCGACGCGAATGACGCGCTCGGCGACGCTACCAAGCAGCAGATGCTCGAAGCCGCTTCGCCCGTGAGTTCCCATGACGATCAAATCCGCTCCGAGCGCCTTGGCGACTTTCACTATTTCTTCATGCGGGACACCCTCGGCCAGGGTGCCTTCGAACGCAACGCCCTGCTCTTTGCGCACGCGAGTCAGGTACTCGCGAAACGCTTGCTCACTCTGCTCGCGAAATTGCCCGACGAGCACCGGCGCGGGCGTCATCGGGGGCGCGACATAGGCCGCGAGCGGGTAAACGTGAACGAGGTGGATCGACGCCCCGAGCGACTGCGCGAGGTCCTTGGCGAACGCTAACGCGCGCTCGGAGTGCTCCGAGAAATCGATGGCCACGAGGAACTTCGACAGGGTCGGCATCTGAACCTCCACGCAAGACGGGGAAGACGGCGCGGTGCGCGCAATGAACCATTGGCTTTAAGAGCAAACTCCGTGCCCCGCGGCCCGAGCGTGCTCAGGGCCCCGGGAGGTCCGGGAAAGCGCTTGCGACATCGGCGTTGAGGATCCGCCCGGCGCGCAAATTCAACGACGCGGCGCGTCCGGGGTCGAGCGCGAAAAAGGCGTCGGGGCCGAGCTTCGCGAGCTGGCGGATGTACGGCAGGGTCGCGTTCGAGAGCGCCTGTGTGCTCGTTCGCCCCACTGCACCGGGCATATTGCCCACGCAATAGTGGACGACGTCGTCGATGATGTAGATGGGGTCCTTGTGCGTCGTCGGACGCGACGTTTCGAGACAACCCCCCTGGTCGATCGACACGTCGACGATCACCGCGCCGGCCTTCATCCGCTTCAGATGCTCGCGGGTCACCAGGCGGGGTGCGCGCCGCCCAGGAACGAGCACGGCACCAATCACCAGATCGGCTTGAGTGAGGTAAGCGTCGATGGCGTGAGGATCGGAGTAAATGGTCGTCACGTTCGCGGCCATCTGCGCGTCGAGGACGCGCAATCGATCGAGATTGACGTCCATGAGGACGACGTTCGCGCCGAGGCCCGCGGCGACGCGCGCGGCGTTTTCTCCGACGACGCCGCCGCCGAGCACGACGACGTTCGCCGGCTCGACGCCGGGTACGCCGCCGAGCAAGATCCCGCGGCCTCGCATCGGCTTCTCGAGGTGCTTCGCGCCCTCCTGAATCGACATGCGCCCGGCCACTTCGCTCATCGGCGTGAGGAGCGGCAACCGGTGAGCGGCATCGCTGAGCGTCTCGTACGCGATCGCCGTGTACCCGGCGGCGAGGGAACGCGACGTGAGCTCGTGCGACGCCGCGAAATGGAAATAGCCGAACACGACGTGCTCGGGACCGAGCATGTCGAGCTCCGCGCCGAGCGGCTCTTTGACTTTGACGATGAGCTTCGCGCGCGCGAAGAGCTCCTGCGCGGTGTCGACCAGGACGGCGCCGGCGCGCTCGTACTCTTCGTCGGCGAACCCGCTGCCGCGACCCGCGCCGCGCTGGACGAGCACCTGATGCCCGTCGCGCGTCAGGAGGTCCGCGCCCACCGGACGGAGCGCCACGCGGTATTCGTCGTCCTTGATCTCGTAAGGGACGCCTACGATCATCCCGGGATCTTACCCCGTCTCCGGGACCGCGGGCGCCGTCAGCGACGTTAGCTTCCTCGGGGCTTCCGCCCCGAACCCCGCGTCCGCTTCGCGTCCGCCCGCCGGAGCCCCGGGGCCGCGCTCGCTTCGTCGAGTGCCGACCTTCGGGGTCACCGGCGTATTTTTGGGTCTCTCGTCTCTCTAGTCGGGGCGGGCAGATTCGACGCCCGCCATCACGGAGGGCGCCTGCCCATGCGCGATCCACACGAAAACTGCGGTTTTCGAGTCGGCCGCCCCGACGGATGGAGACGGCAGGTGACGCCGGACCACGGGGCGTTGGGTACCGTGTCGAGCGCTTCCTGGAAGAGCTCGGCATCACACTGCGCGCAGGTGAGTACCGACCGAGTGTGGTCCTCCGCCGGTACATTCCGAAGGCTGATGGGAAGAGGCGACCGCTGGGCATCCCGACGATCCGGGATCGAGTGGTGCAGATGGCAGCGAAGCTGGTGTTGGAGCCGATTTTCGAGGCGGATTTTCTACCATGCTCGTACGGTTTTCGGCCGAAGCGGAGCGCGACGATGGCTCGTCGCACGACGCATCTCGGATCGGCGAATGCTGAAGTGTTCGGCGCGCCGACGACAGACGACGACTGGATGCATTCGAGCAAGATCTGCGTAGCGCAGGGCCGCGGCATTACTTGGGGTCGCATCTGACGGTCCCCGTTGACGGTCTTGCTGACATTGCGATGCTGATCCCGGACGACGAGGACGACTGAGGGGCGCGGACGGAGCTTCTGGGTAGCTGTCGTCTAGGCGTTCGAGCCGAGACAAGCCCCTGGAGCGGGCGGCCAGAGTTGTCCCTCCCCCGCGGCGCCGAGAATTCATAAGCTTCGTGTCGGGTATGAACACGCAGCTTTTGATCGACGCGGTCGTGCGCCAGACGACGATTCTGATCGCGCAGCTCGCGACGTCAGGGGGCTCGCGGACGCCGCTCGCTGATATCGCGAATCAGATCTTCGCGGATCTCGCGCGGGAGCTTCATCGACAGGGAGTGAGCCGAAAAGTCGCGGCGGACATGTTCGGGATGGCGCTCCGGACGTATCGGCGGAAAGTGCAGCGCCTGTCGGAGAGCCAAACCGTGTCGGGACGCTCGCTCTGGGAAGCCGTGCACGACTACATCGGACAACAGCCGCTCGCCTCGCGTACGGACGTCCTTCAGCGCTTTCATCGAGACGACGAAGAAATGGTTCGCGGCGTGCTGCAAGATCTCGTCGAGAGCGGCTTCGTCTATTCCGCAGGGCGGGGCGCGACGGTCACGTACCGGTCCGCGACGCGCGAGGAACTCGATTACGCCCGGGAAGTGGGCCGAGACCCACAGGACACGGACGCGCTCGTGTGGGCGATCGTGTATCAGCTCGGGCCACTCACGCGGGAGCAACTGGGCACGGAGGTGACGCTTCCGGCAACTGAGCTGGACGCTTCTCTCGCGCGGCTCGTCGTGGCGGATCGAGTCGAACGGCGCGGGCCCGCCGGCGCGTACGCGGCTCACGGCCTCGTCATTCCGCTCGGCGAATCTCGGGGCTGGGAAGCCGCGGTGTTCGATCATTTTCAAGCGCTGGTGACGACGGTCGTCACGAAGCTCCGTGCGGAGCCGGGGCTCGCCGCCGCGGACGATTCGACCGGCGGGAGCACGTACAGCATCCACGTGTGGCCGGGCCACCCGCTCGAAGCCGAAGCGAAGAGCGAGCTCGCGAATTTTCGAAGCCGCGTCGGCGACCTTCGCAGACGCGCAGCGGCTTACAACCGCGACCGTGAGATGCCGCAGAAGACGTCGCGCGTGGTGATTTACGGCGGCCAATGCGTCATCGACACCGAGGAGTCGACCGAAGATGAAACGTCGGAATGAATCACACCGCACGCGGCTTTCGCTCGCGGCTCTCGTCACGGTCGTCACACTTGGGGCGGTATTCGAAGGCTGCGCGACGACGAAAGGCGAGGGCAGCGAAACCCATTTCATCATGTGCAAGACGACCACGGACTGCACGAAGGTGGCGTCTGACTCGGTCTGTGTGAAAAACCTCTGCTCGAACGCGAAGGATTGCAATGGAACGTCGGCCGTTTCGTGCCCCGAGTTCTGCGGCTCGGATGTTTTCAGCGAAAGCGTGTGCGTCGGTGGCGCTTGGACGTGTCCGCCGAACACCGTGCCCGTCGATTCCTGTCCGCCGAACACGTGCTTCGTGCCTCCGTCCGCCGCCACGTGCTGCACGACGAACGGCGAGCGACGGACCGGGATTTGCCCCGACGTCAACGGTGAGGACGTCCAATGTCCCCAGGGCAGCTTCCACGTCGATGCGGAGTGCAATAGTGTCTGCGCCGTGACGACGGTGTCGTCGCCGCCCGCTCAGTACTCCGTGACGTTCCAATTCACGAACGCGAGCAACGCGGGCGTCGCCGTGTGGTCGGGCTGCACCCTCGAGTACGACATCACCACGTGCGCGGACGCCTACGCGACGCCCCTTCCCAAGTCGGTGTTCTGCGAATCGAAGTGCCCGAGTGTTTTGTGCGGGTCGTGCGGAGCATGCAACGACGCGCCCGACCCCGTCACGAGTACGATCTCCGTCAACGACGTCTGGCAAGGCGAGCTCGACTACTCCGAACTCTCCACGGACGGACGCTGTGGTTGCTACGACGCCGTGCCTGCACCGCCGGGGCAGTACCGAGTCACCGTGCCCGTGTACTCGAGTACTCCGGCAATGCTGCCGGCCGGTGGATTCGACAAGCAGGTGCTCTACAAGGTGTCCGTCGACTTCACGCTCGCCGATCAGGCGAACGTCGTGGTCACCGTGCCAATTGACCACCCATCCGGCAGCGACGCGGGGCCTTGATTCACGTCGCTGGCATTGAGAAAAGCGCGACAGCTACTCGAAAACCGTCGCCGGAAGTACGGCGCGGAACGCTTCGCGGTCGTAGCCGCCTCGCTCTACGGTGCCCACGAAGACCCGTGCGTTGCCCGACATGGATTGAATCGCGAGTGGAGCGCTTGGCAGTGCGCATCACGGTTCGCTGGGTGCTTTCAGAAAACCAGCCCGTTGCCCCCAAATCAGGGATGAACGGGTAGTCCCGATTGGCGCCCCGCTGGCCGAGGTGCTGACGCAGGCGATGCGCGGGAAGCTCCCAGCGGCCCGCGTCGTCCTGAACTCCAATGGCCACACGCCCTCGCGGCAAGCCGTCCTGAGCGCGCTTAAGGAGGTCCAGAGGCGGCACTCGTCGCCGCCGCGCAGCTTCCGCTCGCTCCGACATTACTTCCTGTCGGCGCTGGTGCGCGGTGGCGCCAACCTCGAAGCGGTCCGCGAGCTCGCGGGCCATTCGAAGCTGCTGACGACGCAGCGTTACCTGCATGCTTCAGGTGCAGACCTTCGTGACGCCGTGTCACGGCTTCCGGGCAACGCGAAGCCTTTGGGTAACTAGCGGGAAACGACTCGCGTCCGGGCGACTAGTCACGGACCACAAAAAACGAAAACCCGGCTTCGGGCGCCGGGTTTTCATTCTGTCTCTCGTCTCTCTAGTCGGGGCGGGCAGATTCGAACTGCCGACCTCACGGACCCGAACCGTGCGCGCTACCAAACTGCGCTACGCCCCGGAAAAGTCGCTACTTCGTTCGCTTCGGGCGCGGGAGGATGGGCTCATGAGCGACCATTGTCAAGCGTTTGCGGCGTGGGTTTCGAGGCTTGTGGTATGCCGCATGTCATGGCCCTCGTAACGGACTACCTGGTGCTCGGCAGCGGAGTCGCGGGGCTCACGTTCGCGCTGTCCGCGGCGCGCCACGGTCAGGTGACGGTCGTCACGAAGCGCGCCCGGGACGACACCGCGACGCAATGGGCGCAAGGCGGCGTGGCCGCGGTGCTCTCGTCCGCCGACTCGTTCGAGCGCCACGTCCAGGACACGCTCGAAGCGGGCGCGGGGCTTTGCCACGCCGTGGTCGTCGAGCTGTGCGTTCGCGAGGGGCCCGACGCGATCCGCTGGCTCATCGAACAAGGCGCGGAATTTTCACGCGCCGACGACGGCTCGCTCGATCTTGGACAAGAGGGCGGACACACCGCGCGCCGCGTCGTGCACGCCGGAGACATCACCGGTCGCGAGATCCAGCGCGCGCTCGCCGAGGCGGTCGCGCGCGAACCGAACATTCGCGTCCTCGACTGGCACATGGGCGTCGACCTGATCACGCTCACGAAGTTCGGTGGCCCCGACTATTGCGTGGGCGCGTACGTCCTCGACGAAAAAGCCGGCACGGTGGAGACCATCCTCGCGCGGGCGACGGTGCTCGCGACCGGCGGCGCGGGCAAAGTCTACCTCTACACGTCGAACCCCGACGTCGCGACGGGCGATGGCGTTGCGATGGCGTATCGCGCGGGCGCCGAGATCGCGAACATGGAATTTTATCAATTCCATCCGACGTGCCTCTATCACCCGAAGGCGAAAAGCTTCCTCATCAGTGAAGCGCTTCGTGGCGAAGGCGCGGTGCTCCGGCTCCCGACCGGCGAGGCGTTCATGAAACGCCATCACGAGATGGCGGATCTGGCGCCTCGCGACGTCACGGCGCGCGCCATCGACTACGAGATGAAGCGCACCGGCTCCGAGTGCATGTTCCTCGACATCAGCCACAAGAGCCCGGATTTCGTCCGCGAGCGTTTTCCGACGATCTACGCCGAATGCCTGAAATTCGGCGTCGACATGACGCGGGAGCCGATCCCGATCGTCCCGGCGGCGCACCACATGAGCGGCGGCGTCACCTCCGATCTGCACGGCAGAACGTCGATCCCCGGGCTCTGGGCCATCGGTGAATCCGCGTGCAACGGCCTTCACGGCGCCAACCGTCTCGCGTCGAACTCGCTCCTCGAAGGGCTCGTGTTCGGCCGGCGCGCGGCGCAAAAGCTCGGCCAGGAGCGAGCGACGCCGTGGCAAGCGCCGGACGTGCCGGACTGGGAAATCGGCTCTGCCGTCCCGAGCGACGAGGCCGTCGTCATCACCCACAACTGGGACGAGGTCCGCCGGCTCATGTGGAACTACGTCGGCATCGTCCGCAGCACGGCGCGGCTCCGGCGAGCCGCGCGTCGAATCGCGCTCCTCGAAGAAGAGATTCGCGACTATTACTGGCGTCACCTCGTGACGCGTGATCTCCTCGAGCTTCGAAATATCGCCAACGTCGCCGAGCTCATCGTGTCGTGCGCCGCCGCGCGGCACGAAAGCCGCGGCCTCCACTACACGATCGACTATCCCGCGTCGGACGATCGCTACCTCTCGGACACGGTCGCGAAGCGCGGCGTCGTTCCGTATCTCCGGCGACCGTGAGCGAACGCATTCCGTTCAGTTACCCCCTGGCCGTTGCGTGGACGGGGCTCTCCGCCATTTTGATGACCTTGCTCCTCAAGGCGAGCATCCTGATCCGCCCCTCCGCGGCGATGGACATCGTGCAGCTCGGCGGCGTGGAGGCTTTGGTGTTCGTCCTCTGCACGTTCGGCGTGCTGCGTCTGCACGCGCCGGAGACGCCGCTCCGCGCCGCGCTCGGGCTTCGTCCCACGCACCCGGTCCTCGCCGTCCTCGGGCTCGGGCTCGGCTTCGTCCTTCACTGGCCGGCCGAGTCGATCGACGCCATCGTCGAGCACTTCTACCCGACGCCGGAACAAGACGCGGCCGCTCGCGCCGCGCTCTTGAGCACGCATTCGCCGGGCCGTCTCGTCGCCCTCATGCTGGTGGTCGCGTGCGTCGGTCCGTTCGTCGAAGAGCTATTTTTTAGGGGCGCCTTGTACGGCGTGCTCCGTCGCGGGCACTCGCTTCTCGGCGCGACCGCCGTCACCGCGTTCTGCTTCGTGATCGGCCATCTCGACTATCGGATGTGGCCGGCTCTGACCATCGTGGCGGTCGCGATGACCCATTTGCGCGCCGTGAGCGGTTCGCTGCTCCCCGGGCTGGCGCTCCACGTCGCGTTCAACGCCGTGACCATCCTGGCGGTCGTGACCGGCGAGGTCTCGGTGGCCGGCCCGATGAAGATCGAAGCGCTCCCCGTCGCGATCGGGTGGGCCGCGACCCTCGTGCTCATGTTCGGAGTGCAGTACGTTGCGAGCCGGACGAAAGAAGCCCATCGCGGCAGAGCGGAGGACGCCGAGTGAAGCCCAAGGTCGCGCTGTGTCTGCCCGGCGGGGGCGTGACGGGAGCGATGTATCAGATCGGCGCGCTCGCGGCGCTCGAGGACTCGATCGACGGCTTCGACGCGAACGGGTTCGATCTCTACGTCGGCACGTCGAGCGGCGGCACGGTCGCTGCGTCGCTCGCCGGCGGCATCGCCGTTCAGCGGATGTACCGCGCGTTACTCGACCCCGCGGACGTGTTCTTCCCGCTCGAACGCCGTCACATCTTCCGCGCCGATCTGCGGGAATGGGCGCGCGCGGTCGGCACGATCTTCAGCGCTGCCCGGCACGGTAGCGTGTCGATGTTGTCGCGCGCGCCGGCTCCCACGCCGCAGGCGCTCTGGGAAGAGCTCGATCGGTTCTACGACTCGCTTCCGGCCGGCGTCTTCAAGCTCGAGGGTTACGAGCGGTTTCTGGAGGATTTCTTCGCCCGGCGCGGCGTGCCGAACAACTTTCGCGCGATGCCGAAGCGGCTCCGGATCATGGCTCACGACCTCGACAGTGGAGATCCGACGTTCTTCGGCGGCCCCGGGTTCGATCACGTGTCGGTGTCGCGCGCGTGCGCCGCGTCGACCGCGTTGCCGCCGTTCTTTTCGCCGGTCCGGATTCGCGATCGCTTCTACATCGACGCGGGCGCGGCCCAGGTCGCGCACCTCGATGCGGCGCTCGAGGACGGCGCGGACGTCATCGTCGTGGTGAACCCCATGGTTCCGGTGCGCGTCGCGACCGTGCCGACGGGGCACGGCCAGCGCGCGAGCGTGCGCGACAAGGGTTACCTGTGGGTCGCCAATCAAGCGATCCGGATCGGTATGCACACCTTGCTCCGCGAATCGGTGACGCGGCTCCGCGAGAAGCACTCGGTCGCCGTGATCCTCATCGAACCCGAGCCGACCGACGGCATCTTGTTCATGTTCAGCCCCGCGAGCTTCACCGGACGCCGGACGATGCTCGAGTACGCCTATCGCGCGACTCGCGAGCGTGTTTCGGGGTGGCTCGCCGGTCGTGACGAGCTGGTGTCGAGAGCAGGATGGACGAGTCGCGTCACGCCGTCGAATTGAGCGGCCCCGTCGTCGTCACCCGACGGAACGTGCTCGGCGTTCTCGTCGGGGCTCTCGTCGCCGTCGCCTGCAAGGACGACTATCGCATCGGCGAATACGTCTGGGTCGAATGGGAAGGGCGCCAGTATCCGGCGTACATCGTCGATCAGAAGAGCAAGGCGAAGTTTCGCGTCCACTACGACGGCTACGACTCGCGCTGGGACGAAGACGTCACGCTCGACCGCATTCAAGGCCGCATCGTCGGCCCCGCGTCGCCCCCGCCACCGCCCGAAAAAGTCGCTCGCGCCATGGGCATTGCCCCCGCGCCCGCCAGCTCCGTCGGCGCGCCCAGCCGCTACAACGTCGGCGATCGCGTCCGCGTCCGCTGGCACGGCTCGATCTACAACGCGACCATCGTCTCGATCCCCGGCCGCGGCAATCTGCTCGTGCACTACGAAGGGTACGGCGCGGAATGGGATGAGACGATCTCGGAGGATCGCGTCGTGGGGAAGAAGTAGCGGCGCGACGCGGGCGGACGGGATCGGGAGATCGGGATCGGGATCGGGAGATCGGGAGATCGGGATCGGGATCGGGAGATCGGGATCGGGATCGGGATCGGGATCGGGATCGGGATCGGGAGATCGGGATCGGGATCGGGAGATCGGGATCGGAAGATCGTGATCGAAGATCGTGATCGTGAACCGGATCGGAGGGCGTGAGGGCTTGCTCCTTCCTTAGTGTGCCAGCGTGCTCGGTCGCGTCCAGGCCGGGGCCGCGCGGAGCGCGGGGGGCTTCGCCCCGCCTGGACGCAACCTGCGCGCGCTGCCGTGGGGACGGGCGAGCGCTCGCGACGGGCGGGCGCAGAGGAGAAAAGACAAATGGCTCTTCAAGTGGCAGCTCTTAGTCTCGAAGTGATTGCGGCGCTTCGTCCGCTGGTACCTCGTGTGCGGCGGTGCGATCGGTCGCTGGCGGATCAACTCGTGCGTGCGGCGAGCAGCGTCGCGTTGAACATCGCGGAGGCGGAGTATTCGGATCCAGGGAACAAGCGGGCGCGGTTCTTCACGGCTGCGGGAAGGTAACCGTTGCACGGACCCCACGTGGTCAGACGGTGGCGAAGGCAGGCACAAGGAGGAATGCGCAGGCGATTTACCTCGGAGGAGCGGCAGCGGTTCGTGGATGAAGTCCGGACGACGGGAGCTTCGGTGAAGGAGGTGGCCGCTCGCCGGGGATTGGACACTTCAATCGGGTACCGATGGATGCAGGCAGCGCGGGAGGCGGGCGCGCCGAAGTTCGCGAGGTTGGTCGTCGCGGGGTCGCGGCCAACGGGCGTGATCGCGATCGAGGTCGGGGGTGCGCTCATTCGTGTCGAAGCAGGATTTGATTCGGAGCTCCTGCGCGCGGTCGTTTCGTCATTGAGCGCCGCGTCGAGATGATCGCGCACGGGATCCCGATCTACGTGGCGCTGGAGCCGGTGGATATGCGATTCGGCTACGAGCGGCTCGGGGCATTCGTTCGCGAGAAGATGCAGGCAGAGCCGAGGTCGCGCGCGCTGTTCGTGTTCGTGGGCAAACGCGGCCACACGATGAAAGCGCTGACCTGGGACGGCACGGGCGTGATCGTCGTTCACAAGAAGCTCGACGCGGGGAAGTTCGAGCTGCCCAAGGCGACGCGCTCCGGCGACCAACACGTGATCGTGAGCGACGCGATCTTCGAGGTGATCTACAAGGGCGTGAGCGTCACGCCGCGGGCGCCGCGTCGACGCGTTCACTGAGCAAAGCGAGACGCTTTTTCTTGAGCGTGGTGATCGCGCTCGTGTATAGGAAAAACGTGTCGAGTGAGTCGACAAGAGCGAAGCCCATGTTGTCGCGGGCGGAGCTCTCTGATCTAGTCGTGGCGCTGCAGGTGGAGCTCGTCGGACTGAAGTCGCGCGTGACGGAGGGCGAGCTGCAAAACGCCTCGCTCCGCGAGACGATCCTCAACCTGACTCACGAAAACGAGCTCCTGAAGCGCCGCATCTACGGCAACAAGACCGAGCGCACGCAGACGACCGAATTGCAGCTCACGCTCGGCAGTTTGCTCGACGCCGATCGGCGGCTTCAGAAGGAGCTCGATGACGCGGTAGCAGCGGCGCGCGGCAGCGACGAGGAGAGTGACGCACAGCCGCCGAGCCAAAAGCCCAAAGAAAAGCCGAAGGGTCGACGCGACCTGTCGATCAGCAACTTGCCTCGTTTCTTGCTGGAGATCTTCGACGAGGAGCTGGAGAAGACCGGCAAGCGGATTGGCTTCGAGGAAGGCCATCAGCTCATGTATCGCCGCGGCGGGTTCTCCGTCCTCGTCAAACGTACGGCGAAGTACGAAGTGCCCGGTCGCGATGGCCCGACGGTGCTCGGCGTCGCCACGCCCAAGACGCTGTTCCGGCGCGGCTTGCTGCACTCATCCGTCGTCGCCTTCATCCTCGTGCAGAAGTTCTCGCTGGGCGCGCCGCACTATCGGCTCGAGCAGCACATCGAGGATCAGGGTGTTGAGCTCGACCGCAGCACCATGTGCCGCTACGTCGAAGAGGCGGGCGGCAGCCTGGGCGCGACCATCTGTCACGCGATGTGGCAGGAGGCGCTGAGCAGTGCCGCCGTGATCTCGACGGATGCGACGTCCGCCATGATCCAGCCGGAAAAGAGCAAGGAAGGCCTTCGCCAGGCGTGCAAGAAGGGCCACTTCTTCACCGCCGTCGCCGACTGCGATCACGTGCTGTTCGCGTACACCGAGAAGCACAACCAAGACTTCGTGAAGAAGCTGTTCGGTGGCTTCAGGGGCTTTCTGCAATGCGACGCGAGCAACGTCTACGACGTCCTCGAGCGTGGACCGCCAAAGGACACCGACGAAGGCGTCACGTTGGTCGGGTGTTGGGCGCATTGCCGGCGGTATTTTTTCGAGGCCGCCGTCAACAAGTACCCGGTCGGGATCCAGGGGCTGATGCGCATTCGCGCCATCTACGCCGCTGACGACGCTTTTCGTTCACTGCCACCCGTGAAGCGGAAGGAAATGCGAGTGCAGCATCTGCGGCCGTTGATGGAGAGCTTTTTTCAGTGGGTGAAGGACGCGCGCGCCAGCGCTCAAGGGCGAAATCTCGCAACCAAGGCGCTCGGCTACGCGTTCAACCAGGAGAAAGAGCTCCTTCGCGTGCTCGACGACGCCCGTCTGCCGCTCGACAACACGCGCTCGGAACGCACACTTCGAAAAGTGGTCGTCGGTCGGAAAAATTGGATGTTCTACGGCAGTGACGCGCATGCGGAGAGCGCCGCCGCGATCTTCTCCATCATCGCTTCTTGCCGCCTGCACGCCATCGATCCACATCAGTACCTCGACGAGATCCTCCGGCTCCTGCCTTACTGGCCGCAGGACCGCTACCTCGAGCTCGCTCCGAAGTATTGGAACGCGACCCGCGCCAAGCTGGATCCCGACGAGCTCGACGCTCCGCTCTGCTCGTTCACGATCCCGGCGTAGTCCGTGTTCCGCGCGCCGATAGTGCGGGTGCGCGCCGGCTGGAACGTGGGGTTCGTGCATCGGTTACGTTGCTTCGGCTGCAGGGCGGGCTACAGCGACAGCGGCTCCACGCGAGATTGCGCGCCTGCCAAGGCAGTTGCCGCACTGGAGGCGTCCCAGTGCCGGCGGCTGGCCACAGCTGCAAAGGCCGCGAGAGCGATTGCGTTGCCGCCGGGCTGCTACAAGCTGTGCGTGTCGAGTGAGCGTCATTGCCGTCCCTGGTATTGTAGCCCTTAAGGATCAGCATCCGGTGTGACGCCTGATTTTTTCGCCGCCGCTCGCGAATGAACGCGCAGCCTGCCTCAACCCCGTTGGGGTATGTGGTGTGTATCTAAGGCCCGGCCGGCAAAAAGGACTCTGGTCGCCGTCCGCCCTCGGGCAAGTCATGCGCCATCGTCAAGCGTCGCGAGTGCGCTGATCATGAGTGCGAGCGCCTCTGCGCCGTAGGGTTGAGTTGCGATAGAGTCGCCAATGGCCTCATAGATGCGTCGCCAAACCTCAGTGCCGGCGATCTGGGCAGCCTCCAAAATCGGCAATCGCTTCAGTGCGTCGACTGCAGCTCTCTCATCGCGTCGCAAATCTGACAGCTGCCTAGGGG
>Ga0265337_1000991_pt1 | contig 14841 bp, 16 predicted proteins | sample 42122metaG_FD_192441 | JGI IMG/M metagenome (GOLD analysis project Ga0265337, IMG submission 192441) | Rhizosphere microbial communities from Carex aquatilis grown in University of Washington, Seatle, WA, United States - 4-21-22 metaG | ecosystem: Host-associated > Plants > Roots > Rhizosphere >... | reverse complement strand
GTTCTCGGATGAGATCGAGCAGGCCCGGGCGGCGGTCATCGGCTACTACGACCTCCCCCTCCTCCCCGCCTGGCACACCCTGCTGGCTGTCGAGTAGGGCAGAGCACGCTCCATCTGAACGACGCGGAGGTCGGGTCGATAGCGCCACGACCATCGACTGCCGCAACCTGAAAAAGGTGCCGCCCCGCCTGCAGATGGCGGTATAGGTGGGGCGAGCGACACGGCCTATAGGGATCCTTGTCGAGCCGGCAACGAAAGCTGGAGTTCAGCTCGCTGGATGAGAAGACGAATCGCGCGACCGTGCGCCTGGTCTTCTTGTCCGGATGCCCGAGAAGCAGCGTCTCTGGATAAACGGCCCCCCCTCCCGGCCCCGGGGCCGCCCCAGGCCCTTTCGTGACGGTGTAGAACGCGGTGTAGGCAGCGAGGTCGCTGGCGACGATCGTGTGCACGCGGGCACCGCCGTCAGACCAGCCGCTCCAGAGATACGTCTTGCCCCCCACTTCCGCGGTTCGAGGGGCCGCCAGCGAGATGTTGGAGTCTTCGATCGCGGTCAGGCTGAACGGGGCCGGCTTCGTCGACTGGCCGGCGTTGAGAGTCACGCCCGGCGGTTCTGACGCGATCGCCAGCTGGACTGGGTGCGCATTGATTTTGATCCCTTTGCTGACGGCAAGCCCCCGAGAATCGGTTGCGGTCAAGGTCAGTTCGATCAGCGATGGGTAGTCATGATCGGGCGCGATCAAGGTCCCCGAATCAACCGCCGGGAACGCCTGGAGCGGGTGGACGTGACAGCCAGAGGGACAGTGGTAAAGGCGAGAGTTCCAGCCCAGGCTGGTGGCGGCAAGCGGCCCGTCCTCGCTGTCTTCGGCAGCGCCGACAAAGTGGATCGGCTGACCGACATGCCATTCGAGTTCGGCCACGCCGGAGCCTGGGCTCGCTTCTGCCGGTTCCAGAATTTCGGGTTCAGGCGGAGTGTCCCCGGGATACACCGTCACCCGGGCGATGCTGCTTGCACCGTGTCCGTCTTTGACCCGGACGGCGACTGTGTGGTTTTCTTCGTCGCTGAATGTCTTCGTCGCGGTGCCTGCCCCCGGGGCAAAGGCGCCGGTCCCGTTCAGATCCCATTCGAAGGACAACGCTTCGCCATCGTCATCGGTTGAGCTGGAGGCGTCGAAGTGCGTGACCAGTGGCGTCGCCCCCCAGCGATTGTCGACCGTGAGGTGGGCGACCGGCGGCTGGTTGCCGGACGAGTAAGAGATCCGGTGGATTGAGCCGGGGCCAAATGCTTCATTGAAGAGCTTCACGTAGAAGAGATTCCCTTCCGGCCCTTCCTCGACGTCTATCGCCGGGTAGACCCCTCCTTCGGTCATGAACGGGACCGTCGTCGACGGGTCTGGCCTGCCGTCTTCCCCTGGAAACATCACGTAGATGCAACGGCGCACGAAATCCGAGAAGAAGAGGGCGCCCTTGAAGGCCGCCGGGAAGGCGGCGCCCTCGTAGATATCAAGCCCCGCAACTCCAGAGCCTTCATTGATGTTGCAGGTGTCTTCCGGCGTCACCGTCGTGTAGTGGCTGTAGGAAAAGAGCGGGGGCGCGGTCGAGCCCGGCGTGTTGTAGAGCGCTTCGCAAACATCTAATTCCAGAAGCCTGTAATCGAAAGCCTTGATCGGCCCCTCGTAGCAGGGCCAGCCAGAGTTGAAGGCGGGATTGGGGACAGTCGAGAAACGATCGATCTCCTCGTAGCTGTTCCAGCCGACATTGCCGACGTAGACCTCGTCGCTCTCGGGGTCGATCGCAAAGCGGAACGGGTTGCGAAAGCCGTAGGCGATGATCCGCCGGGTGTTGGCGTTGAGGCTGGACGCCATCGGGTTGCTCGGCAATCCCTCGCCGGTTTCAGGGTTGACGCGGATCACAGAGCCGTCGAGGTTTTCCGTGTTCTGAGCACGCAGCGCGCCCCCCTCCGCGGTCGGCGGCGTCAGTTCTTCGCCGACAACGCCCGGGGGGTCGCCACACTGGTTTTTCTGGGGCCAACCGAACTGGCCGTAGTCGGTCGAGTTGAAGCTTGCCCCGTCGCCGCCGCTGGCGAAGAGCGCCCCTTCGGGGCCAAACTGCAGGTCCCCGATCGAGTGCGAGGAGAACTGCTGACACCAGTCTTCGACCAGGACTTTCTCAGCGACCCCACCCCCCCCTTCGAGTTCTTTCGCGTGGTCGCCCACCGCGGTCAGACGCACCAGCCGGCCGCTCACCGGGCAGGCGTCAACATCGGCGTTGTCCGGTTTTGGGCAAGGGTCGCCAGCCTGATTGGGCGTCCCCCATTTCGGGGCCGGGGCTGCTTCGCCGAGCAGGTGGTCATAGGTGTAGAGGGCATAGACGTACGGGTGTTCCGCGAAGTTGGGGTCGAGCACGATGCTGAGCAGCCCGCGGTCGCCGTTGTCGTAAGCCTCGGTGCGAAGGTCGGCGAAGACCGTCGGTGTCGCGTCTTCGAGGCTGTCGTAGACGAGGATCTTGCCCTGCTTCTCGGCGACGAAGACACGGCCGTCGGGGGCGAAGCGAAAGGACGTCGGTTCTTCCAGGCCTTCGAAAACAGTTTCGTCCTGGAAACCCGGGGGGAGGCTGACGGCGCTTGCGGCGCCAGGCCAGGCCGCCGCTAACCCACCGATCACGAGCAGGGTGACGGCGAGAAGTCGAGCCCTCGTCATCAGCCCCGCTCGAGCGGGGCCATCGTCAAGCCGGCTGCGTCAAGCATCTCCCAGTAGTGCTCGGCCGGCTCGCGCGGGCCGGTCCAGACGATCGCCTGGCCGCTGTTGTGGATCTGGTCGGCAATCTGGTGGCCCTGGTCGAGGCTGACCCCGGGCAGGACGCTGGCCAGCGTCTGGGCGACGTGATCGAAGGTGTTGTGGTTGTCGTTGCGGACGATCACGCGCCAGTTGCCACCGAGCCCCGAACCGGGGCCGGCGCTGCGCGGCCGCTCAACCGTTGTGGTCGACATCGCTCGGCATTATGCGGATCGCGGCTAGAAAGGGCTGGGAACGCGGATGACGACATCGTCGACGCTGGCGAGGACGCCGGTGGCGTTGCTGGCCGATCCGACCGAGGCAGCGGCGGCCCGGCCGGTCAATTCACCGGCGCCGGGGTCGGTCGCTTCAGCCACGAGTTCGCCACCCACGTAGGCGCGCAGGCGAGCCTGTCCCTTTTCAGGGCCGGTGGTGATGTTGAAGGCGCTGAGGCGAAGCGGGTTGGCTTCGTTGATGCCTTTGACAGCGGCGACTTCCTTTTCGATCGCCAGGTATTCGATCGTGCCGCCGCTCAAGTTCTTGCGCAGCTGGACCTTCTGCTGCAGCGGATAGACGGCAAGCTGGTACTGGGCGCCGCCGCCGGCTCGCAGCTCAAGGCCGAGGAAGGTCTTGTGCTGGAGCGGCATCGGGGTGCCGCTGAGCAGGCGCTCGGTGGCCGCGATCTCGAGGTCTCGGCCGATCACTGGCGTCCGGTAGGAGCATTCTTTGGTCCGTTTGCCGATTTCGATCCGCAAGGCGTGGTTGGAGCCGCCGCGGATGCAGCTACGGCCGGCGAGCTTGACCAGCTGGCTGCGCTGGGCCGTCGTCTCCATGCTGTTGCGGTAGATCCCGACCATCGTCGCCCCAGCCCCCGCCGCGAGGGCGAAAAAGGCGGCGCAGACGGCAACCGATGTGGCTGTGAATCGCAGTTTCATCGACCGCAGCCTAAACACCGTCACGGGGGAAAGATGCGCCCAGGGCCAAGGTGAATGGTGGATTTCCGCCCCGGCCAAATATCATTGGCGTCGATGAGCGAGCACCGCCTTCCCGAGCGCGACCGTCCCTGGGTGATGCGTACCTACGCCGGGCACTCCGACGCCCGCCGCTCGAACGAGCTCTACCGGGGCAATCTGGCCAAGGGCCAGACCGGCCTCTCGATCGCTTTCGACCTCCCCACCCAGACCGGCTACGACCCCGATCACGTCCTCGCCCGCGGCGAGGTCGGCAAGGTCGGCGTCTCCGTCGCCCACCGCGGCGACATGGAGACCCTGCTCGACCAGATCCCGCTCGACACGATGAACACGTCGATGACGATCAACGCCACCGCCGCCTGGCTGCTCGGGCTCTACGCCGCGGTCGCCGAGGAGCAGGGCGTCGCCCTCGACAAGCTCTCCGGCACGACCCAGAACGACATCATCAAGGAGTACCTCTCGCGCGGCACCTACGCCTTCCCACCGGAGCCCTCGATGCGGCTGATCGCCGACATGGTCGCCTTCACCGTCAACGAGATCCCGAAGTGGAACCCGATCAACATCTGCAGCTACCACCTGCAGGAGGCCGGGGCGACGCCAGTGCAGGAGATCGCCTACGCGCTCTCGACCGGGATCGCCGTGCTCGACGAGGTCAAAGCCCGGGGCCAGGTCGCCGACGAGGACTTCCCCAGGGTCTTCGGCCGCATCTCCTTCTTCGTCAACGCCGGGATCAGGCTGATCGAGGAGATCGGCAAGCTGCGGACGATGGGCGCGCTCTGGAACGAGATCGGCCGCGAGCGCTACGGCGTCACCGACGAGAAGATGCTGCGCTTCCGCTACGGGGTACAGGTCAACAGCCTCGGCCTGACCGAGGCCCAGCCCGAGAACAACATCCAGCGGATCGTGCTCGAGGCCCTGGCCGTCACCCTCAGCCGCGACGCCCGCGCCCGCGCCCTGCAGCTGCCCGCCTGGAACGAGGCGATGGGCCTGCCCCGACCCTGGGACCAGCAGTGGAGCCTGCGGATCCAGCAGGTGCTGGCCAACGAGACCGACCTGCTCGAGTACCCCGACATCTTCGAGGGCTCCGTCGTCATGGAGGGCCTGGTCGAAGAGCTGACCGCCGGCGCCCGGGCTGAGATGGCCGTGGTCGAGGAGCACGGCGGCGCCGTCACCGCCGTCCCCTACATGAAAGCCCGCCTGGTCGAGTCCCACCGCGAGCGGGTGGCGCGGATCGAGGGCGGCGAGCTCAAGGTGATCGGCCAGAACAGCTTCAAAGAGACCGAGGAGTCGCCGCTCACGGCCGGCGCCGACGGCGGCATCCTCACCCCCGACCCCGAGGTCGAGCGCGAACGGGTCGAGGCGCTCGAGGCCTGGAAGGCCGAGCGCGATGGCGACGCGGTCAAGGCCGCGCTTGAGGAGCTGGCCCGGGTCGCCGCCAGCGACAGCGAGAACATCATGCCGGCGACGATCGCCGCCGCCAAGGCCGGCGCGACCACCGGCGAGTGGTCCGAAGTCCTGCGCGAGGCCTTCGGCGCCTACCGCGCCCCGACCGGCGTCGACGGCGCCGCCCCTCCGGCCGATCGCGACCAGCTGGCCGAGATCCGCGCCCGGGTCGACGAGACCTCCGCCCAGATCGGGCACCGGATCAAGATCCTGGTCGGCAAGCCCGGCCTCGACGGCCACTCCAACGGCTCTGAGCAGGTCGCCCTGCGCGCCCGCGACGTCGGCATGGAGGTCATCTACCAGGGCATCCGCCTGACCCCAGCCGAGATCGCCGAGTCCGCCCTGCAGGAGGACGTCGACGTCGTCGGCCTCTCGATCCTCTCCGGCTCACACCTGGCGCTGATCCCGGAAGTCGTCGGCCTGCTGCGCGACGAGGGCCTCGACGTCCCGGTCGTGGTCGGCGGCATCATCCCCGTCGCCGATGCCAAGCGCCTGCGCGAAGAAGGCGTTGCCGGCGTCTACACGCCGAAGGACTTCGACATCAACCGGATCATGGGCGAGATCGTCGAGCTTGTCGGCCAGCGGGCCGGCCACCGCGCCACCGTCTGAGGGCATCGCCTAGCGCCAAAGTCGCGACCGCGCGACAATGCCTGGATGAGCGAGATGAACGGGGACCTCTCGGCCTGGCTGCGCTGCTACCGCTGCTGGTCTCAGAACCTCGAGATCCAGATCCACTACGACGCGATCCGGCGGATCGATCCCGAGTCCGGCGTCCCCACCGAAGGCATCGACGAGATCCAGGAATCGGTCGTCCAGTGCCTCGACTGCATGCACGACCAGCCCCACCTCACCTTCCAGGGCGACCGCGTCGTCCCGATCGAAGACCGCTGGGAACGGATGGTCGCCGGCACCCCCTGGGTCGCCTCCGTCACCGTCACCGTCGACCAGGACCGGGTCGAGACCTGCTCCGGCCCGGAAGCGATCGAGTTCCTCACCTACGGCGCCTTCGGCGACGCCGGCGTGCGCGAGTTCTTCACCCACGTCCGCTTCCACAAGCACGACGAGGAGCGGATCGTCGTCCACCTCCTGGTCGAGCTCTACGCCCGCTCCGCCGAAGAGGCGACCGACGTGCTCGAGACAGCCGCCCATGGCCAGCTCGAGATCACCTCGCTGGCGGAGGAGTCAAGGCCCCCGGCCCACGCCTCCGACGAGGCGCACTGACCCCCCACCCCTGCGGGCTCCCGCCGCACGTCCGAAATGTCGCGCCCAGCGCGAACTGCATCAACTTCTCGATCTGGCAGGTAGAGAAGTTGATGCAGTTCGCTGCCGTCGTTCCCGAAGGGAGCGGCGAACATTGGCGAGGAATGGGTCGGGGTCTTCGCTGAGCATGCGTTCGGTCGCGCGATGCACTGCATAGCCAGCCGCTTCCAGGGCGACGGTGCGCTGGTGATCACTCTCGAAGGCTGGGCGATCGTGATGGTAGGCGTAACTGTCCGTTTCGACCACGACTCGCTGCAGGGGCCAATAGAAGTCAACGAGATGGTCCTCAACCAGGACATTGACCTCGGGCACCGGAAGGCTGGCTTCGCGACACAAAGCTAAGAAGTCAACCTCCAGGCCGGATTTGGCGTCGACGGCGCGCGGATCGACCTGTGCCACGATCCCGCGCAATCGGCCAATGCCCTTTCGCCCACGGCCCTGCGCAACCATCCGCTGCATCTCTGGCCAGCGCAAGCGCCCGCTTCGATCGGCGGCAACTAGGGCGCGCTCTAGCTGCTTGGCGTCAAGCCGCCCGGCCATGTCAACCAAGGTCCGCTCGATCGAGGTGACCGGGATATTTGCCTCAAGCGAAATGTCCTCCGCATAAAGGCAACGCGTCTGGTGCTGACGAATCCCGGGTCGTCGGTGGCGGGGCCCACCTGAGCGTCGGAGAACCTCAACCGGGCCGCGCGAACCTCTCATGGCCCAGAGATCCAGCGCGCTGCCATGCGACAGCACTGCCGCGGGTCCGCAAGCCAGAACGGCGGCCATCCAGCGACCCTCTCGACTGATGCGTCCATGCCCAAGCGCGAAGACACCCTGGAAGATCGGGATCAGCAACCCAGCCTCAGCCCGCACCTGATTCAGCCTCTCCCCCAACCCAAGATCCAGAAGCTGCCTTCGCGCGACGACCCCATGCTGCCGCTCGGCTAAGAGGGCTTCGCGAAACGGCTAGCGAAACCCTTGCCGTTTCGACCTGAGCCGATCTAGGTTCGCCGGGTCCAGTACGAAATGGCCCCGGCGAGCGGTGGAACGCTCCCGGGGCCGTGACACAGGAGAGTGAACTCCCATGTGTGACCACGGTAACCGAGAGGACGCCGCCGCCCAGCGCGCCGTCCTCAGCCTCGTCCTCGCTGAGCACCCCACCCTCCTCGCCGCAGGCGAGATAGAGCGGGAGGTCGGCCCAGGCGACTCCGCAGAGCGCGCCATGCTCGACCTCGCCGGAGCGGGGCTGCTGCGCCGGGAGGGCGCGACGATCATGCCGACCCGTGCTGCCCTCCACTTCGACCGGCTCGCCGAGTGAGCGTCGCCGAGAGGTTCGGCCGCAACCTCCTGCGCCTGCGCAAGCAAGCGGGCCTCTCTCAGGAGCGGCTCGCGATGCTCGCCGAACTGCACCGCACTGAGGTCTCGATGCTTGAGCGGGGAATCCGGGTCGCCCGCATCGACACCCTCGTCAAGCTCGCAGGGGCGCTGAGCGTCACTCCCGGCGAACTGCTGGACGGGATCGCGTGGCAGCCCGGGTCGTTTCGGCCCGGTGGCTTCCACGGCGGGGGCGAGGCTGAGCCGCAGCCGCCCGCGCCCGCGCCAGCGTGCAGGCCAACTGAGTGAGGATCGTCAGGTTGGCGTGCATTCGCACCCGGTCAAGGCCACGCACCCGCAATGGCTTCAAGCCCCATTCGTTCTTGAGCCGCCCGAACTCGCGCTCGACAGCGCCGCGCCCGCGATAGAGGGCCTTCCAGCGCTTCGTCTCGCGGGGGATCAGCGGGTGCAGGCGGTCGGCCGCGACCCACGTCGAGGCGGGCTTGCACTCGCCCGTCGGGCAGCGCCACTTGGAAGCGCCGCGCTTGCGGTCCGACCCGGCGAACGTCCAGACGCCGTGCCCGCAGGCGGGCGGGCGGTGCTCGTTGTTGACCACCGCGCCCGTCGCCCGCAGCGGCACGATGGCCTCGCAACCGCGCTCGGCGCACTCGGCGTAGACGCGGCCGATGTCATACGCCTTGTCCATCGCGCAGGTCGCAGCCAGCGCTCCCCTGCGCCTCGCCTCATCGATCAGCGGCGCGGCGAACATCGACTCGTTCGCCCTCCCGGTCTCCACCGACCAGGCGACCGGCAGGCCGGTCTTCGCGCAGCAGGCCATCTGGAGCTTGAAGCCGTAGAAGCCCCCGCCCCGGCGCGTGCTCACCGCCGAGCGGTGCCCCCAGGAGGCGTCGGGGTCGGTGTGCCAATTGCGTTCTGGCCCGCCCTTGTAGACGTGGCGCTGGCCGTTGGCGTAGGCGGGCATGTCTGAGGCGTCGATGGCGAGGTCCGTCCCGTAGGCCGGAAGCTTCTCTTTGAGGCCCGCGACAACCCCGTCGATGCAGCGGTCCACCGTCGCCTTGTTGCCCCGCAGCTTTTCGCTGAAGCGATACGCGGCGAACACCGATGGCGGGTTTCCTTCGCAGCCGAGCGCGCGCTGAAGCTTCCAATGCTCAGCGACCAAGGCGACGACTTTCGTCCACGTCGGCAGCGCGTACATCGCCTTGACCAGGCACAAGCCGACCATCGCCCGAACCGGATATCCCGGCCTGCCGGTCCATCTCGTCTCCTGCAAATCAGCGATCAATCGCTGAATCTCAGGCGACTCCAGAAGCCTTCCGACCTCTGCCGCTGTGGCGGGTCGCGGTGCTACCTTGGTCCTGCCATTCGAGCTACACCTCGGACGGTCTGGCCCCCGGAAGCTCCAACTTCGCGGGGGCCTTCTTGTGTGCGTTTCTGAAGGGGACTCTAGGGATTGAATCGGACGTTAAACCGCTCTAGCAAGCCAAATATAGGTATTGGATTGCTGGGAAATTAGTGCCGAAAGGAATCCCGCCATGGCTGTCCGCATCCGAGAGAACGGGCAGATCGTCTGCGCCGCCATGCACCCCGCCCAGCCTGGGGACACCTACCTGGACGACGTCGTGCACGAACGTCTGGCATCTGACATCAGAGCGCTGGTCACCGAGCCGATGCATTGCGACGGCGGCCGGAGCGGCCACGCCAACCACGGTGAATGGTGGTGGCGTGACCGCGTTCCCGCAGACGTAGAAGTCGATCCGTTCTATTCCAAATGCGGAACGACCTCGCTGCCCAAGCTCTGTCTAGAGCCTTGCGCAGTGAGAGCAGAGCGGATGGCCGCCAGTGCCCGAGACTTTGTTGTAGGACTCGATGTTGTTGCCCTCGGTGCACTGGTTGTTGTTGTGATGTTTGTTCGTTCCAGCCTTCTTGGAATGGAACGGAGATACCTTCGCCATTAATTGGCTCCTCATGTTTGCTTGCATGCCCCTGCCCGCAGGGCGGCCTTGGCGGGTCGCCTGCCGAGGGGGATGGCCGCAAGTTAGAGATGGCACATGACGGAACGGCTCCATTCACCAAATCGAACAATTATGTTTTCGGTGTACGTCCAGTTACTTGTCTATGGTGCGCCTCGCTTGCTCGGATCGAGGGCCGCTCCCGCCTTGGCGCAACACTTTCTGGGGAGCGGCCCTTCCTCTGCCTCAGATGCCGACCTTGTTCTTGACGTTCATGTACTCGGTGTCGAACTGGCCGCGCAGCGAACGCGATGCCAGCGGCCGCGCTTAATTCCGGCAACGTCAAGGTGATCGTGATCTCCATGTCTCTGACCGTAAGGACTTCGGTCGTTGACCCCTTGTGGCTCGGAAACGGCAATCCAGCGACATTTCGCTTGCCAATGCGAAAAGAGCCTTTGAAGCATGTGACGAAAAGTCGGCGATGTCATCGCCGACCATCCCACGACGCAACCCGAACTCGCCTATTTAGAGCCAGTAAACGCCGAGAACGCCTTCGCGTTGGGGCTGGCGTACATCAAAGTGCCGACTAGACGGACCAAACGCTGGGGTAAAACCCACCCGAAAGCGAGGTACCCCGCATGAACCCGACTTCTGAATCCCGCAATACAACTGGGCTAGCGAGTTTCGCTAGACCCTCCTAATGCACGGATCGCCCGCGTGGCCTCCCGATCTCTCATCCATGACCCCACTCGCCCAACTCCACCCGAACTGCATCAACTTCTCTACCTGCCAGATCGAGAAGTTGATGCAGTTCGGGTGGTTGGAGGCCGGGAGCGGGCATGCGCCGATCCTGCCGCGGCCGGGCGCGCGGGTGGCGCGCGAAATGTCAGAGCTTCGTCACGGTTGTGTGACGCGCGGCCTACCCGCTCACGTCGGGGCCAAATCGCCCCCGCCAGCCCTACGTGCCGGGGTTTTTGCGCGGAACCAGCACCAGGCGCTTGAACTCGGCGACGAGGACGCCGTCCTGGTTGAGGACGCGGGTGTGGACTTTGACGACGCCGCGGTCTAGCTTCGATTTCGAGGGCTTGACCTCAAGCACCTCGGTCTCACAGAAGAGCGTGTCGCCGTGGAAGACCGGATTCGGGTGGCTGAGGTCTTCGGTGGCGAGGTTGGCGATCGCCTTGCCGGAGACGTCGGAGACCGACATCCCCAGCGCCAGCGAGTAGACGAGCGGGCCGACGACGACGTTGCGGCCCTGCTGGGACTGCTTCGCGTAGACGTCGTTGAGGTGCAGCGGGTGGTGGTTCATCGTGATCAGGCAGAAGAGGTGGTCGTCGGACTCGGTCACCGTCTTGGCCGGCCAGTGCTTGTAGATCGCGCCTACCTCGAACTCCTCCAGGTAGCGGCCGTAGGCGTGCGCGCCGGATGCCTCGCGCTCGGCCTGGTCGGTGGTCAACTCCTGCGTCTGCTCACTCATCGCTCTTTGATTCTCCTCTGGATTGGACGGCGCGGGATGCTACCCGCGCTCGGTATTGGGAAGGCCCGCGCTCAGTGGACCTTTTTGAGCCGCAGGCGCTGCTCCTGGCGCTCGACCACCTGGGCGATCAACTTCAGCACGTTGGAGTCGCCCGAGGCCTTGATGTGGCCGGTCTCAAACGCTTTGCGATAGCTCTTCAGCGTGCCTTTCTCGGCCAGCTCGTTGAACTGCGGGCGGTCGATTTCGACCAGCACCCGCTCGTCCTGAGCGAAGTCCTTCTTGATTTTCGGGCCGGGGACCTCGACCCGGTAGAGCTGGATGTCATGGCGCGCTTTCAGCTCCAGCCCGATCACCAGTTTCAGTTTCTGCAGAGCAGGAACTTCGGCCTGGAGCCGCTCGACGGCGAGTTTGATCAGGTCTGCGGTTGAGGCCATCGATTCCTAGATCTTGTTCCTCTGCAACAGCTTCTTGCCGATCACCATGCGCTGGATCTCCGAGGTGCCCTCGCCGATCAAGAGCAGCGGCGCATCGCGGTAGAGGCGCTCGATCTCGTACTCCTTCGAGTAGCCGTAGCCGCCGTGGATGCGGAAGCACTCCTCGACGCACTCCTTGCCGGTCTCCGAGGCGAGGAGCTTCGCCATCCCCGCCTCGAGGTCGGAGCGGGCGCCGGCGTCCTTCATCCGCGCCGCTTTGCGGGTGACGAGGCGGGCGGCCTCAATCTTGGTCGCCATGTCGGCGAGCTTGAACTGGATCGCCTGGTGCTGGGCGATCGGCTTGCCGAAGGTCTTGCGCTCCTGGCTGTAGCGGAGTGCCAGCTCGAGGGCGCGCTGGGCGATGCCGACGCCGCGGGCGGCGACGTTGACGCGGCCGACCTCAAGCGCGTCCATCATCTGCACGAAGCCCTCGCCCACGCCAGCCTCCTCGCCGCCGAGCACGCGCTCGGGCGGGCAGCGGTAGCCGTCATAGACAAGCTCGGTCGACTCGACGCCCTTGTAGCCCATCTTCTTGATCTTGGGCGGCACGTTCAGGCCGGCGAAGTCGCCGGAGTTGGTTTCGGCCCAGGGCTCCTTCTCGGTGATGAAGCAGGTCATCCCCTTGTAGGGCGGGTCGGCCTGGGTGTCGGTCTTCATCAGGACGAAGACGACGCTGGAGCCGAGGCCATTGGTGACCCACATCTTCTGCCCGTTCAGCTCCCAGTTGCCGTCGTCGCCCTTCTTCGCGGTCGACTTGATGCCCTGAACATCGGACCCGACCTCGGGCTCCGAGAGCGAGAAGGCGGCGCGAATCTCACCGGTCGCCATCTTCGGCAGGAAGTACTGCTTCTGCTCCTCGGTGCCGAACTTCATCAGCAGGTAGGAACCGATGAAGTGGGTGTTGACGACGCCGGAGATCGAGATCCAGCCGCGCGAAAGCTCTTCGACGATCATCGCGTAGGTGGTCAGATCGAGCCCCATGCCGCCGTACTCTTCGGGGATCATCACCCCGAACAGGCCGAGCTCTTTCATTTCCTCGACGATCGGCTCCGGGAAGGAATCCTCGTGGTCGTAGTGCTCGGCGGCGGGAATGATTTTCTCGTCGGCAAACTGACGCACCATTTCGGTGATCGCTCGCTGCTCGTCGGTCTGCTCGCTGTAGGCGGCGGTGTCTACGGCCATGGCTCCTAGCTCGTTGGTCGGGTGCGGGGTCGCGCGGGGATCGGTGCTCACCCGGCGCGGGCCGCGAAGGATATCGCCGCGGGGCTTCTCGCAGCCGGGCTAGTGGGCGGTCTCGCCGTTTGGCCGCCGGCTGACGGCCATCGGCAGCCGCTCAAGCCGCCGCAATCGCCGCACGACCCGATCGGCGCGCTCGCTGAAGCGACGCATGTTCTCGTCCTGCACGGGCGTCGCGGTGGCGACTTCGCTGCGCTTCTGGACGTCGAGCGCGGTGGCGGCGGCGCGCTCGGCGATCGCGGCGGCGCGGCGCGCCTGGCCGGCGGCCTCGCGGGCCGACTCGCCGACGGTCAGCACCGCCGCCTCGGAGGCGCGAGCGGTCGCGACCGCCTCGTCGATCCTCAGCTCCATCTCGCTCAGCGAGGGCGGCAGCCCCTCTTCAGGCAGCAGCCAGTCTTGCGTGCTGTCGCGCTCGGAGCCCTCCATCTCACCTGAATGTAAGGCGGGGGCAGGCGGCAAATGTCAACCGGGCGGAAGAATCGCCCGGGCGAGCGGTTGACTAGATTCCCCGGCCCGCAGCAATCACGACACGAGGAGCGACTTGAGAAACCCCAGAGACTTCTTCCAGCCGCAGGCAATGGGCGCGCCCGAGCCGCTGCGCGAGATCCCGGTCAAGCCCTCGCGGATGATCCATTTCCTCGACTTCTCGAACGAGAAAATGGTCGCCAAGGCTGGCGCGATCGCCGAAAAAACCGACATCCTGCTCGGCAACCTCGAGGACGCGATCCCGGTCGACCGCAAGGACGCCGCCCGCGCCGGGCTGGTTAAAGCCGCCAAGGAGTCCGACTTCGGCCAGACCTCGCTCTGGACCCGGGTCAACTCGCTGGAGAGCCCCTGGGTGCTCGACGACCTGACCACGCTGGTGACCGAGATCGGCGACAAGCTCGAGGTCGTGATGGTGCCGAAGGTCGAGGGCGCCTGGGACATCCACTACGTCGACCGCCTGCTCGCCCAGCTCGAGGCCAAGGCCGGGCTTGAGCGCCCGATCCTGATCCACGCCCTGCTGGAGACCGCGCAGGGCGTCGTCAACGTCGAGGAGATCGCCGCCGCCAGCCCCCGCATGCAGGGGATGAGCTTCGGCCCCGCCGACCTCGCCGCCTCGCGGCGGATGAAGACCACCCGCGTCGGCGGCGGCCACCCCGGCTACCGCGTGATGGAGGACCCGGACGACCCTGAGAACCCCGAGGACAACCGGGTCAGCGCCCAGCAGGACCTCTGGCACTACTCGATCGCCCGCATGGTCGACGCCTGCGCCTCGACCGGGATCCTGCCCTTCTACGGCCCCTTCGGCGACATCAAGGACACGGCCGGCTGCGAGACCCAGTTCCGCGCCGCCTTCCTGATGGGCTGCGTCGGCGCCTGGTCGCTGCACCCGGTCCAGATCGGCATCGCCAAGAAGGTCTTCAGCCCGCCGCCGGAGGAGGTCAAGTTCGCGATGAAAGTCCTCGAGGCGATCCCCGACGGCCGTGGCGTCCACATGATCGACGGCAAGATGCAGGACGACGCGACCTGGAAGCAGTGCAAGGTGATGGTTGAGTTGGCCGAGATGTTGGCGGCGAAGGATCCTGAGTTGGCTGAGTCTTATGGGCTGTAGTTCGTAGCGTCCCCGGCCGCGGGTCCTGTCGTGGGGGCTGGGTGGCCGTCGCTTGCCCTGCGCGCTGCTCCGGGCGACGGGATCCCGCCCCCCTAGCTTCGAGGCCTTGCCCTCCGCAGCCTCCGGGACTGCGCGAGACCACCCAACCCCCACGCCACCCGCGGACGAGGCCACCAGGGGCCAGAGCCCATGCGATTCAGCCGGGTTCGCTTGCTTGCGGGCCCGGCGGCTCGAACCCTCCCCGCTTATGAAGCTTGAGAGGACGGCTCGAACCTCTCAGCTGGATCGCTGCTGACGGCAGCCCAGGCTCTTCCCTCTCGCTTCGGCTATCGGGAGTTGCTCAGCCG
>Ga0265337_1000990_pt1 | contig 14858 bp, 12 predicted proteins | sample 42122metaG_FD_192441 | JGI IMG/M metagenome (GOLD analysis project Ga0265337, IMG submission 192441) | Rhizosphere microbial communities from Carex aquatilis grown in University of Washington, Seatle, WA, United States - 4-21-22 metaG | ecosystem: Host-associated > Plants > Roots > Rhizosphere >... | reverse complement strand
CTGGATGCGGATTCTCTCGGCAGCAGCTACAAATCAGCGGGCTACAAGAAACAGCTCGGCGCTAGTCGCCGAGCGGGCCGAGAGAATCCGCATCCAGCGGACCAACCTCAAAAAGGCCATCATCTTCTACCGTCAGGCTACGTGGAAGTGGCAAGCAGTGGCATCAATGCCGCGGACGCCGACGAGCTACGCAGAAAGGAAGGCCCAAGGCTTGGGCTATCTGCACTGGAGCCTTAAGCAGTGGTTTCGGCGATCGGCCAAGGTTCGGTCCTATGTCCAGCAGCACCCTTGGGTGCGGTTGGTGCATCGGACCTACGCCTACCGTCGATGCATCATCGACCACGAGTCGCGCTCCAGTGGTGTCTACCGGGCTCGTAACCCCAAGAGCACAGCTTCGGGAGCGTACCAGTTCCTGGACTCGACTTGGCAGAGCATGGTGGACAACTTTCGGCGCTACTACCACAGGGATGTCACTACAGTTCGCCGAGCTGTTGACGCTCCGCCGGCAGTTCAGGATGCCATCGCGGCCTACGCCATCAAGGCCGACCACGGTGAACCATGGCAGGAATGTCACGGTATCCCGCTGGCCGTCGATTGAGAGTTCGGGGCGGGCTCATATGAGCCCGCCCCCGCTAGTGTCTCGACAACCGCTATTTTTTAGACGTTAAACCGGAACTCGACAACGTCATTGGGCTGCATAACGTAGGTTTTGCCTTCGGTGCGGACCTTGCCGGCGGCTTTGGCCGCTTGTTCCGAGCCGGCGCTTATTAAATCGTCATAGTTTATTACCTGGGCGGCGATGAAGCCGCGCTCGAAATCGCCGTGGATGACGCCAGCGGCCTGGGGTGCGGTGTCACCTTTCTTGATAGTCCAAGCGCGCACTTCTTTTTCGCCGGCAGTCAGATAACTCTGCAGATCGAGCGCATTGTAGGCGGCGTGGATTAGTTGGACCAGGCCGGACTCTTTTTGGCCGTAGCTATCTAATAGCTCGGTGCGGTCGGTCTCGTCCAGCCCGCGCAGTTCGCTTTCTAATTTGGCGCAGATAAAGACTGCTGAGGCCGGGGTGACAATGGCCTTTAAATCTTCTTTGGCTTTCTCGTCATTCAACTGGTTTTCGCTGAGGTTAAAAACGAACACAAACGGCTTGGCGCTGAGCAACTGCAGATCGCGGATTTGCTCCAACTCCTCTTTATCTAAGAACGAACCGGCCAGCTTGCCTTCGGCCAAACCGGCTTTAACTTTGCCGACTAAATCCAGCAGTGGTTTTAGCTTGGCGTCTGATTTTGCTTCTTTTTCCAGGCGGGGCAGGCGGTTTTCAACTGTCTGCAAGTCAGCCAAAATCAGCTCGGTATTAATAATTTCGATGTCATGTCTGGGGTCGGACGAGCCGGCGCGCTGGACATCGCTATCATCAAAAGCTCGGACTACTTGGCAGATAGCATTGCAGCTTCTGATATGTGATAAGAACTGGTTGCCCAGGCCTTCGCCTTGACTGGCGCCAGCCACCAAGCCGGCGATATCTACAAAAGTTACGGTCGCCGGCACGATTTTCTGGGTGTGATAAAGCTCACCCAGTTTAGCCAAGCGCCCATCCGGTACCGGCACGATGCCGGTGTTCGGTTCAATGGTGGCAAAAGGGTAATTGGCCGCCAGCGCGTTAGCGTCTGTCAGCGCGTTAAACAAAGTGGATTTGCCAACATTGGGCAATCCAACGATACCAATTGATAATGCCATACATACAGTCTAACAGATGAGAGTGTTGCAAAAAATGATAAAACATGCTATTATACAGGTAATAACGAGCATGTTCAGCTATGAGCAACAACCCTGAAATCCCTTCACAAATAATCATTGATACCGCGAAACAATCGCGAGGCGTTATCTTGAGCGATGAATTGCAGCGCGCTTTGCCGGGCACCCCCGAAGCTTTTGTCAAAGTCGACGAGGCTTTTCTGAAAGGTCCGGAAGCCTATCTTGACCAGCTGCACGAAAGCTTATTCACCTTTAAGGCTAACGGCGGCCCAGAGATTCCCGCCTCATTACTCTATGGCAGCGATAGTAAGAAAGATGAAATCCTAGTAATATTCGCAGCTTTCAATGACGGCGCGCCAAAAACAGGCCCCGATGAACTAACCTCTTATCTAACAAAGACCATAGACAGTGCTCCAAGTATAGGCGACAAACAAAGAGCTCTACCCGGCACTTGGAACCAGACCACAAAGTCCTCAGTGATTTTCGAGCTGTTGAATGCTATTGGTAGCGGTATGCCGGTATTAACAATCTACAGTCCTATTCCCATTGGAGCCTACAACAGAGGGGAGAAACGCAATATGAGAGAAAAAGGTGATTTTAGTCCGGCTGGCCGCATTGCCCAAGCGGCGGTTGATAAGGCTCAGAAAATACTCCATGGCGCTCACAGCGAAAGTCGAATTGATAAGATAAATTTTCAGGGTGCTTCGCTAGGCGCCAGTAATGCCATTGGCGCTGCTGACTACCTTCTTAACAAAAATCAAATGGATGTTAAGACAGTAACGGCTCAGGAACTTATCATGGGGCCGGACTTGGGGGGCATTATTAAGAAATTTAGTATAGCCGGCAGGGCAGGAGAACCATCCGACTTAAAAGTATCTAATAGCCCGAAGATTTATGAGCCCCACATCAGGCAAGCGATTGACAGATATGGCAGCGAACCTTCGATGTATGCCCGCATGTTCAAAGCCGCCAGGCTAACTTATCTTAGGGGTCTTGCTCATCCACAAAATACAGCTACAACAATTGAGCGCCTGCTGGACAATAATGTAGCGGTTTTAGCGGCTTTGGCTGAAAATAGCGGACTGACGCATCAAACCAAAAGCTATCTGCCCCATGACAAAGAAAAAGTTGTTACAGTCCGAGCTGAAAAAGGCCAGTATGCCGACCATCTAATTGATGAGCACGTAGCATTAACCGGATTAATAGTTGCGTTAGCTGTTAAGAGTGGCTCGCCTCGGTAGCTTTCCGGATTTATCATCGGTTAAGACTTGGAAAGTTTGCTGGGCCACCAGTTCCATTTGCCCAGCAGCACGACCATTGATGGCACCAAAAGTGTGCGCACAAAGAAGGTATCCAGCAAAATACCAAAGGCGATAGAAAAACCAATTTCCTGGAACTGCTTGTCACCGCCAGCTAGCCCAAAGACTGTAAAGGTGCCAGCCAAAACCAGGCCGGCGGAGGTTACGGTAGTGCCAGTGATGCCGATGGCTTTAGTAACCGCTTCTTTAAGTGTCTTGGATTTACGGGCCTCTTCACGGATGCGGCTCATAACCAAGATGTTATAGTCTTGGCCCAGGGCCATCAGGAAGATGAACATCAGAAACGGCAGAATAAAGTTCAAACCATCGCCGCCTTGCAAGTGCACAAAAACCAGCATGGCAAAACCCAGCGACGCCAGATAGCTAAGCGCGACGCTAATTATCAAATACCAAGGAGCCACCAAGCTTCTGAGCAAGATTGCTAGGATTACGCCGATAATTATCAGAACTATCGGAATGATTTTTTTGAGGTCATTGTTGGCAATGTGGCTGATGTCGTAGCCGGCGGCATCTTGGCCGTAAACCTGGGCTTCCTTGGCGCTGGCCGTAGCCGCGGCTTCGTCCAAAGCCGCTCGGACCCGGGGTGTAAAGTTGGCGGCCACTGTGCTGCCGCTGGGTCCGGTGTTAGCCACCGAGTAAAATTGCACTACTTTACCATCCTTACTTATGAACTGGCTCAGAGCTTGGTTGAGCGCGCTATTGCTGCCGGACTTGTGCAGTGCACTAAGCTGAGCTGGTGTGAGGCTAATGCCATTGATACTAAATGGTCCGCTGATAGCCTTGAAGGTTGGCGAGGACGACAGTTGGTTTTGGGCTTGATAAAGACTACCCAGGTTATTCCAAACCGGTTGGCTAAAGGTCATCAGCAAGTACTGCGGATTATTGTTGGCGGCCGGGAAGTGCTGGGCTATCGCCTGCGATCCGAGCGCTGAATCGCTCCCGCCTGGCGCGCTTTCGTTGCTAAAGCCAGCGGTTTTGTAGCCGATGATGCCCAGGCTTAGCACTAGAAGCAGAGCTATACCAATAACCAGTGTCACAACCGGGCGCTTGATAACCCGGTCCGCCACTCGTCCCCAAATACCAATTTTGTTTTTTACGCCCCTGGTTTTAGCTGGCCAAAAGACTGCTCGTCCAAGTATTGACAGCAAGGCTGGCAAGAAAGTTAAAGCGGCTAGCAGCGTGACGCCCAAACCTATGGCCAAGGCCGGCCCCAGGCCCTTATAAACCCCGAACGAAGCCAGCAATAAGCACATCAGCGCGGCGGCAACAGTTGCGGCCGAAAAGGTGATTGATTCGCCAACCCGCGACAAGGCTTTAACCACGGCCTCCTTGGGCTCCAAACCGTTACGTAGTTCTTCGCGCGTCCTAAATACCAGGAACAATCCATAATCCGTACCGGCGCCCAGCAGCAGCACGATTAGCAAAATCTCGGTGATGAACGAAACTTGGACGCCAATTTTGGTACTCTCGGCAATCAGCGGTTGGGCGATAGTCAAGGCCAGACCGGCTGGGACAAGTGTTACCAGCGGCGCCAAAGCCGCCCGGAAGACCAGCAGCAGCAGAACGATAATAAAGATGACATTGTAAATTTCGGTGTTGCTTTTGCCTTTGTTGTTAGCATTCTGGGAATCAGCCGCTTGCGATATTTGGCCGGTCAGGTGCAGTTGCAGACCAGGCACGCCGGTCTGCATTTGAGCCCGAATTTGAGATATCAAATTGACGGAGTCAGGCCCAAAGGCCTTACCGCTGATACCGACCAAAAATTCTTGGGCATAACCGTCTTTAGATGTACCGACAGCGCGGACCTGGCTGACGCCGTCTACGGTTTTGACCTTAGCGACTGCTCGGTTGATGGCCGTATTGTCGCTCGCGCTTAGCGCCCGGTTATTGCGGACCGCGACTAGTACTTCCTCGTCAGCGGTGTCTTTGCTTTGGAAGCTGGTTTCCAGGTCTGAGGCTTTTTGGGTCTGGCTGTTTTTGGGCAAAAAGGCCGAGTTATCGTTTTTGGTAACATCGCCGAGTTTGGGCAGGGTAGAGCTTAAAATTGGCACGGCCAAAATCCAGACAACTATTATCGGCCATCTGAATTTCACCGAAAAACGCGCAATTTTAGCAAACACGACTTCCTCCCGTATAGCTGCTGATATCTACAAGTAGTATATCTTAGTGCTGCTGCTTGTGAGAATAGTCACCTGGGCTACCACGTAACTATTTGCGTTGCTTACCGGTGGTTGTATACTGCTTATGTATGAATGGCCTAGTAGTCAAAAGGCTGCCAATGCTGGGTTTGAGTGTAGTTTTTTCTCTGACCATCTTTTTTGTATGCTTCTCTTGCCATAGCTTTGCCTCTACTTGTGCTGGGGATAGCCAGCCTTGTACCAAGTCTTATTTTAAGGTTACCGGCGCTGATGTTACCACTGGTGGCTGGTTTAACAACGGCTACACGCTGTGCGATACCTCAACCAGCTCTAACTACCAGGACTCCAACTTTAGTTCGGCGACTTTTCCGCCGGACTCGCAGGACCGCTACGGCGGGATTTTGGCCTGGGCTAACAGTAGCGGCAATAATTCGGCCGGCGGTTCGTCCGGTGAATTTGACGCCTTTGCTTTGGGAGAGATAGAAGGCAATAGCCCCGCTGCCAAGGGTTTTTATAGTGGCGGCGCCCAAGCCTTGGCATCAAGCGGCAACACTTCCAAAAGCTATCTATCGTTTGCCAATACCCTTAGCTCAACGCCGGCTAACTTTTGGGCCGGTTTGATGATTCCGCCAAACGGTGTGCGCCAGACGGCCTATTGCGTGCCTGATTATTACGGCACGATGATGCCTAACCCGGCGCCCGGGGCTTTGCCGTCTAACACCCTAACTTCGTCTACGGCATCCGGCAACTACGCCCAGACCGCCACTACCACGCCACTTGACCTGGTAGGCAGCGATGCTGGCGGCAGCAACGTGGATATAGCGCCCGGCGCTCACATTACTGTCTTTGTGAGGGGTTCAGTCTATATCAGCCACAACATAACCTATGATTCCGCTTATACAGCGGATAACGTGCCCAAGTTTTCGCTGATTGTCCAGGGCAGCATTTATATTGGTCCGACAGTTACTAACCTGGACGGCCTGTATGTTGCCCAGCCGCAGAATCCAGCTGACCCTTCGGCCTTGACTAGCGACAGCGGCGATATCTGGACCTGCCATGATGACAGCACCGAGCCGATGTCTTATGTCTATCCAGCTACCACCTGTAACCAGGCTAAGCTGGTGGTTAACGGAGCGTTGATAGCCAAGCAGGTTGAGCTTATGAGGACCAAGGGTGATGTCGCCACGGCCACCGTTAGTGAAGACGGCTATGCTAATGCCATTAGTACTTCCAACGCCGCAGAGGTTATCAATTACTCGCCGGCCATGATCATGGGTGGTTCGTTTTTCACAGGTGGTTCTAGCAGCAATAATTCATCACTGGATGGCCTAATTTCATTACCACCTATATTTTAATAATGCTTTTGCTAAACTAATAGGGAGGGCAACAAAAAAGCAAAATGTTATTTTCCGCAGCAGCAAACTCCATCCTAAGCGGTGTGTCAGACTTTTTTGGTCTGGATATTGGCGTGAGTGCCGCCCGGGCCGTGCAATTGAAGGGCAGCGGCACGGTTAAAGCTCTGGACCATTATGGCCAGGCGCCTTTTCCCGGGACTTTAGCTCTGAGCGATGCCAAGAGCGATCGCGAGAGAGTAGCCCAATCAATCCACGAGCTGGTTCGGCTGGCCGGTATTAATACCAAGAACGTCGCCGTAAACCTGCCGTCCAGCCACGTTTTTACAACCGTGATTGATATCAACAAAATGCCAGAACGCGAGCTTGTAAAAACCATAGCCTATCAGGCCGATTCGTATATTCCCACCGCCTCGGCCAATTCCAAAATTGACTGGGCGGTGATTGGCGACTCGCCAAAGGACGCCAAGAAACTAGAAGTACTTTTATCCAGCGTTGATAATAAGTTCGTGGAAGACCGACTGGACATGCTGGAATCCGTTGGACTTAATGTAGTGGCTTTTGAACCGGATAGCCTGGCTCTAAACCGGGCGATTGTGCCAGTTGGCGCTACCACTCCGACCTTAGTTTTGGATATGGGCAGTGCGGCCACCGACTTGGTTATATCAATTGCCGGTACGCCGCATCTTAGTCGCTCTATCCCGACTGGCACCGCGGCCATCATTCGAGCGGTTGTTCAGAATCTAAACATTGAGCCCCAGCAAGCTGAGCAGTTTGTCTTTAAGTTCGGCCTGAGCAAAGATAAGTTAGAAGGCCAAATTTATAATTCCGTTATTGGTGTCGTAGACGGGTTGGCCGCGGAAATTGACAAATCAATCAAGTTTTTTACTCAGCGTTATCCGAACGCCAAAATAGACCAAATGATTGTTACCGGCGGCGCTTCGGCTCTGCCCGAACTGCCGCTGTATTTAGCTAATCACTTTGGCATCAACGTCGAGATTGGCAATGCCTGGCGCAACGTTAGTTTCGCGGCCAGCCGGCAAGATGAGCTAATCGCCGTTTCTAACCACTTCGCGGTGGCTGCCGGTTTGGCGGAGAGGGAAGCATGAGCCGGGTGCAATTTAACTTATTGCCAGACGTCAAGCTGGATTATATGCGCACCCGCCGGTCGCGCAACCTGGTCATAATCATTAGCGCTGTGGCCGTGGTCATATCGGCGACTATTCTAATCTTGCTGCTAATAACCGTCGAAGTAGTCCAGAAACAACAAATAAATAGCAGCAAGACCAGTCTGAGCTCGGCCGACAGCCAGCTCAGCAACATTTCTGACTTAAACAAGATTGTAACGGTTCAAAACCAGCTGACGACCCTGGTTGGTCTGCACCAGGGCGAGAATGTTACTTCGCGGATCTTCACCTACCTGCAGCAACTAACTCCTTCCAAGGCCCACATTAGCCGGGTAAATTTGGACTTAACGCAGAACACTATAGAGCTCGCTGGCAGCGCCGATACCCAGCAGACAGTTAATACTTTTGTCGATACGCTGAAATTCACAACTTATAAGGTTGGTAGCCAGGATACGCCGCATTCAGCCTTTAGTTCGGTAGTGGAAAGTAATTTCTCGATTAATACCAACGACGTTAGCTATACGATTGACATGAGTTTTGACCCCAACCTGTTTTCTAATAAACTGCTGGATAACCAGGGCCACGCCCAAACACCAGCATTATCGGTGCCAAGTCTGACTACTACCCGTTCGGCTATTGATGATCCCAGCAACGCTTTGTTTCAAAAAGAATCTGATAGCAAGGGAACCCAGTAATGAAACTTCAGCTAAATACCAAACGTTTGCAGATTAGTAAGGCCCAGTCAACGATGATGTTGGTCGCTACCGTCGCGGCGATTATTACAGTCTTTTGTTTGGTAAGCGCTAAAGCGCTGTTGGCTGAAGCTAAATTTCAAAGCCATGTAATTAGCGCCCAGAAAGCCGCCGCCAAACAAATTCAGGCCAACGTCCAGGTGGCGCAGAACCTGTCTACCCAGTACAATCAGGTCTTTGAGGGCAGCAACCCGGTAAATCTTATTGGCGGTCAGAATGATTCCAACCCTGATGTTGTACCGCCCAATGGCGACAACGGCCGGATCGTACTGGACGCCCTGCCAACCACCTATGACTTCCCAGCACTGCTAACCAGTTTATCTAACCTGCTATCTAAAGATGGTGTAGGCACGCCGTCCATAGGCGGTACTGACGCTTCATCGACTGCCAATAACCAGCCCTCTACTAATCCGCAGGTTACGGAAATTAACTTTACAATTGCTGGTAACACCACCTATCAAGGCTCCCAGACACTGATTAAGGATCTGGAGCGTTCCATCAGGCCGTTCAAGGTCACCAAAATGACCATGAGCGGCAGCGAGTCTGGTTTGTCTATAGCCTTGAGCGTTACTACCTATTACCAGCCCGCCAAAACCCTCAACCTAACTACAAAGGATGTACATTAAATGAAGCGCTCGGATTTGCTATCACTATTGGCCGTGACTATCCTGGCTGGTGTTATATCTTTAATAATCGCCAACCTCCTGTTTAGTCCGAAAAAGTTTAGTACGCCAGTGCCGGTGGTCAATAATATCAGCAGTTCTTTTCCGGATGTCGCCAACGATGCGTCCTACAATACCTTTCTTAATACTAACGCGCTTGACCTGACTTTGCCGGTGCAGATAGGTAATAACCAAAACAAGACTCCTTTTACTAATACGTCGCCATAAGGGGAGGCCGCGAAGATGAACATACTAACAGCAGCCACCCAGCAGCGCGTAGAGGATAATTTAGTCCAAGATGGCTTGATTACCAAGGATGAGCTGGAACTCCTAAAAAGCAAAGCCAAAACCGCTCATCAACCGGTCTTCAGTTTGCTGTTGGGCGAAGGCCATATTACAGATGAAAACCTAACTAAAGCTCTGGCCGAGGTTAATAATGTACCGTACGTTAATCTAAAAAGTGCCCGCATAGACAACAAAATCCTAGCCATGCTGCCGCTGGATACGGCTGAACATTACATGGCCGTCCCACTAGGCTATGACGCCAAACAAAAGCTATTAGTGGTTGGCATGCTCGACGCCGGCAATGTCCAGGCTATCGATTTTTTGAGTAATAAGATTGGCCAACCGATTAAAGTTTACGCGGCCAGCGAGAGCGGGATTAAAGCGGTTCTTGAACAATATGACCGAACAGTAGGTATTAAATCAATCCTTGATTCGCCGGAAGAGCTGGGAATCGTTACACCTGGAGTCAATCCGGCCGGCGCGCCCGCGGCGGGCAAAGCCGATAAAAATATCCAAACAATCGTCCAGGATTCGCCGATCAGTAAGGCGCTGAGCGGTATTTTGGAGTACGCTGCCAAGAATCGGGCCAGCGATATCCATGTTGAACCCCTGGAGAAGGAATTAAAAATCCGTACCCGGGTGGACGGGGTGCTGCGCGAAATTATGAAACTGCCAAAAGAAGCCGAAGCGCCGATGATCAGCCGTATCAAGATTATGTCCAATCTGAAGATTGATGAGCACCGTATACCGCAGGACGGACAGTTCAGCGTTAGCGTTGGCGGCGACGCCATTGATATCCGTGTGGCCATCAGTCCAACGGTCTGGGGAGAGCAGGTGGTAATGCGGCTTTTGGACAAGGGCGGTACCAGCCTGGTTTTGGAAGATATGGGTTATGCCGGCCGGTCTCTGCGCGAAATAAGAAAAGCCCTGACGCTGCCGCATGGCATGATTCTGACCTCGGGACCAACCGGTTCCGGTAAGTCCACCAGCATGTACGCCATGATCCAGGAAATCAAGAACGACACCGTTAATATTGTCACCCTGGAAGACCCGGTGGAGTACAAAATTGACGGCGTGAACCAAATCCAGGTTAACGCTGATGTTGGCCTGACTTTTGCCAATGGCTTGCGTTCAATCCTGCGCCAGGATCCGGACGTCATAATGGTCGGCGAGATACGCGACAAAGAAACCGCCAGTCTGGCGGTGCAGGCGGCGCTGACCGGTCACCTGGTCTTTAGCACACTGCACACCAACAGCGCCGCCGGCATCTTACCGCGCCTGCTGGACATGGATATCGAACCATTTTTGATAGCCAGCACCGTGCATACGGTCATCGGCCAAAGGCTGGTGCGCCGGGTGGTACCAGGCGGTCCCAGCTATCAGTCCAATAAGGTGGAAACCCAGGCTATTCGCACGGCTCTGGGTACGCTTTTGCCCAAAACCCAGCAAGAGGCCACCAAGATTGAGGAAGACCTGGGGTATGACAATTTGCCATTGGTCGACCAAAACGCTTATACTTTAATCAAGGGGAAAGAGCAGCCCGGTAACTCTACCGGCTACGAAGGCCGTCTAGGGTTATACGAAGTTTTTGAAGTGACTGACGCAATCCAGGACTTGATAATTAAGCACTCGCCCAGTTCATTGATTCAAAAACAGGCTATAGCCCAAGGTATGATTACAATGCGCCAAGACGGTTATCTGAAAGCCCTAGCTGGTATGACCACGCTTAATGAAGTTAATAGGGTGGCTGCGGCCGGAGATGAAAGCTAAAAATGGCAGATAATGTGGGGGCTACAACCAGCGTGCAACAAGCAACTCCAAAGATTGAGTTGCTGCTGGAAGAAGTTGTCAAGCGGCGGGCGTCCGACCTGCACCTTCAAGTTGGTTTGCCGCCGACCCTGCGTATTGACGGCTCACTAACACCGGTACACGGCGCGCCCAAGCTGGGAGAGCGGATGGTCGAAGAGCTGGTGTTTTCGCTTTTAGAAGAAGACCAAAAGCAGATTTTACTGCGCGACAAAGAGTTTGATTTTAGCTTTGCCTTTGGCGACCTGGGGCGTTTCCGGGTTAACGCTTTCCATGAGCGTGGTAATCTGGCGGCCGCTATGCGCCTGATTACTAATGAAATACGTACCATCAAAGACCTGGGCTTGCCGCCGGTCTTAGAAAATTTCACCAATTATCCCAGAGGACTGGTGCTGGTTACCGGGCCAACCGGTTCGGGCAAGTCCACAACCCTGGCCGCCATGATTAATAAGATTAATGACGAGCGGGCGGCGCACATTATAACTGTCGAGGACCCTATAGAATATACTCATGAGTCACGGCGCTCGGTTATCGTCCAGCGCGAAGTCCATTATGATACTTACAGTTTTTCTACGGCCCTGCGCTCGGCGCTGCGCGAAGACCCGGACGTAGTGCTAATTGGCGAAATGCGCGACCTGGAAACCATTGCCGCGGCCATTACCATCGCCGAAACCGGACACCTGGTTTTCGCTACGCTGCACACCAACAGCGCCAGCCAAAGTATCGACCGCATGGTTGACGTTTTCCCGCCGCACCAACAACCCCAGGTGCGTGCCCAGCTGGGCAATATCCTGATGGCTGTCTGTTCGCAGCGCTTGATTCCGGCCCTAGGCGGCGGCAGGGTAGTGGCGGCCGAGATTCTGGTGGCTACTTCGGCAGTCCGCAACATTATCCGCGAAGGTAAGAATTACCAGCTGGAAGCCGTCATTCAAACTGGCGCCGAACACGGTATGCAGAGCATGGACCGAACGCTAATCAACCTGGTTCACAGCGGCTTAATCTCTTATGACGAGGCTCGCAACTATGCCGTGGACGTCGAAGAGCTGGACCGGCTGATGAGGGGTTAAGCCAAATATGCAGACCTTTACATATAGCGCCAGAGACAATAAAACCGGGGAAAGAATCAAGGCCCAGATTGAGGCCGAGGATCAGCAGTCAGCTTCAAAACTGCTGGTCGAACGCGGCTTAGCGCCGCTAGAGATAACCGCCGACAAGGTGAGTAGCGTTGGCGTGACCCGCCGCGGCCGGGTACCAGCTAAAGAGCGGGTAATATTCTCGCGCCAGCTGGCTACTTTAGTAAATGCCGGGTTGCCGTTGGTCCAGAGCTTGGACACCGTCAGAAAACAGACCAAAAATAAAAACTTGAACTCGATTATTAGCCGACTGGTAAGCGACGTTGAAGCTGGTTCGTCATTATCCGAAGCACTGGCTAAATCTCCCGACACCTTTGATGAAGTTTACATCAGCCTGGTAGCCGCCGGCGAGGCCTCCGGTACACTGGATAACTCCTTGGAAAGGCTAGCCAACCAACAGGAAAAAGACGCCGAAGTGATTTCTAAGGTCCGCGGCGCGCTGATATATCCGCTAATTGTCTTAATAGTCCTGTTTGCCGTGGCTGGTTTTATGACCACCAAGGTACTGCCGGAGGTGGTGTCGATTTATAGCACCATACCTGGCGCCCAATTGCCGTTTATAACCGTAGCTATTTTGAAAATTTCGCATCTAACCACCCATTATTGGTGGATAACTATAGTAGTAGTGGCGGCCGTGGTTTTTGCTCTCCGCCGGTGGCTAAAGACCCCGTCCGGTAGGCACTTTTTTGATAGATTGAAACTGCATATGTGGCCCATAGGAGCGCTGATGAGCAAGCTTTATATGGCCCGTTTTGCCCGCACCAGCTCAACCTTGATTGGAAGCGGTGTGCCAATGATAAAAATGCTCAACACTACCGCCAAAGCCGTAGGTAACTCGATCATAACCGATTCCATAAACCAGGCAGCGGATAAAGTCAAAGGCGGCAAGAGCCTGGGTGACAGCCTGAGAGGCGATCCTAACTTCTTAGACCTAGTGCCCAACATGATCTATATTGGCGAACAATCCGGCCAGTTGGAGAACATGATGAGCAAAGTAGCTGATTACTACGAGAGGCAGGTTGACGATGAAATCAAGACTGTCTCAACCATAATTGAACCGGTAATGATGGTTATAGTGGGTGTCATAGCGCTAATAATTGTAGCGGCTGTGCTCTTACCTATATATCACCTGGCTGGCACAAACCTGTCAGCCGGTCTTTAACGGATAATTTATAAACTATTGCATTATGCAATCAATGTATTAATATGTAAGCATAACCGTTTAATAGGGCATCAATAAAAGGGGGCCTACAGCAATATGAAAACCAAATTAAAAAACCAGAATCGCGGCTTTACGATAATTGAAGTAATGATTGTGCTGACCATAGCCGGTCTGATACTTTTGATTGTCTTCCTGGCCGTTCCGGCACTGCAACGCAACTCTCGTAACACTCAGCGCAAAGCTGATGTCGAAGCAGCGCTTGCGGCAATATCAGAGTTTTCTGCCAATAACAGCGGGGCGATTCCGGCCGTAGCTTGCGGCTCCGCGCCTTCGTACACCTTCTCGGCTGGTACCTGCGCCGCGCCAACCGGTACGGCAGCCGGCTTTAAGCTAGGTTACTTCACAGTAACTCCAACACTGACCTCTACGGTGCCAGCTTCTCTACCGGCAACGGTCACTGACACTTTGAGTGTATACACCGGTGCGACCTGCAACGGTAATGCTCCAACCACGACCGGGGCTTCGATACGTTCTGTGGCTGCGGTCTACGCTACGGAGGCCAGCAGTGGTCTTACGTGGACTTGCACAGCATCCTAGGACGCTCTAGGGTTTGATAAATGGGCCGCGCATGCGCGGCCCATTTTAGTTGAGTGGTTATTCTTATGTTAAGATAGCGCTGATGATAGTCTTCGGCTTAGCGATTCTTGGCATAATATTCGGCAGTTTTATCAACGCCTTGGTCTGGCGGGTACGCCAGCAGGAAAGCGGCCAGAAGGGCAGGGAGTTGTCAGTTCTGAAAGGCCACTCGATGTGTCCCAATTGCCGGCACAGGCTAGCTGCCAAGGATTTAGTACCGGTGCTTAGCTGGTTGGCGCTGCGCGGCCGTTGCCGCTATTGCCACCAGCCGATTTCCTGGCAGTATCCCGCGGTAGAGCTTACTACTGTCGCTGTTTTTATAGTTTCTTATCTGTTTTGGCCAGTCGATTTTAGTACAGCGGGGCAGTGGCTGTTGTTCGTGACTTGGCTGGCGGCGGCTGTAGGTCTGCTGGCGCTAGTAGTTTATGATTTTCGTTGGATGGAACTGCCTAACCGCATTCTGTATCCGGCCTTTGCCGCTGCCGCCGCCGGCCGTTTGGGCTACATCTTGTTTTACAGTGATGATAAGAGCCACGAAGCGTGGCTGTGGTTGCTCAGCCTGGGCGTCGCCAGCGGCGTGTTTTTGCTGCTGTTTATGGTTAGCCAGGGTAGATGGATAGGCTACGGTGATGTGCGCCTTGGCTTGGTTACCGGCACGCTGCTGGCGACGCCGGCTAAAAGCTTTGTAATGATTTTTCTGGCCTCAATTTTGGGTACAGTTTTCGTACTGCCAT
>Ga0265337_1000988_pt1 | contig 14869 bp, 9 predicted proteins | sample 42122metaG_FD_192441 | JGI IMG/M metagenome (GOLD analysis project Ga0265337, IMG submission 192441) | Rhizosphere microbial communities from Carex aquatilis grown in University of Washington, Seatle, WA, United States - 4-21-22 metaG | ecosystem: Host-associated > Plants > Roots > Rhizosphere >... | reverse complement strand
CGGCACCTCTCCCATACGGACCCGGACCGCCACGGGTCCTTTTTCACGCCCAATTTAAGGCAGATTACTTCTTAGTTGAAGCTTTTAGAACAGCTTCGAAAGCTTTTGGTTCGTTAACTGCCAGCTCGGCGAGTATTTTGCGGTCCAGCAGGATGCCGGACTTCTTGAGGTTGTTTATAAATACACTGTAAGTAGTACCGTGTTCGCGGACGGCGGCGTTGATGCGGGCGTTCCAGACCTGGCGAAAGGTGCGCTTGCGGTTGCGGCGATCGCGGTAAGCGAATTGCAGAGCACGAGTAGTGGCTTGCTTACCGCGCTTGATACTAGAGCGGTTAGAAAGGGTCATGCCCTTAGTGGCCTTGCGGATTTTTTGGTGCTTCTTGTGCGAAGCCACGCCTCTTTTAACTCTCATAAACTAAATTCCTAGGTTCCTTTTGATACTTTTGAGCTGGCCGCCGGTAATCTCTTGTACGCCAGCAAAAGTGCGCTTGCGGCTGGCGCTTTTCTTCTGCAAGAAGTGATTACTGGTGGCACGGCGGCGCATCACCTTACCTGTCTTGGTAACGCGCATACGCTTGGCAGTACTTTTATGAGTCTTTAGCTTTGGCATTAGTCTTCCTGACGACGAAGGTCAGCTGCCGTCCGGCAAACTGAGGCGCTGAGTCAACTACAATCCCTTCGCCCAAAAGCTCGGTAATGCGGTCGGCCAGCTTGAAACCCAACTCTTTGTGAGCCAATTCTCGTCCCCTATAGACTACCGCAATTTTCACCTTATGTCCAGCGTCCAGGAAGCCGCCAACTTTGCGCAGTTTTATATCCAAATCGTTTTGGCCGATGCGCAGTCCAACACGCATTTGCTTCATCTCTAGCGGTTTGGACTTGGACTTCTGGGCTTGTTTGGTGCGCTGGTAGTTATATTTGCCCCAGTCGACTATCTTGGCTACCGGCGGGTTGGCATCGGGCGAGACTTCTATCAGATCGAGTTCGGCGTTCCGGGCAGCGGCTAGAGCTTCGGAACGGCTTAAAACACCTAATTGGCGGCCATCTTCACCGATTACACGCAGCTCAGAGGCCCTAATGGCCTCGTTTCTCCGCGGATCTTTAGCTATTTCGTAACTCCATCGTTCTTAGATGAGAATAATAACAGAGAGGACTAAGCTTTTCAATGTTAATTAAAGAGTTTGGCTCTGGGCGCGGTACTGCAGGGCTTCGGCGATGTGCTCGGGCTTTATATCTGTTGAGCCGGCCAAATCGGCGATGGTACGGGCGACTTTAACGCTGCGCACGTAGGCCCGGGCAGAGATGTCCAGTTTGGCGGCGGCGCTGTCCAGGAGGTCTTTAGCGTCGGCGGTTAAGTTGGCCTTCTCGCGGACTTCTTTGTTGCTCATGGAACTGTTGAAGCGGGCGGCGCCAAAGCGCCTCTGCTGCAGCTGATAGGCTTTTTGGACGCGGTCTTTGATGACAGGTGTCTCACCGGCGCTTTGGCGCTTTTCTAACAACCGTTTGTGCTCTACGCCGTGGACTGGCAGGTGTAAATCTATGCGATCCATAATCGGCCCGGAAATCCGCTTTTGGTATTTGGCTATGGCAGCAGCCGAACAAATACAGGGGTGGTCAGTGCCGTAGTAGCCGCAGGGGCACGGATTCTGAGTAGCTACCAGGATGAAATCAGCCGGGTAGGTGGCAGAATCTCTGACTCTGGCCACTGTTACTTGGCCATCTTCCAGCGGTTGGCGCAGAGCTTCCAGACAGTCGTGGCGGAACTCCGGCAGCTCGTCCAGGAATAAAACGCCGCGGTGAGCCAAGCTGGCTTCGCCCGGTTTGGGGTTAGCGCCGCCGCCCACCAAAGCCATGGTGCTGGCGGTGTGGTGCGGGCTGCGGAAGGGCCGGGTAGAGATGATTTCGCTAAAACCGCCGCTGCCAAGTGAATGCAGATGAGTAACCTCTAACACCTCAGAACGGTCTAAATCCGGCAAAATGCCGCACATTGCCCGGGCCAGCATAGTCTTGCCGGTGCCTGGCGGCCCGTGCAGCAGAATGTTGTGGTGACCAGCCGCGGCAATTTCCAGCGCCCGCTTGGCGATTGGCTGCCCGGAGATTTCTGAAAAATCAATGGCAGCCGGCGCTGTACTGGCGGCCATCACCTTGCCGCGGCCGGTCTTAACAGCTTTAAGCGGCAGCGTAGCCGATAAATCCAAGTAAACATCGCGCAGGTTTTGAGCCGGCTTGATGGTTAAGTTGGGTACCAGCAAGGCTTGCTCCAGGTTGGCAAGCGGTATGTAGAAAGTAGTACGAGCCTTGTTTTTAGCTGACAGCAAGCGGCCAATCAGCCCGCGTACGGCATTCAGCGAGCCGTCCAGGCTGAGTTCACCCAAAAAGATAGCCTTATCCAGGGCGGCGGTTTCAATCTGTTTAGACTCGGCCAGAATGGCTACGGCCATGGCCAAGTCTAAACTCGTGGCATCCTTTTTAGGGATATCCGCTGGCGACAAATTAAGGGTGATACGTTTTTTGGGGAACTGGATGGTGCTGTTGGCAAAGCTGGCACGCAGGCGTTCTTTAGCCTCGTCCACAGCTTTGGAGGCGTAGCCGATAATAATAACTGAGGGCAGCCCGTTGGTAATATGGCACTGCACGTCTACGTAGGCGGCGCTATTGCCTGAGTAGTCGATGATACTGCGCGTCATAAGATAATTTTGCCACTAGCCGGCCAAAAGGTTAATTGCTCAAGCTTAAGAAAATCTAAGAAACAGCTGACTAGCATGAGCGTAAAGCTTCCCATGCGGGTCGCAAAACAAAGCACCCGCCTTGTGGGCGGGCGCTTTGCGCGTTTGTTGGAGTTTGGAGGTTTGTTATTGGGCTGTTTGTTTATCAACCTTTTTTCGATGGAACAACCGCTTGCGAGAAGCGGTTGTTTCAATTGCTTTTTGTTTTTGAGCACTTTTTTTACTCAGTGCTAAGTAACATCTTATAAATACCATATTTTTATGTCAACAAGATTTTTATGCTTTTTTCATAAACTTGTGGATAACTTTTGGTAGACTTAAAGCATGACGCGAGATTTTGGCGAGGACGTCTTTGCCGGAGCGGCGTTTTATTATGCGAAATACCGCCCGCGCTATCCGCAGAAGCTCTATGACGACATAGCGGCGAACTTCAAGCTGGACGGCCGCGGACAGTTATTGGACTTGGGCTGCGGTACTGGCGAGCTGGCGCTGCCGTTAGCCAAGTATTTCAAAAAAGTCCTGGCGCTGGACCCGGATATCGGCATGCTGGCGGCCGGCCGCGATAAAGCCAAAAAGCAGGGAATCGCTAATGTCACCTGGCAGAAAGGTTCTTCTAAGGAGTTAATCAGTTTAGAAGACTCGTTTAGGCTGGTAACTATGGGCCAATCCTTCCATTGGATGGACCAGGAGACAGTCTTAGAAGAACTGTACCCCTTGGTAGAAGAGGGTGGCGCTTTAGCCATAATCGGCGCTGAACCTGTAGATCAGGGATTGCAGGCTCTGGAAGAGGACAAAATAATCAAGAGATGCGTAAGTAAATATCTGGGTCCGGATAGGCGTGCCGGCTCAGAAATTTATATACCGCCGCCACACAAGTACGAGGAATTGCTGGCTGAGTCGCGGTTCAAGAATCTACAGCAACAACATTACGACCTTGTTTTAACGCGCGGCGTTGATAAAATCATCGGCCATTTATTTTCTATGTCGTGGGCGCTAAAAAGTCATTTTGGCGACCAGCTTCAAGACTTTGAAAACGAGCTAAGACAAGAGCTTAGAGCGATTTCTACGAACGGCAAAATAACCGAAAAAGTTCGCTTTGGCTTATATACCGTGACCAAGCGGTGCGCTGGCCCCGTAAGCTTAGCATTGACGTTTGTGACCTATATCTTTGCATTGAGTACAACATAAATCTTACAATGAAATATGGTGTATAAGGTGCCTCTCAATCTATGTCATTGTAAAAAATATACAAAAGAGTATTGACCCAGAAGAGTTTCTTTGCTATAATGCTCTGCAGTAAGTCAAAAACAAAAACTTACCGTTACGAGCTTGCAATAGCAGCAAAAACCGGGCCGGAGTGCCCGCCAAAAATCGTCGCTCCAAATGCCCTAAAGGCATGCAGAGCGGTCAGTCACAAGACCAAAGGCGAAACGCGGTAAGCGCTAAATATTAAATATTTTTAGAGCGCCTTTACCGCCGCCTTAGGTCATATTCCAGCTTCCGCGAAACATGCGGAAGCTATTTTACTTTTGGCGATGTTCTATAATTGGATTAGTGAAGTTATTACGTAGACGCAATATCCTACCGGCAGCCCTAGTAATTAGTAGTTTTGCCTGCCTGGCGTCGCTGGCGATGTTCACTGACCCGCTAAACAGCGTGGGAGTGGCGGTAATTTTCTTTGTAACGTTGATGATTTTTTTGGCCGGCTTGGGCTACATTGTCACACTTATTCAAAGTGGCCAGGTTAGCCCCAAAAGCCGCCAGCGAATTTTTGGCCTAAGTATTTTTTTGGTCGTTCTGTTGATGTTTAGAAGTGTTGGATCGCTGAGCTGGGTCGGCGGCCTGATACTGCTGCTGATTGCTGGCGGCTGGTTTTTTTACGTTAGCCGCCGGGCCTAAGGCTTTCGACAGACCCATCGTGAGTCAATTGATTATTGAACATTTGTCCAATAGGCGTTGATGCTCGTATAATAAAGGTTATGAATCCTAACAGTGGAGAGGGAGCGTCCCAGCCTGGTTTTGAGCAACCGCTAAAGCCGGAATCCCGACCAGATGGTGGTGAACTTAAGAGTGGGAATGCCCTGGAGCGGACAGCTCCGGTAGAGGGCGGCGCGGCTCGCCAGCAGCCAGCGGTGGCAAGCCAAGCCCAAGCCTTGGCTTTGCCGGCCGACCAGAGTCAGCCGACTACTGATGACTCCGCTGCCCCGGCGGCCCACCACCTTAGTGATAACACGGCCAAAGAAGGTGACATCATTGAAAAAGTCTGGATTGATAAGGCCAAGGCGATTGTCGCCCAAACCCGGAACGACCCCTTCGTGCAAAAGAAACAGATGAGCCTGGCTAAGGCCGATTATATCCAAAAACGCTTTAATAAAACGATTCCGGTGGACGATACGGCGGCCAAATGAGTGCGCTGCTAGTGTTCCTGGCTTTTTTGGTTCTGATAGCTGCTGGCGGTGCGGTCGGCTATTTTTACGCCCGGCGGATTTTCCGCGACCAGAAGAATTACGAACGCGGTCTGAAGATGGTGCCGGTATTAATACACCTGCCGCCGTCCAGCGAAGACACTGACGGCCAGGGCCGCGATACCCGCGATGTAACAGAGGAAAATATCTCGCAGGCGCAGGTGCTATACGGAATTTTGGCCAGTACTTTTAAGAAGGATTTTAAGTCGCGCTTTTACGGCCAGCGACACATTGGCCTGGAGATTATCGCTGGCCATGGCACGGTGCATTTTTACGCCGCCGTGCCGGTGCCGCTGTTGGGGGTAGTCGAGCAGGCGATTGTCAGCGCTTACCCCTCGGCCAGCCTGGAAGAAGTGCCCGAACACAATATTTTTAGCTCAGTTGGCCGGCTGACCGGCACGACCGGCGGCGAACTGGTGCTAAAAGAAAGCTTCGCCTATCCGATAGCCACCTACGAAGACTTGAAGCGCGACACTATGCAGTCGCTGTTGAACGCTTTATCAACGCTGACCAAAGAGGACGGCGCCGGCGTGCAGATTCTGCTGCGGCCGGCGTCACCAAGCTGGCGCAAGAAAGCCGTCGCCGAAGCCAAGCGCAAGGGCGGCAAAAACGCGCCTAAGGGCATAGAGGCTGGCTTTTGGTGGATTAGCCAGGTCTTAGGGGCGTTCTTCAAGCCGCCGGAAAACCGCGATGATAAAGAAGATAAGCCCAAAGAAGTTTCCGGGCTGGATCAAACCATCGTCCAAGCCATAGAGCAAAAAACCACCCAGGCTGGCTACGAAGTGATGATCAGGCTGATGGCCAGCTCTAACGTCAGCCACCGTTCGCAAACTATTCTCAACAACCTGGTCGCTACTTTTGCCCTATATGACGCGCCGGGCAAAAACGGCTTTAAGTTTGTGCCGGCCAGAGATATTGAAAGCTTTGTGACGGCTTATATCTTGCGCTTCTTCCCGCCGGGAAACAGCAAGAATATCCTTAACATCACCGAGCTGGCCACGCTGTTCCATTTCCCCAATCAGCAAAACATACCTACCAGCCAGCTGGAGCGCCAGGCCTCCAAGCAGGTCGATGGTCCGCGCAACGCGCCGGAGGAAGGCTTGCTGCTGGGCTATAACGTCTTTAGAGGAGCCAAAAAAGCTATTCGCCTGACCGAAAATGACCGCCGCCGCCATCTCTATACGGTAGGACAGACCGGTACCGGTAAATCGGTATTCCTAAAAAACCTGGCCGTCCAGGACATGCTGGCCGGTAAAGGCTTTGCCTTTATTGATCCGCACGGTGACGCCGTGGAAGACCTATTGGCAATGGTGCCGCGTGAGCGCACGGAAGACGTCATCTATTTTAGCCCGTCCGACATGGACTACCCGCTGGGTTTGAACATGTTCGAGTGGAGCACACCGGACCAGAAGGACTTTTTGATCCAGGAAACCATCAACATGCTCTACAAACTCTATGACCCGGGACACACTGGCATTATCGGGCCGCGTTACGAACACTTGTTCCGTAACGCGGCCCTGGCCATCATGGCCGATCCCGATGGCGGAACCTTCGTAGACATACCAAAGTTGTTTCGTGACCCGGCTTTTGTGCAACAAAAACTCAAGCATGTAACAGATCAGAACGTGTTGGAGTTCTGGAATAAGGAAATGCCCCAGTCGCAAAGAAGCAACGAGTTTGGCGATGTGGTCAGCTGGTTTGTCTCCAAATTCGGCGCTTTCTTATCCAATGAAATGATGCGCAACATTATCGGTCAATCTAAGAGCTCATTTGATTTGCGCGAGGTGATGGACGAAAGCAAAATCTTGTTAGTCAACCTTAGCCGCGGGCGGGTGGGCGACCTTAACTCCAAGCTGCTGGGCATGATTTTTGTAATGAAGTTTGAGGCCGCGGCCATGAGCCGGGCTGACCTCCCGGAGGACTTTCGTAAAGACTTTTGTCTCTATGTCGATGAGTTCCAGAACTACAGTACCGATAGTTTTGCCGATATTCTGTCCGAAGCTCGAAAATACCGGCTTAACTTAATAGTAGCCAACCAGTTTACCACTCAGTTGACGGAGGAGGTGAGGGACGCGGTGTTTGGTAACGTTGGCTCAGTAGTATCTTTCCGGGTAGGCACTAATGATGCCGAGTTCTTGACTAAACAGTTCCAGCCAACCTTTGATTTGGACGATTTACAGTTCCTGCCCAACTACAACACTGTCGTGCGTATGATGATTGGCGGTGTGCCGGTGCAGCCGTTTAGCATGGCAACGCTGCCGCCGCTGGGCACGCCCAACGCCGAACTGGCCGGGGCGCTGAAGCAGTTGTCGGCCGCTAAGTACGGCCGGCCGCGGATGGAAGTGGAGCAGGAAATCTTTAAGCGACTGGAGACCCAGCCGCGGCTGCCCACGGCTGCTCGACCCGGGTTGCCTGCCGGACAGGCTGGTTTGCCACCAGCTTCGTCGGCCTTTGGTTCATCTGGCTCGGCCTTTTCGCCACCGCCGGGCTTGTCAGCTAGTCCGGCTACTGCCTTGCCACCAGCTGCAGCTGGGCCGATAGCGCCCGCGTCCGGTTCTTCATTCTTGGATGAGTGGCTAGCCAAGCGTAAGGCTAGTGGTCCGGCGCCGCTGGTGGCCGGTTCATCCGCGCCGAGCGCCCCAACGGCTGCCCCGGCGTCGGCAGTGGCGCCCCAGCCAGCACCAGTAAGTCCGAAGCCAGCAGACCACGAGTTCAAGCTCAACCGCGATGATAATGGTTCGGTGCAAGAGCACGAGGGACAGGCCTTGCGCATAGACAAAGACGGCAACCTCGGCTTATAAAACCAGCCGGTAGTAGCTGGCAGGTAGGTCTGCAGAAAGGCTGTTGTAAAAGGCTCAAAATAGTTGTTTTGAGTGCCTAATTTTGCTATAATATTTACAGAGTGGAAACAGATAAACAATTCCTAGAGAGGGTTAGTTACTAATGAGCGCCGAGAAAAAACCGCAGGGCCACAGGTATGACGCCAGCCAGATCCAAGTCCTGGAAGGTCTGGATCCGGTGCGCAAGCGCCCCGGTATGTACATCGGCTCTACCGGTCCCGAGGGTCTGCACCAACTTATCAAAGAGATTGCCGATAACTCGGTTGATGAAGTAATCGCCGGCGAGGCTACGGAGGTGCATATTATTTTGCATGAGGACGGCAGCGCTACCGTATCTGACGATGGCCGCGGTATTCCGGTGGAGATTCACCCAAAAACCAAGAAAAACACCTTGGAGACAGTACTGACCACGCTGCATGCCGGCGGTAAGTTCGGCAGCGGCGGTTATAAGGTGAGCTCCGGTTTGCACGGTGTGGGCTCATCAGTCGTTAATGCTCTGTCGACCAAAATGACGGCGACTGTTAAGCGCGATGGCTTCTCTTGGACGCAGACTTATGAAAAGGGTGTGCCCACCTCTAAACTCATCAAGGGCGAGCCAACCAAAGAGACCGGCACCAGCATCACCTTTATTCCCGACGACAGCATCTTTACCACTACCACCACCTTTGACTACAGCTGGGTAGTGGACTATCTGCGCCACCAGGCCTACCTTACCAAGGGTGTCAAAGCTACCGTTGCCGATGAACGCAGCGGTGAAAGCTACGGCTTTTACTTTGAGGGCGGCATTGAAAGTTATGTCCGCCAGCTCAATATCGGTAAGGATGTGATTGATGAAGACATTTTCTATGTAGAAAAGGACATTAAAGAGGCAATGGTTGAAGTTTCGATGCAGTACAACGACGGTTACAACGAGACCGTCATGGCCTTTGCCAACAATGTCTATAACCCCGACGGCGGTATGCACCTGACCGGTTTCCGCACAGCGCTGACGCGTGTCGTCAACGACTACGCCCGCAAGAACGGCTTGCTGAAAGAGAAGGAAGAAAACCTGACCGGCGAGGACTGCCGCGAGGGACTAACCGCTGTTATTTTGGTCAAAATCCCCGACCCGCAGTTCGAGGGCCAGACCAAGAATAAGCTGGGCAACCCGGAAGTCCGCGGCTACGTAGAGCAGGTGATGAACGAGTACTTTGCTTACTACCTGGAGGAGCATCCGGGCGTGGCCCGTAAGATGATTAATAAGGTGCTGTTATCGGCCCGGGCGCGCAAGGCCGCGCGCGCCGCGCGCGACAACATCATTAGAAAAGGCGCGCTGGAAGGCGCGGCCTTGCCGGGCAAACTGGCCGACTGTGCTACCCGTGATCGTTCCCAGGCCGAACTGTTCATCGTTGAGGGTAACTCCGCTGGCGGCTCGGCCAAAGATGGCCGCAATAGCTTCTATCAGGCAATCCTGCCGCTGCGCGGCAAAGTGCTTAATGTCGAGCGGGCCCGGCTGGATAAAATGCTCGCCAACCAGGAAATCCTCAACCTTATCAAAGCCATGGGTGTGGGCATCGAAGAACAGTTCGACATGGAAGGCCTGCGTTACGAGCGCATCATCATCATGACCGACGCCGACGTCGATGGCAGTCACATCACTACGCTGCTGATGACCTTATTCTTCCGCCACATGCGTCCGATTGTAGAAGGCGGCCACCTTTACATAGCTCAACCGCCGCTGTTTGAGCTAATCAAACCCGGCCGCAAGAGCAGCATTTTCGTGCAGAATGAAGAGGAACTGGCCACAGTGGTGAACGAAGGCTTGGAACGCCGCAAGCAGGAAGGCGTCAAGATTAACGCCGACGAGGAAATCTTCAAGCAGGCTGGCTTCCTTGAGCAGAAGCGCTACAAAGGCCTGGGCGAAATGGATGCCGAGCAGTTGTGGGACACCACCATGGATCCGGAAAATCGGGTGCTGGTGCAGGTTCGGATTGAAGACGCCGAGAAGGCCGACGCCATTTTCTCCAAACTAATGGGCTCAGAAGTAGAAACCCGCAAGAACTTTATCCAGAGCCGGGCTAAATTCGTGAAGGACCTGGATATTTAGCCATGGATCCCCGCGAAAAGAATATCCCTACCGCCGAAAAGCACTCCAGGATTGTCTTAGACCGCAGTGTCGAAGACGAGATGGAAACCAGCTACCTCCAGTATTCCATGAGTGTGATTGTGGCCCGGGCGTTGCCGGACGTGCGTGACGGGCTCAAGCCGGTGCACCGCCGGATTTTGTACGTCATGGACAAGAACGGGCTTAGAGCGGGCTCTAAACATACCAAGAGCGCCCAAATTGTCGGCGACGTGATGGGCAAATACCACCCGCATGGCGACACCGCCATTTATGATGCTATGGTACGCCTGGCTCAGCCATTCAACACTCGCTACTTATTGGTAGACGGCCAGGGGAACTTTGGTTCGATGGACGGCGACCCGCCAGCCGCCTACCGTTATACCGAAGCCCGCATGACCCGTGCCGCTGAGGCGCTGCTGGAAGATATTGATAAAGACACTGTGCCATTCCGCGATAACTTTGACGGCTCGCAGCAGGAACCAGAGGTACTGCCGGCCAAGTTGCCGAATCTTTTATTGAACGGCCAAATGGGTATCGCCGTGGGCATGGCCACCAACATCCCGCCGCACAACCTGACCGAACTGGTCGATGCCACTATCACCCAGATTGATAATCCCGAAGCCACGCTTGATGATTTGCTGGAACACGTCAAAGGTCCGGACTTTCCGACCGGCGCCGTGGTTTATGGCAAGGAATCCATCCGTAGTGCCTTTGCCACCGGCCGCGGCGGCGTGGTGGTGCGTGGCGTGGCTGACATCGAAGAAACCAAGGCCGGTCGTCATCGAATAATTATCACCGAAATACCGTATGCCGTGAATAAGGCCGGGCTGGTAGAGAAGATCGCCGACCTGGTGCGCGACAAGAAAATTAGCGGAATTTCGGATCTGCGCGACGAAAGTTCGCGCGGCAACGTGCGGGTAGTGGTGGACCTGAAAAAAGACGCCTACCCAAAAAAGTTGCTCAACCAACTTTATAAATTAACACCTCTCCAGACAGCTTTCCACTACAACATGCTGGCTTTGATTGACGGTATCCAGCCGCGAGTGCTGGGGTTGCAAGACATCATCATCGAGCACATTAAGCACCGCCAGATTGTGGTCCGCCGGCGCACTGAATTTGAGCTGCGCAAAGCCCAGGAGCGGGCGCACGTTTTGGAGGGCCTGAAGGTTGCCCTGGACCACATCGACGAAGTTATCAAGACCATCCGGGCCAGCCAAACCACCGAAGAAGCCGAAGCCAATTTAATCAAGAGATTCAAGCTTTCCCAGATACAAACCCGGGCCATCCTGGCTATGCAACTGCGTACGCTGGCCGGCCTGGAGCGTAAGAAAATCGAGGACGAACTGGCCGGCCTGCTGAAGATTATTACCGACCTGCAAACCATTCTGGCCGATGAAAAAAAGATACTCAAAATTATCAAAGAAGAATTGGAAGACATCAAAAAACGCTTCGGCGATGAACGCAAAACAAAAATTGTACCCGCCGAACTCGGCAAACTCAGTGACGAAGACCTGGTTCCGGACGAGCAAGTCGTTGTCACACTAACATCAGCCAACTACGTCAAACGAACTTCCATTGCTGATTATAAGAAGCAAGGCCGGGGCGGCAAAGGCCGACGTGGTATGGCTACGCGTGAAGAAGATGTCATCGAACACGTTGTGAATGCCTCAACGCATGACTTCCTGCTATTCTTCACTAACAAGGGCCGGGTGTTCCGGATTAAGACTTATGAAGTGCCGGCGGTCGGCATGAATGCCAAGGGCGTGGCTATCGTGAACCTGCTGCAGCTGCAGCCCGAAGAAGATGTTAGCGCGGTTATTAACGTTAGCAAGTCCAACGCCAGCGCCAACCTATTAATGTGTACCACCCGTGGCGTGGTCAAGAAGACACCATTTGAACAGTACCAAAACGTCCGCCAAAGTGGTCTGATTGCCATCAACCTGGACGAGGGCGACGAGTTGAAGTGGATTCGCATGACCACCGGCGATAACGAAGTAATTATCAGTACTGCCCAGGGTCAGGCTATCCGTTTCCACGAGTCTGATGCCCGGCCAATGGGCCGCGTTAGCCGCGGTGTGCGCGGCATTCGCCTGCGCACCGGCGATCAGGTTATCGGCATGGACGTAGTCGAAAAAGACACCTCACTGTTCGTCATTAGCGAATTTGGCTACGGCAAGCGTACCAAAGTCGAGCAGTTTACTGCCCACAAGCGTGGCGGCGTCGGTATCCGCTCGGCCGTGGTTAACAAGAAAACCGGCCCATTAATAGGAGTTAAGAGCCTGATTGGTCTGGATCAAGAGATTATCATTATCTCGGCTAACGGCCAGACTATTCGCCTTGGCATGAGGGATATTCCCAGCCTCAGCCGGGTAACTCAAGGCGTTCGCATTATGCGTCTCAACGAAGGCGACCGGGTAGTCTCGCTGGCGCTAGTTGATAAGATTGACGACATCGAGGAAGATGAGCCTGAAGAAGAAGCACCAACAGTTAAAAAGCCAGCCACCGCTAAGCCTGCTAAAAAACCTGCAGCCGAATAACTAAAGATATGAAGAAGCGCCAGGGCGCTCAACTGCTAAATGCAGGGGCACCTATGGCGCTGGGGCAGTAGGACCGGGGGTCCTACTGCCCGCGAACACTCGCGGCCTAGGCCGTGAGCGGCTGCAGCTTGCCCTCGAGGAGGAGCTGCCGCCACATCTTGTCGTCGAGCAGCTCCGGCAACGGCAGCCTGGGATTCGTCTCCAGCTTCCAGTTGTTGCCGCTGTAGATGATTCGGGCGATGGAGAAGCCCATCGGCCCCGTGGCCGCGGTCTCCTCGCCGGCGAAGATCCATTCGGTGTAGACCGCCGGTGCGGCTTGAACGGGTTGGTAGGGCTGGATGCTAATGGCTCCTGCCATTTCTACTCCCTTCAGATCGATTCCGCTGGTGCTAGGTCTGGCTGTTGGTTATAGAAGCCGGCAAACTTCGGCGCGAAGCCAAGGTTTGCCTGGAGCTTCCTGCAACCGAAATTCAAGCGATACTTTACCATAATATCTCCAACGCATCAATCTGTTAGTGATGTAGCTTCTGCTACAACGAAATACGCTTGACTACTCCTTAACTTATGCGTTATCATAGGGCTAGCTTTAAGGGTGCCTGGTTTTGAGTGTCTAAAGAAAACTACTGAAAAAAGACGCAAGAAAAGAAGCCTGGACCACCGCCCGACCCACCAGTCGGAACGCGGGTTATCCCTTTAAGCGTTCATTGAAAACTGAGTAGTGCAAATCAACGTCAGTTTTGTTGGTTTTATTTAAAAACCAACGTTTTCTGAGTAATATCAGGGGCGATTTTACACTCCACGTGTAACATCGTTTTTTGTGAAGAGTTTGATCCTGGCTCAGGATGAACGCTGGCGGCGTGCCTAATACATGCAAGTCGAGCGCCTGGACGGTTTGCTCAATCCGGACAGACAGGACGCGGGAACTTTTCGAAGAAAAGTTAGCCGCATCAATCACGAAGTGATTGAATGTCTGGCCGACCTCTCTACATATAAGTAGAGAGGCAGATTGAACAAAGCGTCCAGGAGCGGCGGACGGCTGAGTAACGCGTAGGAACGTACCCCAAAGTGAGGGATAAGCACCGGAAACGGTGTCTAATACCGCATGTGATCTTCGGATGAAAGCTTCGGCGCTTTGGGAGCGGCCTGCGTATGATTAGTTTGTTGGTGAGGTAATGGCTCACCAAGACTACGATCATTAGCTGGTCTGAGAGGATGACCAGCCAGACTGGAACTGAGACACGGTCCAGACTCCTACGGGAGGCAGCAGTAGGGAATTTTCCGCAATGGGCGAAAGCCTGACGGAGCAACGCCGCGTGCAGGAGGAAGGCCTTCGGGTTGTAAACTGCTTTTATTGGTGACGATTTTGACGGTAGCCAATGAATAAGGACCTGCTAACTACGTGCCAGCAGCCGCGGTCATACGTAGGGTCCAAGCGTTATCCGGAATTACTGGGCGTAAAGAGTTGCGTAGGTGGCATAGTAAGCAAATAGTGAAAGCGTGAGGCTCAACCTCATAACCATTATTTGAACTACTAAGCTTGAGTATAAGAGAGGTAGCTGGAATTTCTAGTGTAGGAGTGAAATCCGTAGATATTAGAAGGAACACCGATGGCGTAGGCAGGCTACTGGCTTATTACTGACACTAAGGCACGAAAGCGTGGGGAGCGAACGGGATTAGATACCCCGGTAGTCCACGCTGTAAACTATGCTTGCTAGCTGTTAGAAGTATCGACCCTTCTAGTAGCGAAGCTAACGCGTTAAGCAAGCCGCCTGTGGAGTACGAGCGCAAGCTTAAAACATAAAGGAATTGACGGGGACCCGCACAAGCGGTGGAGCGTGTTGTTTAATTCGATGGTAAGCGAAGAACCTTACCAGGGTTTGACATCCTGGGAATCTTTGTGAAAGCAAAGAGTGCCTTCGGGAATCCAGTGACAGGTGTTGCATGGCCGTCGTCAGCTCGTGTCGTGAGATGTTTGGTTAAGTCCATCAACGAGCGCAACCCTTATAGTTAGTTGAATTTCTCTAGCTAGACTGCCCCGGTAACGGGGAGGAAGGAGGGGATGATGTCAGGTCAGTATTACCCTTACACCCTGGGCTACAAACACGCTACAATGGCCGGTACAAAGCGCAGCCAACCCGCGAGGGGGAGCAAATCGCATCAAAGCCGGTCTCAGTTCGGATAGCAGGCTGAAACTCGC
>Ga0265337_1000983_pt1 | contig 14892 bp, 9 predicted proteins | sample 42122metaG_FD_192441 | JGI IMG/M metagenome (GOLD analysis project Ga0265337, IMG submission 192441) | Rhizosphere microbial communities from Carex aquatilis grown in University of Washington, Seatle, WA, United States - 4-21-22 metaG | ecosystem: Host-associated > Plants > Roots > Rhizosphere >... | reverse complement strand
GTCCAGCTCGGTGATGCAAATTTTCACGCCCAGTTTTGAGAAAGTCTCGATGGTTTCACCCAATTCCTGTTCCGTCGGCCAGTCCATGGTGTAGTGGCCCTGCAAACCGACTGCCGCAAGGTGAATGCCCTGGGATTGAAGTTTTCTTATCAAGGCCACGGCACCGGCGCGCTTGTTGGTGTGTTCCAACGAATAATCGTTATAATAAAGTTCGGCCTGCGGATCAGCCTCGTGCGCGAATTGATAGGCTTTGAGCAAATAATCTTCACCGATGATTTTTTCCCATCGCGATTGGCGCAACGTGCCGTCTTCATCCAGAGCCTCGTTGACCACATCCCAGCCGCCGATTTTCCCCTGATAACGGCCGGCAACCCTTAAAATGTGTTCGCGCATCCGCGCCAGCAGCGTGTCGCGATCAACCGGATTTCCCTTGTCGTCTTGAAAGACCCAGGCTGGCGTCTGGCTGTGCCAGATCAAATTGTGGCCAACGATGAACATTTTATTCTTCAGGCCAAATTCGACATAGCGATCGGCCAGCGAAAAATCAAATTTGCCGGACTCGGGATGCACACTCTCCCATTTCAACACATTCTCCGGCGTGATGGAGTTGAATTGCCGTTTCACCAGCGCCGACTCGACGGCGTTGGATTCGCAGAATTGCGATGGCTTCACCGCCGCGCCGATGAGAAAGTCATTTTTGAAGGCATCCTTGAGGGTTGGCTGCGCTGCGACACCGTCCATCAGCGCCAAAAACAATCCCGCCATGCTGACCACGCATATTTTATTCATAAAGCCTTAATTTGCCGCAATTCTCCGGCGTTCGGCAAGCTCATCGGACATCTGGATGGTCAGCTTTTTATTGAGCTGGTAAACCATCAGCAGCAGCGTGCAGACGGCGAACAGCAGGCCAACGACGATGCCGCTGCACGCGCGATAACCCTGCACAGCCTGCGCCGCGTCCGGCAGTTTCGTGTCGTAATTGAAAATTCCGGCCATGATCCAGAGGAACGAAGCCGAACCGAGCGCCAACCCTGATTTCAGACCGAAGCCAATCGTCGCAAAGACCATGCCGGTGAAGCGGCGGCCGGTTTTCCATTCGGAATAATCCGCCACGTCCGCATAAATCGCCCAGATCAAAGGAATGGTCGGCGCATAGGCAATCGCAATCAAGGCCGTCAAGGCCACCATGCCCCAGACGTTGGTGGGCGGCAGGAAATAAAACGCCAGCGAACCGGCACTCGCCAGTCCGAAGCCGATGACGGCAACGGCTTTTTTGCCGAACTTTTTCGCCAGCGGTGGCGACAGCAAAATGACGATGATGGTGATGCCAGTGCCGAGCATGTTGATGATGCTGTTGGCGACGTCGGCGACGTTGGCGTTGGCCATGTCCGCGCGGCCGCCGTGGACGATGTAACCGAGGGTGTCCAAAAGTCTCCAAAACCAGCCGGAGACGGACGCGCCCGCGGGAACGACCAACCCGAGTTGTTGCACCCAGTCATACAGAGCCCCCTTGTCGGCATAATGATGATAGTAATTGTAAAGCGCGCCGCCGCGAAACGAGAGAATGCAGAAATGGCAGAGCGTCATGAAAAACATGACCTTCCACGGATTGTTTTTGAGCAAGTTGACAAAGTCCTGCCTGGGGGTCGCTTTTTCCTGGTTGATCGGCTTGATGCGCTCCTTGGTGGTCGAGAAGGTGATTAAAAATAGCACGAGGCAGAGCACCGCCCAGATCATCATCGTCATCTGCCAGCCGTATTGTTTGTCCGCCAAACCGACCAGCGCGCCACCGTTTCCCCGGGCGTGGCTCGCCGCAAATTTGGCGACCAGCGGCAGCGTGCATCCACCCACGATGAACTGCGCGGCGTTCACCGCGATAAACCGGAACGAATTCAGTTTGGCGCGCTCATTGACATCGCCGGTCATCACGCCGCCCAGCGCCGCGTAAGGCATGTTGTTCATCGAATAAATGGACATCAACATGGTGTTGGTGATCGCGGCATAGGCAATCAACGCGCCCAGGCTCCAGCCCTTGGGCGTGGTGTAAGCCAGGATCATGACCACGAACCACGGCACGGCGGTGAACAAAACCCACGGCCGGAACTTGCCCCAGCGCGTGTCCGTGCGATCGGCGAGGATGCCCACAATCGGGTCGGCGACGGCATCCCACAGGCGCGGCCACAGGAGAATCGCGGCGGCGGCGCCCGCGGTCAGACCGAAGACGTCCGTGTAGAAATTCGTCTGGAACAGAATCATGGTCATGAAGACGAAATTCGCGGCGGAGTCACCGCAACTATAACCAGCCTTCTCGAAGAACGAAAGCCGCTGTTGGAAATGAGGTTCGGCCATAATTTGGGGTGGCAGGGTTATTTCAATACCGTTAGAACCACCTTTTGCAAATCACAATCGCGCGAGGAATTTCCCACCAGGATTTCAAACTCGCCCGGCTCAACGACGTATTTCATGTGGATGTCGTAAAATGCCAGTGATTCCGGGGTGATATCCAACGCGACCGTTTTGGTTTCACCCGGTTGCAACGAAACTTTTTCAAAACCTTTCAACTCCCTTGCAGGTCGGGTCACGGAACTCACACGGTCCCGGACATACATCTGCACCACTTCCGATCCCGCCCGCTGGCCGATGTTCTTCACCTCCACCAAAACTTTGGTCGAGCCACGGCGCCTGATTTTTGATTTCGCCAGCCGGAGATGCTTGAGGCTGAATTTCGTATAGCTCAACCCAAAGCCGAAGGCGAACAGCGGCGAAACGTCATCCAACAGATAACCGCGTCGCGCAGAAGGTTTGTGGTTGTAAAATGCCGGCAGGTGGCCGGCGGAACGGGGAAAAGAAATCGGCAATTTACCCCCGGGATTGTGATCCCCGAACAAAACTTCCGCGACCGCGTGGCCGGTTTCCTGGCCGAGATACCAGCATTCCAAAATGGCAGGCGCATTTTGCGCGGCGAAATTGACGGAAATCGGACGGCCGTTAAAAAGCAAAACCACCACAGGCTTGCCGGTTGCAACCAGCGCCCTGAGCAGGTTTTCCTGACGGCCAAATAAATCCAGATTGGCGCGGTCGCCCATGTGACTGCGCGACCAGGCTTCACGCGACGTTTGTTCGTTGTCGCCAATGGCCAGAATGATCAAGTCGGCTTGCCGCGCAATTCCAACCGCTTCGGCGGTTTGTTTCGCGTCTTCGGCGGGATCGCCGGGAGTGACGGCATCCTGATTCCACGCGCCGCCAATCGTGATCTTGCAACCTTCCGCAGGCAACACTTTCACCCGGTCACCCAGTCGGGACTTGATTCCGTCCAGCACCGTGACCGTGTGCGGCGGCACGCCGCTGTAACCGCCGAGCAGTTCGCGGTCGGCATTGGGACCGATGACGGCAATGGTTTTCAGCGTTGCCGGATTCAACGGCAGCAACTCATTCTCATTTTTCAGCAAGGTGATGGCTTCGCGCGCGGCGCGCAAGGCAAGTTGCGAATTCCTCTCACAGCCGACAATTTTGTCCGCCTCGGCCGGATCAACAAACGGATCATCAAATAGTCCGAGCTTGAATTTCCACAACAGCATTGGGGCAACGAGTTCGTCGAGTTGCGATTCCTGGAGGACTTTTTTGCGGACAAGTTCGACCAGATGCAGGTAGCATTCCGGTTCGGGCAGTTCAATGTTGACCCCCGCCCTCACTGCCAGCGCAGCGGCCTCCTTCTTGTCGGCAGCCACAAAATGTCCTTGGGTTTCGGGACGATAACTCAACTCCAAAATCCCATAGTAATCCGAAACGACAAAGCCCTGGAACCCCCATTCCTGGCGCAGGACATCGCGGAGCAGCCATTCATTCGCGTGCGATGGCACACCATCAATCTCGTTGTAACTGGCCATCACGCTGATACAGCCGGCTTTTTGGAAGCAATCCTTGAACACCCGTAAAAACGTCTCGCGCAGCACACGTTCGGAAACATTCACCGGCGCGCAGTTCTGGCCGGACTCCGGCTGGCCATGCGCGGCAAAATGCTTCAGCGTGGCGATGAGATTTTTTTTGCCGCGAAATTCACGGTCGCCCTGGAATCCGCGCACGGCCGCCATGCCGAGTTGCGCGTTGAGAAACGGGTCCTCCCCGAACGTTTCCTCGACGCGTCCCCAACGTGGATCGCGGGCCACGTCCACAACCGGCGTAAGCGCCTGATGCGCCCCGCGGACCCGGGCCTCCTCGGCAGCCATTGCACACAGCGCCTCGATCAGCGCCGGATCAAACGTCCCGCCGAGCGCAATCGGTTGGGGATAGCTGGTTGCGCCAATGGCGGCGTGACCGTGCAGACATTCCTCATGAAAAATCACCGGAATGCCGAGTCGCGAATGATCGATGAAGAATTTCTGGATTGCGTTGGTCAGCTCGGCCGTCGCGCGCGGCGACAATCCGACGCTGGCATCTTCGGGCCTGCTGGCCGAATCGCTGGGCCGGCCGATCTGGCCAATGCCGCGACCGTTTTTGAACGCCGCCTTGGCCCTGGCCATGTCGAAATTGCCCGAGGCATCCAGCAGCTTCGTTTTCTTTTCCTGCCAGACGCACATCATCTGCGCGGCCTTTTCCTCCAGCGTCATGCGCGCGAGCAAATCGCGAACACGCTTTTCGGCGGGAAGGCCGGAGCGTTTGTAAACCGGCAGTTGTGTTTCCCCCATTCTTCCTCGAGATAGGTTTCGCGTTCAGGGTTGCGGAATGATTTCAATGCCGTTGATCTGCGGGTTCTCGATACTGCTGGTGAAGGTGATCAATAATTTATTGTCCGTGATTTCCACCGGCACAATTTCCACATGCGGGGTGAGCGGGCCGCCAGCTTTTGACCAGACATCAAAATCCTTGAATTCCCGTCCCTGCACGTTGAAAGAAAACACCCGCTGGCCCGGACCGGTAATCCCGTCATAGGTTTCGCAGAAATGCAGCTGCACCAGATATTTCCCGTTTGCCAGGGGCCAGGTAAATGAATCCATGGCGTAATGTTCGGAACAGTAAATCCCGGTCTGGGTCGTATTGGTGATCGTCAACTCCGATCGCTCCACCGTGTCGCCGCCGTCAAATCCCTGGTCCGCCAGCCAGACATTGCCACTGGAATCGGTCATTGGTGACGAAGCGCCGGCGTTGATGCGCACCAAGGTTTTCTCGGCGGGCGGAACGTTCGCCGCCGGAATCGCAGGTTGACTCACCGCCGCATCTGGCGTTGGCGCTGGCGTAGGATGATTACGGGCGACTTTTTCATTTGATTCGCAACCGGCAACAAACAATGTGACGGCAAGCGAAAGGAAAGCGGCGAGGAGCCTGATTGGTTTTTTCATATACTGCGAATCTAGCTATGCCAAGAGGTTAATCAAGGCGGAAGATTCCGCGTATCCACCAAATGTCATGCCGACCTTGGCCCTGGATTCTCTCGCAAGCTGGTACATCACCGCGACTTGCCGTGGCCGGTCCGACCCCGCTAATTGTCGGTACGAAACGGAACCGCCGGAAGTCCTGCGCTGTTGTAAAGATTGGCCGTGGGAAACGATTGCCACGCATAACGCACGTCCACCGGTTCGGGAACGTTTGGCGATGAAACGACGACCGTGTCGCCTTCAATTTTTGCGTCGGCCCAATACCATTGGTGATCTTTTCCGGCAACGGAAAATTCTCCCGGCGGACCGCCGTTGGCAACCAATCCGCCGCTGGCGAAATCGAAATGAATTATCAAGGCTCCGGGAATATGCTCGATGGATTTGCAGGTCGGGCCTTGATACGGAGTTTTTGCGCCATAATGCTGTGCCAGTGCGCAAAGGGCCAGGCGTTCGCCGACAATTTTTTTGTCCACCGGATGGATATTGTCCGGTTCGCCGGTATCAATTGTCACGGCCAGCGCGGCATTTTTGATCGTGCGGGCGACGACCGCCTGCGCCCCGCGTATCTCAGCCCAGCCACCCGAGCCCCCCGCCTGATTCTGGTGATGCATGAACGCCGGCAGGCTCACGATGTAAAATGGAAAATCACCCTGGCCGAAAAGTTTCCGCCAGTCGCCAATCATCGCCGGCAGCAAGTTTTGATATTGCCGCGCGCGATCGGCGTTCGCCTCGCCCTGGTACCAGATCGCGCCCGAAATCGCGAGCGGCGCAACGGGCTGAATCATGCCTTGATATAAAACGGAGGGCATCACGGGCCAGTTTTCAAAACCCAGCGGCAACGGATGCGGCGGCTTCGCATCCACGCTCAACGCGCCTTTCCATTCGCCCGCGAGCGAAATTTTTGTCGCGTCTCCCAGGGTCACGCAAAGCGCGTCGGCTTTCGACATAAACCCGCCCTGCGGTTTCGTTTTGAGGACGCGGATGGTGATGACATTGGTTCCCGGTTTCAAAATCCCATCAGCCACCGGATACACGCGCGGATTTTCAACCCACGCGCTCGCGCCCACCCAACGGCCATTTACAAAAGTTGTGTCCATGCGCTCGACGACCCCAAGCGAAATGGTCGTCTTGCCGGGCGGCAGTGGGTCCGGCAGGGCGACTTCCTTTCGAAACCAGCAAACGCTCGGCGCGTCCGGCACCCCCAATTCCTGAAAGCCGTCCGAAATTTGGACTGTCTTCCAACTTGAATCGTCAAAGTCCGCTGCCGACCAGTTGTTTTTCTGGCCAATGTCGTAATCATCATACCAATGCATGATATAATTGCCGTATTCGGGTCCGCCTTTGGATTTCAAACGTTCGATCACCGCCAGTTGGGCATCGAAATCCTTCATCGGGTGCAACGTTTCAACACTGGTCCACGTTTCCGCGGGCGTGCCGCCGAGGCAATCCTCGACGAGCCCGATCGGCACGTGAATATTGGTTTGAACTTTTTGCGCAAAGAAATAGGCCACGGCGGAAAAACTCCCGTCCTCGGCCATCGCCTGCGGTGAACAGATTTTCCATTTACCCTGCAGCACGGCCGCGGGCGAATATGCCACTTGCGAACGAACTTTGAACATGCGGATTTCGGGATGATTGGCCGCCGCGATTTCAGTGGATCCATTTCGCGTGCGCTCCAGTGGAAGCTCCATGTTGGACTGCCCGCCGCACAACCAGACATCGCCCACCAATACCTCCTGAAACTCAACATGCTGCGCGCCGTCAATCTTCAACGTGTACGGTCCACCCGTCGCCGGCGGTTCGATTTTCACGCGCCAGCGGCCATCCTGGCCGGCAACCGCTTTTGCAGTGTGTCCGGCCACCTCCACGCGAACCGTGTCGCCGGGTTTTGACCAACCCCAGATCGTATTGGCCTTGCCGCGCTGCAAAACCATGTTGTCGCCAAACATTGGGCTGACAAATGGCAATGATGCTCCGTCAGCCGTGTTGGCGGCAGCCGACAAATACAAACCCAAGATGAAAATAAAGACAGATTTGAATTTGATTTTCATGGTTCGGCTCACATTCAAATAAACTCGTTGATGAGATTTTCCAGGAATTCCTGCCGGCCACTGGCGTTGGGCGCCGCTTCGCCTTGTTTGAGTATGTATGCTTCCAGTGCGGCCAGATCAGCCTTGCCCGATTCGATCCTGGCGCCAATGCCCGAATCCCACGAGGCGTAGCGTTGTTCCACGAATTCCGCCAGCCGGCCGTCCTTGCGGATCGCGGCGGCGATTTTCAACCCCCGCGCAAAGGCATCCATCCCGCCAACGTGCGCGTGGAACAGATCCACCGGCTCAAAACTCTCGCGGCGCACCTTGGCGTCGAAATTCAAACCGCCGGTGGTAAACCCGCCGTATTTGAGAACGGTGAGCATGATCTGCGTCGTGAGATAAATGCTGGTGGGAAACTGGTCCGTATCCCAGCCGATCAGTTCGTCACCGGTATTGGCGTCAACCGAACCCAGCGCGCCCGCCGAGCCCGCCACTTCGAGTTCGTGCTGCATGCTGTGGCCGGCCAGCGTGGCATGGTTGGTTTCGAGGTTGAGTTTCAAATCGTCGATCAAATCGTATTCGCGCAGGAAATTCAGGCAGGCGGCGGCGTCCGAATCGTATTGATGCTTGGTCGGTTCCTTGGGCTTCGGCTCAATGTAGAACTGGCCTTTGAAACCGATTTTCTTTTTATAGTCCACCGCCAGATGCAGGAACTTGGCAAGATGCTCCAGCTCGCGTTTCATGTTGGTGTTCCACAGGGTGGAATATCCCTCGCGCCCGCCCCAGAAAACGTAGCCGGCGCCGCCGAGTTCCTGGGTCACTTCCAGCGCCTTCTTCACCTGCGCCGCCGCAAAGGCGAACACGTCGGCATTGCAACTGGTGGACGCGCCGTGGACGAAGCGGGGATTGGAAAAAAGATTGGCCGTGCCCCAGAGCAGTTTGATGCCGGTGCGCTTTTGCTCCTCTTTGAGGACCTTCACCACGGCATCGAGGTTTTTATTCGTCTCGCTCAACGACTTGCCTTCCGGGGCGACGTCGCGATCATGAAACGCGTAGAAGGACGCCCCGAGTTTTTCGACGAACTCGAACGCCACCCGCGCCCGGTTCTGCGCATTGGCCACCGAGTTCGAGCCGTCGTCCCAGGGACGGATGGCCGTACCGGGCCCAAAGGGATCGGACCCCGCGCCGCGAAAAGTGTGCCAGTACACCACCGAGAAACGCAGATGCTCGCGCATGGTTTTGCCTTCAACGAGTTCGTCCGGGTTATACTGTTTGAAGGCCAGCGGGTTCTTGGACTTGGATCCCTCGTACTTGATTTTTGATATGTTCTTAAATGCAGATTTCATTTTTTGGTTTAACCAGTTTATTGATTTTATAAAGAAGTCAGTGAAAATAATACATCGTTTTCGTGCAACGACAGGGCAGTTTCGTAAACAAAACCATCTCGCCCGGCCGGAAGGTGTTCATGCTTGGTTGAAATCGTTTATCAATTTGTCAAAGTATGAAACCTCATCTTCAAACAACTCCCGCCAGTACTCCGGATTCCATTGTTCCGTCAGTTCCGCCGGTGTTTTCCCCTGTTGCTCGACCCAGGTGTAATACTTCAGGTTGTGAATCGCCTTCCGCTCCGGATGGGTCAGTTCCTTGAAATAATCCACGCTTTGGTGCGCCAGCGGGCCGGCGAAGTCGGCAATGGCGTCCTGGGCGCGATAGCTGCCACGCTCTTTTTCCAGTTCCTTCACGCGTGAACCGTAGAGTTCGGTCGAGTCGGTGAACACGGTGAAAATCACGTCGCGTTCGGTCAGTTCGAAATGTTTTGCGGTCTTGATGGCGGCCAGCAGGTTGCAAATGCCCGAGATGCCGAGCAGCGGCAGTGATGCCATCTCCTTTGCCTTGACCCCCAACGAAGCGAGGTGCTGGCGGCCGGCGGGTTCGTTGAACAGCCGTAGGATTCTCATGCAATCCTCGTCATCAATCGCTGCGATGGCGTCGGTATTGCGGACGTTGTGAACCCAAGGGATGTGCTTGTCGCCGATGCCTTCAATCCGGTGATCGCCGAAGCCATTCATCAGGAGGGTCGGGCATTGGAGCGCCTCGGTCGCGACAATCTTTAACCCCGGATGCTGCTGCTTGAGATAATCGCCCGCCGCAATCGTGCCGGCGGAACCGGTCGCGGAAATGAAAGCCGCCGCCCGCAACGGAGCGCAGCCATCCCGTGGCCGCCGACGCGAGGAGGCGGATTCTCCTGCATTCAGTCCCTGAAACACTTCATCAACCGCCGGCCCGGTCACGTTGTAATGGAAGATCGGATTCCCGAATTCCTCGAACTGGTTGAAGATGACGTTTGTCGGATCACGCTTCAGTTCCCAGCATTTGTCGTAAATCTCCTTCACGTTCGATTCGCAACCGGGCGTGGCAATGATTTCCGCGCCAATTTTCTTCAACCACTCGAACCGCTCACGCGACATGCCTTGCGGCAGAATCGCGATGGATGTGCAGCCCAGCACCGCGCAATCAAACGCGCCGCCGCGGCAATAATTCCCCGTCGAAGGCCACGCCGCCTTGTGCTTCTCGGGATCGAACTCGCCGCTCACCAATCGCGGCACGAGACAACCAAACGCCGCGCCAACTTTGTGCGCTCCGGTCGGAAAATATTTTCCCACCAGCCCGATCACACGCGCCTTGACCCCGGTGATCGCCGGCGGAATCTCCAGATAATTCACCCCGCCATAGAGGCCCGTTTTCACATCGTTCTTCCACGTGATGCGGAAAAGGTTCACCGGGTTCACGTCCCAGAGCCCGACGCCCTTGAGCTTCCGCCTGATGCCGGGCGGGATCAGTTCCGGATTCCGCAATTGCGCAAACGTCGGCAGCACGATGCCGCGCTCGCGGCAGCGCGCCGCCGTTCGCTTGATGACTTCCGGTTGCAGCCGTTTGATGATTTTAGACATGGTCAGCCTCTCAGGAATTACTGGGTCAGTTTGCCGAGTGCGGCCAGCGGCGATTTCACCCGCGCCAGATAAATCATCGCCGCGATGACGAACGGCTTGAAGCTTGCCTCACGATACGTCGCAAGGCGATATTTCTCGAACACGGCCGCCGACACTTCGCCTTGCGCGCAACTCACGCCCGAAATGTCCGCCGGCAGGCAGTGCATATAAAGCGCCTGGCCGCCGCGCGTAAGTTTCATTTTCTTCGCATCACATTCCCAGTTTTGGAAGCGCGCATTGTTCGCCAGACATTCCTTCTCCAGCGCCTTCAGCCCGTCGCGGTCGCCTTTCTGCAACAGCGGTGTGCGGCGCTGCATCACGGAAAATGGCGCCCATGATTTCGGGTAAACCACGTCCGCGTCGCGAAATGAATCTTCCATGCGGTTCACGACTTCAAACTTTCCGCCGCTCTGCGCCGCGTTATTCTTTGCGACCTTGACGACATCGGGAAGCAACCCATAGCCCTCCGGGTGCGCCAGGGTTACCTTCATGCCGAACCGCGTCATCAAACCGATGATGCCCTGCGGCACCGACAACGGCTTGCCGTAACTCGGCGAATACGCCCAGCTCATCGCAATTTTTTTGCCGCGCAACTTTTCCAGTGAACCGAAATGCTGTTTCAAGTGGACCAAATCCGCCATCGCCTGCGTCGGATGATCAATGTCGCACTGCAAATTGATGACGTTGGGCCGCTGATGTAACACTCCTTTTTCAAAACCTTCCTGCACCGCGGCGGAGACTTCGCGCATGTATCTGTTGCCCTCGCCCAGGTACATGTCGTCACGAATGCCGACGACCTCGGCCATGAACGAAATCATGTTCGCCGTCTCGCGCACCGTTTCGCCGTGGGCGATCTGCGATTTTTCCTCGTCCAAATCCGCGAGACCCAGGCCTAGCGCGTTCGCCGCGGATGCGAAGCTGAAGCGGGTGCGCGTGGAGTTGTCACGAAAGATGGAAATCGCCAATCCGGTGTCAAACGCGCGAAACGGCTTGCCGACCTTGTGCATTTCAGAAAACAGCTCCGCGAGCGCAACCACCGCGCGCAGCTCCGACTCCGACTTTTCCCACGTCAGCAGGAAATCCTTCCCGTGACTGTTGAATTTGAGCTTCTTCAGTTCATCCAGTTGTTTCTTGATCGTATTCATTTTTCAAAATTAAGTTGCGACCGCAACCGATCGCTGGGACGCCATTGACGTACCGCAGACTTCCAGTTGTGCTGTATCGCGGGTTTCCGAACCCGCAGATCGTCCGAACTTCGCACAACCCGCCGATTTGGAAATCGGCGACACAGCAGGTTTGGAAACCTGCGCTACAGATTTCAGTTTCATTTGGTCACAAGCTCAACCGGCCTGCGGGTCGCAGTTTCACGCTGGTAATGCGGCGCCGCCTTCTCCACGGCATCAATGATCTGCTGGTAGCCCGTGCAGCGGCAAAGATTCTTGGAAATTGCCTGGCGGATTTGCTCCCGGGTTGGACGTGGGTTCTTCAGCAGGAACGCGTGCGCCGTCAGCACCATGCCCGGCGTGCAGTAGCCGCATTGGATCGCTCCGCAATCCACGAACGCCTGTTGCAACGGATGCAACGTGCCGTCGGCCGCGGCCAGGCCTTCAATGGTCAAAATCCGCTGCCCGCCAAAATCCTTCACAAGCCTGATGCAAATCCGGCACGGTTCGTCGTTCACGAGAATCGTGCAGGCGCCGCACGCGCCGATATCGCACGCGTTTTTCGCACCGGTGAGATCCAGGTCTTCGCGTAAAAATTCCACGATGCGTTTCTGCATCGCGCCCGCCGGAACTTCGATTTCGCGGCCGTTGACGAGGAGTTTCATAAGGAACCCTCCCCACGAACCCAAAGATAGTGGAACGCACACCTCACCCCGCCCCTCTCCCCATCGGCTTCGCAGACTCCGCCGACGCGGAGAGGGAGAAAGCAGGCGAACGCTTCTCCATTTGCGAATACTCGTCCGGCAAATCCAGCGCTCACGAATTCGCGAGAGACGGTGAACGATCCTCCCTCTCCCATCAGATGGGAGAGGGCCGGGGTGAGGGCATTTCGCTTTTGAAAGCTCACTCTCATTTGCAGCCCTCCTCGCAAGCAGTGGGATCAGGTTGCGCTCCCAACCTGATCGGCAACGAGAAATGCCGCACGCCCGTCGCGTTGAAAATCGCATTGGCAATCGCCGGGGCGAGAATTTCGTTCGCCGGTTCGCCGATGCTTTTCGCGCCGGTTGGCGAAACCGGATCGGGATTCTCGATGAGGATCGCCTTCATCTCCGGCAAATCCAGCGAACGCGGAATGTGATAAGTGTTCAGGTTGAGCGTGGTCATTTTGCCGCCGGGCGCCTTTACTTCCTCGTGCAACCCGTAGCCCGCGCTCATGGCCATGCCACCGTAAATCTGCCCGCGCACCATCTCCGGATTCACCGCGCGCCCCACGTCGTGCGCGGCAACGGCGTTGAACAGCTTCACCTTGCCTGACTTTTTATTCACCGTCAGCTCGACGGCTTGGCAGCCATAGACCCACGTGAAATAAGCATCGCCCTGCCCCGTATGCTCGTCCCAACTCACACGTGGCGCCTTGAAAGTGCCGAGCGCAAACGGAAACTTCTGCATCTGCCACATCTCCCGCATCGCGTCGTCGAAGGTAATGCGGCCGGTGTCCGACCTCCCGCAGATGAAATTGGCTTTGAACCGCACCTCGTCCGGAGCGCAGCCCAACTTGCCGCAAAACGCTTCGGCGATTTTCTTTTTCAATGCGCGTGCCGCAAGCGTGACTGCGCCGCCGCCCATGATCGTGCCTCGCGAGGCGACGGTCGTGCCGCTGTCGGGAATGTTCGAGGTCGAGGAGCGCCGGTAGCGGATGCGGCTCAAGTCCACGCCCAATTCCTCCGCGAGCAACAGCGACATCGCCGATTCCGAGCCTTGCCCGTTCTCGTGAATGCCGGTTTCGAGCAAGATCGAGCCATCCGCCTGCGCATTGATGATGGCCGCGCAAAAATCCACGCCCTCCGCCCCGAGGCTCACCCCGCGATAACTCATCGCCAGGCCGATGCCGTAAAGCTCGTCGTCTGCAACTGGAACGCCGGTCTCCGACCCGGCTCGTGGCAAGGGCTGATTCGATTCGCGCCCGTTCGGAGACCGGCGCTCCGCTTGTCCGTGCGAACAGCGCGCCAGTTTCTTTTCGTAATCCATTTCGTGCAACACGGTGTCGAGCGCCTGCTCCATTGCAACCTTGTGGCCGTCGAGCTTTTGGCCGGTGATGGTCACGCTGCCCTGGCGGACCAGGTTACGGCGGCGGAATTCAATTCCCGTAATGCCGGCCTTTTGCGCCGCCATTTCCACGATTTGCTCGATGACGAAATTCATTTGCGGCGATCCAAACCCGCGCATCGCACCGGCAACGACGTTGTTCGTGTAAACGCCGAACGTGTCGCAGTGGACGTTTTCGACGAGGTAAGGTCCGCAGCATTGGACGGTCGAGCGCCACGTGACCCACGGCGTGACGGAACAATACGCGCCGCCGTCGGCGACGATGCGGCATTGCACCGCCGTGATGCGGCCTGCCTTCGTCACGCCCATCTTGTAATGCACCCGATAGGGGTGGCGCTTGTAGCTCTCGCGCATGGACCAGTCGCGGCGATAAACCGTCTTCACCGGGCGGCCAAGCAGCCTGGCCGCGAGCGCCGTCCGCGCGCAAACCATGGCCGCCGTGTCGTCCTTGCCGCCAAAGCCGCCGCCCATCGGCGTGCCGATGATCTCGACTTCCGAAAGCGCCACCCCCAGGCACGCCGCCACAAATCGCCGCGTGCTGAACGGATGTTGCATGCTGCCGTAAACCTCGATGACACCATCGGTGGACCGTGGCACGCAAACCGCCGCCTCGGTTTCCATGTAGGCGTGCTCGATGGTCTGCGTCTGAAATTGCTCCTCGATGATGAAATCAGCCTGCTTGAAACCTTCGCCCACATTTCCACGCCTGACGACGTGGGAGTTCACGATGTTTGAGCCATGATTTTCGTGAACGAGCGGCGAATCCGGCAGCATCGCCGCCTCTGGATCAAGCACGACCGGAAGCGGTTCCGCATCCACCTTGACCAATTGCGCCGCGTGAATGGCAATCTCGCGCGTTTCCGCCACGACGACGGCGACGACATCGCCGTGGTAACGAATCTTGTCGTCGGCGAAGATGCGGTAGTCGCGGATGATCTGGCCGAAGCGGTTCTCGCCCGGCACAGCCTTCGCCGTCAGCACGCGGATCACGCCGGAAACCTTTTCAGCGGCGCCGGTGTCAATCGAAACAATGCGCGCATGAACAAAATCGGAATATGCGGGCGCAGCATGAAGCATGTTGGCGAACTTGAGGTCGTCCGTGAACTTCGCCTTGCCGGTGACCTTGGCGTAAGCGTCATTGCGCCAGCATGGTTGTTTTGTGTCGATGCTCATAAACGCAATTCTTTCCAGAAATTCCCGACATGAATACCAAAGGGATTCCAGCCTA
>Ga0265337_1000980_pt1 | contig 14955 bp, 8 predicted proteins | sample 42122metaG_FD_192441 | JGI IMG/M metagenome (GOLD analysis project Ga0265337, IMG submission 192441) | Rhizosphere microbial communities from Carex aquatilis grown in University of Washington, Seatle, WA, United States - 4-21-22 metaG | ecosystem: Host-associated > Plants > Roots > Rhizosphere >... | reverse complement strand
CGGGCAGCTGTGCCTTGAAGAGCCCGGCGTCCTTGAAAAAATCTTCCGCTTCCGCTCCAGCCTCCAGCAATGTCTCGATTCTTGCGCGCAACTCCGGGTCATCAGCGCAGGCTTGATCGAGAAACGCGCGCTGCGCCGCCGGATTCACCAGATTCCTCGCAGCGTCAAACAATGTTTCCTCGTTGGGGTTCGTCATTGGAAATTTCCGGAGAATCGTTTGCTCCTTACAGTGCCGTTCGTATTTTTTGGAACAGCCATGCTTTTGCATAAGCCCACTGGCGCTCCACCGTGCGCTCCGTCACGCCCAGATTTTCCGCCACTTCCCGGTTCGTCAATCCGCCAAAAAACTTCAGCACAACAATGCGCGCCTTGTCAGAATCCTCCGCCTTCAATTGTTCCAGCGCTTCATCCATCAGGAGAACTTTGTCGTCAGGACCCGCCGCCGCCAGATCCAGATCTTCGATGTTCAAACGCAATTGACCGCCGCCGCGTTTCAACCGGGATTTGCGCCGCGCATTTTCGACCAAAATTCTACGCATCGCCTCGGCGGCCGCGCCGAAAAAATGCGCGCGATTCTGCCACGTCCGTTCACCGTCGCCGACCATCCGAAGCCATGCTTCATGCACCAGGGCGGTGGCCTGCAAAGTTTGTCCTGCGGCCTCCTGCGCCATTCGCGCCGCCGCAAGCTGGCGCATCTCATTGTAGACCAGCGGCAACAATTCCTCTGAAGCCCGGCCATCGCCGCGCTGGATGGCTTGCAGCACTTGGGTGACATCGCTCATGGATTCCAAAGTCATATCCGCCGCGTTTCTGTTATGCAATTTAGAATATGAAATATTCAGGCTGTGAACAAATTTTGCAGCCCGTCAAATGTTCCCGCTCGCTTCTGCCCGATGGTTGTGCCACCCTGCGCCCATGCCGTATCGCCCGAAGAGATCCAAAAAGCCCGGACCCAGACCGGGGGAGCCGGGCTTCGGCCAGGTCGCAGCCAATCAATTCGAGGACCGGCGCCGCAGGGACATGGCCACCCGCTCAACCTTGTCCCGGCTGCGCAACCGAAAATCAGATTTGAAGTGACCGTCTCCTCGTGCTGCATTAATTTGAATTTTCGGCAGTGAATCAAATCGGGAGGTAGGGACAGCGCGCTGCGCTGTCCGGACACCGCAGCGCGGCGTCCCTACCATTGAAAATGACACATTACCGGATGGTTGCTGCGGACATATATTTTCTCCGTCCATCAAAACTGAATTCTAATGAAAGAACCGATCAGCCCGCTGTTGGATTGGTTGCTGCGGAAGCATCCCGACACGCCGAAGAGCCGCGCCAAGCAATGGATTCTGGCGGGGCGGGTGAGCGTCAACGGCGTCATCATCCGCAAGCCCCATCAAGCCATCCCGGACCCGGGCGATGCCCTTGAACTGCTCGACCGGCATGCCACCACGCTGGATTGCGGTTCCGGCTGGCAGATTCATCCGCGCGTCTCGTTGCTTTACCTGGATGCCGCCCTCGCCATCGTCAACAAGGGGCCCGGCCTCATCTCCGTGCCGGCGTCGAACTGCGATCTTTCCGCGTTGAGCATCCTCGCCGATTTTCTGGCGGGAAAGCTGAGGGCCCAGGATCGCGGCGTCGCCGGGAAGTCATTGCCGCCCGCCTATCGCCGGCTTGAACCGTTGCCTGTCCATCGGCTTGACCAATATACCAGCGGCGTCTTTTGCATGGCCACGAACCCCGCCGCGCGCCACCACCTCATCGAACAATTGAAGGCGCACTCCATGAAGCGGGAATATGTGGCCTATGTGGAAGGTCGTCCGGGCGCGCCTGCCGGCACTTGGCGGCATTGGCTGCAATTGAGCCAGGACGAACTGCGCCAGCACGTGCTTTCGGAAACCCAACGCAAAGACGCGGGCGACGAGGCCCGCGAGGCCATCACGCATTACGAAGTCATCGCGGAGTATCCGCTCGCCGGCGGCAGGGGCTTCGTCACCAAATTGCGGCTCCGGCTGGAGACCGGCCGGAAACATCAAATCCGTGTCCAGGCCGCCCACGCCGGGCTTCCTCTGATCGGCGACCGCACATATAATCCGGCCTGTCGTGGACAGGACCACACCAGCCCGCCCAATGATTTCCCGCGTCAAGCTTTGCATGCCGAAGTCCTCAGCCTCGAACACCCGGAACGGCCCGGCCAGCGCATGTCTTGGACGGCCGAACTGCCCAAAGACCTTCGCCAGCTCGAAGCCGCCCTGCGTTCCTCCCGGCTCTGAAATTCTGGGCCGCTGCGAAACTCGTGCTTTACTTTCCGCCAATTTGGACAAAGCCTTGAATTGTCGCCGCACCAAATGCTTCGCGCGTTGATACGAAACTGAATTTTAATGAAAGACCAGGTCATTCGTCTGTTGGGCCAGGAAGATTACGTCCCGTTGAATGTGCCGGAACTGCTCCGGCAGCTCCGCCTGCCGCCGCATCGCCAGCAGGAGTTGCAGGCCGTGCTCAAAAAGCTGGCGCAATCCGGCGAGGTGGCGCGCATCAAGGGCAACCGCTACATCCAGCCGCGCGAGGCGGACTTGATTCCGGGCCGCATCCGGATGAACCGCCAAGGCAAGGGCTTTCTCCAGCCGGATGACGCCGGCCTCAAGGAAATCGCCGTGCCGGAAAACGCAACGGGCACGGCCCTGCACGAGGACCGCGTGCTGGTGCGGCGCGACGTGCGGCGGAAAAGTTTCCGTCCCGGCGACGACGCGGCGGAAACGGGAACGGTGGTGCGCATTTTGGAACGGCGGCGCACGCAGTTCGTCGGCACGTTGCAACGGGGACGGCAGTTCCTCTTCGTGATTCCCGACGATCCGCGCATCCCACACGACATCCTGGTGCCGGAGCCGCGCGACGTGGGCCGGCCCGCGCACGTCGGCGACAAGGTGGTGGTGGATCTGCGCGACTGGGAATCGCGCAACACAAACCCGGAGGGCGAGGTGGTGGAGGTGCTCGGCGCGCCGGACGAGGAAGGCGTGGACATGCTCTCGGTGCTGCGCCAATACGATTTGCCGCTGCATTTTCCCCGGGCCGTCCTGCACGAGGCGCACGCCATCGGCACGACGGTCCACGCGCGCGACGAAGCGGGCCGCGTGGATTGTCGGCGGCATCCGGTCGTCACGATTGATCCCGACGACGCGAAGGATTTCGATGACGCCATCTGCCTGGAACGCGTTTCACCGGAGCAATGGCGGCTGTGGGTCCACATCGCGGACGTGTCGCATTACGTGAAGTGTGGCACGGCGCTGGACGTGGAGGCGCGCAAACGTGGCAACTCGACCTATCTTGTGGACCGCGTCATCCCGATGCTGCCGGAGGCGTTGAGCAACGAGTTGTGCTCGCTCAAGCCCAACGTGGACCGCCTGACGAAATGCGTTGAATTTCTCGTGTCGAACGACGGGCGGGTGTTGAACACGAAGTTCTATTCTGCTGTGATTCATTCACAGCGGCGCTTTACCTACGGCGAGGTGCTGGAGATTCTTGAGCGCAAGCCCACGTCCGATCCCATCGAGCAGATGCTGCATCAGGCGCATGAGCTGGCGCAGCGCATCCGGCGGCTGCGGTTCAAGGCCGGGTCGCTCGACTTGGATTTTCCCGAAACGAAAATCTGGCTGGATGAGCGCGGGCGGATTTTGCGCATCGAGAAGACCGTGAACGACGTGTCGCACCAGTTGATCGAGGAGTGCATGTTGCTGGCAAACGAGGCGGTGGCGGGGCGGTTGATGAGCCAGCACACGCCGGCGGTTTATCGCGTCCACGAATCGCCGGACGAGCGGCGGTTGCAGGAGTATCGGCAGGAGGTGTTGAGCCAGCACATTCCGTGCGGGAACCTGGGCCAGCCCGCCGAGGTGCAGAAGCTGTTGCACCGGCTCGGAACATTGCCCATCGGCCCGGCGCTCAAGATTGGTTTTCTCAAATCGCTCATGCGCGCGCGTTACGCCGTCGAGCCGCTCGGGCATTACGGACTGGCCAAGAAGAAATACACACACTTCACCTCGCCCATCCGCCGCTACGCCGACCTCGTGGTGCATCGCGCTTTGTTCGACAAAAATCCAGTTTCGACGTCCGCGCTCAAGGAGACCGCAGAGCACATTTCCGTGACGGAACGCAATTCCGCCGACGCCGAGCGCGACAGCAAGGACGTGAAACTGTTCGCGTTCCTGAAGGCGCAGTTGCAATCCGGCAAGCCGGAGCGTTATCCGGCGCTGGTGACGGATGTGCGCAACTTCGGCTTTTTCGTGGATGTGACCGGGCTGGCGATGAGCGGGCTGGTGCCGTTGTCCACGATGGAGGACGACTTTTACGTGTTCGACGCCGCGCGCAATCATCTCGTGGGCCGCCGCACCCGGCGCATGATCCGGCTGGGTGACAAGTTGACGGTGCAGGTGGCGAAGGTGGACACGTTCAAAAAGCAGGTGGACTTCCGTCTGGCGGAAGAACCCAAACCGCCCGCGCGGGCCGCCGCAGAGCGCAGCTTTACGCGGTCTCCAGTCGGGCGCTGGAACGGACCTTCGCGCGGAGCAAAGTCGCATCCAACACAAAGCCGTCGGCGCCGAAGATGAAGCGTGGCTTTTAATCTTCGCCTTCCTGCCGGATTTTCTGTTATGGTTTCCGGCCTTTGTGAACATTACCGAAGAAATTTTGAAACGCCGCACGTTCGCCATCATCTCGCATCCGGACGCGGGCAAGACCACGTTGACGGAGAAGTTGTTGCTTTACGGCGGCGCGGTGCAGCTCGCAGGCTCGGTCACCGCCCGCAAAAACCAGCGCGCCACCACGTCCGACTGGATGGAACTGGAAAAGAAGCGCGGCATTTCAATCAGCTCCACCGTGCTACAGTTCGATTACAATGGTTACCGCCTCAACCTGCTCGACACGCCGGGACACAAGGATTTTTCCGAGGACACCTACCGGGTGCTCACCGCCGTGGATTCGGTGGTGATGGTGATTGATTCGGCCAAGGGCATCGAGCCGCAGACGCGCAAGCTCTTCGAGGTCTGCCGCCAGCGCGGCGTGCCGATTTTCACGTTCATGAACAAGTGCGACCGCCCCATGAAAGATCCGCTTGCCCTGCTCGATGAACTGGAGCGCGTGCTCGGCATCGGCGCGTTCCCGGTGAACTGGCCCATCGGCGACGGTTTTGATTTTCGCGGCGTGTTCGACCGCCAGACGAGCCTGATGCACCTCTTTGAGCGCACGGTCGGCGGCAAATATCGCGCGCCGGTTTCCGTCGGCGGTGTGGATGATCCGGCGGTTCGCGGTCAACTCGACGATACGACGTTCAATAAAACCGTCGAAGAACTCCAAATGCTCGAACACGCGGGCGAAGTTTTCGACGATGCCGCCGTGCTCGCGGGGAAGAGCACACCGGTGTTCTTCGGCAGCGCCAGCAACAATTTCGGCGTGCAGCTTTTGCTCGATGGATTTCTGAAACATGCGCCTGCGCCGAAATCACGCGTCATGGGCGGCATTGAGATTTCTCCCACGAATCCCGAGTTCTCCGGCTTTATCTTCAAGATCCAGGCGAACATGGACCCGAAGCATCGCGACCGCATCGCTTTCGTCCGCGTTTGCTCCGGCAAATTTGAACGCGACATGACGGTGCATCACTCGCGGTCCGCAAAGAAGGTCCGCCTGTCCAGCTCGCACAAACTGTTCGGCAACGAACGCGAGACGGTGGACGAGGCGTATCCCGGCGACGTCATCGGCCTCGTCGGCCACGACAGCTTCGGCATTGGCGACACGCTCACGACCGACCCAAAAATTCTCTACAAGGAAATCCCGCGCTTCACGCCGGAAGCCTTCAGCTACCTGCACAATCCGAACACGGCGAAGTTCAAACAATTTCGGCAGGGTTTGGAGCAGTTGATGCAAGAGGGCGTCATCCAGGCGCTTTACTTGCGCAACTCGTCAGTGAAAACGCCGTTGCTGGCCGCCGTCGGCCCGCTGCAATTCGAGGTTGTGCAATTCCGGCTCGAAAGCGAATACGGGGCCGCGTCTCGTCTCGAAGCCGCGCCGTGGACGGTCGTCCGCTGGCTGCCTGCGGACATGAAGGAAGATGAGCTCGACGCGCTGTCGCTTCCGACCGGCTCGCGGATCGCCTACGACGTCGGCAAAAATCCCGTGGTGCTCTTCTCCAACGATTGGTCGGCGGATTATTTCACCAAAACCAATGAGCGCGTGCCGCTGTCCGCGCTGCCCGTGCAAACGGCAAAGGAATAAACCACGGATGTCCACCATCATTTCCGCCTCTGAAGTCACCGTGCGCTACAACGAGCACGCCATCCTTGACGACGTCACGCTCGGCATTCAGGAAGGCGACCGCATTGGCCTCGTCGGGCGCAATGGCTGCGGCAAGACGACGTTCCTGAAAATTCTCGCCGGTTTGCAGGCGCCGGACAGCGGCGAAATTTCCCGGCAGCGCGAGCTGGTCGCCAGCTATCTGCCGCAGGATTTCATGCTCGATGCGATGAAAAGCGTCCATGAAAACATCCGTGACGGCGCGCAGCACGTTCTCAACCTCATCGCCGAATTTGAATCGCTGCCGCACGACTCAAAGCGGCATGAGCATCTGGAGCATCGCATCGCGGCGCTCGAAGGCTGGACGATAGACCGGCGCATCGAGGTGGCGATGGCACACCTGAACTGCCCTGCTGGTGAACGGCGGATTGAGTCGCTGTCCGGCGGCGAGAAGCGGCGCGTCGCGATGTGCCGCGCGATTGTTTCGCGCCCGGATTTCCTGATGCTCGACGAGCCGACCAATCATCTCGACCCGGAATCCATCGAGTGGGTCGCCGAGTTTCTGGAGACTTTCGGCGGCACATTTCTCGTCGTCACGCACGACCGCTATTTTCTGGATCGCGTCGCCACCAGCATCCTCGAGCTGTGCGACGGGAAGTTTTTTTCGCACGCCGGCAATTACACCGATTACCTGCTGGACAAGGCCGAACGCCAGGCCGCCGACGCGACCATCGAGCACAAACGCCAGATGTTTTTGAAAAAGGAACTCGCGTGGGTGCGCCAGGGACCGCGTGCCCAACGCAGCAAACAGAAAGATCGTTTCGAGCGTTATTACGACGAGGTGGCGAAGGACGGGCCAGTGATCGAGGAAGATGTGGAACTGGTCATTCCGCCGCCGCCACAACTCGGCAATCGCACTGTGGAGGTCAGCAATCTCGGCATGGAAATCGCCGGAAAGAAATTATTTTCCGGTTTCAATTTCACGTTTGAAAACGGCAAGCGCGTCGGCGTGTGCGGACGGAACGGCCTGGGCAAGACCACCTTGCTTAAAATAATCATCGGTGATCTCAAACCCACTGAAGGCACGATTAAGACCGGCCAGCTCACGAAGTTCAATTACGTGGACCAGGGGCGGCTGCAACTCAACGAGGAAAACACCGCGATGGATGAAGTTGCCGAGGGCAGGGAGTTCGTGCAGTGGGGCGACGCGAAACTTTCGGTGCGGTCTTACTTGAAACGGTTTCTGTTTGCCGACGAGCGCATTCTGACGCAGGTGAAGAAACTTTCCGGCGGCGAACGCAGCCGGCTGTTGCTCGCGCGCATTTTGAAGAGCGGCGGCAATTTCCTCATCCTCGACGAACCGACGAACGATCTGGATCTGCCGACGTTGCGGGTGCTGGAGGAGGCGCTGATTGCGTTTCCCGGCGTGACGTGCGTCGTGAGCCACGACCGCTATTTTCTCAACCGCGTCTGCACGGACATCCTTGCATTTGAGGGCGACGGAAAAATCCATCACAGTGTCGGCGACTACGACTATTACCTGGAGAAGAAACAGAAGGCGGAGGCAGCGGCGACCCGGCAGAGCGCAGCCATCATTTCAACAAACAAATCAGCGGCACGAGTCGCCGCCACGCCAAAATCCGCGAAGCCCCGCAAACTGTCGTTCAAGGAAGCGCGCGAGCTGGAAGGCATGGAGGCGCAAATCCACGCGGTCGAGGCGGATGTCGCGCGCATAGAAGGTTTGTTTTCCAATCCGGATTTTTTCCGCAACCACGCAACGCAGGTGAACCAGCTTACGGAAGAACTGGAGGCAGCGAAGAAGAACATCTCGAATCTTTACTCACGCTGGGAAGAGTTGGAGGCGATCAAGTCTGCGGCGGAACGCCCATAGAATCATTCCAAACCGGTGACTTCCGCGTCGTAGATCATCAGGGATTTTTCGTTTTCGGCTTTGATCTTGAAATTGAAGATGCTTCCGCTGCCATCAAGATTCCGCGCACCATCACCATATCATGGCTTCAAATCCGGTCAGAAGCCGGTAAAAACAACGGAAACAAACGCTTTCAAGTCATGCGCTGTCACTTCGCCGACGCCTTGCCCCACAGCCGGGGCAAGGGCGACGGCAAGTTGCTTACTTCGCCGACGGTTTGTCCGCCGGGATGCGCATTGCGTAGAACGAGCGATACACGAAGATCAGCGCAACCACAAAGAAGAACACCCCGATGCCGGTCTTTACGGTCTGGTCCTTCATCGTCACGGCGATTTCTGCCGCGAGCAGGCCGAACAGCGTGGTGAATTTGATGATGGGATTCATCGCCACCGAACTGGTGTCCTTGAACGGATCGCCCACGGTGTCGCCCACGACGGTCGCGGCATGAAGTTCCGTGCCCTTCTGTTTCAAATCCACTTCGACGATCTTCTTGGCGTTGTCCCAAGCGCCGCCGGCGTTGGCCATGAAGATGGCCTGGAACAAGCCGAAGAACGCGATGCCCACGAGATAGCCAATGAAGAAATACGGATTGAAAAACGACAGCGCCAGCGCCATGCAGAACACAACGATGAAGATGTTGATCATGCCTTTCTGCGCGTAAACGGTGCAGATTTCAACGACCTTCTTGCTGTCGGCGATGGAGGCTTCCGCCTTGTTGAGGTTGAGGTGCTCCTTGATGTAAACGACCGCGCGGTAGGCGCCGGTGACGACGGCCTGCGCGCTGGCGCCGGTGAACCAGTAAATCACCGCGCCGCCCATCAACAGGCCGAGAATGACTTGCGGCTGCACGAGACTCAAGTGGGCGATGACGCCGCCATAAACTTTTTCGAGCAGCATGATGATGCCGAAGATCATCGTGGTCGCGCCGACGACGGCGGTGCCGATGAGCACGGGCTTGGCCGTGGCCTTGAAGGTGTTGCCCGCGCCGTCGCCCTTTTCCAGTTCGAGCTTGGAGTTTTCAAAGTCGGGTTTGAACCCGAAATCCCTTTCGATGTCCGCGCGGACGTTCGGCACGGATTCGATGCGGCTCAATTCATAGATGGACTGGGCGTTGTCGGTGACGGGGCCGAAACTGTCCACGGCGATGATCACCGGAGCCATGGCCAGGAAGCCGAAGGCCACGAGGCCGAAGGCGAAGATCGGCGCGGCAAACGTGAATTGTTCCGGCATGAGAACAAGCAGGGCCGGGTTTTGAGAAAACATGTAGGCCCCGAACATCAGCGCGATAATGACCAGTCCCATCCAGAACGCGCAGAAATTGCCGGTGACGAAGCCGGACAGGATGTTCAGCGACGCGCCGCCCTGGCCCGAGCAGGTGACGATTTCTTTCACGTGCCGGGACTTGGTGCTGACAAAGATTTTGGTGAATTCCATGATGAGCGGCCCGGCCAGAGTGCCGCAGGAGACGATGCCGGCCAGGACCCACCACAAGTTCGGATCCGCCGCACCCTTCGCGTCCGTTATTCCCCCCAGCAGAATCTTGCTGGCAACGAAGGCGACCACGATGGAAACGATGGAAGTCAGCCACACCAGATTCGTCAGCGGCTGTTCCCAATTGAAATCCTTTTTGTCGTTGTAGAGCGAATGGCTGATGGTTTTGTTGACGTAAAATGAACCGAGCGACGCCAGCACCATCAAGCTTTGAATCACAAAAATCCAGACGATGAGCTGGCCGCAGATGCCCTGGGTTTCAATCGCGCCGCCGAGTGACAGGGCGAGGAACGAGATCAGCGCCACGCCGGTCACGCCGTAGGTTTCAAAACCGTCCGCCGTCGGGCCGACCGAATCGCCCGCGTTGTCGCCGGTGCAGTCGGCGATGACGCCGGGATTTTTCGGATCATCTTCCGGCAGGTTGAAAACAATTTTCATCAGATCGGAGCCGATGTCGGCGATCTTGGTGAAGATGCCGCCGCCGATGCGCAACGCCGCCGCGCCGAGCGATTCGCCGATGGCAAAGCCGATAAAGCACGGGCCGGCGAGATCACGCGGCATGAACAGCAGGATGCCGATCATGCAGACCAGTTCCACGCAGACCAGCAGCAGGCCGATGCTCATGCCCGAACGCAGCGGGATCAGAAGCGTCTGGAGCGAGTTGCCCCGCAGCGAGGCAAACGCGGCGCGGCTGTTGGCGTAGGTGTTGATGCGGATGCCGAACCACGCCACGCCGTAACTGCCCAATATCCCCAGCACAGAACTGGCCAGAATCACCAGCACGGCACCGATGGACTTCTCCTGTAGGAAGTAGAAGTAATAAACAATGCACGCGGCAATCAACGCCCAGAGCAGCACGAGAAATTTTCCCTGCTGCCACAGGTAGGTTTTGCACGTCTCCCAAATCATGTTGGAAACGCTGCTCATCGCCTTGTGAACCGGCAGCGCGCGGCATCGGCCGTATTCCCAAAAGCCGAACAGAGCGCCGACCCCGCAGATGGCCAGCCCCAGATACAAAAGGGCGTGGCCACCCAAACCGACACCCGGAAACGTCACTTGCGTCAGGTCAGGCAGGTTGATATCTGCGTCGCCGGCAAAAGCGTTGGCCGCGGCAAACAGCGCAGCCAGCACGATTCCGGCCCGTAGGATTGATTTGTTTTTTTGCATAAAGTTTTAGGGCTGATTATTTTTTGGCCTTCTTCGCGATTTCTTCTTCCAACGCGGCCTGGGCGGCGGCGAGGCGCGCGACCGGCACGCGGAACGGCGAGCAACTCACGTAGGTGAGGCCGATCTTGTGGCAGAATTTCACGGACGACGGGTCGCCGCCATGTTCACCGCAGATGCCGAGCTTGATGCCAGGACGGGTCTTGTTGCCCTTCTCAACGGCGATTTTCATGAGCTGGCCCGTGCCCGCCTGGTCAATCGAGGCGAACGGATTGGTCCGGGTGATCTCCAGTTCCGCATACGCCGGCAGGAACGTGCCGGAGTCGTCGCGGCTCATGCCGAGGCAGGTCTGCGTGAGGTCGTTCGTGCCGAAGCTGAAGAACTCGGCGGTCTCGGCGATTTCATCGGCCGTAAGGGCGCCGCGCGGCACTTCAATCATCGTGCCGACCATGTAGGCGACCTTGGTTTTTGTCTCCGCCATGACCTCCTTCGCGACGCGATGGACGACCTCAACCTGCAAATCCAGTTCCTTCTTGAAACCGACGAGCGGGATCATGACTTCGGGTTTCACCTTGATGCCGGATTTCTGGACCTCGACGGCGGCCTCGAAGATGGCGCGCGCCTGCATCTCGGAAATTTCGGAATGGATGATGCCGAGGCGGCAGCCGCGGAAGCCAAGCATCGGGTTGAATTCGTGGAGTTCCTTGACGCGCTGTTTGATTTTCTCGACCGGCACGCCCATCTTGACGGCAAGCTCCTGTTGCGCCTTGTCCTCGTGCGGCAGGAACTCGTGCAACGGCGGGTCAAGGAACCGGATGGTGGCCGGAAAACCTTTGAGCGCCTTGAAGATGCCGGTGAAATCTTCCTTCTGGTAAGGCAACAACTTGGCGAGCGCCTTTTTGCGGTCGGCGAGATTGTCGGCGAGAATCATTTCGCGCATGGCATCAATGCGGTTGCCCTCGAAGAACATATGCTCGGTGCGCGTCAGACCGATGCCCGTGGCGCCGAACGCGAGCGCGTTCTCGGTCTGCTCCGGCGTGTCGGCATTGGCGCGGACTTGCATCCGCGTGACTTTTGAGCACCAGTTCATCAGGGTGGCAAACATCCCGTAGGTCTCGCTTTTCTTACCGTCGAGGGATTTCTCGACGAGCACCTGGACAATCTCGGAAGCGGCAGTCGGGAGCTTGCCGGCATAAACGTTGCCGAGCGTGCCGTTGATGGAGAGAAAGTCGCCTTCCTTGTAGGTCACACCGTCCGCCGTGAGAGTCTTGGCGGCGTAATCAATCTGGAGCGCACCGGCGCCGCAGACGCAGACTTTGCCCATCTGACGGGCGACGAGCGCCGCGTGCGAACTGACGCCGCCTTTTGCGGTGAGGATGCCTTCGGAGGCGATCATGCCGCGCAGGTCTTCAGGCGTGGTTTCGTTGCGGACGAGAAGAACTTTTTCGCCCTTGGCGGCGGCCGCGTCGGCGCGGTCGGCATTGAGATACATTTTGCCGGAGGCGGCGCCGGGACCGGCGGGCAGGCCCTTGGCAATGCACCGGGCGGCGGCTTCGGCTTTGCGTTCGAACACCGGCGCGAGAAGTTGATCGAGTTGGTCGGCCGGATTGCGGCGGATGGCCATCTTCCAGTCAATGAGCTTTTCCTTGACCATGTCCATGGAGAACTTCAGCGCGGCCAGCGCGGTGCGCTTCCCGTTGCGGGTCTGGAGCATGAAGACCTTGCCATCCTGGATGGTGAACTCAAAATCCTGCACGTCCGTGAAGTGTTTCTCCAGCGTGGCGCGGATGTTGTCGAGTTCCTTGTAGGCGGCGGGCATTTCCTTTGCGAGTTGCGCGACGGGTTCGGGGGTGCGGACGCCGGCAACGACGTCTTCGCCCTGCGCGTTGATGAGAAATTCACCGTAAAATTCCTTGGTGCCGTTGGCCGGGTTGCGCGTGAACGCGACGCCGGAACCGGACGCGTCACCGGTGTTGCCATAAACCATCGCCTGAATGTTGACGGCGGTTCCCCATTCGGAGGGAATGCCGTATTTCCGGCGGTAAACAATGGCGCGGTCGTTCATCCATGAGCCGAACACGGCACCGGTCGCGCCCCAAAGCTGCTTCCAGGGGTCCTGCGGAAATTCCGTGCCGCTGCGTTCCTTGATGAGGGCCTTGAAACGCTTGACGAGTTCCTGCTGGTCCTGCGCGGAGAGCTTGGAATCCTCGATGTCCGCGTGATATTTCTCGTGCTTGAATTCATGGATCACGACCTCAAACGGTTCGTGATCTTCGTCGGCGCTCTTTTGCACGCCGAGAACGACGTCGCCATACATCTGGACGAAACGGCGGTAACAATCCCACGCGAAGCGTTCGTTCTTCGTGGCGGCCACGAGCGCGAGCACGGTCAGGTCGTTCAGACCGAGGTTCAAAATCGTGTCCATCATGCCGGGCATCGAATCACGCGCGCCGGAGCGGACGGAGACGAGCAGCGGCATCGCGCCTTTGTCACCGAACTTCGTGCCCATGATTTTCTCAAGAAAGGCCATGCCGTCCCGGGCTTGCGCTTCGAGCACCTTCGGATAGGTCCGTTTGTTGTCGTAATAATAGGTGCAGACCTCGGTCGTCATGGTAAAACCGGGAGGCACCGGCAGTCCGATGCGGCTCATTTCGGCCAGGTTTGCGCCCTTGCCGCCGAGCAACGGTTTCATGGAGCCGTTGCCATCGGCCTTTTTATTGCCAAACAGATAGACGTATTTGTTCGATTTCGATGTTTTTGTCATAAATTAATTATCAATATTGGGTCGTTTGCGCCAGATGAGTTGATGGAACCCGTCTCAAGCGCGGAACAATTTGCTCTATTTGGGGAACGACTCAACACATATCTTGCCAAACCCTTGACTTTTTCTGGCCAGCCTCTTCCCTGCGAAAGAGGATTTCCCAGTGTCGTCAGGGCGTCCAAAAGAAACAATCGTTATGGCCTGAATAAACGGACATGTTTCAAGCGGCATTTTGGCCCGTTTTGTCCTCTGCAAGAAATGTCCATTCAAAAACAAATCGTGTGGAGCGCCCCGTTCCCGCCGCCATTAGGATGCGTCATGTAAGTTGGTTGATGATGCGGTTGATGGAAATGCTGAAACGACAGTTTGAGCCTTATGTTGCCCACGCTTTTACATGAAAAACAAAAACGGGTCGCCGCGGTGATGGAACATGCCAGCGGTGACAAGCGCTTCAAGATCCTTGAAGCGCACATGAAGAAACATCAATACCGGCACGATGCGCTGATCGAGATTCTGCACAAGGCGCAGGAGTTGTTCGGCTTCCTTGACGACGATTTGCTGCTGTTCGTCGCCTATCGGCTCAAATTGCCCGCCAGCCGCGTCTATGGCGTGGCGACGTTCTACCATTTCTTCGCCCTCAAACCGCAGGGCAAGCACACCTGCGTCGTCTGCCTCGGCACGGCCTGCTACGTCAAAGGCTCGAACAAGGTGCTCGCCGCGGTTGAGGAGAAGGCGAAAATCAAGGCCGGGGAAACGACGCCGGACAACCAAGTTTCGCTCCTGACCGCACGCTGCATCGGCGCCTGTGGCATTGCGCCGGCGGTCGTGTATGACGGCGTGGTCACGCCGCGCCAAACCCCGGAAACCGCGGTCGAACACTTGAAAGGATGGATCTCCAATGGTCATTGATGATCTCAACGCAATCGCCGAGAAGGAACGCGCCGCCCGCAAGAAAACGGTCATCCGCTGCTGCATGGCCGCCGGCTGCATGTCCTCCAACTCGGAAGCGGTCAAAAAAAATCTCGAACAGTCGGTCAAGGACGCCGGCTTGAGCGACGAGGTGGAAGTGCGTGGCGTCGGCTGCATGAAACTTTGCTGCGAAGGCCCGCTGGTGGGTGTGGACCCGAAAGGCGCGCTTTACGAAAAAGTCACGCCGGAAGACGTTGTTGAACTGATCAACACCCTTAAAGGCGGCAAAACCAAGTTGAAACGCGGCGATCTGAACGCTCCCTTCTTCAAAAAGCAGTTGTCCATCGTTCTGGCCAACAGCGGCGAGATTGATCCCGAACGCATCGAGGCTTACATCGCCGCCGAAGGTTATCAGGCGTTGCACCACGTGCTC
>Ga0265337_1000979_pt1 | contig 14962 bp, 16 predicted proteins | sample 42122metaG_FD_192441 | JGI IMG/M metagenome (GOLD analysis project Ga0265337, IMG submission 192441) | Rhizosphere microbial communities from Carex aquatilis grown in University of Washington, Seatle, WA, United States - 4-21-22 metaG | ecosystem: Host-associated > Plants > Roots > Rhizosphere >... | reverse complement strand
GAGCGATGTTCCATGCCGGAACGAATGGACGGCAAGGGCGTTATAGGTCTGGTGTCGCATCCTTTGCGATGACCCGCTCAAACCGTTGGATTTTATCATGGCTTTCCGATCGCTCTCCGCGGGCAACGCGGTGCGAACCGCAAGTGTTGTTCTTGCTATTTGGTTAGTAACGACAAGCGGTCATACCCAGGGCGCAAGCCCGTTCGCCAATCTTGCGGGTCAATGGGCGGGAAGCGGGACAATTGAGCTCGCGAATGGTGCGCGCACGCCAATCAAGTGCCGGGCCTCATACGATGTGTTGGAGGAGAAAAATAATCTTCAACTGAGTATTCGTTGCGCCAGCGATAGTTATAATTTTGACATGCACGCCAGCGCGACTTTGGCTTCGAACGCCATCAGCGGCAGCTGGAACGAAATGAGCCGGAACGTCGCCGGGAAAATTTCCGGCACGGCGGAGGGCGATCACATTGACGTCGTGGCCGACAGCGCGGCTTTTACCGCCAGCTTGGCCATGATTACGCGCGGCGACCAGCAGTCGGTGGTGATTAATTCCAGAGAAGCCAACACCAGCGTCAAGGGCGCTACCATTTCCCTCCAGCGCAGCTAATCGTCGCGACGGAATCGCTATCGCAAGATGCCATGAACGGTGCAAAAATACGCCGGCTTCGCGCCGGCGTTTTTTTTGAAACGTGGGCGCGATCCGGCCGGCACGTGGTGTGCATTGCAGCGTTGCAATAGGATGCCCCCCGAACTAGCAACGGAAAGCCTAAGTTCACGGGTTTCGCGATGACAATAGTCGAGGATCGTACGCGTCATACGCCGCAGGCCGACGCCGAGGGCTGGCTTAAGGCCTTCGAAGCGGCCTTGCAGTCGCGCGATGCGGCGGCGGCGGCGGGGTTGTTCCTGGCCGACGGGCTCTGGCGCGACGTGCTGGCCTTCACCTGGAACATCCAGACCATGGCCGGCCGGCCGACGATCGAGGCGACGCTGCGCCAGACGATTGCCCGCACGAAGCCTGCGAATTTCCATATCCCGCCGCGGCGGACGCCGCCGCGCCGGGTCAGCCGCGCCGGCACCGAATGCATTGAAGCAATCGTCGAGTTCGACACGGCGTTCGGCCCCGCCAACGGCATCGTCCGCCTCGTCAACGATGGCCAAGGCCGGCTGCGCGCCTGGACGTTGAATACGAACCTGCACGAACTCAGGGGCTACGAAGATGAATTCAAGCGCCGCGCGCAACCAGACTCGACGCGCGACTTCGGCGCCGAAAATTGGTCCGACCGTCTCGCCAGGCAGCGCGCCTACACCGACCACGATCCGGCGGTGCTTGTCGTGGGCGGCGGTCAGGCCGGGCTTTCCATCGCGGCGCGCTTGCATCAGCTCGGGATCGACACGCTGATCGTCGACCGGCATGAACGGATCGGCGACAATTGGCGCAAGCGCTATCATTCGCTGACGCTGCACAACGAAGTGCACGTCAATCACATGCCCTATATGCCGTTCCCGCCGACCTGGCCGGTCTACATCCCGAAGGACATGCTGGCGAACTGGTTCGAGGCTTACGTCGACGCCCTTGAGCTGAATTTCTGGACCGGCACCGCGCTCACTGGTGGTAGCTATGACGATGCGCGCCGGCAATGGAACGTCACGCTGCGCCGCGCGGACGGCAGCGAACGCATCATGCACCCGCGCCATCTCATTTTCGCGACCGGCGTGAGCAGCATTCCCTATACGCCGGAGCTGCCCGGGCTCGACGCGTTTGCCGGCACGTTGGTGCATTCCGGCGATTTCAAGAACGCCGCGCAATGGAAAGGCCGCAAGACCCTGGTGCTGGGCACCGGCACCAGCGGCCATGACGTGGCGCAGGAGCTGCACGCGCACGGCGCCGATGTCACGATGATCCAGCGCAGCCGCACTTACGTCGTCAGCCTGAAAGAGGCGCAGAGCGTGTACGCGATCTATTCCGAAGGCATCCCGTTCGAGGACTGCGACCTGCTGGCGACATCATTTCCCTATCCGGTCCTGCAACGCTCCTACCAGCTGTCGACTGCCAAAGGCCGCGAGGTCGACAAGGCGCTGCTCGACGCACTCGAGAAGCGCGGTTTCCGTCTGCACTTCGGGGAGGACGACACCGGTTTCCAGATGATGTATCTGCGCCGCGGCGGCGGCTATTATTTCAATGTCGGCTGTTCCGACCTGATCATTTCCGGCCAAGTAAAATTGCTGCAATACGCCGACATCGAAAAGTTCGTCGCGCAGGGCGCGCGGCTGCGCGACGGCCGCGTGGTGCCGGCCGACTTGCTGGTGCTGGCGACCGGCTACAAGAATCAGCAGGACACCGTGTGCGCCTATCTCGGCGCGACAATCGCCGACGCAATCGGCCCGGTCTGGGGTTTCGACGACGGCGGCGAGTTGCGCAATATGTGGCGGCGCACCGCGCAGCCGGGATTATGGTTCACCGCCGGCAGCCTGGCGCAATGCCGGATTTTCTCGCGCTATCTGGCGCTCCAGATCAAGGCGATCGAGGAAGGGCTGTTGAATTAAGCGCGTACCGTTGCGCCACCGTCGCCGAAGCCGAACAAGCGGCGCGGCGTATCGCAAAACAGCGTGCGGCGCTCGGCCGAATCGGGGAACAGCGTTTCGGCCAGTTCGACCAAGGGGCCGTAATCCTGCCGTTGCGTCGCGCGCAAGTACGGCCAATCCGACGCCCACATACATCGGTCAAGCGTGAACGCGTCGACAATGGCGCGCACGAACGGCCAGGTATCGTCGAACGGAAAAGGGCGCCGCGAAAATTTCGCGTAGCCGGATAACTTGACGCTGACCCGCCGGGTAGCGGCGAGCCGCAACAGCGCCTGGAAGCCGGGCTGATCTAGTCCTGCTTCCGGCGTCGGGCGCCCGCAGTGGTCGATCAGCACGCGGATCGGCATGGCTTCGATCCAGGGCACGAACAGCGACAACTGGTCGTGCTCGCTCTGGATTTGCAGGAACATGTCGTGCTCGACGAGTCTGCCGATCAGATCGGCGGATCGCTTGTAGTAGTCGATGCCGTGGAAGGTCGGGTTGAATGCCGCGCCGACGATTCCTTGGGCTTTCAATTCGCGCAACGCCGCCAGGTCGGCGTCGAAGTCGATGATGGCGATACCCTTGTAGCGTCCGCCGCCGCGCGCGATGGTATCGAGCATGCAGGAGTTGTCGCTGCCGTAGCCGGAATTCGGCTGCACCAGCAGCGCTTGGCTGACGCCGTAGGTCTGCATGACTTGGCGAAGCTGCGCAGGCGTGCCGACCTCCGGGCCGGACGGCTTGTATTCGATATCCTTGCCGTACGGGAAATTGACCGGATCAAGCACGTGGACGTGGCAGTCGATCTTCGGTTCTTTGAAAATGCTCATCGGGCGCGTTCGTCTTTCAGCGCCTGCGCCAGCTTTTTGCGGAACGCGCGGTCGCGCTTCAAGTGCCACTCGCGGCTCATGGCGGCGCGCTTGCTCTTGCAACGTTCCGAATGCAGCAGCACCCAGACGCGCCCGCGCGTCGTGCGTGCGCCCTTGCCGGAATTATGCTGCGCCAGGCGCCGCGCGACGTCGCTGGTCCAGCCGACATAGGTGAGGTGGCGGGTTTTGCTGCGGGTGCCGAGAACGTAGACGTAAGCGCCCATGCATCGTACCGCGGCTGGCGCTCAAATCGCGCGGCTTAGCGTAGCGCGGTCCAGCGGCTCTCGAACGAACCGGCCGGAACCACCGGCTGCGCACCCTGCAACATACCATTGTTGCTCGCGGGCGGCGGCGACGAATAGGCGGTGCGCATTTCCGGCGCGGGCGACTTGTCGTCCTTGCGGGCTTGCTGCACGGCCGGCGCCGGAGCCGGTGCATTTTTCGCCACCGCCGTCGGCTCGGCGGGCGCGGCGTCCTGCGGCTTGGCATGCGGCACGGCCGGCGCCGAGCCAGTGCGCACCGGGGTGGCGCGTTTCGGTTTCGCCGCCATTTCGGTATTGCTGCCGCGCAAGGCAACCGTCTGGCTCTGCGCCGGCTCGGTCGGCCTGGCTTGCGAGCCGCTGAACAGATTGCCCAGCACGCCCGCGATCGATTTCGGCTTCTCCGGCGGCGCGTCGCCTTCCTTGGCTTGCGGTGCCGGCTGCGGCATCGGCACGCTCGCCATCACCACGGGCTGGCTAGTCCGCGCCGTTTCGGCGGTCACGGCCGGCGGATTGGGCGTGCGCGGCAACGCGCCGGGCACCTGCGCACCGCTGGCGATCTGAGAATTGCCAGCGACCTGATAAATGCGGCCGTTATTGTCGAATATGTTAGGGCTGGTGAGCTTGGCCGCGAACACCGAGTTCGTGCCGCCGTCGCCGTCGCGGAACGGCACGGTCGCGACATCGCGCGCGATATAGTTGGCCATCTGAACTTGCTCTTGCCGGCGGTGATCGAGCACCGCGTCGGCGATGGTCGGGTCGAGCCGGAATACCGGGCATTGGCCGCGCGCATCGAACTTGAGCGGCCTCGTAGCATTTTCAGGCTGGGCCGGATCGAACACGTAGCGCTTCTCGCAGACCGCGACCTTCGGCTCCTGGTGGGTGGCTTCGAAATGATCGTAGCCTTCCTTGATCATCTTCCAGAACGCGAAGTTCGGATTGTTGCGGTGCTTGGCCATGTTCAGCGCGGTCATGCGGAACGGAAAGGCCTCGAGTTGGAAGTCCTTCTGCCCACCGAAGAACGACTCGCGCGCCAGTGCGTAGATTTCCTGGATCTGCTCGTCGGTCATGGCGTAGCAGCCGCGCGACGAGCAGTCGCCATGCACCATCAGCTCGGAGCCGGTGCGGTTCCAGGCGCGGTCAAAGGCGTTCGGATAGCCAGTGTTGAAGGCGAGGTAGTAATTGGAATTCGGATTCATCTGCCCGGGCGTGATCGTATAGAAGCCCTCGGGCGCTTGGCGGTCGCCTTCTTTCACCTTTGGCCCGAGATCGCCCGACCAGCGGCAGATCGGATAGGCCTTCAGCAGCGCGAATGCGCCGTCGCGGTTTTTCTTCCAGACCTCCATCTCCGCTTCTTCCTTGAAGATGCGGACCAGGATTGGCGAATCCTTGTCCATTTGCTTCGCATCGATTTCAGCGAGCGTCTTCTCGGAAATTGGGGCCAGGGAGCGGCCGGTGGGGGTAATGCTTTCGGGGTCGCAGCCCGCAAGCGCAATCGCCGCGGCTACAGCCGCCGAGACCAACAGGGCGCGGACAAGCGGTCGTTTCAAACGCGGTACTCCCCGAAGGGGCGGTCCCTCATTGATATATCGTTATCCATAAGATGTGGCATCCGCAAGGCAAACGAGAGCGCCTGTGATTACCGGTAAGCCTATGGTGAACCGAAGGTAAAAGCCGAAAAAGCCATGCTGATTCAGGCCCCTGGGGCAGCCGAAACGCATCGCCACGGGCGGCCTTAAGCGGGCGTGCGGCCCATCGCCAGGAACTTCTCGCGCCGCTGCCGGCGCACCGCCTCGCGGTCGAGCACCCGCAACTCGGCCAGTGCATTGGCGATCGCCTCGCCGGTGGCGGCAATGGCGGCCTGCGGGTCGCGATGGGCGCCGCCGGTCGGCTCGCTCACCACGGTGTCGATCACCCCGAAGCGCACCATGTCCTGGGCGGTGATCTTCATGTTGGTGGCCGCCTCCTGCGCCTTGGCGGTGTCGCGCCACAGGATGGAGGCGGCGCCTTCCGGCGAGATCACGGAATAGATGGCGTGCTCCAGCATCAGCACGCGGTTGGCGGTGGCGATGGCGATGGCGCCGCCCGAACCGCCTTCGCCAAGAATGACGGCAACATTGGGCACGCCGAGCGCAAGGCAGGCGTCGGTCGAGCGCGCGATGGCCTCGGCCTGGCCGCGCTCTTCCGCGCCGATGCCGGGATATGCGCCGGCGGTGTCCACCAGCGCGATCACCGGAATGCCGAAGCGGTCGGCCATTTCCATCAGCCGCACCGCCTTGCGGTAGCCTTCCGGGCGCGCCATGCCGAAATTGTGCTTGATCCGGCTCTCGGTGTCGGAGCCCTTCTCGTGGCCGATGATGCAGACGCTCTCGCCACGGAAGCGGCCGAAGCCGCCGACGATGGCCGCATCGTCGCCGAATTTGCGGTCGCCGGCGAGCGGGATGAAATTGTCGATCAGGCCGGCGATATAGTCGAGGCAATGCGGCCGCTGCGGATGGCGCGCCACCTGCGTCTTCTGCCAGGGCGTGAGGTCCGCGTAGAGCTCCTTGAGCGCCAATACCGCCTTGACCTCGAGCCGATTGATTTCGTCGCCGACCGAGACGGCGCTGCCGGTCTCCGCCACGGTGCGCAGTTCCTCGACTTTGGCCTCCAGTTCGGCCACTGGCTTTTCGAAATCGAGATATGTGCGCATGTTTCCGGCTAGCATTTGATTGGGTAGTGACGTAGGCGAAGCCTCTAAGTCAAGCAATCGGGTTAATATGGTTCTTACGGCCGCTCGGTGCTAGCCGTCCGTCAGCGGGTGCAGGTCGCGCACCAGCGCTTTCAGCCGTTCTTCCAGCACATGGGTGTAGATCTGCGTGGTCGAGATGTCGGCATGGCCGAGCAGGGTCTGCACCACGCGCAAATCGGCGCCGTTATGCAGCAGATGGCTGGCAAACGCGTGCCGCAGCACATGTGGGCTCAGCCGCGCCGGCGCGATGCCGCAGGATGACCCGAGCCCCTTCAATTCGCGCGCGAAATGCTGGCGGGTGAGGTGGCCCTGTTCGCCGAACGACGGGAACAGCCATTTCGATTTGTCGTGTTTCGCTTCCGCGCGCAGCTTGAGATATTCGTCCATGGCGCGCTTGGCGGCCTGGTTGAGCGGCACCAGCCGCTCCTTGCCGCCCTTGCCGCGCACCACCAGCATGCGTTGATCGCGCCGCGCGGCGGAAGCCGGCAGCGCCACCAGCTCGGACACCCGCAAGCCGGTGGCGTAAACGACTTCGAGCAAACACAGCAGCCGCGCCGCGCGCAGGCAATGTGCCGGAGGCTGCTCGGCGTCTTCCATGTCTTTGCGCGCCTGCGCCAGCAGACCGTCAACCTCCGCGATGGAGAGGATCTTCGGCAGCGAGCGCCCGCGCTTGGGCCCTTCCAGCACGGCGGCCGGATCGTCGCTGCGTTTTCCTTCCGCGTAGAGGAAACGATAAAGCTGGCGCACCGCCGACAAGCGCCGCGCCAGCGACGAGGCCTTGAAGCCGCGCTCGGCCAGGCTCGTGAGAAATCCGCGCAAATCGTCGGTATCGGCGCCGGCGATGGTGCGGCCGGCGGCGCGCAGATGCGCGGTGAGATCGGCGAGGTCGTTGCGATAGGCATCGAGCGTGTTTTTGCCGGCGCCGCGCTCAGCCGCCAGCATGTCGAGGAACAATTCGACCAGCACTTCGTCGGATGCTGTTGGCCTGCGGGCCATCACCTGGTGCGGTTCCGGTGCTATGGTTTTTTGAGGAATTTGTCGGGCGGTATCGTCACCACGATCTCGCGCGGCTGGTACTTCACGAAATTGGCGAGCGAGAACACCGCGACGTAGCCGATCCCGCCGATAAGGCCGACGAAAACCAGAAATCTGAACAGACTCGGCATGATCGAGGTCCGGCGGCGGCCCGCGCCAAACGGGCGAATTTCACGTGTGGTGGCCGGTTTCCTTAACCAGGGGCAAGACCCGCCCACGCGGTTGTCTCAATTGCTGGTATATGGAACCGTGGCGTCGATTTGGAACTCTAGCATGGCTAACAGTGCCATTCAAAAAACGGCGGAAAACGGCCCGGAATCGGCGATCGTGCGCGCGCTCGGGGCCCGTTCCATCGTGCTGGTCGGCATGATGGGCGCCGGCAAGTCGTCGGTCGGCCGCCGGCTCGCCGCCCGGCTCGCGATTCCCTTTGTCGATGCCGATAGCGAGATCGAAAGCGCCGCCGGCATGACCATTCCGGAAATCTTCGACAAGCACGGCGAGGACTATTTCCGCGCCGGCGAGGCGCGCGTGATCGCCCGGCTGTTGGACAGCGGCCCGCAGGTGCTGGCGACCGGCGGCGGCTCGATCATGGACCAGAACACCCGCGACCTGATCCACATCAAAGGCATCGCGGTCTGGCTGAAGGCCGATCTCGACGTGCTGATGAAGCGCACCAAGCGGCGCAACGACCGCCCGCTGGCGGAAAAGATCAAGGACCTGCTGCCGCTGCGCGAGCCGGTCTACGCGCTGTCCGACATCGTGGTGCAGTCGCGCGACGAGCCGCACGACACCATCGTCGACGAAATCATCGCCCTGCTGCAAAAGCCGCTCGGCATCCCGGCCGACGCGGAGGGCAAGCCATGACCGCGCCGCTGCGCCAAGGAGAGCTTGCCGAGCCGATCGTGGTGCCGGTCGCGCTGGGGACGCGCGCCTACGATATCGTCATCGGCCGCGGGTTGATTGCTTCGCTCGGCGAGCGCATCGCGACGCTGCGGCCGGGCGCCAAGTCCGCGATCGTCACCGACGCCACCGTGGCCAAGCACCATCTCGCCGCCACTCAGGCCGCGCTGAAATCGGCCGGCATCGAGAGCTCGGCCATCGTGGTGCCGGAAGGCGAGGGCTCCAAGAGCTACGCCACGTTTGAGACAGTGTGCGAGGCCATCGTCGCGGCGCATATCGAGCGCGGCGATCTAGTGATCGCGCTCGGCGGCGGCGTGATCGGCGATCTCGCCGGCTTCGCGGCGGCGAGCGCGCGGCGCGGACTCGACTTCGTGCAGGTGCCGACAACTCTCCTCGCACAGGTCGATTCATCGGTCGGCGGCAAGACCGGCATCAATTCCCGCCACGGCAAGAACCTGGTCGGTGCCTTCCACCAGCCGATCCTGGTGGTCGCCGACACCGCGCTGCTCGATACGCTGCCGAAGCGCGAATTCCGCGCCGGCTATGCCGAGATGGCCAAATTCGGGCTGCTCGGCGACGCCGCGTTCTTCTCCTGGTTGGAGGCCAACTGGCAGGACATTTTTGCAGGCAAGGCGGCGCGCGAGCATGCCATCGCGGTCTGCTGCCGCGGCAAGGCCGGCATCGTGGCGCGCGACGAGCGCGAAACCGGCGAGCGCGCGCTGCTCAATCTCGGCCACACCTTCGGTCACGCGCTGGAGGCCGGCGCCGGCTTCTCCGGCCGCCTGCTGCATGGCGAGGCGGTGGCGCTCGGCACGGCGCTGGCGTTCGAATTCTCCGCCCGCAAGGGACTGATAAGCGAAGCGGACGCAGCGCGGGCGCGCGCTCATCTTGCGGCGGTCGGCCTGCCCACCCATCTGAAGGATGTCCCCGGCGGCATGCCGGGCATCGACGCGCTGATGGACCTGATCGCGCAGGACAAGAAAGTGAAGCGCGGCAAGCTCACCTTTATCCTGGTGCGCGGCATCGGAGCGGCCTTCGTCGAGAATGACGTCAGTGCGGCCGAGGTGCGCGCCTTCCTCGCCGATAAACTTAACGCGTGATCCTGAAAGTCTGTCCCGCTGATTCAAACTCAACGGATCAGAGTCTAAACTGATGGACGCCCACGACTGGCTCGCACTCGTAACCGTGTTCGTGTTGTTGCTGCTATCGGCGTTCTTTGCCGGCAGCGAGACCGCGCTCACCGCCTCCTCGCGCGCCAGCATGGCGCGGCTGGAGAAACAGGGAAACCGACGCGCCGGCATCGTCAACCGCCTGCTCGAGCAGCGCGAGCGGCTGCTCGGCGCGCTGCTGTTCGGCAACAACGCGGTCAACATCGCGGCCTCGGCGCTGGCGACCGGTGTGCTACTGACCTGGTTTGGCCATGCCGGCGTGCTCTATGCCACGGTGGTCATGACGATCGTCGTCGTCGTGTTCTCCGAAGTGCTACCGAAAACCGCCGCGTTCAACGCGCCCGACCGCATCGCGCTCGCGGTTGCGCGGCCAATGTTCTGGTTCGTCAAACTGTTCGGCCCGGTGCTGATGGCGATCGAGGCGCTGGTGCGCTGGCTGCTCAAGCAGATCGGCATGACGGTCGGAGAGGATCAGGAGGTGCTGTCGGGGCGCGAGGAATTGCGCGGCGCCGTCGACCTGCTGCACAGCGAAGGCGGCGTGGAGACGCTCGACCGCGACATGTTCGGCGGCGTGCTCGATCTGCGCGACCTGGTGGTCTCCGACGTGATGATCCACCGCACCAATATGATCACGCTCAACGCCGACGATTCGCCGCAAGAGCTGGTCAACACGGTGATCGCCTCGCCGGTGACGCGGCTGCCGCTCTGGCGCGGCAACACGGAGAACATCGTCGGCGTCCTGCACGTCAAGGATCTGCTGCGCGCGCTGCACGCGGTCGAGGGCGACGCGTCGAAAGTGGACATCGCCGCGCTGATGGCGCCGCCCTGGTTCGTGCCCGAAACGCGCCCCGTTTCGGAGCAGCTCAAGGCGTTCCGCCGCCGCAAGACGCAGCTCGCGCTGGTGGTGGACGAATATGGCGTGGTCGAAGGCCTGGTCACGCTCGAGGACATTCTGGAAGAAATCGTCGGCGACATCACCGACGAGCACGACGTCGCCATACCGGGCGTGCGGCGCCAGCCGGACGGCTCGGTCAATGTGGATGGCGCGGTGCCGATCCGCGATCTCAATCGCGTCATGGAGTGGAACCTGCCGGACCAGGAAGCGACCACCATCGCGGGCCTGGTCATCCACGAGGCGCGCTCAATCCCGGAAGTGGGCCAGAGCTTCACCTTCCACGGTTTCCGTTTCCGGGTGTTGCGGCGCGAGCGCAATCGCATCACCGCGCTGCGCATCCAGCCGCTGCCGCGCAAGCCGGCGGCGGGGGCGGGTTAGGCCGCTACCACGCGCCAATGGCTCAGGCTTGCCCGATACGTCAGGCTGGCGCAGATTATGGCTGGTACCCGCGGTTATCTGGGGAATACCGATAATATAGACATTGTGATTGACGGCCGAGCCCGGTGAAAAATTACATGAACACGCGTCGCGAATTATTATTTGCGCTTGGCGCGGGTGCGTTGATCTTGCCGCAAATCTCGTTCGCCCAGCAGGGATTGAGAAAGAATCCTCGCATAGGCTTTTTAACGCGCGCCACCGATGCCTCTGTCTCCCAGCAGATCGAAGCATTCCGGCAAGGTCTCCGGGACCTCGGATGGGTCGAAGGAAAGGACGTCAGCATCGAGTACCGAGACGCGGAGGGTCATGCTGACCGTCTCCCCGCGCTCGCCGCCGAGCTCGTCGGCCGCAATGTGGATGTCATCGTCACGGTGGATACGCCGCCCACGCAAGCCGCCAGACAAGCGACCAGCACGATTCCAATTGTGATTGCGGTCTCCGCCGATCCGGTGGGGGCTGGATTGGTCAGCAGCCTTGCACGCCCGGGCGGCAATACTACCGGCTTGTCTCTGCTTGCCCCCGAGACCGACCAGAAAAATCTGGAACTTCTGAAGGAGATGCTGCCCGCGACGAAACGCGTGGCAATGATTTTCGACCCGAAAAATCCGGGCATGGTCCTTAGATTGAATGCCATAAAAACGGCGGCGCTGAATATTGCAATTGAGCTTCAATCGATACCGGCACTCAGTTCAAACGAACTTGCCGGCGCGTTGAGCGCCGCCGCCCAGAACCCTCCCGACGCTCTCATTGTGCTGTCACCGATATATGCGGCCTATCGGAACGAGGTCTTGGAATTCGCGATAAAGACGAAAGTACCGTTGTCTTTCGACACCAGTGGCCTGGCTGGAGAACCCGGCGCCCTGTTGTCCTACGGGGTCGATATCTCGGTGTTATTTCGGAGAGCCGCCACGTTTGTGGACAAGATATTGAAGGGCGCCAAGCCGGCCGATTTGCCGGTGGAGCAGCCGACCAAATTCGAGCTGGTGATCAACAGCAAGACTGCCAAGGCGCTTGGTATCAAGATTCCGCTTTCGGTGATGGTGCGCGCCGATAAGGTGATCGAATAAAATCCCTTCGTCCGTGTACGTCCTAGGAAACCCCGCCCTCGCCCGGCGCCGCGGCATGGATGGCGAGCGCGTGCACGCCACCGGCTAGTTCATCCGAAAGTGCCCCATTAATCATGCGGTGGCGGTCGATCCGGGTCTTACCTTTGAACGCCTCCGACACGATATACACCCGGTAATGAGTTTGCCCGCCCGGCCGGTGCCCGGCATGGCCTTCATGCTGGTGCGATTCGTCCACCACCTTGAGGCTTTGCGGCGTGAAAGCCTCGGTCAACTTCTTTGTGATGAGATCGGCGGTTCGCATGCTGCCCGCTTAGGTGAGGGCAGGGCGCGGGTCAATGCCTGCTTCGCGGCGATTCAGTGGCATCGCAGCAATGTCAAGTCTTGAAGGTAGCATGCGCAAAAGCGCATAATGATCGGTCATGAAATTCGACTCGCCTCTTTTTGATAGCGTCCGCGTCAAACCGGGCAAGGATCGCCGGCCGAAAACCGGCGGGCCGGCTTGCCAATGGTCGGGCTGCAAGGAGAAGGCCAGTCACCGCGCGCCCAAGGGACGCGAGAACGAGAAGGACTACTGGCGCTTCTGCCTCGAGCACGTGCGGCAATACAATCAGTCGTACAATTTCTTCAAGGGCATGAACGACGCCGCGGTGATGGCCTATCAGAAGGACGCCATTACCGGCCACCGCCCGACCTGGAAGATGGGAACCGGCAAGGCGCATGCGCGGGCGGATTTTCGCGGCATCGGCAGCGGCGGCGATCCGTTCAGCCTGTTCGGCGAAGGCCTGCGCGGCGAGCAGCAGGCGCGCGCGGAGACCGCCCGGCCGATCCGCAATGCCGAGCGCAAGGCGCTCGATAGGCTCGGGCTCGACATCGGCGCCACCCCGCACCAAGTGAAGATGCGCTTCAAGGAACTGGTGAAGCAGTTTCATCCCGACGCCAATGGCGGCGATCGCTCGACCGAGGATCGGCTGGTCGAGGTCATCCAATCGTACAACTACCTGAAATCGGCCGGGTTCGGCTGAACGAAGGGCACGGTAGGATCGGATCGAACGATCTCAGCCATGCCTCCGGCACTGGCGCCGGCCGCTAAATCGCGCCGACCGTCCAGACCACGATCTCTCCGGCCACCTGTGAGAAGGCCTGGTTGAGCGCCGCGACCGCATCCGCTGCCTCGGTGCTTTTGGCCGGGATGCTTGCCGTGAACATGCGCGCGCCGGCGATCACTCCCTTGTCGCTGACCAGCCGCGCCGTGACGTCGACCACCGCATTCGGTGACGGTTCCAACGTGATCTGGAAGCTGCGGATCGTCAGCTCCAGCCGGTATTCCGCCGTGAGCTGTTCGAGCGGCCGGCTCACGGCGCTGAGCTGATGCGCATTCTCGAAGCTCTGCACGATCCTCGCCTGCAACAGCTTCGGCAGGTTGTCGGCCCACTGCGCAGCGTTGACGTTCGTGTAGGTGCCGGCGCCGCTGCGGATCAGGATCTTCTGCGTGTCGAACAGAATAATGGCGCTGGGGTCGGGCACGACGAGGTGGGCCTTGATGGTCTTCTGGATCTGCGGAAAGGCGGTCGCCGCCGCAAGGTCGTAGATCGCCGGGCCCTGCTTCGGCGCGCCGGTACCGGCTAGGTTCTCCAGTCCGCCGATGAGGCCCTCGACGCGCTGCGAATTGCGCCCAAGCATATCGGCGAAGGTCGCGATACCCGTAATCGCCGTGTGCAGCGGATCCGCATTCTGCTTCAGGATGTCGTCGACACGGTGCAGCGTTTCCTGCGCCGACTCGGTCAGGCTGCGGCCGGCATCGGGCGCCGCGACAAGGACCGCTGGATGCCCGTTTTCAGACGTCAGCCGCGGCGTCTGCGCCGAGCCGCCTTTGAGCGCGATCGCCGGGGCGCCGGTGAATCCCAGATAGGTGATGTCCACCTGGGTGTCGGCGCGGATGGGCGTTCCTGGATCGACGGAGATCGCGGCGGTGACTCGCTTCGGATTGTCGGGATCGAGATCGATGCGGGTCACGGTGCCGGCACGGATGCCGTTGAACAGGACGCCCGCGCCTGCGGTTAGTCCCGACACCGGCTGCTCGAAGCGGATATCGTAGACCGCCCGCTGTCCGAAACCGCCGAGGGTCTTGATCCAATAAACAAAGCCGAAGCCGGCCAGGAGAACGGCCAGCGCGAAGGAGCCGATCAGGATGTAGCGGGCGCGGGTCTCCATGATGCCGTTCCAGTCAAGGCTCTAAAGCCCGCGCGCGGGCCGATCAGTTCCGGCTGAGGGAAATGGACGCCTTCACGGTCTGTCCGCCACCCTGCGAATCGATGGTCACGCTTTGCCGCCGGTTGCGGGTCACCATTACCAGATCGGCGGCGAAGCCCCCACTTTCGACGTGAACGTCCAGGCGCTCGCCGTTCGCACGGCCGATGGCGGTGCCGCCGGTATTGCGGCTGCGTTCGGTCCATTGTCCGGTGATCTCGTTGCGATCGTCGGCCGTGAACTGGCCGGCGAGATCGAAATTATAGCTGTCGCTGGCGCAGCGCAGTTGCAGATCGATTTCATGCTGGCTGCTGCCGCGCTGGCGGTAGTTTGCGACGCAACGGATGCGTTCTGGGGCGTTGCCGCCGGTCCGGACGGTTCCGGTTCCGGACCAGCTGCCGCTGAAATCGGCAAAGGGTCCCGAAGCCGCCAATGCGGGCAGCAGCGGGATGAAGAACGCCGAGACCAGGGCGATCAGACAACAGCCGAGGAGGGCGGCGGGCGAAAACGGCGAAAAGCGGCCAAATGTGCGCTGCAAGGGGGATTCTCCTCCTTCAAAATATGTTGCGGGCGAAGAAGACTTATCGCCCGCCTTTTACTGCATATGGGGTGGTTCTGGTTCCCGAATGAGACCCCATACCGGCATTTTTTGGAACCGGTATCATTGAACACCAGCAAGAGTCATTGACCCCGATCAAGGGTTTTATCGCCGTATGAGGGGTTGGCGCGGGCTGCCATGGTTAATCACCTAGGGAACGAGCATTGCCGAGCGGCGCAGCCGCCAATCCG
>Ga0265337_1000976_pt1 | contig 14999 bp, 7 predicted proteins | sample 42122metaG_FD_192441 | JGI IMG/M metagenome (GOLD analysis project Ga0265337, IMG submission 192441) | Rhizosphere microbial communities from Carex aquatilis grown in University of Washington, Seatle, WA, United States - 4-21-22 metaG | ecosystem: Host-associated > Plants > Roots > Rhizosphere >... | reverse complement strand
TGTTGGTGAAACCCGCCGAGGTGAAATAGAGCGGCTGAATGATGAACGCGGCGCTGGCGGCGGCGCTGTTGTTGAAGTTGGTTTCAAAGGCGCTGACGGTGAGCGTGAGGCTGTTGGTCAGGAAGATCGGCGCGGCATAGAGCGATGAATTGGTCGTGGGCAGCGTGCCGTCCAGCGTGTAATAAAGCGTCGCGTTGGTGTCGGGCGGCTGCACGGTGGCGTTGACGGACGAGCTGAAGGTGCCGCCATTCGGGGTGATGACCGGGGGAGCCAGTGCTGGGATGCCGGGCAGGCTGTTGATCCAGCCGGTAATCACTTGCACGGCATTGGTGTCAATGAGATTGCGGAAATCCGGCATTTGGATGTCCTGATCCAGCGTGTTGATCCTGGCCATCAGCACGGAACGCCAGATGTCCTTCGCCTTTACGACGCACGCGTTGTCCGATATCCCCAGCGAAAACGCAGCCGGGTAATTGGTGATGTTCTGCTGCGCCAGCGGGGTGTCATAGCGCGCGTCCCAAGTGATTCCCTGGCCGCCGGGCTGGTGGCACTGCTCGCAATTCGCGTCCAGATACGAACGCGCGCGTTCCTGAAGCGAGGCGCTCAAATTCGTCATCGCCGAAAGCCGGGCATAACCGCCAATGGCGCTTTCGTTGATTGCCGGATACAAAAATCCCAGCCGGTTCAGTGTCCGCAATTGGTTGTCCGTGACGCCGGTGGCGGGATATGTCAGGTTGCCGTTGAGCTGGCGCGCGTTGACACCAAGCACATTGATTCCGGAAGGATTGCTGGCCACGGGTGTGTTATGGCAGTCCTGGCAGTCCGCCGGACTCGGGTAATACCACATCTGCGTCCGCACGCCCGTCGCGTTGGTGATCAAAATATTTTCCGACAGGCTGCTCGCCAGCAGATCCGCATCACTGTTGTCCGGCCGCCATTTGTAGGTCACACCATACACCGAGCCATTGATGTCCCGCACCAGAAGCTGCGTCTCCAGCCGCCGTAATGGAATGCCCGCGTTGGTCTCGTTGACCACCAGGTCAAAGTTTTTCACGAACACCGTCCCCGCCGGGAACGTCCAGGAGTTCGTCGGTTGAAATTGGATCTGCCCGCCGGGTGTCAGGACGCCGCCATTGTTCGGCACCGCCATGAGCCAACTGCTGACCGCGTTGTCCTTCCACAGCGGTGTGTTGGGCTGATAGGGAATCAGTCCGCTGGCCGGAATGCGATTGGGGGTGTTGCCGAACGCGCCGGTCCCCGAAAGCAATGGCGGGAGCGCGCCGTTGAAAGTGGCGGGCATGTTCAGGAACGCACTCACCGTTCCGTTGCTCGTCAAGCCGTAGGGAAGTCCGCTGCCGTTGGTCACGATGATGTTGACTGGCGCGGAAGTGCTGCTCAAACCGCTGCCATCGGTGGCCACAGCCGTCAAGACATAACCACCGGCGGTCAAGCCGGTCGCCGTCACCGCATAAAGCGGTGCATAAATACTGTTGCTCAAAGTGCCAAGCAAGTTGCCGCTGGCGTAAAAATCCACCTTGCTGACCGGGTTGTAGGGAGCGTCAGCATTCGCTCCGATGGTCACGCTGGCCATGGCGGTGTAAGTCGAACCGTCGGCGGGAGTCGCCATGACAATCGTGGGCGGCGGATTGGTATGGGGATAAAGCTGGGTTTGCGGGATGATGGCCTGGGCGGTGTAGGCGCTGTTCCAGAGCAGTTGCGCGACGGCGTTGCTGGTGCCCTGGAAATAATCCATCTGAATGTTGTAGAGTTGCTGCGCATTGAGGGCGATGGTGCCGCTGTTGGTGGTCGTGACGGTGTGCGCGGTCCAATTCTCAACCAGCAACTGGCCGTTGAGCCACAGGCGCACACCGTCGTCCGCGATGACGGTGAAGGTGTAAGTCTCGCTGTATTGCGGCTGCACCGCGCCCGTCCAGCGGGCGGTGAAGTTGCTCTGGCCGATGCCTGGGTCCGGGCCGGTGGAACTCCAGTTGAAATTCACGACGGCGTCGGTCCGCACCAGCGTCGCCGGAGTGTTGAACGAAACATTGGTGAACGCCGCAGCCGTGGTATTCGTCCAGTATTGGCCGGGCAGGCCGCTGCCGTTGCCCGTCGCGGCGGTATTGATGAAGGAGGCGGAGGCCACGCCGCTATTGGCCGCGCCGGATTTGATGGAGATGGCCTGCAGATTTAGCGTGGTCGTCACGGCGAACGGGACGGTGTAGAACAGCGAGTTGGATGTCGGCGTCGTGCCGTCCAACGTGTAATAAATGGTCGCACCCGGCGTGGCTTCGGAGAGAGTCACGTTCACGGAATTGGTGAACAGCGCGCCGTTGGGCGAGATGGTGGGTGTGGCGAGGAAGCTCGTGTAGCCATAAACGGCCAGCGCGTATTGCGCGCCGACATACACCTTGCCGTTGGCCACGGTGGGCGTGATCAATTTGATCCCGCTGCCGGGAATGTCGCGCGAAAGCTGGCTGCTGTTATACAACTGTTGCGAGATATTGGTGGCGTTGCAGGCATACAAAACCTCCGTGCCAGTGCCGCTGGCGCCGTTCAGCACCCAGACAGTCCCGTTGTTCGTGCCGTTGGCGGAAACGACCGGCCCGCCGTTGTAGGCGCCGACCGACGCCGTGGCGGTGGAGGCGGGCGTGGTCACTATCACGCCGTTGGTGATCGTGAAAGCCTTCATCGCGGCGCTGCTGGCTTGCAGATAAAGCTGGTTGTTGAAATAAGCGGGCGAACTCCAGATGGTCGCGGTCGCGCCAATCACGGATTGCACAATCTGGCTGTCGCTATTCGTGTTGTATTGCCCCAGATTGTCCCGATCCAAGAGGTAAATCGTCCCGCTCTTTCCAGACCCGACAATCAAATGCGGATGGGTGACGCTCCCGACCGGGTCGGGCAACAACACCGGACCGCATGCGGCGAGATCCAGGTCGGCGTTTGCGAGTGCGAGCTGATTGTAAGGCGTGAAGTAGTCGATCAAGGCCAGCTTGTTGGTGGTGGAAAGTTTGATGAAACTGTCCGCGTAGTCCCCGCCATTCGTATTCGCGCTGAAACTTCCATTGCCCGTTTCAAAAAACAGGTTGGTGTTCGCGTCAACGCATAATCCATTGCCACCCATCCAAACCCCGCCTTCAGCAGCGTGGGTGCCAAAGGCTCCTGTCGTCGCGTTGGGGGTGCTGTTGAAAACGTAGTTGGTCAACTGGACGAGATTGGTGGCGTTGTAGCCGATGACCCAGCCGTGATAGGGATCGGTGTCCGCATAACCGGCATAGGCGACGTATAATATTCCGCCGGCAAGTGTCAGCGCGGGACGCTGGTTGTTTTGTTTGGCATTGAAGGTCATCACTCCACCGGAGCTGTCCGTGCCGACCCCCGGAACGGAAGCGGCCACCACCACGGGGCTGTAGGATTGTTCCGTGCCGTTGGTGATGTTCAGGGCATGAATGCGGTGATAAAAATTCGTCGTGGTTGCCGTGGTTTCGCGCGTGAACACGTTCACATAGAGCGTTCCCGTGGCGGGGTCAATGACCGGGGTGCCAGTCACGCCGACTTCCGGAACGATGTCAGGATAGCAAGTGACGCAATACCGCGCGCCGAATGCATTTTGATTGGCGCATAAAGCTGAAATCCCCAGATTGGTATGCCACAACATTCCGCCATTGGTCCCGGTATTGCTGTCCGCATCAAAAGCATAAACCGTGTCATGCTCGGTCGCCACAATCACCATGTTATGCGTGCCCTGACCGGGAACAGCCACTCCCGGAACATACAACGGCTCGGTATACACATATCCGTCCGTCACGTATTTAATCAAAAGCCCAAAGTTATTGGTATTGACGGTCGCTGGCGTCAGCAGGGTTTCGTTGGTATTTGCGCCGGTGCGGGAGTTGTTGTAGTGATAGGTCAACATCGAGACCACCGGAGAGGTCGGCAGGGTGGTGAACATCACTGCCGGTTGCGCCCATGCCGTGCCGTCGGGATTCACGGCCACAGCGGTGTAGTAATAGGCCGTATTAGTAGATAAGCCAGTGACGGTGATGGCATAACTCCCGTGTTGTTGGCCGATGTAAATATTATTGGCCCACGCGGCGGTGTTGGTGCCGCCATTGCCTGTCCCATAATACAAAGTGACGGTTGGCGTCTGGCTGCCAATCGAAAGCACCTGGCCATTCAGGATCGCAGAACTGCCCTGCACATTTGACGCCGGCAAATTGGTCACCACGGCCAGATTTGCCGCCAGCGTGGTGAAGGATTGCGAAGGGCTGGCCCACGCCCTGCCCGCCGAATTCGAGGCGGAGGCTGCGAAATAATACGTCGTATTGGCCGTCAGGTTGGAAACCGCCGCCGCGAATGATTCGCCCTGCAAGCCCAACGACACATTGGTCGTCCACGCCGCCGGATTTGTTCCGCCATCAGTCTTGCCATAATAAATTTTGACGTTGGGATACTCCCCGCCCGTCGAAACGACCTTGCCGTTTAAAGTCGCCGTCGTGACCACAATGCTTGAAGCGGCAAGATTCGTCACCGCCGGAAGGTTTGTCGCGCCGGTGGAATAGTGGAGGACGACATTGTTACCGATGGTCACGATGGAAAAAGCACTGGCATTGGCCGGGGTTGTTCCCGTCCAGACCGGCGTGGCATTGAAACTGCCTGCAATACTGGCCGAGCCGCCGGTCAGGCTGAACAGCGTGTAATCGTTCGCCTGATCCAAAGTCGCGCCGCACTTGATGCCGATGCCCGCTCCGCCACAGGTCAGGACGCTGCCCGCACCGCTCAAAGTAATCCGGTCGTTCGCCCCGCCCGCCGTGCTGCTCAAATCGAAATAGCCAGACGCGCCGGAGACAAATGTCAGATTGTTGTTGAATGTGTTGGTGCCATACGTTCCATCCGTCCCTGCGTAAATCTTTGAACCGGAAACCGTGGACACCGATCCGGTGACCATGCCGCTGCCGGACAGGCTTTGACTTCCGCCCAAAGCAAAGCCGATGACGGACACATCCAGAGTCGCGCCGCCGGCGACATTGATGTTCGTGCTGACAATCGAACCGCCCGCGCCCAAAGCCAGCGTGCCGGTGCTGACGGTTGTGGCACCCGTGTAAGTGTTCGCGCCGGAAAGGGTCAACGTGCCTGCGCCTGACTTGATAAGGCCGCCACTGGCATTCGCGGCAAGAACTGGAGTGCTGGCGGCTGCTCCGCTGCCGCCACCCCCAACGAAGGTGACGGTGAGCGTGTCGCTGCTGGCATAACCGCTGCCAGGATTGCTGATCAGAATGTTGGTGACAACTCCGCTCGTAAAATTGATTTGTGCTGATGCCGTCGCACCAACGCCGCTGCCGCCGCTGATCAAAACAAATGGCGCACCGATATAGCCGGAACCGCCGCTGCTCAAGTCAATCGAACTTACACCGTAGCCAGCCGGCGCGAGCAACGGTTGGCCGATCGTGATGGCCGTTCCGTTGTCATCAATGGTTGCGCCGCCGTTGCAGACATATGCGCCAAAAACCGAGCTTGGGAAATAGACCGCGTTGGCCACGGTGGCCTTCAATGTGCCACCGTTGAAATTGAACAAGCTGGTGCCGACGGCGGGCGCGGAATTGTTCACGCCGCCGATTTGAAGAGTGCCGCCACTGCCAAGATTGATGATACCGGATTGCAGAGTGCCGCCGCTGCCAAACGGGTTATAGTTGACCCCATAGGTAGTGTTGTTCGGGCCGATGATTGATCCACCGTTGTAGATGTTCAACACCCCGGCGCTGCTGCCGCTGCCATTCCACATGAAGCCGATTGTGGAGTTGGCGGTGGTGCCGGAAAGCGTCATGGTGCCGCCCGAAACATTGAGCACACCGAGGCTGCCGATGCCGCGCGAAACCGTCACATACCCGCTGGAGATATAATTGCCGCCGCTTATGTCCATCACGCCGATGGATCCAGTCAGGTCGCTGCCAACGCCAGCTTCGTTGACGGTCAAGGTCCCGCCGGAAAGATTGTAGTAACCATAAGCGCCGGCCACTCCGCCGAGCCGGAAGTCGGCAACATTGGCGGCGCGAAATTGTGTAAGTGAACCGCCGCTTTGGAATACCGCACCCGGTCCGGTGGCGTTGCCGCCGATGGCCAGGCTGTAATTAGTGACGTTCGCCCCCGTTAAAATGTTCAGGACAGCCGGAGTGCTGGCAACATTGCCCACCGTCAGCGTCGCTGTGGCAGCCGTGCCGCCGCCACCCGTGCTTGAAAGAGACATCGTTCCCGCGTTCACGGTGGTTGCGCCGGTGTAAGTGTTGGTTCCGCTCAACACCAGTGTGCCACCGCCGGCCTTGGTCAATCCGGCCGCTCCCGCCAGTGGAAGATTTAGCGTGGCAGAGTTGTTGTTGACGGTGACGGTTGGCGAACCGGAAGCAACAGCCAGTGTCAGGATGCTGCTGCTGCTCGCGTTGAGAAACCAGTTTTGCGAACCTAAAATATCACCGAACAGGAGGTTGCCGATGTTGCGCAAGGAATCCAGCGTGACCGTCCGGGCGGCGGTGATGTTGATTGTGCTGAAATCAGCATTGGAGCCTATGCCATTGGCAACGATTCCTCCCGACCAATTCGCGGTAGCGCTCCAGATGCCGCTGGCATCATTGGTCCAAGTGCCGGAAATAATCGTGGGTGTTGTGGATGTGACGACAATGAGGCTGCCGTTCACGGACAGCCTGTTGCTCCAAACCAAACCCGATGTCAGTGCGGGCAGATTCGTTGCGCTGAAACTGCCCGCATAACTCGCGGCGCTGAAAATCAGAAAGCTGTCGCCCAATTGCAACGCCGCGCCGGCATTGGTCACGGTCAGCGTGCCGCCTTGGGTGAGCGTGCCGATGCCCGCAATTCTGGCGGCATTTTGGGTGTTGGCCCGGTTGAGCGTTATGATGGTCGTGCCAGCCAGAACGAGGTTGTTGCTGATGGTCAGAGTAGAGGTGTCCGCGCCACCCAAACCAGGATACAAAGTGCCACCGGCCTGATTCGTGACTGCGGCCTTGATCGTTCCGTTGCCGCCCAACATTCCACTGCTAATGGTAACTGGACTACTGGCAAGCACGCCGTTCACAAAAACGGTTCCACCACTGACCGTCGTGCCGCTGGAGTAAGTGTTGGTGGCGCTCAAAATGATTGTTCCAAAAGAGCCAGCCGTCGTAAATCCACCCGTTCCGCTAATGATGGAATTAACCGTCAACACATCCACGCTTTCGCTTGCCTGAATTCCCGATCGGAGCGTGGCCGTCCCGTTCAATGTAATGTTACCAGCCAAAGCGCCGGCATTGCCCGCAGTCGGGGCCGTCAGGTCAAGGATGGAAGTGTCGTCCAAAATGAGATTGGTTACGGTGACGGTCGCCGCCGACTTATGGCGCAACTCGCCGCCACCGCCCTGAATCTCCAGCGAGTCGCCCGCGAACGCGACGGACGTTCCATTCGTGGGCGTTCGCAGGAGGAACGTGGAGGTTTGATATGCGTTTCCGCTCGCCGGAGACACACCGCCCGTCCAGTGCAGCCCGGTGTTAAAACTGGTAGTGTTGAGGGCGTCGCTGCCGTTCATCACAATCGTCCCGCCACGCGAAATCCCAATGCCAGCCTGCAAGAGAAGGCCGGCCAATATTATTCTGTTCAAGTTTTGGGTCTTCACAATGCAATTGAAATCAAGCCGCAGTGGTGGAAGAGGCGGTAAGAATAAAAGCACTCACTGAAATTTTGCGACGTTGTGGAATAGATAACAGCAGCCTCGTTATTGGTTAATAATAATGGTTAATTTGGATTGTCAGCATGGATTATACAATAGGACGCCAAGCCTTTCAAGGCTGTTTTGCGTCAAAAAATAGCCAATTTGCGAACGTGCCGCCGAAAATCGATCAGCCGCCACATAACGGGATTGTTTTGATGAACCGATCAGCCGCAAAACCAATGCTTGGAACTTCGATGTTTTCAACTCGCCCTGCGGCGGCAGGTTGTGATTTCTTGAACAAGAAACATTTGTCTTTCACTTTATCGTTGGCTTATTTTTGTAACCATGAAATCGAGCTTGCTCCCAATGCTGTTCGTCTCCCTCTTGTTCGGCGGCGGTTTTATGTGGGCTGCGCCTTCGCGTGGCGGGCCGGCCGGCTACCAGATATTTGTCTCCAACGAAAAATCCGGCGATCTCACGGTCATCAATGGCACGGACTTCAAAGTTACTGCCACCATTCCCGTCGGCAAACGACCGCGCGGCATCCATGCCAGTCCAGATGGCAAAACTCTTTACGTCGCGTTGAGCGGCACGCCGATTGAAGCGCCGCCGAAGCTCGACGCCAATGGCAACCCGATTTTTGAAAAAGGCCATGACGATGACGACAGCGCGAAGTCCGACAAGACCGCCGACGGCCTCGGCATCGTGGATGTCGCGCAAAAAAAATTCCTGCGCAAAATTCCCGTCGGCTCCGACCCGGAGCAATTTGCTCTCAGCAAGGACGGCAGGCGCATTTACATCTCGAATGAAGACGTCGGCACGGCGACCATCTTGGACGCCGTCACCGGAAAGATTGTGACGTTTACTCCCGTCAGCCGCGAACCTGAAGGTGTGGGCGTCCGTCCCGATGGAAAGGTTTTCTACGTCACCTGCGAAACCGCCGGCGACATTTTTGCCATTGATGCCGTTACCGGCAAAACTTTGGGGCAAATTCAGGTTCATCCGCGCCCGCGCAGCATTGATTTTTTGCCGGACGGCTCGCGCGCGTTCGTCCCGTCGGAATCGGTGGGCGAATTGAACGTCATTGACTCGGTGAATCAAACCCTGCTCAAAGTCATCACGCTGCCGAAAGGCTCGCGCCCGATGACCGTCAAAGTTTCGCCCGACGGAAAAAAAGTTTATGTCAGCACCGGTCGCGCCGGAACGGTGTGCGTTGTGGACGCGAACACTTATGAAGTGCTGAACACCATCAAGGTCGGCACGCGCCCGTGGGGCATCGGATTTTCGCCGGATGGAAAATACCTTTTCGCCGCCAACGGCCCGTCGGACGACATTTCGGTGGTTGACCTCGCGACGGATAAAGAAATCACGCGCGTCAAATCGCCCGGCGGTCCGTGGGGCGTGGTCGCAGTGCTAGATGCAAAGTAAGGCCTTCAGCCGCCGATGAGAAAAATTTCCTGCGATGTGATGCTTTTGGTGAAGCCCGGCTTGAACGCCTTCGCGCGCAGTATCGTCGGACCGGTCAGTTGAACCGGTTTTTCATAAAGCAAATCTGACGCCGTGGGCACAGTCCCGTCCAAAGTGTAACGGATGGTCACGCCCGGTTCGCTCTTCAAAGTCACTTCCACCGGCCTGTCGAAATGTCTCCCGCGCGGTGAAATTTCCGGCGGCGGCAACACTGGCGGGCCGGGCAGGCTTTCAATCCATTGCCGCAACAAAGCCATTCCTTGCCCGTCAACCTGATTGCGCGCGAGCGGCGGCATCTTGAACGCTTCGGTCGTATCCGTTCGCATAAAAAGAATGGAACGCCAGATGTCGTTTGGCGCGATGATTCGCGGACTGTCAATCCGTTCGTCAATCAACACCCTGCCTTCGATCAGATTTTGCTGCGCCAGCGGCGTATCATAGCGCGCGTCAAAATAGGCGACCGTTCCGCGCGGGCGATGGCATTGCGCGCAGTTCGCGTCGAGATAGGAACGCGCGCGGTCTTCAAGGCTGCGCGTCGTGTCGGCGGTATTCGCGAGCGCTGGGAGTCCTTTTATTCCAGTCTCGTCGAGATTTGTATCAAACAAACCAATGTGGTTCCACGCGCGCAATTAGTTGTCGGTCACGCCGGACGGATAGGTCAAGTCGCGGTTCAACTGCCGCGTTTTCACGCCCAGCACCAAACCGGCGTTGGCCGTGTGGCAGGTCAGGCAATCCTGCCCGCTTGGGTAATACCACATTTGCGTCCGCACGCCGGTCGCGGTCTTGATTGAAATTGCCTCGGTCAGGTTCGATTCGAGCAAATCGGCGTCGCTGTTGTCCGCGCGCCATTTGTAAGTGACGCCATAAACGCCGCCCGTTGCGTCGCAGATCAACAGGCGCGTTTCAAGGCGTCGTTTCAAATTCGGATTCGCTTCATTCGTCGCCAATTCGAATGTTTTTACGAATACGGTTCCGCGCGGAAAAATCCATTCGCCGGCCGGCGCGAATTTTATTTTTCCATCCGGCACGGAAATCCAGCGCGATTTTGTTGCGCCATCCGACCAGAATGGAACGATGAGGTCGTAAGGTATCAGCCCGTCGCCGGGCGCGAGGTGGGCCGTGTCCCTGAGCGCGCCGGTCTGCGAAAGCAGCTTCGGGAATACGCCGTCCGCGCGCTCGGGCATTTGCAAATACGCTTTTGCCGGTGGTCGGGAATCCAGGCCCCAAGGCGCGGACGATGTGTTGGCGGTCGCGGGGGCGGGCAGGACGGCGTTTAATGCGGGCAGAACTCCGACAAAAAAAACGCGCCGGAGAAAAACTTCAACCGATCGGAATCCAAACGTCATTTCTTCGGCGCGTTTTGTTTCTCTTCCTCTTCCTGCCCATACATCCAGCGGACGGCGATGGCAACTTTGGTGGTAAATCTCCGGACAGTTCGCTGGAGGTCGCCCACGGAAGTGTAGGTGTATTGGCCCATCGGGAAACCTTCGAGGATGACGTAATCAAAAACATGCGGTTTCCTGCCCGGCGGCGGTTTGGGCAGGTCGGTCAAAAAAACCTGGCCGATGCAGATGGCATCCGGCTGATGGCTCTCGACCAAATTGGTGGCGCGCTCGGCCGCGACCGCGCCGGAGACGAGCCATGATTGAGTCAGTGGCGCACGCATCAGGTTGGTGTAGCCGCTGTCCACGACGATTCCATCTGGCAGCACTTTGAGGATTTTGCCGCAGATGACCCGGCGGCTTTGGATGCAGACCGCCCGCAGTTCCTCCGCATGTTGCAGCACGGCCATATTTTCGTTGGTCGGATTAAACGGAATTTGAACTGGGATATCAGACCCTATTTCGGCCCGGCTTGAGGGTGCGAACAGATTGGTCTGGGCAAAAGCGGGCAGGACGGAAAATATGAATAAGAGGGCGAGTTTCACAGTGTGACTGCTAACACTGAATTTGCGTTTTATCAAGAGTTTTCATTGCGTCATACAGGTTTGTTGGTTGACCGGTAAAAAGAGTTGGTTTGCGGTTTGCCCCATGCCACAAGGCCGGATGACCGATCGATGAAAACACCTCATTCCATCGGTTGACTAAAATGCAGAACGGCACCAACAAAATGTGACGGATGAATTATTTGACCATACGGGGCACGGCAGCCAGCCGCTGGGTTGGCACCGTAGGCGAGCGTCGGATTGCGACCATCGCCTTGTCTAACAGGATGATGAAAAAGTCATGCAATTTAAAAACCGCAAAAATAGGCCGTTGATATTCAATGATTTACATGAGTAAAAATCGTCCATTTTGAGTTTTTCAGCAGCCTGCTAACGAAAACCCATTCCCCATTCATCTTGGAAGAACCTTGGTGTGCAACTGCCAGCAGAAATGCCAGCACGCCACATTTAGTTTGCCCGTTTATTCATCGTGGAGTTGACCAGACATCATGACTGGACGGTTAAGAATTCCAAGAAAAATCATATTCAGGCTGGTATGAAAGGTTTTAAGAAGCAAAATGCAAACCCAGGAAACGCAATTCATGTTCTGGCTAAACGCCATTCTGGCAGATGAAAAACGTCGGAAAATGTTGCGAATGTCGATGCAACAATATGAATTTCCGGTGATCGAATTCGGGGAAACCAGTTAAGATAAAAGCCCACCGCGCCATAAAATTCCAATCGTGTCAAGCGTGCGACGACTTGATTGACATTTTGGAATATGGGCCTGGTGGGCACGCAACTGGAGTTGCGGGGGCTGTAATGGCATTCAGGTTTTGGCGCGAACTACTTCGCGCTTGACCCACCCCAGCAGGAACAGCCCGCCCAAAAGAAACAGTGGACCGGCAATGATTGCGTAGACCGACCAGTGGAATCTTCCCCAGAAGGCGATGAAATATAATACACCCAGGGCCGAGAAAAACAGGGCTCCAACCCATTCCCAGCGCCAGGCCACCGCGAGGATGAGCAGCAGCAGGCCCGTCGGAATGAGGTGAATCAGGAGGGCAAGGAGGGTGTTCCAGAAACCGTGTGCTTCGTCAAACACATCCAGGGCAAAGATGCTGATGAAGCAGGCAAAGAGGATGCAAATGATCCTCGGGGTCCAGAACAGGAATCGTTTGGTTGATGTTTTCATAACTTGGTGCATTCACATGGTTGACCGTCACGAGGCAGTCTAATCCACATGGCGATGGCCCGGTTAATTGATAAAAACAGGCGGAACATTGAAGTAACCGATGAACATTCATTTAAGACACACTGAACGGCTGCGGTGGCTTGATGCTTTGAACGAGGACGGCATGGCTTATTTGACCGCCTATCATCACATTTGCTTGAATGCAAAAGTGGCGTTAAAAGCATTTGCAACCGGCTCATCCTGACTTCCACGATTTTGCCAGTGCTTAAGCTGATCGGGTTCACCATTCCAGGCGCAATACTGTCCAACTTGTTTCGGCGCAAACGCCACTGTTTTAGTCGCCGGCAGTTGTCCGGCTGTCAGGCTGGCCGGCAAGAATGGCTTCGCACCCGCCAAGGTGCCGGCGGATGCCCTCAAGCCAAAAGGCATATTTGGAATTTTTCACATGTTCAGGCAGAGCGGTGAGATTTGGCCCGACTTCAAGGCCACTCTCATAGACAGCCTGTAGATGCTTTCGCGCTGCTTCCACTTCATCCTCCACCAATCCGTTGAGGAATCGTTTCCGCATGGTGGAAGCTTGGGCGGGAATCCGGGACTGGAATTGCGTTTTCCGAACTTCCAATGCCTGCAATGCTTGTTCCAAGTTCATGTCAGTCGAACGATGGGTTGGCTGCAAATGCTGCGGCCTCGCTCATTTTTCAATTGCGACTGTATTTGGCATGCATGTTTCTGTCCAGAAATAATTCCAGACTGATTAGGCGCATCCTTTGAACGGAATCATGAACCCAGCGTCTCCGCAAAAACATTTAATTTCGGCGAATCCAATGTAAAACTTGTTTTGACCGTGGCGATTAGTGTGACGGGAGAGCCGTCAACCGCACCGTTTGGCTATCAGGGCCCTTCTGCTGCGCATTAAACACGCTGCGGCCGGTTTGCCTCCTAATGTCGGATTGCTACAGGATCCTTTTACACATCTTGCAATGTGGTCCTGCTGTAGGGATGTCGAAGACCTCGGAGTCGATGTTCCATCCTTGCTTTTCGTAAAAAGAGACAGCAGGCATACGTGCATTGCACCAGAACAGGCGTATTGCAGAATCGGCGATAAGCGCTTCTTCGGCGGTCTTCAACAACAAGACACCGAAGCCGCAGCCCTGGTGAAGCGCGTCCGTGCACATGCCCCGGAGTTGCCATGCTGGCTCTGATTTATACGAATTGAACATGAAACTCGCACAGCAAACGGGTGGCGTATTATCTTCGAGTGGCGTGGGATGGAAGAGCGCGATATGCCACGTCGATAGGTCGTCATCTCACTTAAATTGCGCCGATTCCGGAGGAAGACCCGCTCGGAGGAGGCGATGGCGCAGGCTTAAGATGACATCCACAGGCACTCGGTATATTGCCGTTCGTTTTTCGGGATTGGTTTTCAATAATTGGTTCATATATGTAAAGTTCGGTTTGGGGAACATCATCAGACGTCGCATCGGCTCTTTCGAGGTCGAGGTCAATAACTTTTTTCATCCAAGTCGGCCATATCATACTGTTGCGTGTCGTAATTCGGCACCAGCCGACTCAACAAGATATCCCGGATTCTTGATTGACGTTGTTTGGCAAGCTCTGGTTCCGGTTCTGCTTTGGGATTTAATGCGGAACGCCACTGTTCGTCAGATGGACAAGCCGAAGGCGGCAAGCAGGCTTGTTCAGCTGTCACGCAATCCATCCTCAAATGCATCAGCATGTTGAAGCTGTCTAAAAGAGCAATGGCTGAATCCGTCTGCACCCAAATCCGTTCAGCTGGCAGATTGCAGAATGGGCATCCTGTCGCGGTCATGACGAAAGGCTAACGCCAACTTTTTACATGACGAGAATAAATTCTGAGGGTGTCCGTCCTGCAAATTTGTTTCTGCTTGCATCGCGGTCTAATGAAATGCCTCAAGTTGGAATCAATAAAGGAAACGGCGCAGTCTCTTTGACCGCGCCGTTGATTCTTGCGCTGAATGGCAACTGTCGAAATGTCAGAGCAATCTTCAGGCTCAGGCCGAAAACGCCTGGGAAACTTGCTTAAGCTGGGACTCAGCTTGCAACCAATGCTCCAGATCACGGCCTTGCGGGCGTCCAGCCTGTTCCCAGAGCGTGTAGGCCCGGGAGGCAATGCATTCTGAAGTGATTTGACGGCTTCGACTACTCGCCGGGGTTGTGAATGCTTGTGCAACGGTAGCTGCGCCGACTGTTTGGCGGCTGGGGCTGAGGGTGTCCTGGGTGCTGGTCGGGGTTTTCTTGGTCTTGGTTTTTGTGAATAATTTCATGTTTGTTTTTTAATTGGTTTTTTGTCAGTGCAGCTTTTTGGCAGTTCAACTGCAAAATCCGAAGGAATCTCCTTCTGTGGGAAAGAGCCTACCAAGCATGATCGTCTTTGTCCAGCTTTCAGTGGCAATGGACCGAGGCTGTGACGCGTGAGGATTACACAATTCAATACAATGTCTTTCCAGATTGTGATGGGCAGTCCGATGATCCTTTGCGCCGAGATGCTCAACACGAATTTTAAGATTGCAGAAATTGTGGAAATGTAATAGGATTGCAACAGCAAGCACGCGTGGTGAAGGCAAGTGGTTCGACGAAAAATACGGACTGCGGTCCGCCAAACCGGAATCGGCTTATGATAACAACTTCGGCCAGCAAACTCGCTGCTCAATCGGAGTCAGCCAGCAAGACAACGGCAGCAA
>Ga0265337_1000975_pt1 | contig 15010 bp, 10 predicted proteins | sample 42122metaG_FD_192441 | JGI IMG/M metagenome (GOLD analysis project Ga0265337, IMG submission 192441) | Rhizosphere microbial communities from Carex aquatilis grown in University of Washington, Seatle, WA, United States - 4-21-22 metaG | ecosystem: Host-associated > Plants > Roots > Rhizosphere >... | reverse complement strand
CGTCCGATGAGTCTCGCGGACGGCCAGGCCCTCGGTGGCGCGCACCGGCGGCCCGTCCGGCGCCGTCAGCGTCGAGAAGTCAAGGATGCCCGGCCGGCACGCCGGCCACCCTGAGTCGTCGAAGCCCGGCCGTGACCAGCCGGGCAGCTCCCTGGTCGCGTCGTAGTGCTCGCCGTCGTACAGGTCCGCGGCGCGGACCGGGCCGTCGGCCGAGCAGCGCCAGGCCGTGTCGGTGCCGGTCACCACCCGGCGGCCGTCGGTGAGGGTGATCTCGAGCTGCGCGAGCAGCCCGAGCGACGTCCCGTAGGTGTCCCGCCGGCCGGGGACGAAGCCGAGCCTGCCGCGCCACCAGCCGTCCGCGACCGCGAAGCCGATGGCGTTCGCCCCGGGCCGCAGCAGGCCGGTCACGTCGTAGGCCTGGTAGCGCAGCCGGCGGTGGTAGCTGGTCCAGCCCGGCGCGAGCGCGTCGTCGCCGACCCGGCGGCCGTTGACCTCGGCCACGTAGATCCCGTGCGCGGTCGCGTACAGCCGCGCTGAGGCGATGTCACCGTCCACGGTGAACGATCGGCGGAACAGGATCGCCGGCCCGCGTTCGGTAAGCGAGGGCTCGATCAGGCTGGCCTGCCAGTCGCCGGCGTCGAGGCCGCGCTCGACGACCGCGGGGTCGCTCCAGTCGGACACCGACCCGTCGGCTCCGGTCACCCGCACCCGCACGGCCCGCGCCTCCCGGGGGCGCAGCGGCGCGGCCGGCCACGGGACGAGCACCGACGCCGCGGACGCGCGCGCGAAGACCTCGTCGCCGACCCTCAGCTCATACGCCGCCTGCCGCCACTGCGGCGGCGCCGTCACGTGCCAGGACAGCCGCGGGGCCGCCTCGCCGATGCCGAGTGCCTCGCGGTGATGCTCGAAGCGGACGAGCGACAGCTCATCCACGCCGCTGCTCCCTGACCAGCGCCGCGTAGACGGCGGCGCTCGGCTTGGGTATCCGCCGGAACGTCGAGCGGTCGACCGCGTACAGGCCGAGCTTCCCCTCGAAACCGAAGATCCACTCGAAGTTGTCCATCAGCGTCCAGTGGTGATAGCCGAGCACCGGCACCCCGTCGCCCATCGCCGCGCGCAGCCCGCGCAGCGACGACTCGATGAACGCCGACCGCTGCGCGTCGTCCTCGGTTTGCATGCCGTGCTCGGTGACCAGCACCGGCTTGCCGGTCACCTGGTGCGCGTACCGGGCGCAGCAGCCGAGGGAGGCGGGGTCGCGGCCGCTCATCGGCCCGCCCGCGGCCGGCGTCCCGTCGGGGTTCACGGACCGCACGGCGTCGTAGTACAGCCGCTCGTAGTTCTGGATGGCGGTGAAGTCATCCTCGCGGGCCAGCTCAAGCCAGCGCTGGTACACCTCGGCGCGCTTGCGGTCGCGCAGCCCCGGGTCGTCGCCGTATACCTGGTCGTCCACCAGGGCGATCGCGAAGCCGGCCGGCAGGTCGGGCCGCCGCGCCTTGATCGCGGCCCGGGCGGCGCGGTGCCCGGCGGTCATGCCGTCGCCGATGGCGTCGCGTTCCTCGGGGAGCACCACGTTACTCATCCGGTACCGCGGCACCCCGCAGGCCGCGGCGGCCGCCTCCAGGGTGGCCCGCTCCAGCTCGTGCACTACCGGCGGCAGCCCCGACCAGGCCAGCATGGCGGGCAGGTCCGGCTCGTTCATGGTGACCGCGACGGCGATCTTGTCACCGAACGCGCCCATCACCCGGTCGCAGTACCGGGCGAACAGCTCCGGCGCCTGCGGGTTGAGCCAGCCGGCCCGCATCGCGAACCAGTGCGGCGAGGTGAAGTGGTTGAACGTGACGACCGGGGCGAGGCCGCGGGCCAGGCAGTGGTCGGCGATCGCCGCGTAGTGGGCCAGGGCGGCGGCGGAGAACTCGCCCTCGGCCGGCTCGACCCGCGCCCACTCGACGGAGAACCGGTAGGCGTTCAGGTTCATTCCCGCCGCCAGGTCGACGTCGTCGCGCCACAGCTCCCAGCCGTTGCATGCCCGCCCGGAGGGCTCACGGAACACGGTCGGCCGCACGTGCTCGGCGAACCAGGTATCGCTGTCGACGTTGCCGCCCTCGTTCTGGTGGCCGGCGCTCGCCACGCCCCACAGGAAGCCGTCGGGAAACTGCTCCAGCACAGGGATCTCCAGTCAGTGGTGATGGTAACGGGCGCTTTCATCCTGGCGATGCTGACTCGGGCAACCGTGCGGGTGAAGGTCAGGATGAAGAGCTTGCATGTCAAGCAGAACGAGGGTCAGGCGGCCCCGGCAGGCAACCGGAGTCCCCGGGCCTGGCCGGAGTGATGGCAGGCGACCGCTGACCCGGTGCCATCGGCGCCGTCGTCCCCGGTGACCAGCGGCGGCCGCTCGGCGCGGCACACGTCGGTGGCGAGGGGGCAGCGGGCCGCGAACGGGCACCCGGCCGCGGGCGGCGGCGCCGCGCCGGCGGCCGCGATCCCCAGGGCCTCGCGGGCGGCGCGGCGGCGGGCCTGCGCGGCGGGCTGCGGCACCGGGGCCGCGGCGGTCAGCGCGATGGTGTACGGGTGGCCGGGCCGCTGGGTGACGTCCTCGACCAGGCCGGCCTCCATCACCTGGCCGCGGTAGAGCACCACCACCCGCTGGGCGAGGAACCGGACGACGCTCAGGTCGTGGGCGATGAACAGCAGCGCGAGCTGATGGCGGCCGCGCAGGTCGGCGAGCAGGTTGAGCACCTGCGCCTGGGTGGACAGGTCGAGTGAGCTGACCGGCTCGTCGAGCACGATCACCTGCGGCTCGCAGACCAGGGCGCGGGCGATCGCGATCCGCTGCCGCTGCCCGCCGGAGAACTGCGCGGGATAGCGGCCGGCCGCGTCGGCGGGCAGCCCGACGGCGGCCAAGCCGTCGGCGACCCGCCGCCACCGCTTGTCCTTCGGCACCCGCAGCACCCGCAGCGGCTCTTGAAGCGTCTGGCCGATGGTCTGCGCCGGGTTGAGTGAGGAGTAGGGGTCCTGGAACACGACGCGCAGGTCGATCGCGGCGACCCGGCGCTGCCGGAGCGACGCCCTGGTGATGTCGGCGCCGTGCAGCAGCACCCGCCCGGCGGCCGGCCGCTGCAGGCCGAGGATGGCCTTGCCGATCGTCGACTTGCCCGAGCCGGACTCGCCGACCAGGCCGAGGGTCTCGCCCGGCGCGACGTCGAAGCTGACCCCGTCGACGGCGGGCGGCACCTTGCCCGCGCGGCCGTAGCGGACGGTGAGGCCGCTGACCGACAGGGCGGGAACGGAAGCGGCGGTGCCGGAAGAGGTGGGGACCGTCATGAGGTGACTCCAGGCTCGACGGGGCGAGGGACAGGCAGCCCGTCCGCTTGGTTCGGTTCCGGCCAAGGTGACAGGGGATGGATGCAGCGCACACGGCCGCCCCCGTGCGCTCGCGTGGCGGGGACCGGGTCCGCGCACGCGGCGGTGGCCAGCGCGCAGCGGCCGGCGAAGCGGCAGCCGGCCGGCCAGTCGGCGGGCGCGGGCACGGTGCCGGGGATCGACGGCAGCCGGCCGGGCACCGGCAGGCCCTCCGATACGTGCGGGTTCGCGCCGAGCAGCGCGGCGGTGTAGGGGTGCGACGGCTGGCCGAGCACCGCGGCGACGGTGCCGGACTCCACCACCTGGCCCGCGTACATGACCGCCACGTCGTCGCACAGGTCGGCGATGACGCCGAGGTCATGGCTGACGATGAGCACCGACAGGCCCGTGTCCCTGACGAGGGAGCGGAGCAGGCTGAGTATTTCCGCCTGCACGGTCACGTCGAGCGCGGTGGTGGGCTCGTCGGCGATGAGCAGCCGCGGCGAGCCGGTGAGCGCCAGCGCGATGCACACCCGCTGGGCCATCCCGCCCGACAGCTGGTGCGGGTAGCTGCGCAGCACGCGCCGGGGGTTGGTGATGCCGACCTGAGCGAGCAGCCCCGCGGCGATCCGCCGTGCCTCGGCCCGGCCAACCCGGTGCCCGTCAACACCGTGCTGGCCAACACCGCGGAACCGGCGGATCGGCTGGGTCAGCTGGTAGCCGATGCTGAACACCGGGTCGAGCGCGACCATCGGCTCCTGGGAGATCATCGCGATGTCGCGGCCCCGGATCGCGCGCAGCTCCTTCTCCGGCAGGCCGGCCAGGTCACGGCCGGCGAACCAGACGGACCCGCCGGCGACCTGGACTCCCTCGGGCAGCAGTCCGGGCAGGGCGCGCGCGGTCATCGTCTTGCCGCAGCCGGACTCGCCGACCAGGCCGAGTACCGTTCCCCGGCGCATGCTGAAGGAGACGCCGGTGACCAGGCCAGGGCCGCCGGCGACCGCGACAGTCAGGTCGCGGACGTCGAGCAGCGGGTCAGGATCGGGCGGAGCCGACGCCGTTACTGCCGCCGCGCTCGGTGCTCGTCCCGCCCGCCCCGCCTGGCCGAGGCCAGCCTGCCCCGGGCCTGCGCGCCCGGTGCCCGTCTGCACTGAGTCGGCGAGCACGTTGGCGGCGATGACGGTGAGGGCAAGCACCAGGCCGGTGGGCACCATCAGCCACGGGTCGGTGTACACGTTCTGCGACGCGTCGGCGATCAGGCCGCCCCAGCTCGGCGTGGGCACCTTGGGGCCGAAGCCCATGAACGCCAGGCCGGCCTCGATGAGGACGCCGATCGCGAACAGCTGCGCCGCCTGTACCGCGATCGTGGTCGCCATGGCCGGCAGCACGTGCCGCAGGTTGACCCGCAGCGAGGACACGCCGTTCACCCGGGCCGCGTCGACGTACAGCAGGGTGCGCACCGACTGCGCCTGGCCGAGGAAGATCCGGTACACCGGCGCGCTCAGCAGCACGCCGAGCACCGTCATGATCGCCCACATGTGCACGCCGACCGCGCCGACGAACGCGAGCAGGATGATCATGGACGGCAGCGCCAGCAGCAACTCGGCGAAGCGGCTCGACCCGCGCTCCACCCAGCGGCCGTGCTCGGCGGCCGTCAGGGCGAGGGGGATGCCGATGCCGAACGCCACCACCACGGCGAGCAGCCCCGGGCCGACCGAGATCCAGCCGCCCGCCGCGATCCTCGTCAGCACGTCGCGGCCGAGCTCGTCGGTGCCGAGCCAGTGGCTGCCCGAAGGGCCGGCCAGGGTGTGCAGCGAGTCCTGGTCGTCGACCGGGTACGGCTCCCACAGGGGCGCGGTGAGCGAGGCGAGCAGCAAGATCACGAGCCACGCGGCCGACAGCGCGCCGCCGGCCCGCAGGCGCGGGCGCCCGCGGCCGGCCGCGGGCGGCCCTCCAGCCAGGTTGAGCGGCGGGGTGAGGGACGGGGCGGTCATGCGGTGCGCACCTTTGGGTCGAGGGCCGCGAGTACCAGGTCGAGCACCAGGTTCGTGATCACCACGACGACCGTCGCGATGACGACGACGCCCTGCACCGCCGGGAAGTCGGTGTTGCCGATCGCGTTCGACGCGGCCTGGCCGAGGCCGGGCAGCGCGAAGAGCTGCTCGATCACCACCGACCCGCCGAACAGCGCGATGAACTGGATGCCGAGCACCGAGGCCACCGGGCCGCCGGCGGACCGCAGCGCGTGCACGTAGCGGATGCGCCACGGCGGCGTGCCCAGGGCGTGCAGCGTGCGGACGTGCTCCTGGCGCAGCGCGGTGATCATCCCGGTGCGGGTGGTTCGCGCGATGATCGCCGTGCCGGTGATCGCGAGGGTGATCACCGGCAGCGCCAGGCTCTGCAGGTACTGGCCTGGTGACGCGCTGAACGTCACGTAGCCGGTGGCGGGCAGCAGGTGCCCCTTGATGGCGACCAGGTAGACAAGCAGAATGCCGATCCAGAACTGGGGCAGCGACAGCGCCACCCCGCTGCCCGCGGTGACCACCCGGTCGAGCCAGCTGCCGCGGATCGCGGCGGCGACCCCGATGAGCACGCCGAGGAGGCCGGACAACACCGTGGCGAACACCGCGATGGACGCGGTGACCGGCAGCCGGCTGATCAAGTCCGGCCAGATGGCATGCCCGTCGATGAGCGAGCTGCCGAGGTTGCCGCGCGCCGCGTGGCCGAGCCAGGTGAGGTACTGGGTGACCAGCGGCTGGTCCCAGCCGAGCTGGCGGTTCGCCGCCGCCACCTGGGCGGGGGTGGCCCCGGCGCCCGCGGTGATCGCGCCCGGGCTTCCGCCCGAGGCGTGCACCAGGAGGAAGCTCACTACGCTCGCCGCCAGGACGGTGGCGACGGCGAAGGCGAGCCGGCGGGCGAGGTAGGTGAGCATGTCACGTCCTTTCTGCGGAGAGTCCGCCGCTTGGCCCGCCCGGCGGGCGCTCCGTGGACCTGCGGCCGCCGGGCGCGCCCGATGCGATGGGTTGCCATCGGGCGCGCATCGGGGGGTACGGGGGGTCGTCCCCCCGGGTGGTGCTAGCTCGCCGGCTTGAGCGAGGTGAGCAGCGGGTACTCGTCCAGGCCGGGGAAGACCGGCGCGGCGACCTTCTTGGCGTTGTAGCCGACGTAGGCGTACTGCTCGGCGACCGGGATGACCCAGCCCTCGTTGACCAGGGCGTCGTTGAGCGTCTTGAGCGCCGCCGGGTAGCCGTCGCCGGTCGCGTTGGAGGCCGCGCCGAGCGCGGCGCCGATCACCGGGTCCTGCGTCTTGTGCGGGTTGGCGAAGCCGCCGACGAGCACGCCCGCGGTGATGCCGATCTCGTTGGCCCACGACAGCGGGATGAAGCCCATCGGCTGGGTGTTGATCGCCGCGAACAACTGGGCGGTGGAGGTGGTCTCGCTGATGTTCATCGTGACGCCGATCGCGGCGAACTGCTTCTGCAGGAACTCAAGCTGCACCTCGTCGCTGGGTGACGACGTGATGGTGAAGGAGAAGCCGTTCGGGTACCCGGCCTGGGCGAGCAACTGCTTGGCTTTGGCGTCGCTAAGCGCGTACGTGGTGTCGAGCGCCGCGTCGTAGCCGGGCGAGGCCTGCGGGAACGCGTTCGCGGTGGGGTGGCTGCCCTTGGCGAGGGCGGCCACGAACGCCGCGCGGTCGATGGCGTAGCTGAGCGCTAGCCGCACCAGCTTGTTACCGAACGGCTTGGAGCTGACGCCCGTCTTGTCGAAGACGAGCAGCGTGTCCACGGTGCCGCCGTTCTTGACCAGCGAGACGCCGTTCGACTGGGCCGTCGACGCCGTGGACGGGTCGAGAATGGAGACTGCGGTCTGCCCGGAGATCTGCGCGTTCACCCGGGCGGTCTTGTCCAGGTACGCCTTGTAGGTGATGGTGGTGAAGGGGTACGTCGCGGCGGCGGCGCCGGCCGTGCGGGTCACCGTGTAGCTGCTGCCCTTGACCGCCGTGGCCAGCTTGTACGGGCCCGAGCCGTCGGGGGCGGTGTCCAGGCTGGCTGGGTTGCTGATGCCCTGCTGCCCGACGATCATGCCGGGCTCGCCGGCCAGCTGGGTCTGGAAAGTGGCCTGCGGCGCGGCGAACGACAGCACGACGGTGCTGGCGTCCGGAGCCGCGACGCTGGTGATCTCGTCGGCGCCGCCCTTGGCGAAGGCGCCATAGGACTGCAGCTTGGAGTCGCTGCGCCGGTCCAGGTTCCCCTTGACCAGCTGCGCGGTCAGCTTCGAACCGTCGGTGAAGGTGACGCCCGACTTGAGCTTGAGCGTCAGCTGCGTCTTCGCCGCGTTGTAGCTGTAGCTGGCGACCAGCTGCGGCGCGACGCCGCCGCTCGCCGTCTGGACGAACAGCGACTGGTAGAGGGACTCATAGAACAGTCGCTGCCCGTTCGCGTAGAGCAGCGGGTCGTAGCCCTGCGGCGCCGGGTCGGAGTCGTAGCCGATGGTCAGCGTCTCGCTCGGCCCAGTGCTGCCGCCAGCGCTGCCGCTCGCGCTGCCGCTGCTGCCGCCGCTGGCCGCGGTGCTGCCGCATGCCGTAAGGGAGAGGGCGGCGACGGCCAGGGCGCCGGCGCCGATGCGCTTGATGGTTGAGACGGTCATCCAGGCCTCTCGGGGGTGTTCGTGCCGGGCATCTTCACCCGGCTTGCCGAGAAGGATCGGTGGCGCGGCTCACATCGGTCAGGAATGATGCCATTGAATGGAACGCTATTGTGGTGATCGTCCCGATGGTGCGGATCGTCGTGTTCAGAGGTGGTGCCCGATGACAGTTCCTGGCGGGTCGGTCGAGCCGGGCAAGCGGGTGCGGGGGAAGCGCCCGCCGGAGGGCGAGCCGGTGGTTGACCGGGCGCTCGCGCTGCTCGCGGCGTTCGACGCCGGCCACCGTGTGCTGACACTGCGCGAGCTGAGCAGGCGCAGCGGCATCCCGGTCAGCTCGGCGCTGCGGCTGGCCGGGCGGCTGCTCGCCTGGGGCGCGCTTGAGCGCGACGAGGAGGGACGTTACTCGGTCGGGCTGCGGCTGCTCGAGGTCGCGTCGCTCGCGCCGCGCGGCCACGGGCTGCGTCAGGTGGCGCTGCCGTACATGAGCGACCTCGCCGCGGTCATCAAGCAGCACGTTCAGCTGGCGGTGCGCGAGGGCGGCGAGGCCACGCTGGTGGAGCGGTTCTCGTCGCACTCCGCGGTGCCTGTGCTGTACCGGGTCGGCGGCAAGATGCCGCTGCACTGCACCGGCATGGGGCTCGCCCTGCTGGCCTTCGCGCCGCTCGAGGCGCAGGAAGAGGCGCTCGCCCAGCCGCTGCACGACGAGCCGGACAAGACGCTGATACCGGCCGCGGTGATGCGGCGGACGCTCGCCGAGGTGCGCCGCGAGCGGCTGGCCATCTACCGCCGCCGTGACCCGGACCCGCTGGTGGCCGTCGCCGCGCCGATCATCGGCGAGCACGACGTGGCCGTCGCCGCGATCGGCGTGGTGCTGCCCGAGCGGGAGGCCCAGCCGCGGCGGGTCGGCTACGCCCTGCGCACGGCGGCGCAGAGCATCTCACGGCAGCTCGGCGGTTAGCGGCTCAGCGTCGCCGCGATCAGGTCGAGCGCCTCGCTGACCGGGCCGATCGAGGAGGGCAGGTTCAGGAACCCGTGCAGCATCGAGGCGACCATCACCTGCCGCACGTCAACCCCGGCGGCGGCGAGCGCGGCCGCGAACGCCTGGCCGGACGGGCGCAGGTCGTCGTACTCGGCGTTGAGCACCAGGGTGGGGCACAGCCCGCGCAGGTCGGCGAGAACGGGGAAGGCGTAGCCGTCGGCGGTGCTGAGCGGGCCGCCGAGGTAGTTCAGGTTGAAGAAGCTCGTCGCCTCCGGCGGGAACTGCAGGAGGGCCGGCACCTCGCGCATCAGCGCGGCCTGGTCGCTGGAGACCGGCGGCAGCACCGGGTGGGCCACGCCGTAAGCGAAGACCAGGTGCGCGGGCGACTGCTCGTCGGCGTCGCGCAGCTTGAGCGCCGCGCCCGCGGCGAGGCACGCGCCCGCGCTCGCCCCGCCGAGGCTGACCCGCCCCGGGTCGATGCCGAGGGATGACGCGCTGCCGCGCGCCCACCGCGCCGCCGCCACCACGTCGTCGTGCGGCACCGGGTAGTGCACGCCGTCGTTGCACAGCCGGTAGTCGACGCTGACGACGACCGCCCCGGAGCGCCTGGCCAGCTCGCGCGCGGTCCAGTCGGCCTCGGGCATGTCCAGGCTCCCGGCGATGAAGGCGCCGCCGTGCATCCACACGAGGCACGGGCGCCCCCCGGCACCGGCGACCGGGGCGGCGTCCTCGCCCGCGTCGTAGACCCGGACCGGCACCGGGCCGTGCGGGCCCGGCGCGGCGTCGTCCCGGACGGTCACGTCCGGCGCCTGGTAGTCGGGGTGGTACTCGAACGCGGCGCGCACCTCGGCGTACCGCGGGTCCTCCATCAGCGCCATCATCGAGGGCACGCCCTCGAGCAGCGGGAAACGCGAGCTCATCGCGGAATGGATCGGCATGAGGGGCAGTATGGCCGCCGCCGGGCCCGGCGGCCAAGGCCGTTTCATTCATTGACAGGCACCCGGATGGACGGGCAGCGTCCGGCCGGGCCACGTCCCGGTGCCGCGAGCTGCCCGGTCAATGTCACGCGTATTCACCAATGACACGGGCGGGCCGCCATTGCGATTCAGGTATTGAAAAGTCAACTATCCGTGTCATTATGCGTTCATGGGACGGGGGATTGCGGTTAGCGACGGTCGCACGCCGCGCGGGCGCACGGCTGGACGGGCCGGCGGTTGCGCGCTCACGGCGACCTCGCCGCCCGTGACTTGCATCGGGTAATCGGCCCACAGGGGGGAAAACGTATGTCGGAGATGCTTTCCGCCGAGGATGAGATGATGCCGGCCGACCTGGCGGCCGCGCCTGGCCGTTTGCCTGATCTGCGCTCCGGGACCGTTGCTGACCTGCGGCGCGTCGGTATCAATCCGGATTTCTGGTATCCGGTCGCCCGGTCCAGGAGCGTACGGAAGGAAAAGACGTTCGCCGCCGTCTTCGCGGGCGAGCGCATCGCGCTGTACCGCGGCGAAAGCGGCACGGTCTACGCGCTGGAGGACCGGTGCGCCCATCGCCAGATACCGCTCAGCATGGGCGTCGTGGAGGGCGACGTGCTCCGCTGCTGCTATCACGCCTGGGCCTATCGCGGCAACGGCCGCATTTCGCAGATACCGTACCTGCCCAAGAACGCCGGCCGGCCACCGCGCGGCGTCCGCGCCTACCCGGTCCGGGAGGCTTACGGCCTGGTGTTCGTCTACCCGGGAGATCCGCGGAACGCGGACGGGACGGCACTGCCCGCGTTGCCGGAATTCGAGTCCGCTAAGCACAAGACCATGACCTTCTCCCGCACGGTCAGCTGCCATTACTCGTTCATGCACGAGAACCTGCTTGACATGAACCATCAGTTCCTGCACCGCGGTGTGGTCGGCCGGATCAAGCCAACGCTGCTCGGCTACGACGCCAGCCCGGATGCCGTGGAGGCCAGGTACCTGTTCACGCATGCCGGCGGGAAGAAGAACAGCGGTGCGGGCCTGCTCGCGAGCAAGAGCGTCGGCGGGACCTCGTCACCCGACGTCATCACCATCCGCACCGGGTACCCGTACCAGACCCTCCGGCTGGTCCCGGAGAACGCTGAGCTTCCCGCGTTCTCCCTCTGGGTGGCCTACGTCCCGGAGGATGCCGAGCAGCGGACCTGCCACGTCTACGGCCTGCTCATGATTGAGAAGCCGCCGGTCCCCGGGGTCATCCACCTCGCCTGGCCGCTCATCAGGCGCTTCACCGAGCGCGTCTTCGCCGAAGACCGGACGGCGGTCGAAGCCGAGCAGCGGGCCTGGGACGAGCAGGGCGAGGACCGCAACCACGAGGTGTTCCCCCTCATCATGGACGTCCGCCAGGTGCTGCGCGCTAACGGCGTTCCCCTCCGCCCGCGGTCCGCCCCGTGCGGCGGCGCCGCTATGTGCGCGGACCCGGCGCCGGCCGGCGGGAGCTGACGTGGCCGCCGCCGCGGGTAGGCCGCCGATGCGGACGGCACTGGCCGCGGCGGGGAGGCCGGCTGGATGCTGGCGGTAGCGCGCCTCGGTCGCGCTGATCGCGGTCGTCGGTGCCGGGTAACCCCTGCCCGGCCGTGGATGTCTGGCTGCCCGTGCGGCGGGCGGCACGGTCGGCACGGTGATGCGGGTGCCCGCGGCGCACTGACCGACACGTGACCGGATCGGTCCGGTCAGGGACCTGATCCTGCCTTACGCGCGAGGCCGGGCCGGCCCCATGGTCGGTGTCATGACTCGTGCTCTCGTTGTTATCGACGTCCAGGAATCGTTCCGGCAGCAGACGGCCGCCGCTGTACCACCCATCACGACATCCAGGACGAGCTCGCGCAGCGGTACCCGAGAGCGACGGTCATCCGTGATGTGCTGTACGTCGTTGACGGCCGGGTCGCCACCTCCGCCGGGATTGCCAGCGGCATCGACCTGGCCCTGCACCTGATCGCGGTCAGGGACGGCCCGGCCATGGCCGCGCGGGTGGCTCGCGAGATGGTCGTCTACGCCCGTCGTAACGGCGACGAGCGGCAGGCCAGCGCCATGCTGCGGCACCGCAACCACCTCGGTGACACCGCGCACCGCGCCCAGGACTACATCGAAGCGCGGTTCGCGGGCTCGCTGCCGCTAGAGGAGATCGCCAGCGCGTGCGGTGTCAGCGAGCGCACGCTCACCAGGAGGTTCACCGAGGCGACCGGCCTGACCCCGCTGCGCTATCAGCAGCTACTACGGCTGGAGCGAGCCGAGCACCTGATCGGCCACGGCGCCACCGTCGAGGCCGCTGCCCGCACCGTCGGCTTCGAGGACGCCCGCATGCTTCGCCGCCTCCGCGCCCGCGAGCCGGCCGGAGGCCCGTGAAGCCTGCCGGGGAGTCCGCTGGGGATCGGCGCTTCGCCTGCCCGGGTCGCCGCCTCCCGGGCTAGGCCTTTTTGGCGTCCTCCGGCGCGGCGGCGGCGTGCGGCCGGCGGATCGTGGTCAGCATGCGCAGTCCCTGCCGGGACATCGGGTTGGGCAGGTAGATGCTGCCGATCGCGATGGCGATCGGCCCGAGCGCGGCCGGATCGGGATAGGCCAGGTAGAGCGGCTCGTAGACCGGCTGGAACTTGTCCTTGAACTGCCGCAGCGACTGGAAGCCGTAGGCCGGCTCCATGGTGTCGGCGATCATGTCGAGCGCGCGCTGCAACGCCCGTGGCTGTTCGCCGCAGTCGGCGTCGTCGCCGTGGTTCACCCCGGCCAGCGGCGCGCCGGACAGGCTGACGAAGCGCGCCCCTTCCTCCTGGAAGGTCAGTGCCGCCGTGGCGATCAGGAACTCCATCACGCCGCGGACCGTGCCCTCGGTGTTCCTGCGCATCAGGTCGATCGTCCAGCCGACCGGGCGGCCGCCCTCGTAGACGGGCAGCCAGCTCGTGATGGCCTGCAGCTTGCGGTCCGCGCCCACCGCCACCAGGCAGCGGATGTTGGAGTCGTTCAGCTCGTCAAGACCGCCCAGCATGAAGTTCATCTCGGGCAGGCCCTTGTCCGCCACCCACTGACCGGAGATCTGGCAAACCTGGCCGCGGAGCTCGGGCGGCATCTCCGGATAGCTCCACCACTCGGCGGTGATGCCTTCCCTGGCCGCCTTGTTCATCGCGGCCCGCACGATCTGCCACTTCTTACCCGCGAAACTCAGCTGCCCCAGGGGGAGGAGGGTGTCCTCGGCGACCTGCACCGACCGCCAGCCGAGCCGCTGCGTCACGGCGCGGGTCCGCGCCGTGACGCTGTACAGGCAGGGCTGCAGGCCGCGGTGCTCGCAGAAGCTGATGAACTCGGGTATCGCCGAGTCGAGGGCGGCCGGGTCGCCGTACGGCTCGCCGACGGTGATCGCGACCCCGGCGACGGCCCGGTAGGCGACGGCGGCTCGCCCGTCCTGGCTGATCCAGTACGCGTTACCCGGCCAGGTCGACATGTAGGAAAGGGTCGAGCCGCCGCGGGCGAGGATGGCGCGGGCCCGGTCGGCCGCGTCCGCGTCGCAGTCGGTGCCGGTGTGCACGAAGAACGCGGTAAGCGCGCTCAGCGCCACCATCCAGAACAGCAGGAAGACCGATCCGTACAGCAGCCGCCCGACCAGGCCTGCCTGAAGGAAGTGGTCGTCGTACAGCGTGCTGGCCACGAACCGCAACGGCAGGTCGTGGCGCGGTCCGGGGCGGTCATGCAGCAGGTAGCCGAGCAGCAGGAAGGCACCGCAGCTCACGCCAACCGCGATGGCCAAGGTGGCCGTCACCTTCCTGACCGCCCGCCGGTCGGCGGTCTGGTCGAAGTGGCGGCGGGTGAGCAGCAGCGCGACCAGCGTGGCGACCGACAGGACCGCTGCCTCCCTGGCCGCGGGGATCGCCCGGGCCAAGGCATCGGGCCGGGCGGCGCGCGCGCTGTGGCCGTAGTCGACCGTGCTGGCGACCCAGATGCTGACGGCGATCACGGCCAGGTTGATGACCACCGCGAGCCACCAGGCCTCGCGCCGCCCGCGGCGCAGCCCGTAAGCGCACAGCAGCAGGAGCAGCGCCGGGCCGGCCTCCACCGGCACGCCCGTCCACGGGGCGTAGAGCCGCTGCCCGGGCAGGCTGCGGCCCTGGGCGATCGACAGGAGGTTGGACAACGACATCGGGCCGTGGGCGCTCACGACAAGCTCGGCCAGGATGGCGCCGAGCGCCGGCCCCGCGACGAGGACGCCGACCAGCACCCGGGCCTTGTAGCGGGGCCCGCGCGGTCCCGCCCACGGCCGCGCGCGGTCGTCGGTCAGCGTGCCGGCGACGTGGCCGACGGCCGCGCCGCAGGCCAGCGCGACCTGCTCCAGGTGCCCGATGTACATCACGCTGACCGCGATGGCGGTGGTCAGCAGCAGCCACAGCCGCCGGCGCCACGATGGGGAAAGCGTGCAGCTCAGCGCGAAGCCGACGCCGAGGACGCCGGGCAGGGCGCCGACGGTCGTCTCGCCGCCCATGGCGCTGAGCCCCGGCTCGTGGGTCAGGTGGGCCAGCTTGACCAGCCCGGCGGCGAGCAGCAGCCCGGCCGCCTGGCTGACCAGCAGCGTGATGAAGGTGCGGGTGACGCCTAGCCGGCGCTCGGCCGAGCCGAGGATCACCAGGCTCAGTGCGGTGATGGCCAGGTAGCTGCCCAGGCCGGACGCCCACAGGCCCGTGCTGAGCGGGCTCCACCAGTAGCCGTGCCCGAGAGCCGGCAGGCCGGCGCTGACATAGCCGGCGAGCCAGCGGGGCGGCCCGTGCGCGACGCTGCCGGTGGCCAGCCCGGCGACCCAGAGCGCGGCCAGGAAGCACACCGTCGCCGGGTTGCGCTTGAGCAGCTCGAGGGCCCGGCGGGGCAGCGACAGCCAGCGGCGCAGCTCGTCCCGGAGGAACGAGCTGGAACGCCACGGCGGCGGCATGACCGGAGCGCCCGGCTGCTCCCCGGGTCCGGCCTGGCCCAGCTGGTGCTGCACGGCGGTCATGGCGCACGCTCCGTGCGGCCCGGCCGCCTGTCCACCTGGTGGTCCAGCCCGCCGCGGCTG
>Ga0265337_1000974_pt1 | contig 15013 bp, 15 predicted proteins | sample 42122metaG_FD_192441 | JGI IMG/M metagenome (GOLD analysis project Ga0265337, IMG submission 192441) | Rhizosphere microbial communities from Carex aquatilis grown in University of Washington, Seatle, WA, United States - 4-21-22 metaG | ecosystem: Host-associated > Plants > Roots > Rhizosphere >... | reverse complement strand
ACTGGCGGCGTTGAGGACCGGCTGCTGGTGCTGTGGACCAAGGGCGTCAACACTGGGCGGCTGACGAAGGAGGAGTTTGTCGCCGTCACCTCGGCCAACATCGCGCGCATTCTCAACATCTATCCGAGCAAGGGCGCCGTCGCGGTCGGCTCCGACGCGGATCTCGTGATCTGGGATCCGGCCAGGACCAAGACCATCTCGGCCAAGGCCCAGACCAGCCGCATCGATTACAACGTGTTCGAAGGCATCGCCTGCACCGGCGCGCCGCGCATCACGCTGTCCGGCGGCCGCATCGCTTGGCAGGATGGCGAACTGCGCGCCGAGAAGGGCGACGGACAGTTCATTGCCCGGCCGCCATTCCCGGCGAGCCACGTCGCCAACAGCACCTGGAAGGAATTTTCCGCGCCCAGGCCGGTGTCGCGCAGCATGCCGGTGGTGCCATGAGCGAGACCGTGACACCTCCGGCCAAGTCCGATCGCACCAATCTGTCGATCGATCCGCAACGGCTGTGGGACAGCCTGATGGACACGGCGCGCTTCGGCGGCACCGCGAAGGGCGGCATCTGCCGGCTCACGCTGTCCGACGACGACCGCAGGGTGCGCGATTGGTTCAAGCGTGCCTGCGAGGCGATCGGCTGCACCGTCACCGTCGATGATTGCGGCAACATGTTCGCGCGCCGTCCGGGCAAGCGCGCTGACCTGCCGCCGATCTGCATGGGCTCGCATCTCGATACGCAACCGACCGGCGGCAAGTTCGATGGCGTGCTGGGCGTGCTCGGCGCGTTGGAAGTGATGCGCACCTTGCACGCGACCGGCTACGAGACCAACGCGCCGCTCGAGATCATCAACTGGACCAACGAGGAGGGCTCGCGCTTCGCGCCGGCGATGCTGGCCTCCGGCGTGTTCGCCGGCGCCTTCACCCGCGAGTTCGCCTATTCGCGCCGCGACCGCGACTGCAAGGAGTTTCAGTCCGAGCTGGCCCGCATCGGCTACAGGGGCAGCGAGCCGGTGGGACAGCGCAAGATCGGCGCGATGTTCGAGCTGCACATCGAGCAGGGGCCCATCCTGGAAGCGGAAGGCAAGATGATCGGCGTCGTCACCGGCGTGCAGGGCATGCGCTGGTACGAGGTGACGGTGCAAGGCCAGGCCGCGCATACGGGGGCCACGCCGATGCATCTGCGCAAGAACGCGCTGCTCGGCGCTGCGCGCATGGTCGAGCAGATCGACGCGATCGCGATGAAGCACGCGCCCGATGCGGTCGGCACCGTCGGGCTGATGGAGGTCCGGCCGAACTCGCGCAACGTCGTGCCGGGCGAGGTGTTCTTCTGCGTCGACTTCCGGCATCCGGACGAGGCCGTGCTGGAGACGATGGAGCAGGAGTTCCGTGCCGCGCTGAAGGCAACAATCGAACCGCTGGGCTTGAGCTATGACGAGAAGCGCATCTGGGACAGCCCGGCCGTGCGCTTCGATGCCGAGATGATCGATTGCGTGCGCGGCGGCGCCGAGAAGGCCGGCTATGCCACCCGCGACATGGTGTCCGGCGCAGGCCACGACGCGGCCTACATCGCGCGCGTCGCGCCGACCACCATGATCTTCGTCCCCTGCGCCGGCGGCGTCAGCCACAACGAATCGGAATCGACCTCGTTCGAGGAGTGCGGTGCCGGCGCTCAGGTGCTGCTTGAGGCCGTGCTCGCCTATGACCAGCGCTTCGGCTGAGATGGTGGAACGGGCCGAAGAGTCCTGGAAAATAAAGAGTCTCGGAAAATGAAGAGTCTTGGAAAATGAAGAGTCTTGGAAAATGAAGAGTCTTGGAGAATAGAGGCGGATGCTACTTCAGCAGCCAGCTCCTTCACCAGCTCCGACAGTAGCCCACCAGTCAGTCCTGCACCATCGTCAGTTGGCTTTGCTCGGTTCTCTGGGGGACGGCGACCAACGAGCTCGCGAGCTCAATGATCGGCTCACGCTTGCTCGATTCAGTATTGGACCGGTGCTGTAACGACAATTGGGGCGCAATCCTTCTGTCGACGATCTCAAATGCGCAACGGTACTCTTGCCACCTCACAGATTGCCTCAACGAGCACGCGAACTGCTCGTCCTTCCCAGCCTGTCTGATCGATCGGACCTTTTGAGTATTCGGAAAGAACGCGGGGCAAGTCACGCGCTTTCACGCTCAAGCCGGTAATAGTCTGTGCGGGGCTCCCCATAATCGCTCGCTCTATCGGATCGAGACGCGCGAGCAGCGCCTCCTCTGTCATCGTTACGAAATGATCGGTGGGAGCGGGCTCGCCGACTTGGCCATCCAGCTCGGCTATTAGCGCAATAAATTGGCTCTCAAGTTTCAACAGATGAGCGTCTCGTCTCGGAGACCTGTCTAACCTGAAATCCCTTGCGAAATCCGCGCCCAAAAAAATCGAACTCCGGTCAGCGGAAACCGTGTATCGTTCACGCTTATCGTTGATAATCGCGCCAGAATCGGGCCGTTGACCGCACGCAATCCCGGAGGAGTCGTCGCGCCGGCCTGCCGGTCGGTCATGAGCGAGATGTTCGCCCCGAGTTCAAATCCGCCCGCTGGGATCAGCCCGCGTTCGCTCTCGTCTTGGTCCCGGTCAGGACGTCCAACTCGCCGGGCCCAACAAGGTCGGAGGAATGACCGCGCCACTCGTTCCGTCAATGAAATGGAATTTCATGCAGGCCGGGCAGCTGACGGTCTCGAAGCGCGACAGACCCGTCGGCTGTTCGACGAAGGCGTCCACGTCTGTCCCCGTTTGGGGGCACCGAAACGTGATTGGATAATCCATCATCCATCTCCGGTTCAGGCTCAAAAAGCGGAAGTCGCGCACATCGTGAGCATTATTGTCGGGCAAAACTGAGCAATATTGACCAGTCGGGCACCTCGGCCTCTGGCAGTTTGACCTTACGTCTGACATTCGAGGTCAGTTAAGAGCGCCTCCGCGCGATACGCCGCGCAAAGATGCCGATCGAGATCTATCTCCGGGGGCTGGACGGCTCACTGTCCGTGGACGCCGTCTGCAAGGCAGCTCGCAAATGTTCGACTCCAGTTCGTCGAATTTGAAGTTCTGAGCACGAACGTGCCTGGAGCTGATCGTAACCTCGATTGCGCCATACGACGCCCGCCTTTCTATTCAAGCAAGGAGAGACAGATGCTGATCGATGTCAGGACCGACGGAAACATCAATGGCGGTGAGCAACTGTCAAACGACGTGAAATCGTCTGTCCATGTGGTACTCCGGCGTTACGAGGATCGAGTCAGGCGGATCGATGTGCATCTTAGCGACCAGGTCGGTCACAAAGCCAGTCACGACGACAAAAGTTGCACGATCGAGGTCCATCGCGACGGCAGCGAACTCATCGTCGTTGCGCACCAGGACAGCTTCATGGAGCAGGCTGTTCGTGGCGCAGTTCATAAGTTGAAGAGGGCCCTTGATCATGCCTTCGCCAAAGAGGCGGAGCCGGATCATCGCCGGGATCACCATTAAAGAACGGCAGGTCTATCGGTAACGATTGTCGCGCGTGAGGCACTGCTCGTCAGTCATTAATGGTGCGTTTAGGGCGAGTGGCGCCCGACGAATCTGCAAAGGCGCTGATCCAGGCAGCGGATCATGGAAAGCGCTAGCGAATGAAACGGCCCCAACCGGGGTAGTTGGGGCCGCCATTCATCGGATGCTATGGGGGATTCGCATCCGGTCGTTCTGGTCAAGCGTCCAGAGCCGCATTGGTTCCAGGAATTCATTCGGACCGATTGAAACGGAATTGATTTCGTAAAACATCGGTAGCGGCGCGTGGGGCGTTGCAATCGTGTCTGGCGGGGCTTCAATCGCGCTCAGAAGCCCCCACATAAGGGTCTATGGCAAACTGGCAACCATCCATCACGCGCGATCCTCCCAAAACGAAGGCTGAGCTACGGGAGATCCTGGCGGAGGCAGTTCGCAATACAGGAACGAACGCCGCCAGTCGCGCATCGAGCGCCATGACCACCCAGCCGGAGACGGCCGGGGGACGACCACTCAGATGATGGGTCAACCCTGCAAATCCGCCGTACGGCAGACATAGACGTTCGTTGGCGCGCAGCGGCCGCCTGAACGCTCGGAAGGATAGGGCGGTCCCTTGGCCGCCTCTGAGTCGTTTCCGAGGCTACTCAACGCGATCGATCGTCTCTACCTGTGTCGTCATGAGGTGCTGGCCGTGACTGCGGCGACAGATGACGGAAAGGCGGACCCCAAATGCTCATGATGGATGCGCTCGTCGAGCGAGCTCCGGGGCGATGGGCCCGCCGTACAATGAGGCTCGAGCGATGACCTATCAGAGCGTCAATCCCGCTACCCGCAAGCTCCACAGGACGTTCGAGACGCCGCGGTCGCGCTCGCGAACGATCCCGATTTTGGCCTGGGTGGCGCAGTCTTCACCAAGGATCTCGCGCGGAAAGCGCGTCGCGAGCCGCTTGGAGACCGGCATGGTGTTCATCAACAACCTCAGCTGGTCCGATGTCGAACTTTCGTTCGGCGGCATCAAGAACTCCGGCTATGGACGCGAACTGGGCTCCATGGGAATCCAGGAGTTCGTCAACAAGAAGCTGGTTCGCTATGTCGCGGCCGGCGCGCCGGAGTGAGTTGTGAGCACGGATTTGTTCGGCGTCTGCGATCCCTCGCCGGAGATGAGTGGCAGTTCGAGGAGAAAGCGCGTGCCGGTCGGTGTATTGGATATGATGGTCAGACGGCCGCGGAGCTGGCGCACCAGCCCCCTGATGACCCGGAATCCCAGGCTCGGGCGCGCCTGATCGATGTCGAAGCCTTTTGGAAGGCCGATGCCGTGATCGGACACTTCGACGTGCAGGCATCCAGTCATTTCACGCGCCGACACGTCGATAGCGCCGTGACCGCCGGGATAGGCATGTTTGACCGCATTGGTGACGAGTTCGTTGATCAGAAGGCCGAGGGGAAGCGCATGATCGGCCGACAGCTGTATCGCGTCGGCATGGCAGCACAGGGCATTCGTTCCTGCTGTGCCATGCAATCGGCCGCAGAGGTCGGTCATGAAAACGGCAAGGTCGATGAAGCTGACATGTGTGCCGCGAGAAAGACGGTCATGGACCTGGGCGATGGCCGCGACACGTGATCCGGCGCTCTTCGAGCGCGCACCTGACGTCATCTGAATGCGTGCTGCGCGATTGAATGTGGAGCATCGCGACGACCGAGGTGAGGCTGTTCTTGACGCGGTCGCTCATTTCGCGCGTCAGCATGGCCTGATAATCCAGAGCTTCCTGTAGCCGCGCATCTGCGTTGTGACGCTCGACCGCGATTCCAACGAGACCAGCGAAGCCGGCGTCTCATCTTCCGTGCCGGAGTAACTGCGCTATCGGCTCAAGCAGCAGTCGCTGCTCGCCGAATTCAGTCGTGTCGCGCTTCTTGTGCATCCGAACCCAACCTGAGGTAACTCCAATTAGGAGTCTGAGCAAAACAGGACGTTGTGCGTTGCCCGCACTGGGGCGATCCGTCGCGGGTCGGCGGCCGAATGGGCTGATCTTGGGGGGGCGGCGTCGGAGGGCATGTCTGGCCCCTTTGGGTGTGGCGGCTTTTTGTTCCGCTCCGTGGCCTGGACCACCAACAGCAACCCTGCGCGCTGTGTGACAGATGTATCCAGTCGAGAGGATACGTCGTGTCGAACCCCGCCAGCGACCTCGAATACAGCCGCGATTGTCTTCGATTGGCGGCGGATTTCGCGCAGCTCTCCCGAGAGCCCCCTGATCCGGACGTCCAGGCGCATAGCGTAAGGATGGCGACCTTCTGGACCGAGCGGGCCACTCTGGGTCCGGAGACCCCGCGGACCAGTTCAGATTGCGTCGATGAGTAACATCGCCTTTCAAGCCGGGAGCGCATGTGAGCAACTCTGCTCAGTCTCGCGCACGAGTCATGAGCTAACCTTGTTAGGAGCTGGGCGTCGCGAACATGCCACCCCTGGTAAGCGTCAGATGGATGGAAAAGTGAGGCGTCGGGATGCGAGCAGGTAAAGAAGGTCGATCGGAGCTCGGCGCTGTTCCCCTTGTGTCTGCCTTGGCCGCCTCTCTCGATGATGTCGATGCACGTCGAGCGCTGACCGCGCGTGATCTGCAGGACGTGCTGTCCGGCATCCGGATTCCGATCGTTCTGCTCGATTCCGACCTGACCATCCGCTTCTTCACGCCGGAAATGAGCCGGTGCTTCAATTTGGTCGAGACCGACATAGGCATGCCCCTATGGGATCGGATAGGGCTCGCGTCGGACCAGATGCTTGGGACGGATGCAGGTCATGTCATGCAGTCGCTCACGCCGGTCGAGCGCGAGATCGAATCTCTGGGCGGCGTCTGCTATATCCGGCGGATATTTCCGTATTTCTCAAGCCGGCGCGAAATGGTGGGTACTGTCATCGCATTTGTCGATCTATCGGACCAGAAGCGGACCGCCGAGGTGCTCGAATGCGCGCGAGCACAAGCGGAGGCCAGCAACGTTGCGAAATCTCGCTCTCTGGCCGCCGCATGCCACGACCTTCGACAGCCGCTACAGAACCTCGTGCTGCTCCAGGAGCTTCTTGCGAAAGAGGTCGTCGGTGACAAGGCTGAAGACCTGGTGGAGCGCCTCGATCAGGCACTGGGCAACATGTCGGGTATGCTGAACGGCTTGCTGGACCTCAATCGTATTGAGACCGGGAGCATTCGAGCGGAATACGAAGTGTTCCCGATTTGCGCCTTGCTCCACCGGATCATATCGGATCTGGTCGATCAGGCCGAAGCGCGGCAGATCGCGCTTGAGGTGTCGCCGTGCAGCATGTTCGTTCGCAGCGATCCACAGCTCTTGGAGCAGATGATACGCAATCTGCTTTCGAACGCGATTAAATTCACGAAGCGGGGCAGGGTGCTGCTCGGCTGCCGGCGCCGCAAGGGGACGTTGAGTATCGAGATCTGGGATACCGGCATCGGTATCCCCGAAGACCAACTTCGGAATGTTTTCGAAGAGTATCATCAGCTCGATGGCTCGGCTCGAAATCGGGGGAACGGGCGTGGACTGGGGCTCTCCATCGTGAAGCGGCTTGGACGTCTCCTCCATCACCCGGTAAGGGTCCGTTCAAATTTGGAAAGGGGTCGGTGTTCTCGATCGATATCGAGCCGTCCTATCGCGAACTGCCGGCACGGCACGACATCTCCTCCAGCTCGCCGATCGTTTATCTGGTCAATCACGACCGCGAATTACGCCGGTCGATCCGCAATACGCTCGACCATGACGGATGGGTGGTCGAGGATCACGAGAATGGAGCGTCGTTTCTGCAGGCGTACAAGCCTGGTTGCGATGCATGCCTGCTGATTGATACCGATGGCCCCGGAATGAGCGGATCGACCATGCTGAGCCGGCTCCAGGACCTCGGGCATTCGATCCCGGTCATCATGATGGCCAGGCATGGGGACGTTGCAACGACAGCCGCAGCGATGAAGGCCGGCGCGGTGGACGTCATCGAGAAGCCAATTCACAGCTCTGAACTTCTGGACGGCGTTGCGCGGGTCATGAGGCTGGTGCGCATGTCCGACAGCACTGCTGGGCGGAGCGATGGCTCCGCCGATCGCATTCCGTGCTTTACGCGACGGCAGCAGGAAGTCATGCAGAGAGTGCTGGCAGGGCACCCGAGCAAGAATATCGCCGTGGACCTCGGAATCAGTCGCCGCACCGTCGAGAGCCACCGCGCGTCGATCATGAAGAAGGCGGGCGTGCGGTCGCTTCCCGCGCTGGCACGGCTGGCGATCGCCGGCGGATGGTAGCCTAACGTGTTCGACGCATGCGGATGCGTCGGACCCGTCGCAGGGGCAGGCCGGACTGGGGCGTCTCAGCCTCCGTAGAGAGATCGATCAGTTGATGAAGAATAATCTGAATGAGGCCGGCGATCCTGCCGCTGGTATCATTGCAGATCACCTCAACACCGCATTTGGAGACAAGGCGGCGTGCAGTAGCGCCGAACGTCGGTACGAAAGGGCTTAGCAACTGTGCGAAACGATCCGGTTGCATGGATAGCAGCGAAAGACGCGGATCGAGGCCTTTCCCATGCGGCCGGGCAGGTCGCCAAGGTGGGTCATCCCTAGGCCGCAGAGTTCACATCGCAGTATCGGAATGCCGTCACCATTGAGGCCGTTGGAGCCAGGCTGAAAAGGAAGATCTGAAGGAGCCGACATTTTCAAACTCCGCGTTGCCTGACGGCGCGGCCCCATTGAGCAGAACAGTGATCTATTCCCATGCATGATGGCTTCGGTGTCCGGGAGCATCGTCATTTGGCAAGTATAGACCGGCACAGGGAGCAGATCTGGTCCGAACTGCTCACGTCAGACTACCAAATCCGGCGAGCGTCCTGCAGGGAACGGGCTGCGATTTCCGGCAGCGTCGCAGTAATGCGGGCAATAGGTGTGGGAGGGATCGAAGTCGAATGCAAGAGGCCAGAGACTACGACTACTCCACTCAGCAGTTGGAGCGTCAAACTGTCAACCGCTCCGGCTGGTCGAGAGCAGCTGTGTCGGGGGCAAATGACGGTATTCTCTCCACATCGGGCCTGATCATCGGTGTCGCCAGCGCGAACGGCAGCCGCGAGAGCATCCTGATTGCAGGTATCTCAGGGCTCGTTGCCGGGGCGATGTCGATGGCGTCAGGAGACTACGTCTCGGTCAGTACGCAGTCGGATGCCGAAACGGCTTACGTCGGCCGCGAGAGACGAGAGCTGGCCTCGGATGGCGCAGGAGAGACGAAGAAGTTGGCGGCCATCTACGTCCAGAGGGGGCTGGATCCGGCGTTGGCCTCGACCGTAGCTGGGCAGTTGATGGCTTATGATGCGCTCGGTACTCTTAGCCGCGATGAACTTGGGCTGTCGGACATGACCGCGGCACGTCCGATCCAGGCGGCGCTGTCGTTCGCAGCCGGTGGCATTCCTCCAGTGCTGATCGCCCTCACTGCCCCAGTCGGCTGGGAGGCCGTAGCGGTCTCCATTGTGTCGCTGGTCTTTCTGGTCGTCCTGGGCGCAATCGGCGCCAAAGCGGGGGAGCCGGAATGGTCAGCGCTGCCGTTCGCGTCGTGTTCTGGGGAGCTTTAGTGATGGCACTGACGGCAGGGATCGGCGCTGCATTTGGAGAGCGGCTCTGATATCGACCGATTGCTCTTGTGGACCTCCCATGAGGGCCGGTGACGCTCACGAGAAGAACAGCGCCCGGGACAGAATGCCACGTGCGTCGATCGTCCGAGCCCTCCTGCCTAGCCGAAGCCGGCGATAGTCAATATCATTGAAGAAATAATTTCCGGCAGTGTCAGATCGAATTCGCAGCTGGCTCAAAACTGAAGTCACGCGCGGCTTGCCGCGCGGTGTGGCTGTCGCCGCCAAGCTGTCGCGGCTGGTAAGGAGTGCTATGAGTCACGCCCGTTCGGCTGCCAACTCATTGCTGCCGTTTGCCAAGCCCCGAGTATATTGCGAGCGGCGCTCGGCTTCGACTTTGGTTGACGATGGCGTTGGAAATGGCTGGAGGCACCCATGAAAGGGCAAGACATGTTCAAGTCCAGACAATATCGCGCCGAAGCAGCCGAATACGGCAAACGGGCCAAGGAGGCGATCGATCCGGACGAAGGTCGAAAGCTTCAAGACGCGCAGGATCGTCTGGTCTCGCTCGCCGACAAAGAGCAGGGACTGGCGGACGGCTACCGCGATGCAGTTCACGCCGCCCGATCGGATCAACGTCACGGCGCAGAATTAGCAAGCGAAGGTGTCTTGGCGCGGCTATCATCATGCAATGGAATGCTCTGCCGACTGGGTTGCAGCGGGAGATCTTCGACACGGCGGGATCTGTCGGCAAGCTGCCGGAGACGGCGGAGCTCCGCGGTCAAATCGCCCGGTTTTTGCATAAGCACAAGGATGGCACGAATGCCGCAAAGTAGTTGCAGATCAGTTCCGCCTGGTCGATGAAGCTAAGGGGGCGCTCAGATGAAAGGAGAGGTTCCGACCGGAACAAGTCTTGGATTGCGGCAGATCATCGCTCTCCTGGGCAAACCGTAACCCAGAGGCGAACTCGCATTGGCGGGACAATAGTGGTCCGTGGATCACACAACGGTCTGCGAACTCGTTGACGGTTTCATCTCGACGATGTCGCCGGCTTCGACGTGGTCATTGATGGCGTTGAACTCTGCCGAATTGATCTCAAGAAGCCAGTGGCTCCATTCTCTTGGATGTCCTTCTGGAGCGACGGACTCACCGTCCGCCGTGTATCTGTACTTCGCTAGCGCTCCCATCGCTCGTTCCATTGCGACGCCGTCCCTGAGAGTGATCAAGCACCTCATCATTAACCTCCCCTGTCCGAGTTAAGGTGGCGCCCAATCGCAAAGTTCGTCGAAAGCTCCCCCGGGGCGGATGCCAAGGAGCACCCGATAGTCGAACGGCTCGGGGATACACCGCGGTTAGATTTATTGTCCTTGGCTGTTTCCTCGTCTAGCAATTTCAGCAAGGTCTTATGCCGGTCGTCATCGCGCTTCGGGTCACATTCGCTCTCGGCGATCAGACGCCGATACAGATCGATGTTTGCGTTGTGGATGTAATCGTGCATTGGCATGCTCTGCATCGAAACTGCATGCTGACACGACGCAGAGGGCTAAGTTGGTCAATATGGAACAGCTGCCAATTGTTTCCGATCTAGGAATAGTGCGCCCAGGCAAGCCTTCAATGGACCAGCCGGAATCCGGGTTTCGGTTCTGAGCATCCGTCGTCCGTCCAATCCGGCGAGTATCTCGCGCGCGAAAGAAGCTTGCGGCGAACCGGTCCGCCGCTGCTCCTCCATCTCGGTGCAGCGGCGAAGCAGGGCGGCTTCCGTGATCCGGCGCCGTGAGCGCTCGATCGCTATCCCTTGAGCAGGCCGCCGATCATCTTGCGATATTTCGGTCCGTAGGGCGGTCTGAACATCGCAATGATCTCGCTTCCGGTCTGGTGATACACGGCCTTCTCGTGGGAGAATTCGACGAAGCCGCGATGTCCATGATACGCGCCCATCCCGGAGGGCCCGATTCCCCCGAACGGCAGATCGGGCATCGCGATATGCCAGAAGATGTCGTTGATGGTCACGCCTCCCGCGTGGGTCCGCTCGAGCAGCTTTTCACTCTCGGCCTTGTCCGAGCCGAAATAATAGAGCGAGAGCGGCCGCGGCCTCGCATTGATCATGTCGATCGAGTCGTCAAACGTCCCGTAGCGCCTGATCGGCAGGACGGGGCCGAAAATCTCCTCCTGCATCACTGCCATGTCATCCGTCGCGTCGACAATCAGGGTCGGCGGCATGCGCCGGAATTGCTGTTGCGAGAAGTTTTCCTTTGCCGGATTGATCTCGACGATGCGGGCCCCCTTGGCTCGTGCATCATCGGTCAGCATCTGCAATCTCTCATAGTGCCGCTGCGTGATGATGGACGTGTAGTCCGGGTTGTCCTTAAGGGTCGGAAACATCTTCGCCACCGCCGTCGTTGCGGCCGTGATGAATGGCTCTACCCGGTCGTCAGGCGCCAGGACATAATCCGGCGCGACGCAGACCTGCCCGGCGTTGATCATCTTGCCCATCATGATGCGCGCCGCCGTCTTGCCGATGTCCGCGCTCCGGCCGACGACGACCGGACTCTTGCCGCCGAGCTCGAGCGTGACCGGCGTGAGATTATCCGCCGCAGCGCGCATCACATGGCGTCCGACATTGGTCGAGCCGGTGAAGATCAGATGATCGAAAGGCAGGCTTGTGAATGCGCTGGCGACATCCGGACCACCGAGAAAGGTCGAAATTTCGTCTTCGTCGAAATGGCTGTCGAACAGCTGCGCGACCAGGCCTCCGGTCGCCGGCGTGAATTCGGACGGCTTGAGCATCACCCTGTTGCCGGCGGCGAACGCGGCTGCGGCTGCGTCCATCATGAGCTGTAGCGGGAAGTTCCACGAGGTGACGATGCCGATCACGCCCTTGGGCTGGTATCTCACGGTGGAGCGCGCACCGAGCAGCGACAGGATGGGGGGCGATACCTTGCGCCGCTGCGGCCGCATCCACTTCGCGACATTCTTGTGCGCCTCTCGAAGCGGCTGCACCGAGCCCACGATATCGTAGAGCATCCCCATGTCGCGCGAGCGGGCTCCGAAATCGGTGTTCATGGCATCGAGCAACTCGTTCTTGTGCGTCAACACCATCGAGATCGCGCGCGCGATCCGGTCGCGGCGAAGCGATAATGACGGAGGACCAAGGCGCGTCTGCTCGGCCTTCTGCCGGTGGAGCGTGGCTTGCATTCGGGCCTTCGTCGCTTCGGTCGATGGGATCGCGGTCATGTTCATCGTCGTGGCCTCTTGTTCAAATCTGTTGGTCTACGAATGTCAGAGATCTGGAGGGGATACATCGCGCAAGTTCGCGATTGCGCTAATTGAACGCCACCGCGGTGCCCGACGCGAAGCGCTGGACCTGCACGCGGTGGGAGATTGCGACGTCCTCGGCAATCGGTGCTTCTTCGCGCGACAATGGTGGGCGCCCCCGCACCATATCGGCAGCCTTTTCAGCGATCATGATCGTCGCCGCGTTCGTGTTGCCGCCGACCAATGTCGGCATGACGGAGGCGTCAACGACGCGCAGCCGCCTCACCCCGCGCAGCGCCAAGTCCGGCCCGACCGGCGCGTTGGCGTCTGCGCCCATGCGGACGGTGCCGACAGGATGAAAGATGGATTGTCCCGTCTGGCGCGTCCACGCGTCGATCTCGGAGTCGGTCTGCACATCAAGGCCCGGATGCACTTCCGGCCCGCGATACATTCTCAAGGCGTCTTGCTGAACGATCTCGCGAACCATCCTCACACCGTCGCGGATCGTGCGCCGATCGGTCTCGGAGGAGAGATATCGCGGATCGATGATCGGCGCAGCGAAGGGATCAGGGGACGCCAGCCGCATCTCGCCGCGGCTCTCAGGGCGTAGCTGACAGACGTGAAGACCGAAGCCATGAGAATGGGTTTTCAGCGGCTGATGATTGAGGAGCATGACATTGGCGAAGTGCAACTGGATGTCAGGCCGATCCAGTTCTGTGCGGGACTTTAGAAACGCGCCGGCCTGAACGTGGTTGGTGCGTCCCTGACCGGTCCGGAACAGCAGATATTCCAGGCCCAGCAGAATCTTGCGATATCCCGTGATGAACGAATGAGCGGTGATGGGCTTGGTGCATCGATAGCTCATCACCACATCGAAATGGTCCTGCAGGTTCTGTCCTATCTCGGGGGCGTCGTGGACGACCGAAATGCCATGCCGCCGCAGCGCGTCGGCAGGACCGATGCCCGACAGCATCAGCAGTTGCGGACTCTGGAAGACCCCGGCCGAGAGGATCACTTCACGTCGGGCGCGCACGGTCTTCACGACCTTCATGCGACCGGACGCGTATTGCACGCCTCTGGCTTCGCCGTTCTCGATGATGATCTTCATCGCGTGGGCATGGGACAACACGGTGAGATTTCGCCGGTCCCGGATCGCCGGTTCCAGATAGGCCGATGCTGCGCTGCAGCGTTCGCCGTCTTTGATCGTGAGGTGGAACGGCCCGAGCCCCTCCTGCTGATATCCGTTGAAATCGCGCGTGACGGGATGGCCGGCCTGCCGTCCGGCGTTGATGAACGCGCGGTAGAGCGGATTGCCGTTCGGGCCAACCGAGACCCAGAGAGGGCCGCGGTCGCCCCGCCACGTGTCGCCGCCATTCTCGTTATGCTCGGCTCGCTTGAAATACGGCAACACATCGGCATAACCCCAGCCGGTCAGGCCGGTTTGCCGCCATTGGTCGTAGTCGCGCGCGTGGCCGCGTACGTAGAGCATGCCGTTGATGGCGGAGGATCCTCCCCAACCTCGTCCGCGCGGCTGATACAGACGCCGCGCGTCCAACGTGCCTTGAGGGACGGTCTGGAACATCCAATTCGCCGGTCCCTTCTGCATGAAGATGTCGCCTATGGCCGCCGGCATTCTCAGCATGAGGGATTTGTTTCGGCCCCCCGCCTCGAGGATCGCAACCTTGACGTTCGGATCTTCCGTCAAACGGTTCGCCAGAACGCATCCCGCACTCCCGGCACCGACGATGACATAGTCGAACTCTGCCTCGTGTTTCGGCATTTTCTCGTCTCCGCCCATTTTGTTTTTGTTGGTCTGCTAGACCAGGTCGCGACGTTGCGCGTTAGTCTTGATGTCAAGAGTGACCAGGAAAGTGCAACCGTACATAGCGAACATTCGCTATTGGCCGGCCGGCGGATGTTCGACATCCGAAGTTGTGCGAGATCGCGCGCCCATGATCGCGGGCGGCGGTGGGCTTGCCATCACCTCCGGCTGCGAATAGGCTGTACGATCATGCGAGGTAACCAGCTGACGCTGGTCGGTAGATCATCCGGGGAGCGATGCCGCTGCAGTGGTTCTGAGCGGTCGCATGGTCATCCGGCCCGATCGCGCGAGAGACCAGCATCGGCAGCGTCGGGTGGTACCTCTTCATTGCCGACGAAGGAGCGCGGTCGTGAATCGAGATGCGGCCTGTTTTCGCCAGCAGCAAACGTTGCGGGCGTCCTTGCTCGATGCTCGCGGCGCCATCTCTTTCGCGCCAGCGCGTGACCTGGCTGCACATATGTTGTTGGCGATCGATGATGTGACCTTGGCGGGCAATATTGCCGCGCAATGGTTGCTGGAGCGCGTGCAGGGCGAGCGCGTCGACGGCAATATCGGCAGTCCGTCCGATGCAGTCTATGTCTGCGGACGCTGGGAAAGCGCCTTGCTGGGCTGCGACGCTCGGAGTGCAAAGGGGACGACGCTCGATAATTCCGATCCCGGGATGCGGCAGCTTTGGAACGCCGACGCTCCTGTCGTGCTGGAGGTGGTCGCGAGCGCGGCGGGAATGAGTCGGTCCGCGCGTGCCGCACTCCTGGCCACCGGCACCAAGACGAAGATGATCATGCCCATGAGGGGCGACGACGGGCGTCCGTTCGGTCTCATGTCC
>Ga0265337_1000970_pt1 | contig 15043 bp, 10 predicted proteins | sample 42122metaG_FD_192441 | JGI IMG/M metagenome (GOLD analysis project Ga0265337, IMG submission 192441) | Rhizosphere microbial communities from Carex aquatilis grown in University of Washington, Seatle, WA, United States - 4-21-22 metaG | ecosystem: Host-associated > Plants > Roots > Rhizosphere >... | reverse complement strand
TGCTGAAAACGGAAAACTCAATTTGCGGAGTGTTCTCAATCGAAGCCGTCGGGACGGTGGCGGGAACTTCAACGGTCGCCGATTCCACCTTTCCATGCGCGAACATCGTGACGGCGCATTCGTGGCCTGCCTTGTTCGCGTCCGTGTGAATCAATTCATGTAACGCGGGGAAAGCGGCCATCGCGTCGAGAAGCAAAACCATCCCCACCAGCAAGAGGGCAATAAATGCCTTGCCGAACCGGTTTGAATATTTCCTTTTATATTGCAACCCGGTTGCAATTTAGCAAATGGCGTGCCGCCGGCAAGCCATGTTTTGGCGAAGTTTTTTCAAGTCACGCGGCGCATGTGCGCCGAAAAGCTGGCGGCGTCAATTCCCCTTCATAAATCAAAAAGCCGGAACTTTCATTCCGGCTGATCATTTCAAAAAGATTTTTTACGTCCGCGCCGCCGGCTTCTTGGCGGCCTGGTCCAGAATCGTCGTGAGGACGCTGTTCGGCACCCGCTCGAAGGTGAACGGCTCCATTGAATACGACGCGCGGCCTTTCGACAGCGAACGGATGGCGGTGGCGTAGCCGAACATTTCGGCCAGCGGAACATTCGCATTCACTATCGTCTGGCCCAGCTTGGCTTCGATGTTGATGATGTGTCCGCGACGGCGCGTGATGTCACCGATGAGATCACCCTGATACTCGTCGGGTGTGGTGCATTCCACCTTCATGATGGGTTCGAGCAGGATGGGTCCGGCTTTCTTGAAAGCGTCTTTCAAGGCGAAAATACCGGCCATGCGAAACGCGAGTTCGTTCGAGTCAACTTCATGAAACGAGCCATCCACGACTTCGACTTTGATGTCAATGACCTGATAGCCCGCATAGACGCCGCCTTTGATGGCTTCTTCGATGCCGTCAATGACCGCCGGGATATATTCCTTGGGAATGGAGCCGCCGACAATTTCATCAACCACTTCCACGCCTTTGCCTTTTTCATTCGGTTCAACCGTGATGCAGGCGTGGCCATATTGGCCTTTGCCACCGGATTGACGGATAAACTTTCCTTCGCCTTCGGCTTTTTTGGTGATCGTCTCACGATACGCAATCTGCGGCGCGCCCGTGTTGGCGTCCACCTTGAACTCGCGCTTCAACCGGTCACAAATGATTTCCAAATGCAACTCGCCCATGCCCGCGATGATAAGCTGCCCGGTCTCATCGTTGTGAAAACAGCGGAACGTCGGGTCTTCCTCCGCGAGCCGTTGCAGGCCCTCGGACATCTTGTCGCGGTCCTGCTTGGTCTTCGGCTCGACGGCCATGCTGATGACCGGTTCCGGAAACGTCGGCGGTTCGAGCGTCACTTCGTAATCTTCGTCACAGAGCGTGTCGCCCGTCGTGATGTTGCGCAGGCCGACCAATGCGGCGATGTCGCCGGCATGGACTTCAGTGATGTCCTTGCGCTCGCTGCCTTGAATGACCATCAGGCGGCTGACGCGCTCGCGTTTGCGCGTGCGCGGATTGTAAATGGTGTCGCCCTTCTTGAGCTGGCCGGAATAGACGCGGAAGAACACCAGCTTGCCCGCGTAGGTGTCGGTCCAGAGCTTGAACGCGAGCGAGCAGAACTTGTTATGGTCGCTGGTCTCGACGTGGACGACGTTTCCCGTGCCCGGATCAATGCCTTCTGCGCCGGGAACATCCAGCGGACTGGGCAGATAATCCACCACGGCATCCATCAAGACCTGCACGCCCTTTTTCTTGAACGCGGAGCCGCACAGGACGGGCACGAGTTCAATCTTGCAGGTCAATCGGCGGATGGCGGCCTTGAGTTCCTGCGGGGAAACCGGCTTTTCGTGCAACACGAGGTCGGCGATGGCGTCGTCCTTGTTGGAAACGGCGTCAATCAATTCCGCGAGCGCGGCCTTGGCGCGTTCCTGATGCTCAGCGGGAATCTCCTTAATCTCGTAATTCAACCCTTCATTCGCCACGTCGCCCGGTCCCCAGACGATGGCCTTCTGGTTCACCACGTCAATGACGCCGGCGAACTGGTCTTCCGCGCCGATGGGCAGGAAAATCGGAAACGCATACGCCTTGAGCTTGTTGCGCATGTCGTTCAGGGCATTCTCGAAATTCGCGCCGGTGCGGTCCATCTTGTTGACGAACGCGATGCGGGGAACCTTGTATTTCGTCGCCTGCCGCCAGACGGTTTCGGACTGGGGCTGCACGCCGGCGACACCGCAAAACACCGCCACCGCGCCGTCCAGCACGCGCATGGAACGTTCCACCTCGGCGGTGAAATCCACGTGGCCGGGCGTGTCAATGATGTTGATGCGATGGGACACGTCCCTGAACGCCTTGTAAATCTGGTCCTCGCCCGCCTTGACCGCCTTTTGCGTCCAGAAGCAAGTGACGGCCGCGCTGGTGATCGTGATGCCGCGTTCGCGTTCCTGCTCCATCCAGTCCGTCACGGTGTTGCCGTCGTCCACGTCGCCGATTTTGTGGATGAGGCCCGTGTAAAAGAGGATGCGCTCGGTCGTCGTGGTCTTGCCCGCGTCAATGTGCGCGGCGATGCCGATGTTGCGCGTCCGCTCCAGCGTGTATTCACGGTTGGGCGAGTTTGGCGATTTCGTATTGTCAGCGACTGCTTGCATTCAAATTTCAATTGTCACAAAGAGGAACAAGATACACCGGTTTGTCAAAATGGAAAGTTCCTTGCGCCTGTTGCGCCTTTTGCGGTGGATTTTACCAGCGAAAATGCGCAAAGGCCTTGTTGGCCTGGGCCATCTTGTGGACTTCATCACGCTTGCGGATGGCGTTGCCCTGCCCCTGATAGGCTTCGAGGATTTCCGAGGCGAGAGCGGCCTTCATCGGCTGGCCCTTGCGGGCGTCCGCGAAATTCACGATCCAGCGCAACGCGAGCGCGGCCTGACGGTCGGACGGAACCTCCAATGGCACCTGATAGGTCGCGCCACCGACGCGGCGCGGCTTGGTTTCGATGCGCGGCTTGGCGTTGTCCACCGCACGCTGCAAAATCTCCACCGGGTTGCTGGCCGGGTTCTTTTCGGAAATGGTGTCGAACGCGCCATAGACAATCCGTTGCGCGGTGCTCTTCTTGCCGCACTTCATCACGGTGTTCACGAGGCGTGACACCAGCGTGCTGTGGAATTTTCCGTCTTTGGCCGTGGGCCGTCTGGTTGCTTGTCGTCTGCGAGACATGGATTTTGTAGATTGTTAAAACGTTAAATCGGTTACGCGGCGGGAGCGGCAGCCGCCGGAGCCGCCGGAGCTGCGGGTTTTGAACCCGGCTTCGGACGCTTCACGCCGTATTTGGAACGGCTCACGCGGCGTTTCTCCACGCCGGCCGCGTCAAGCGTGCCGCGCACAATATGGTAACGCACGCCAGGCAAATCCTTCACGCGACCGCCGCGCACGAGCACGATGGAGTGTTCCTGCAAATTGTGGCCCTCGTCCGGGATGTAGGCGATGATCTCGTAGCCGTTGGTGAGGCGCACCTTGGCCACCTTGCGCATGGCCGAGTTCGGCTTCTTGGGCGTGCGGGTCATGACCTGGATGCACACGCCACGCCGGAACGGCGAGTTCTCCAAGGCAGGCGACTTGGACTTGTATTTGACCTTCGTGCGGCCTTTGCGAACCAGTTGATTGATTGTGGGCATTGCGTCTTAAATATAAAGAATTGATGCTAGCAAATGGATTTTCAGTTGCAATAAGTTTTTGAATCCATTTGCGTTCAAGCCAGCAACGGATTTTCCGCCGGGGCTTCCGGCTCCTCCGCTTCAGGTTCGTCGGGAATATCAACCAGCAGCTTGAGTTGCGCCCTGCGATGACGATCAAAGCCCGTGCCCGCCGGAATGATGTGCCCCATGATGACGTTTTCCTTGAAGCCGCGCAGGCTGTCCACCTTGGAACGGGTCGCGGCCTCGGTCAACACGCGGGTCGTGTCCTGGAAGCTTGCAGCGCTCAGGAAGCTGTCGGTTTCGAGCGACGCCTTGGTGATGCCGAGCAGCACGGGCGCGGCTTCCGCCGGCTTGCCGCCCTTCTTCTCGACGCGCTCGTTTTCCTCCTCAAAATCGAGCTTTTCAATCTGCTCGCCCCAGAGGAACTCGGTGTCGCCGGCCTCGGTGACGCGCACCTTGCGGAGCATCTGGCGCACGATAATTTCGATGTGCTTGTCGTTGATGGTCACGCCTTGCAGGCGATAGACCTCCTGCACTTCGCTGACCAGGTGTTCCTGCAATTCCTGCGGGCCGCAGACGTCCAGGATTTCGTGCGGGTCCATCGGGCCTTCGGTCATCTGCTGGCCTTTCTTCACGAAGTCGCCCTTGAAAACGATGACGTGCCTGCCGATGGGAATGAGATGTTCCTCCTCCGCCTGCGTCTGCGTGTCCTTGATGAGGATGCAACGCTTGCCGCGGACGCTTGCCCCGAAGTCCACGATGCCGTCAATCCGGGAAATTTCCGATGCATCCTTGGGATGGCGGGCCTCGAACAATTCCGCCACGCGCGGCAGACCGCCGGTGATGTCCTTGGTCTTGGACGTCTTGCGCGGCGTCTTGGCCATGAGCGTGCCGGCGACAATCTTGTCACCTTCGCCGACAACGATATGCGCGCCAGAGGGAATCGGGTAATTGGCCACGATTTCGCCGTGCTCGTCGCTGATGGTGACTTGCGGATGCAAATCCTCCTTGTGCTCGATGATGACCATGGCCTCCTGGCCTGTGGTTTCGTCCATCTCCTGCTTCATCGTCACGCCTTCGATGATGTCGTTGAACTTCACCTTGCCGGCCTTTTCCGAGAGAATCGGCACGTTGTAGGGATCCCACTGCACAAAGGTCTCGCCTTTTTTAATCTTGCCACCGTCCTTGAACGAAATGATGGCGCCGATGACGATGATGTGATTCTCCAATTCACGGCCGGTCTCGTCGTGGATGGAGATGGTGCCGTTCTTGTTCAGCACGATGTTGTTGCCATCCTCCAAGGGAACAACGCGGAGTTCGTTGTATTTGATCATGCCGTCGTGCTTGGCCTTGATCTGCGGAATCTTGAACACCTGCGCCGCCGTGCCGCCGATGTGAAATGTCCGCATCGTCAACTGCGTGCCCGGCTCGCCGATGGATTGCGCGGCGATGATGCCGACGGCTTCGCCGAGCTTGACGGGAGCGCCGGTGGCGAGGTTGCGGCCGTAGCAATGGATGCAAACGCCGCGCTTGCTTTCGCAGGTGAGCACGGAGCGGATGCGCACGCGCTCGATGCCCGCGGCTTCAATCCGCTTGGCCTTTTCCTCGTCAATATCCTCGTTCACCCGGATGAGAAATTCCTTCGGGTTCGTCGGGTTCACGAGGTCGTCGCACGCGAAGCGGCCAACGAGCCGGTCGCCGAGCTTGACGACTTCGTCTTCACCTTCATAAACCGCCGAGACCCAGATGCCATTGGTCGTGCCGCAATCCTGTTCCTGGATGATGACGTCCTGCGCCACGTCCACAAGCTTGCGAGTCATGTAACCGGAGTCGGCGGTCTTGAGCGCGGTGTCGGCCAGACCCTTGCGCGCGCCGTGCGTCGAGATGAAGTATTCCAGCACCGAAAGGCCTTCGCGGAAGTTCGCGAGAATCGGCTTCTCGATGATGTCGCCGCTCGGCTTGGCCATGAGGCCGCGCAAGCCGGCAAGCTGGCGCACCTGCTGCTTGTTGCCACGCGCGCCGGAATCCACCATGAGATAAACCGGGTTGTATTCCTTCTTGCCCTGGTTTTGTTCGAGGGTCTTGAACATCACGCTGGAAATCTGGTCGGTGCAATGCGTCCAGATGTCCACGATTTTGTTGTAGCGTTCGCCCGGCGTGATGACGCCCTTGCGATACTGCTTTTCAACTTCCTTGATCTGCTTCTGCGCTGCGTCAATCTGCTCGTCGCGTTCCTTCGGCACGATCATGTCGTCAATGCCGATGGACACACCGGACTTCGTCGCCTCGCGGAAACCCAGCTCCTTCAGCTTGTCGAGCATTATGACGGTCTTCTCGTGACCGGCAAATTTGTAACATTTCCAAATCATGTCGCCGAGTTCGGATTTCTTGACCGACTTGTTGGGGAAACCCAGTTCCGGCGGCCAGATTTCGCTGAACCTCACGCGGCCCACCGTCGTCACGATGACTTTTTTGTCCGCATTGCCGAAAACGGTTGGTTTGCCGAAATCGGAATTCGCCAGGCGGACCCGGTCGTGCGTCTTCAACGCGCCATCGTCGCAGGCAAAAATCACTTCTTCCTTCGAGCCAAACAACGGCAGCGTATTCGCGTCCGCCGGCATCGGCGTGCGCGGCTCGGCGGTGAGATAATAGCAGCCGAGCGTGATGTCCTGCGTCGGCGTGATGATCGGCTTGCCGGACGACGGCGAGAAAATGTTGTTTGTCGCCATCATCAGCAGTCGCGCTTCCATTTGCGCCTCGACCGACAACGGCACGTGAACGGCCATCTGGTCACCGTCAAAGTCCGCGTTGTAAGCGGTGCAGACCAGCGGATGAATGCGGATCGCTTCGCCTTCAATAAGCTGCGGCTCGAACGCCTGGACGGACAAACGGTGCAACGTCGGCGCGCGGTTCAGCAGCACCGGATGGCCCTTCGTCACTTCCTCCAAAACATCCCACACTTCCTTCGTCTGGCGCTCGATCATTTTCTTCGCGCTACGGACGGTGTGAACGTAACCAAGTTCCTTCAAGCGGCGGATGATGAATGGCTCGAACAAAACGAGCGCCATCTTCTTCGGCAGACCGCATTGGTTCAATTTCAGCTCCGGCCCGATCACGATGACCGAGCGGCCGGAATAATCCACGCGCTTGCCGAGCAAGTTTTGACGGAAACGGCCGCCCTTGCCCTTGAGCATGTCACTCAAGGATTTCAACGAACGGTTCCCCGCGCCCGTGACTGGACGACCGTGGCGACCGTTGTCGAACAATGCGTCCACGGCTTCCTGCAACATGCGCTTTTCGTTGCGGATGATGACTTCAGGCGTCTTGAGCTGGAGCAACGTCTTGAGACGGTTGTTCCGGTTGATCACGCGGCGATACAAATCGTTCAAATCCGAAGTCGCAAAACGTCCGCCTTCGAGCGGCACCAGCGGGCGCAAGTCCGGCGGAATCACCGGCAGCACCGTGAGAATCATCCATTCGGGACGGCTCTTGGAAATTCCAAGGCCCTGGAGCAGCTTGATCCGCTTCGCAAGTTTCTTGCGGATCTGCTTGCTCTTCGTTTCGGTCATCGCTTCCTGCAAACGATCGGCTTGCTTCGTCAAATCCACTTTCTCCAGCGCCTCGCGCACGGCTTCCGCGCCCATCTTGGCGGTGAACGCATCCGCGCCGTAAGTCTCGCGCGCCTCGCGGCATTCGTGTTCGCTCAACAATTGGTTTTGCTTCAACGGCGTGTTGCCGGGATCGATCACGAGATAATCCTCGTAATAAATCACGCGCTCCAGATGCCGCGCCGTCATGTCCAGTGCGAGGCCGATGCGCGAGGGCATGCACTTGAAGAACCAGATGTGACAGACCGGCACGGCCAGTTCAATGTGGCCCATGCGTTCGCGGCGGACGCGGGCAAGCGTCACCTCAACGCCGCAACGGTCACAGACGATGCCGCGATGCTTGATGCGCTTGTATTTGCCGCAGGAACATTCCCAGTCCTTGACGGGGCCGAAAATGCGTTCGCAGAAAAGGCCGCCCTTTTCCGGCTTGAACGTGCGGTAGTTGATCGTCTCCGGATTCTTGACTTCGCCCTTGCTCCAGGAACGGATGGCTTCAGGCGACGCCAGCGTGATGCCGACGTAATCCACCTGGTTGACCTTGTCCAGTCCGAGCAACTCGCGGGCGCCTTCTTTTGAACTAATCATAAAAAAATTTAACGATAATTTATCTTTGAATTAAAGTTGCCTTGCTAAAAATTGAATCATCTTCGGGATAAACCAATAGCTTGATTGGGTCCAAATTGGCATTGTGCGTTTCCAAATCTTGCAGCTTGGCTATAATAGTTTGTTTGGCCGTTGGATCATTTTTTGTGCGAACAGTAACATGAGTCGCGCCTGAACCCGGTTCGACTTCAATACTATCACTTGGCAAACCAAGATAATTTGGCAATTCATCTCGCAAACTGTCCGCTTGTCGAATATCACTTGTCTCAATCGCACCCAAAGCGTGCCACAGACTGCTGCCACCTTGTTGGTTGCTTGCACAACCAACAAAGGCGAAAGCAGCAAAGAAACAAACCAATGATTTTATCAGGGTCATTTTCATTACACTGATGTCAAAGCAGCAACCGCTTCGGCGTTTCCATTTGGATGTTCAGCTGGATTGGTGTAACCGACTTTCACGTCAAGGCCGAGCGACTGCATTTCCTTCACCAGCACGTTGAACGATTCGGGAATGCCCGCCTCGAGCGCGTTGTCGCCCTTGACAATGGCTTCGTAAATGCGCGTGCGGCCCTGCACATCGTCGGACTTCACGGTGAGGAGTTCCTGCAACGTGTAAGCCGCGCCGTAGGCTTCCATCGCCCACACTTCCATTTCGCCGAAGCGCTGGCCGCCGTATTGCGCCTTGCCGCCGAGCGGCTGCTGCGTGACGAGCGAATACGGCCCGACCGCGCGGGCGTGAATCTTGTCCGCGACCAAGTGGCCCAGCTTCATCATATAGATGTAGCCGACGACAATTTCCTGGTCGAACACCTCGCCGGTGCGCCCGTCAATCAAATGCGTCTTGGCGTGTTCCGGCAAACCGGCCTGCTTGAGATAGCCGCGAATTTCCTTTTCCTTGATGCCGTCGAACACCGGCGTCGCGAACTTCAAATCGAGCAGCTTCGCCGCCCAGCCCAGGTGCGTTTCCAACACTTGTCCGACGTTCATGCGGCTCGGCACGCCCAGGGGATTCAACACGATTTCCACCGGCGTTCCGTCCGCGAGAAACGGCATGTCCTCCTCCTTCACAATCTTGGCGACGACGCCCTTGTTGCCGTGGCGTCCCGCCATCTTGTCGCCGACGGACAGCTTGCGCTTCGAGGCGATGTAGACCTTCACCGACTTGACGATGCCGGCCTCGGTGCCTTCGCCCGCCTCGGCGCGCTCCATTTCCTCGTCGTATTGCATCTGCAAATCGTCGAACTTCTTTTTGAACTGGCCGATGATTTCGTTGATCTTGTTGCGAATCGGCGACGGATCAATCTCAATCCGGTCATAGACCGTGGCCAGCCGGCGCAAAAGCGTCTTGGTGATCTTGCGGTTGGCCGGGATGATGATTTCGCCGGTCTCGGAATTGACGACGTCGAGCGGAATTTTTTCGCCGAGCAGAATGTTGCTCAATGCCTCGGTCAACTGGTCGCGCAACTCGTCGGTCTTTTTCTTGTGATCTTCCTCGATCTGTTTCGAGTGGCGCTTTTCCTCGCTGGAAGAAGAGCGGCTGACCTGGTCGGAATCCTTTTTCGCCGAAACTTTCACGTCCATGACGATGCCATAAGTGCCGGACGGAACCTTCAATGAAGTGTCCTTCACGTCCGCGGCTTTTTCGCCGAAAATGGCGCGGAGCAGGCGCTCTTCGGGCGCGAGTTCGGTTTCGGACTTCGGCGTGATTTTGCCGACGAGGATGTCGCCGGGCTTCACTTCCGCGCCGACGCGGATGACGCCGTCGGGACTCAAGTTTTTCAACGCCTCATCGCCGAGGTTCGGGATGTCGCGCGTGATTTCCTCCGGCCCGAGCTTCGTGTCGCGGGCGGCCACTTCAAACTCGTCAATGTGGATGCTCGTGAAGATATCCTCCTTCACGATCTTCTCGCTGATGAGGATGGCGTCCTCAAAATTGTAGCCATTCCACGGCATGAACGCGACGAGCACGTTGCGCCCGAGCGCAAGCTCGCCATTTTGCGTGCAGGGGCCGTCGGCGATGATCTGGTTCTTCTTCACGTGCTCGCCCTTTCGCACCAGGATTTTCTGGTTGATGCACGTCGCGGCGTTCGAGCGCATGAATTTGCGAATGGGATAAATCCAAAGCCCGTGTTCGGGGTCGTGTTTGATTTTCTTTTTGCCTTCGGGCAGCTTGCCGTCCTCGGTCACAATGATTTGATTTCCGGTGACGGAAGCGACTTTGCCGCTTTCCTCGGCGACCATGACGGCGCGGGAGTCGCGCGCGACGCGGTCTTCCAGCGCCGTGGCCACGAGCGGCGCTTCGGTGACAAGCAGCGGCACCGCCTGGCGTTGCATGTTGGAACCCATCAACGCGCGGTTCGCATCATCGTGCTCCAAAAACGGAATCAGCGCCGCCGCGATGGACACGAGCTGTTTGGGCGAAACGTCCATGTAATCCACGCGAGCCGGTTCCACGTCCACGAATTCCCCACGCGCGCGGCAGACGACGCGCTCGGTTGTGAAATGGCCGCGGCCGTCAATCGGCGAGTTGGCCTGCGCAACAATGAACTGCTCCTCGCGGTCGGCGGTGAGAAATTCAATGTCTTCCGTAACGCGACCGTCCTTGACCTTGCGATACGGCGTTTCCAGGAAACCGAATTCGTTGATGCGCGCGAACGTCGCGAGCGACGCGATAAGGCCGATGTTCGGACCTTCCGGCGTTTCGATTGGGCAAATGCGGCCGTAGTGTGACGGATGCACGTCGCGGACTTCAAAACCCGCGCGGTCGCGCGAAAGTCCGCCCGGCCCGAGAGCCGACAAGCGGCGCTTGTGCGTCAACTCGGCCAGCGGATTGATTTGATCCATGAACTGGCTCAATTGTGAGCGGCCAAAGAAATCGCGGATGACGGCGGAAAGCGCCTTCGGATTGATGAGCTTCTGCGGCGTCATGGCCTCGACACTCTGGTCGAACAGCGTCATGCGCTCCTTGACGAGGCGTTCAGTGCGCGCGAGACCGACGCGGCACTGGTTGGCGAGCAATTCGCCGACGGTGCGGATGCGGCGGCTGCCGAGATGGTCAATGTCATCCACGCTGCCCTCACCCTTTTTGAGGCGGAGCAGATATTTTGTCGCGGCGACCAGATCATTCTTGGTCAGGATGCGCGAGCCTTCCTTGTCCTTGAGACCGAGCTTTTGATTGATTTTGTAACGTCCGACGCGGCCCAAATCGTATCGCTTGGGATCGAAAAACAACCGCTTGAGCAACGCGCGGGCGTTGGCGGCGGTCGGCGGATCGCCCGGACGCAGGCGGCGGTAAATGTCCTTGAGCGCCTCCTCCTCGTTCTTGGCCGGGTCTTTCTTAAGGCATTTGATGATGATGCCATCGTCCACGGACGTATCCACGACCTTGATTTTCGTCACACCAAGCTCGGCGATTTGCTTCACCACCGCCTTGGAAAGCGGCTCGAACGCGCGCGCAACGACCAGGCTCTTCTCCGTGTCCACGGCATCCTGGATCAAAACGCGGTTCGTCAAACCTTCGAGCTTCTCGGCCTCCTTGACCGTGAGTTCCTCGATTTCGTAAAACAACTTGAGAATTTCCTCGTCCGTGCCGCGGGTTTTCTCGCCGTTGTCCTTGCTTTTGGAATTGAAACCGCCCTCGACATCCAGGAACGACAGGGCGCGGAAAAACGTCGTCGTCAAAAATTTCCGGCGGCGTTTCTTGCGGTCCAGATAAACGTAAAGCAAATCGCTCGTGTCAAACATCGCTTCATACCACGAACCGCGATCGGGAATGACCCGGAAGCTGTGCAGCAATTTCCCGTTCGGATGCTGCGTCGCCTCGAACGCGATGCCCGGCGAGCGGTGCAACTGTGACACGACGACGCGCTCGGCGCCATTGATGACGAATGTGCCTTGCGGCGTCATCAGCGGCAACTCGCCCATGAAAACTTTTTCCTCCTTCGCGCCCTTGCCTTCCTCCATCAGTTTGAAAGTGACGTAAAGCGGCGCGCCGTAGGTCAAACCCTCACGCAAACATTCAAGCCAGTCCACCTTCGGCTCTCCGACTTCGTAGGAATCGTAAGCGAGCTTGCATTTGCCATCGTAGCTCTCGATGGGAAACACTTCCTGGAAAACCGATTCAAGGCCGGCGCTTTTGTCGCGTTTGCCTTTGACGGCAGCTTGCAGAAATTCCGTGTAGGAATTCGTCTGCAGTTCAATCATGTTCGGCGGCGCAACGATCTCCTTGATCTTGCCGAAGTTGATCCGTTCAGTGGCTCTCGATGGCATTTATAATTTTTTGTTTGGCCGGCGGTTCGCCGGCTGTTTTCTCAATCAACGACACAAGGCAAGCTGCCGTGTTCAGTGGCACGCTTGCCAAAACCAAAACCAACTTTCCTTTTTAACTTCAATAAATTGTCCAGGGAAGCGGCGGAACCGCCCAGCGGAACCGCCGCCCCAAAAACCGCCGGATTACTTGACTTCCACCTTCGCGCCCGCGTCTTCAAGTTTCTTCTTGGCCGCGTCCGAGTCCGCCTTGTTTGCGCCTTCGAGCACCGGCTTGGGCGCGCCTTCCACCAGCGCCTTGGCTTCCGCCAGGCCAAGACCCACTTTCACTTCGCGGACTGCCTTGATGGTGGCAATTTTCTTGTCCGCCGGGGCGGACACAAGAATCACGTCGAACGTGTCCTTCGCGACGGCAGGCGCAGCAGCGCCGCCGGCAGCCGGGGCAGCCGCGGCCGCAACAGGCGCGGCGGCGGAAACGCCCCATTTGGTTTCCAGTTGTTTCACCAGGTCGGCGGCTTCGAGAACCGTCAACTTGCTCAATTCTTCCACGATGTTTGCAATGTCAGCCATAACTGTCTTTTCTTTCTTTCGTCTCGTCGTTGCCGCGATCCGCCTTCGCCTTGCTCCGGCGCGACACGCCGCGGTTTTTTAAGTTCGCTCCCGCAAACCGACGATTTACGTTGTTGTTGTTTGTTTGTTCTCCGATTCGAAATCTCAAATCTCAAATCGAAATTGTTTTGTTACACGTTCGCTTTGCAACGCTTCAAGCCTTCGCTTCCTCAACTTTTTCAGACCTCGCCTTGATGACCTGCGCCAACTGTGACGCTGGCGTGTTGATCAAAATCACCAGCTTTGTCGCCGGAGCGACAAGCAAGCCAAGGATTTTCGCACGCAAAACGTCCAGGCTCGGCAAATCCGCCAGCGCGACAATCGCCGCCTCTTCCAGGCGTTGATTGTTGAGGTAGCCGAACTTGAATTTCAGCTTGTCAAATTCCGCCGCAAAATTTTTCAGCGCCTTCGCCGCGGCGGAAATGTCCTTCTTTCCGGTGACCACGGCCATCTGTCCGGTCAACGCGCCGTTCAAGTCGCCGACGCCGGCTTCCTTGGCGGCAACGCGGAAGATGGAGTTCTTCACGACGTGGACTTCCGCGCCGGCCTGCACCAGGCGCTTCCGCAACTCGGTCAAATGGGCGACTTTAAGCCCCTTGTAATTCACCACGATGAAGAACGGCGAGGCGTTCAGCCGCGCCACATAATCCTTCGTCAAAAGTTTCTTTTCAGCACGCATGGCTCAAATCCTTTTTTAGTTGGTTGAAAATTCACGGATATCCACGCGCACCGGTGGACTCATCGTCGCCGACAACGTGCAACTGTGAATGTAATGGCCCTTGAGACTGTGCGGACGCGCCTTCGAGACCGCCTCGATAACGGCGCGGGCGTTTTCCTCAATCTGTTCCGGCTTGAACGAAACCTTGCCAACAATCACATGAACATTGGCCGCCTTGTCCACTTTGAATTCGACACGGCCGGCTTTGACTTCCTTCACCGCTTTCGCCGTGTCTTCCGTCACCGTGCCGGTCTTCGGGTTCGGCATCAGGCCGCGCGGTCCAAGCACTTTGCCGAGTTTGCGCACTTCGGCCATCGCCTCGGGTGTGGCCACCGCCACGTCAAAATCCGACCATCCGCCCTGGCATTTGGCAATCATGTCTTCAAAGCCGACGTATTCCGCGCCGGCAGCCTTGGCAGCGTCAGCCGCCGCGCCGCTCTTGGCGAACACGAGGACTTTCACGGTCTTGCCGCTGCCGTGCGGGAGCGGAACCGTGCCGCGAACCATCTGGTCGGACTGCTTCGGATCCACGCCGAGGCGGAACGCGAGGTCAATCGTCTCGTTGAATTTCGCCTTCGGAAATTTGGCGAGGACGCCGACGGCATCCTTCAATGGATAGGCTTTTTTGCCGTCCACCACTTCCAAGGCCTTCTTGTATCTTTTACTGGGCATTTTGATTTGTGCGGTGCAAGCGAGTTTTTGGCTCTCCCGCGATTGTGTTATAATATTAACCGACCACTTCAATTCCCATGCTGCGCGCCGTGCCGGAAATAATCCGGAACGCGGCTTCCTCGGAGTTCGAGTTAATGTCCTTCGACTTCATCTTCACGATGTCCATAACCTGTTTGCGCGTCACTTTGCCGACCTTTTCCTTGTTCGGCGTCTTGGAACCGGCGGTGATGCCCGCGGCCTTTTTCAAAAGAATCGAGGCCGGCGGCGACTTGGTGATGAACGTGAACGACTTGTCCTGATAAACCGTGATGACAACGGGAATCACGAGTCCCGCGTCGGCCTTGGTGACCGCGTTGAATTCCTTGCAGAAGCCCATGATGTTGACGCCATGCTGGCCGAGCGCCGGACCGACCGGCGGCGCGGGATTCGCCTGGCCCGCCGGAATCTGCAATTTAATCTGTCCTGTGACTTTCTTTGCCATAAAAATTCTTAAGCTTTCTCCACCTGCCAGTATTCGAGCTCGACCGGCGTGTTGCGTCCGAAAATGTTCACGGTCACTTTCAGTTTGCCGCGTTCGGGATCAATTTCCTCAATCACGCCGCTGAAATTCAGGAACGGCCCGTTGTTGATCTTGATCGTTTCGCCGACTTCAAAATTGACCTTCGGTTTTTCCGTTTCTTCGGACGCCGAAATCTGCGCCTTGATCTGCTCGACTTCCTCGGTCGGCGTCGGCACGGGCGGTTCGCCGCCGACAAACCCGATCACGCCCTGCGTTTCCTTGATGAAATACCACGGCTTCTCGATGATGCGGCGGTTTTCATCCAGCAACACCATGTCCACAAAAACGTAGCCGGGCCAGAGCTTGCGGCTGGACACGGTCTTCTTCTGGTT
>Ga0265337_1000968_pt1 | contig 15051 bp, 21 predicted proteins | sample 42122metaG_FD_192441 | JGI IMG/M metagenome (GOLD analysis project Ga0265337, IMG submission 192441) | Rhizosphere microbial communities from Carex aquatilis grown in University of Washington, Seatle, WA, United States - 4-21-22 metaG | ecosystem: Host-associated > Plants > Roots > Rhizosphere >... | reverse complement strand
TGCAGGAGCAGGAACATGAAATTGATTTGAGCGCCGCGCTGGACATCAATGTGCCTCCCGCAATAAAGCCTGCGGTCACAAAAATGGTCTAAACCAGGAGAAACACAGCCATGCCTCAAGGAATGCGCCACTTGTATGAAACCCCCTTCCGAGAATAACCCCATTCACCATACGCAGAAAATCAAAGTTCAGATGCGTCAGCTCATCGAGCATCTGCGCGAAGACGTTGGGAAAGTCACGGAGCCGAAGGCCCAGGCGCTATTCGAGACTTCGGCGGAAGTGCTCACCGGCTTGGTCAAAGCCTTCGACGATTATGAGAAAAAAGGCGAGGAGGCGTGGCGAACTGAACCTATGGCATCCCGTTTGAGAGAAGGAACCACCAATGCCTCAAGGCGATAAATCCAGCTACACTGGCAAGCAGAAACGTCAGGCGGCACACATCGAGGCCGGCTACGAGAAAAAGGGTGTCAGCACGAAAACCGCGGAAGCGCGGGCTTGGGCCACCGTCAACAAACTCACAGGCGGCGGCAAAAAGAGCGGCTCCGGTCGGAACCAGAATTGATTTACTGTTATGCCAGCCTTGACCTCCAAACAAGCCAGCCTTCGCTTAAAGGCCGTCCCGCACTGGTTGAAGCGCGGGCAGAAAATTCATCGGATTTTTGAGTTCGAAGGTTTCCTCAACAGTATCGCTTTTGTCAATCGCATCGCCAAGAAGGCCCAAAAGCTCAATCACCATCCGGACATTGATATTCGTTTTAACAAGGTGACATTGAAGCTCACCACGCATGATGAAGGCGGCATCACCGCAAAAGATTTCCGCCTTGCTTGGCAATCCGATGAGGTCTTTGCCGGATTTTTGGAGTCATGATCTGCGCAGGTTCCAAACCAAAACCAGACCAGGCGGGTTAAGGAATATGAACACACCAATCCCGCATGCGACGTTGAAAAGAATAAAATTATGGCCCGGCCATCGTTGTTAACCAGGAAAGCAAACCTATGCTGATCAGATTATCCACGGACAAAACGGTGAGCGAGACTGCGGCTGCCTTGCAGGCCGCCGTTCAGGCCAATCACTTTGGCGTCATGCAGGTTCACAACCTCAGGGAAACCATGACGAAAAAAGGCGTGGAGTTCGCCCGTGAGTGTCTGATCTTCGAGGTCTGTCAGCCGCAACAAGCGAAGAAGGTGCTCGATGCGAACATGAGCGTCTCCACCGCATTGCCGTGCCGGATTTCCATTTATGAGGAGGGCGGTAAAACCATTCAGGCCGCCTTGAAGCCAACCACGCTGCTGGCGATGTTCAACACGCCGCAACTGGCGGGGGTGGCGCAGGAAGTGGAGGACAAGATGGTCAAGATCATGAAGGAGTCGGCGATCAACGCGGATTCCAAGTCAAAAGCATGATGCCTTGGGCGTCACGAAAATACAGAAAGCGATTATGAATATCAAGAACGCAGCGGCAGATCATCCAATCCTGAAGCTTCTCGCGGAGCGGTGGAGCCCCTACGGCTTCGAGGACCGTCCGGTTTCGGAGGCCGACCTCTGTTCGTTGTTTGAGGCGGCTCGCTGGGCGGCGTCCTCCTACAACGAACAACCCTGGAACTATCTGGTTGCAACCCGGGAAGACTCCCGGGAGTTTGAACGGCTCCTCTCCTGTCTCGTGGAGGCAAACCAGGCGTGGGCCAAGGCCGCACCCGTTCTTGTCTTGGGCGTCGTCAGTTTGCAATTTGCAAAAAACAAACAGGACAATCGGGCCGCCGTTCACGACCTGGGTCTGGCCGCCGGGAATCTGTCGGTGGAGGCAACGGCGCGGGGCCTCTCGGTCCATCAAATGATCGGCATACTCCCCGACAAGGCGCGGGAGGTTTACCAGATCCCGGAGCATTTCAAAGCGTGGACAGCCATGGCCATCGGATACAAAGCCGACCCGGCCAAACTGCCAGAGACCCTGAAGGAGCGCGACTCGGCGCCCCGGCAGCGAAGGCCATTGGGTAAGTTTGTGTTCACCGGCCAGTGGGGACAACCGTCACCGATCGTGCTGAAACGCGACACCTGACACCGCGTGCAGGGGAGGCTTGGTTTCAAATCAGACACTTCTGTGAAAACGAAGATTATCCTCCCGCTGCTGGCGGGAATACTTCATGGCTTCGCCGAAAGAACTGCATCTCGTCAGCCGCGATGTTCCATCGCTCTCGGTTTGCCTTGGGACGCTCGGCATGACGGGCATGACCGCTTGGTTGGCCGATGACCCTAGCGAGAAGCAAATGCCTATAACCATTGAAACAAATAACACGATGAAAATCCTAATGATACTAACCTCGCATAGCGAGTTGGGTGACACCGGCAAGAAAACCGGGTTCTGGGTGGAAGAGTTCGCGGCTCCCTACTATGAATTTGCGGATGCTGGCGCGGGGATCACCCTTGCTTCTCCCAAAGGCGGACAACCGCCGATTGATCCCAAGAGCGAAGAGGCTGAGGCTCAAACCAAGTTCACCCATCGTTTCGACCAAGACGAATCGCTCAAGCAGAAGTTGGCGCACACTTTGAAATTGAGCGCAGTCAAGGCGGCGGATTATGACGCGGTTTTCTATCCGGGCGGCCATGGCCCGTTATGGGATCTGACCAAGGATGCCAAATCCATCGCCTTGATCGAAGCCTTCCAGCAACAGGGAAAACCGATGGCCTTGGTATGTCATGCGCCGTGTGCCTTGCTCAAGGTGAAATTGCCCAACGGCGACGCGCTGATCAAAGGCAAAACTGTGACCGGGTTTTCGGACACCGAGGAAGCCGCCGTGGAACTGACCAAGGGGGTGCCGTTTTTGCTGGAAGATGAACTAAAAAAAGCAGGGGCGCATTATAGCAAAGGGCCTGATTGGGGAGTCTATGTGCAGACAGATGGTTTGCTGATCACGGGCCAAAATCCCGCATCCTCCGCCGAAGCCGCCAAGGCATTGCTTAAACTGTTGCCGAAGAAATCCCGAGGTTAAGCATCCTGCGCTGCGAATCAATTTAATATTATGAGCAAGAAAAAGATTTTTTCGCTGGATCAGGCAAAAACAATCGGCGAACAATTGGGCATCAACTGGGATAAGTTTGATCTTGAACAATTCCGCGCCGGCTTGGGTGTTGAATTGGAGCATGGCACCGTTAATCAAACGACCAACGTTACTGGCGATGACCCGCTGCTGACCGGCAAAATCGCGTTGGCGCACTTGACTGAATTTCCTGATTACTACACCCGGCTGGCAAAAATGGAAGCAGAGGCTAAAAGCTTCTGGAATTCAAAAAAACATCACACCATCAGCAACTGAGGAGACCATCACATGAACACGATCACTACCAAAGACGGCACACAAATCTACTACAAGGACTGGGGCTTGGGTCAGCCCGTAGTATTCAGTCACGGGTGGCCGTTGAGTTCGGACAGTTGGGAGGCTCAGATGCTCTTCCTGGCGTCCAGCGGTTATCGCTGCATCGCCCATGACCGTCGCGGCCACGGTCGGTCCAGTCAGCCCTGGAACGGCAACGAAATGAACACCTATGCCGATGACCTCGCAACCCTCATGGACACGTTGGTCCTGAAGAACGCCGTCCTGATCGGCTTCTCCGCCGGCGGCGGCGAAGTGGCCCGTTATATCGGCCGCCATGGCACGAAGCGGCTGGCCAAGGCTGCTTTGATTTCCGCCGTCCCGCCGCTGATGCTGAAAACGGCGGCCAATCCCGGTGGCATGCCGATGGAGAAGTTCGACGCGATCCGCCTTGGCTCCATCACCGACCGCTCACAGTTCTACAAGGATATCGCCAGCGGCCCGTTCTTCGGAGCCAACCGGCCCGGGGCCAAGGTTTCGCAGGGTATGATGGATTCGTTCTGGCTTCAGGGAATGCAGGCCGGTGCCAAGAATACCTTCGATTGCATCAAGGCTTTCTCTGAGACGGATTTTACCGAAGACCTCAAGAAGTTCGACGTGCCGACGCTAATCATTCACGGCGACGACGACCAGATCGTGCCGATTGGTGCTGCGGCTCTCCGCTCATCGAAGCTGGTCAGGAACGCGACCCAAAAGATTTACGCGGGCGCACCGCACGGCCTCGCGGCCACGCATAGAGACCAACTCAACGCCGACCTGTTGGAATTTATTAAAACCTGAGATCGCTTTGCCAGTGCGCTGATGAGCCTGATTTTCGTTTTGGTCATCAGCAACGCCTTGCGGCTTCGTTCCGGAATTTCGAGGGGTTCAATTTATGGGGTGTTCACCACCATTGTTCGTGGCGTCCAAAAGAGACATTTTTTGGATTAACTTTTATGAAAACAACCGGCTCTGATCTGGCCGCCGTTCGTGACACGCCGCGAGCGACCAAGTTTTCACTCGCGGCGAATTACGACCCGGAACTGGTTCCGCAGCTTGCCGGCTATCCGGTTGATGAAGTTTACGGCAAGTTTCCCACCGACGGTGTCAGCGGTGGCCGTCCCCGCTACTTGGCGACACCGCTCTCGGAAACTGATCTGCGGAATTACATCCGGCTGCTCCAACGTCATGGCATTGCCTTCAATTACCTCCTGAACGGCGCCTGTTTCGGCAACCGCGAATGGACCCGCCCCTGGCAGAAAAAAATGACGGCCCTGCTGGGCAAGCTGGGTGAAATGGGCGTGCGCCGGGTCACCGTGTCCACGCCATTTCTTCTGGAACTGGTCAAACGCCGTTTTCCCGAGTTCAAGGTAAGAGTCGGGATTTATGCCCAAGTGGACACGCCCCGACGCGCCCGCTTCTGGGAAGAACTCGGGGCCGATGCCATCGTGCTGGAGAGCTTCTCGATCAACCGGAACTTTTCCCGTCTGACGGCTATCCGCCAGGCGGTCCATTGCGATCTGGAACTGATCGCGAACCACGTCTGCCTCATGAACTGTCCGATGCAAACCTATCATCAGAACGGTTTCGCCCATGCGTCTGACGACACCAGCACGCTCTTCATTGACTACTGCTTTATGCGCTGTTCGCGGGTGCGCTTGACCGATCCATCGCAGTTCATCAAGTCGGCCTGGATCCGGCCGGAGGACCTGGCCGTCTATGAAGCGATGGGATACACAACCTTCAAGCTTTTGGAACGGGGAATTCCGTCGGCGGAACTGCTGCGGCGCGTCAAAGCCTACAGCGAGCGACGCTTTGATGGCAATCTGGCGGAACTGCTGCTGTCGTATGGCTTCAAGCAACCGGTCCGCAAGGAATCGTTCTGGAATCTGCGCCACTTCTTGAAGCCCAGGCAGGTGAATCCAATTCGCCTGAAACCGATGCGCGACCTGGCGCGACTGCAAGGCTGGCTCTCGCCGCTGCCGGAGTGTCCAATCCGGGTGGATGCGCGGAAGATCCCGGAGAATTTCCTGGACGGTTTTCGCAACCGTGACTGCGCCTCCCTGGACTGCCAGGCTTGCGGCTATTGCGGACAGATTGCCGCGCAGGCCGTTTCGATCTCGCCCGGGTATCGCACCGAGGTGTTGAGAAAATACGCGGAAATGAACGATGCCATGGCAACGGGAAGGCTCTGGGATGTTTGACTCGCGCGTCATGGAAACGGAGTTCCTGAATCGGCCAGATGGTGATCCGGCGCTGGTCGCCGCCAGCTACCGGTTTAGTGATTCCACCAAGACTGGCGTTGCCCGGATTTGGTGGTCCGCAGCTATGATTTTATTTTGATTTCCGTCCCCGGCAAAAGGTCGCCAACGGTCATCAGGTCAGGACACATCCCCATCGTCGACCGCTCCAATGCCGGCAAATCCGCGCTGTTCAATCCACGGTAGGGTTTTACCCCATGGCAAATGACCGGCCAGGCCACTAATTTGAGTCGCAATGCCAACACGATTGCCACTTGCAGTAAAGATGTCCGTTTTGTGAATACGAAAATCATCCTCCCATTGTTCACTGTGCTGTTGTCGGCCGCCTGCGTTCTGACCGGCTGTCAATCGCCAAAGGCAAGGCCTCTGGTCGTGAGCAGCGCGACGCAAGCGACGCGAAACAACTGTTACAGTTTGCTCCATCAACTTCTGGACGATGAAAAGGACGTCAGCATGTTGCGATTCATCAAACCCGAGCACGCCGATGTTAAAAATCTGGTGAAGCGGATTGCCACTGCTTCCGGAACCGGAGCCACGCTGTTGGAGAAATTTGCCAAGGACGATCCTTCCATCCGGCTGGACGACATCCGGCTGCCGCCGGGCGAGCTGGCCACGCGCGATGCGATTGCGTCCACCAAGCAGAAGGAGTTACTGGGCCAGACCGGCGACACCTTTGAGCTGACCCTGCTTTTGACCCAGACCGAGGCGTTAAGCTATGCCTGGCACCTGGCGAAAGTCGCTGGCGAAAACGAGCCGCAACACGATCGCGCCCGGGCGCTGGCAGGCGTGGGCAGGGACATGGAGAATTTCTACCACGAAGTGTTCGCGCTGCTGCTGTCGCAAACAAAATCATCGCCGACGAACTCCATCAGGACTCAACCTGATTAGCGCGGATCACCGTGGCAGGGCGACGCCGCTGCGTCGCCGGATTGCTTGGGGAAAATTTGCAAGGAGCTTCTAAACGATGGTCAACTGGACGCCGCTCTCGCTGACGCTCGCGCGGATGGCGTGGCGTGGGTTCTTTTTGAGCCGGAAGATGGCGGTGCAGGGTCAAGTATTTGGGTCCAGATGCCCGGCGCGGTTTGTCTCCATTCCGCGATTATGCTGTTCGGTTCCATGACCTGTTGGCATGGGCGGTGAGATGCGCGGGCGCCAACGGGTGTTTGCCCCGGCTGCGTCTCGCCTGGAGTAAAAATGGGCAGCGCCTTTCGGGTCGCCTTTGATCGGGTTTGGTTCATAAGGATGGATGTCTGGTTCACTCGTTTAATCCCCAGTGGGAGTAACCGTCGTAACGATTAAGGCTTTCCCGAAGGACCTGGGTGATGGCGTTGGCTCGCACCGCGATCTCCTCGAAGGGACTGATGGTCGCGCGCAGGACGATGTTCACCGTGTCCAGCAACGCATCAACGGCAATGGGTTTCAACAGCGTGGCCGCAGGTTGAAGCGGCGGATATTTGGCCGGTTGTCGCGTGGGCGGTCTTTCTGCAACCAGGACGACCGGCAGGGCCAGGTGGGCGGCGCGCAGCTTCTTGATTAGTCCGATTCCGGTAAGCCTGGGCAGTTTGTAATCGGCAATCAAAAGATTGTAGTTGATGGCCCGAAGCTCCTCCCAGGCGGCGGCGCCATCTTCAGCGCCGTTCACCTCGTAGCCATGCCGGATCAGCACTTCGGCGCTGAAATGGAGGAGGAACGGGTCGTTCTCCACCACGAGAATGCGATGGGGCTGATTCGTTTGAAATTGAAGTGGCGTGCTGGCTCGCTCGCTCATCGTGGAATTTTTTTAGCACGAAAACCTGGCGGGTGATATGGGGTGTTTACCCCATGCCGGATTTGATGAATGCGTCACCGTCCGTTGCACGCTGCTCTCGATGATGCCGGCGCTGATGGCCTGGCGGGTGAGGCCGGCGGTGTCGTGGATGCCAGGCATTTGATTGTCAGCGACGATATGCCTTGGTGACATATTGCAACACCATGCGCTGCGTATTAAAAAACGAACCGTTGAGTGCAATCGCGTGACGCATGACGTCAATGAACCGTTCGCGGTCGTGGTAGAATGGCGGAACGATCACCCGCTCCAGCTTGTCGTAGAGGGACGCCGCATCGCGTGGCGACTGGTCTGCGCCGACGTTGGCGGGGCCCGGCAACTCGCCGATGGCCCAGCCAGTAACACCTTCGATGCACCCTTCGATCCACCAGCCGTCGAGGATGCTGAGACTGGGCACGCCATTGAGGGCGGCCTTCATGCCGCTGGTGCCGGACGCCTCGAACGGAGGTTGCGGGGTATTGAGCCAGACATCCACGTCGGCAGTCATTAACTGCGCCAATGGCCAGTCGTAATTGGGCAGGTAGGCAATCTTCACATGCGGCTTGAGCAAATCCCGGGCCTGAAAGATGCGCTGGATCAGCTCCTTGCCTTCCTGGTCTTGTGGGTGGGCTTTGCCCGCATAGATGATCTGGAATCGGCCGGCTTCGGCGGAAATCTTTTTCAACCGCTCGAGGTCGCGGAAAACCAGATCGCCGCGCTTGTAGGTGGCGTCACGGCGGGCGAACCCGATCGTCAGGTCGTTGGGCATCCATCCCGACATTGGTTGCACGGTTGACGTGCTCCAGGAGCTGCCGCTTGGCCTGGTCGTGCGCCTGCCAGACGTCCTGCGACGGGATGCTCAACGCATAGCGAAGGGTGAAGTTGTCTTCGCGCCAGCCGGGAACGTGCTGATCAAACAGCGCCTGGAACGGAGGGCTGGTCCAGGTCGTCGCATGGACGCCATTGGTGATCGCGTCTATGCGATACTGGGCAAACATCTGCCGCAACACCTCGGCATGCCTCTTGGCGACGCCGTTCACATAATGACTCAGGTTGAGCGCCAGGTAAGTCATGTTGAGATAGTCATCCCAGAGCAGCACATCCCTCATCGCCGCCGTCTCGCTGCGGCCCAACACCTGGTTGATCAGCTCGGTGGGAAACCGATCGTGACCGGCGGGGACCGGCGTGTGCGTCGTGAACACACAATGCCGGCGGACCTCTTCGATGTCCTTGTGGGTGAAGCGGGCGTGGCCGGCTCTTTTGGCTTGTTCGTCGAGCAGTGCGATGGGCAGCAGGCTGGCGTGGCCTTCGTTCATGTGGAACTGCTGGAGGCCATTGTGGCCCAGCGCGCGGAGCACATTGAATCCGCCCATCCCGAGGATGACCTCCTGGCAGAGTCGGTAGTGCGGATCGCCGCCGTAAAGCCAGTGCGTCAGCGTGCGGTCCCATTCCCCGTTTTCAGGAAGGTCGCTGTCGAGCAGATAGACCGGCACCATCGCGCCCGTGCAGCCGCGGACCTCGTAGCGCCAGGCGCGAAGATGAACTGTCCGGCCCTCGATGGTGATGGCGGGTCGCTGCGGCAGCTCCTGGAGAAAATCGTCCACGCTCCATTCGACAAAATCTTCCGTCTGCCGGCCGCCATCGTCGAGTCTCTGGTAAAAGTAGCCTTTGCGGTGCAGCAATGTGACGGCCACCATCGGCAGCTCCCGGTCGGCTGCCGCGCGGATCATGTCGCCCGCCAGAATTCCCAATCCGCCGCTGTAAGTTGGCATCGCTGGATGCAGGGCAATCTCCATCGAGAAATAGGCGATCCGTGCTTCGTTTACAACACTGCCAGGGCCCGCCTGCCCCAGAGGGGGACTCGACGCTGAATCGGATACAGAGGATTGCATCCGGCCTTCGTCCATAGATTAACAATGCCATAAGTTGCTCCTCCCGGCAATCGAGAATCCGGAAGTGCTCGACCTGATATGCCGGGATTGCGTCAGCCCGGAGGAACGGGAACGCCGGTTGCAGAAATTGTTGGCTTGGCGCCGAAACCGCCGGTCCCACCAGAACCGCAATTGGAATCCACTCCCGCCGATGACGGGTCAAATCCGGTCAAACTGAATCAAACCAAATCAAATCGCATGAACCAGTTGAATCAGAGGTTGGCGGGCCGTCTGTTCCTTGACTCCTGCCAGTTTGATCAGTCCCGGCTGAACAGGGCCTCGAACTGCGGCAGGGTTACACCCCATGGCGGGATTTGCTTCAGCGACCTAACATCCGGAAAACCCGCCGGTCGCGGGAACGTCCGTCGTGTTGACGGCGAATGAAAACAAACAACAAAAACCAAATTAAAATTATGACCACACTCGAAATCAAAGGCGACTGGAACATCACCAAGGGCAAGCTGAAAGAAAAATGGGCCAAGCTCACGGATGACGATCTCCAATACGCCGAAGGCAGGCAGGAAGAACTGTTGGGCCGCATTCAGAAGCGCACGGGCGAAACCCGCGAAGCGATCGAAAAGGCCGTCAAGGAATCCTGCTCCTCCTGCGGTTGCAAATAGGCTGTCCCGCCGCGCGGGCGGACTGGTTGAGTCAGCCAGGGGCCGGCGTCCGCGCAACAAACACTGCCTGTGAAATCCAGCCGCCCGTTGGCTCCGGGCGGCTGGCGCAGTTTTCGAGGAAAACTTGTCCGGTTGCATTTGCAAAGAAACGTCAACGGTGGCATTCGCTCTGCAAACAATGAAAAACAACATCGCCAAATAGAACAACGATGTGATGGCATGATTTAAGTGAAGGTGTTGGTTTTCGGAACGTTTTGGTTCATTTGGGAACGGTTGTTGGATCAATGAAAATCCTCACAGACGACAGGAAGTTTGAACGGCAACTGGAGGCAATCGCGCCGATCCATGGGGCAACTCCCGGCCTCTTTGACAATCCAAAAATTGGGACGTGCCCGACTGAAATCAAGAAGAGCGCCGATTGTTTTCAACCAGTTTGCCGCCGCCTGCCTGTTCAACGGCACGGACACGGAGCGCATTCTGGCTTGCATCCAGCCGCTCTTGGCGTTTGGCAATCGTTTTAAGAATGGCCGAATCGCTTTTTCTAAATTGTTCGAGTCTTTCTTTGATTTCGTTCGTGCGGTTGAACATGCATCCACTATGCACCAGAATCAATCACACTTCTAGCCCCAAGTTGATTTCCTGATTTCAGCTTTTAACCTTCCGTCTTCCCGACTCTGATTCTTGATTTCCGCTTCTTGCCGCGCCGAAGTTGGACGAAGGCGGGTCTGCTTTCTACTTTCCCTATTTCAGCTTTCGGCATTTCAGATTTTCAGCTTTTTCTAAATCTTGCCTCTGCCAGCTTTCCCGCGCACACTCGCCGCAAATGCCAGCCGGGTTTGATACTGCCTTCGCGCGGGTGAAAGAACTGGTTGCCGACTTTCGGGCCAACGAGAAATTCTACCTGTCCCCGGCCTATCAGGAACAGGAGGCGCGCCGCGACTTCATTGACAAATTCTGGCTCGCCCTCGGCTGGGACGTGAACCACGAGACCCAAAAGAACCCCTTCGAGCAGGAGGTCAAGGTCGAGCGAGGTCTCTCCCTCTCCGCCTCGACCGGGGAGAGGGACGGGGTGAGGTGTCGAAACTCCCAGCGCCGGGCCGACTACGCCTTTTACATCGCGCCCAATTTCCGCGACGTGAAATTCTACGTCGAGGCCAAGAAACCCCACGGCGACATCGCCACGGCGGACAATTATTTCCAGACCATCCGCTACGGCTGGAGCAGTTCCACGCCCGTCGCCGTCCTGCACGACTTCGAACAATTCGAGATTCTGGACTGCCGTTACCGTCCGCACATCGAAACCGCGCTCGGCCAAAACCTCCGCAAATACCATTTCAGCCAATACGAAGATTCGGAGAAATTCGCCGAAATCTACTGGCTCTTCTCCCGCGAAGCCGTCGCCGGCAAAACCCCCGCACAGATTTACGTTAATGAAAAAGCTCGTTTCTGAATTAAGAAACCAGCAAAATTCTGGTATTATCATAGCCGATGAAACGCGCCAAACAAAAGACGCCAAAGAAGAAGATGCGCAATAAACGCGCAATTTATTCCTTGGCTCCGAAGAAAAAGGAGAAAGCTCTTTTTCAAAGCGCGAATGGCGGACACGCAAAAGGAGGAAACGGTTTTCTTCATGAAGATGCGACGGCTTACCACACGCATTTTACCACCGTGCTCGATGTTACACCGTCGCGTGTCCTTGAAATTGAGACACCGATTGCAGACGAGGCCCCGCCGTTTGAAACATCAGAAGAGCTGGCCCATATCGAAAGATTAAATTTAGAGGCTGGAACACGCTGGGCAGACAAATTGTATGTTGATAGCTCGCTCACACGCGCGCTGGTAAGTTTTCAAGCCAACAAAGGGAGAGCCGTCTATCGGTGGTTCAAATATAAAGAAGCCTTTTCCGCCGGCCTGATTGAGCATCTATTGAGCAAGTATCGAATTACGAAGGGAGTGGTGCTCGATCCGTTTGCGGGGAGTGGAACGGCATTGTTTGTGGCAGGCGGCCACGGAATGAAAGCCGAAGGCATTGAACTTCTGCCGATCGGCCGGACGCTTATAGCCACCAAACAACTCATTGATTGGGATTTGAAAGACGCGGGTGTCAAGCGACTTATGTTCTGGCGGGACGAGCATCCATGGCGAAAGTGCAAAACCGTAAAACCCATAAATGAATTGCGGATTACACGTGGTGCGTATCCGGCAGAAACGCTTGACGCGATGGGACGATTCCTTGCGGCATCGGAACAAGAGGGCGAGCGGGTGAAGGCGGTTTTGCTTTTTGCGCTGCTTTGTATTCTCGAAAACATCAGCTACACCCGAAAGGACGGCCAGTATTTGCGCTGGGACCATCGTTCGGGCAGACGCCAGGGAAAAAAGATTTTCGACAAAGGCAAGATTCTGACCTTTGATACAGCCATCACCCACAAGCTACACCAGATAGTTGACGACTTGCGAACTGGCGAACAGCCTGAAGATTTATTCGCGAAGCCGCTCAAGAAAGCGGATGTCAAATTACATGGCGGTTCGTGTCTCGACATTTTGCCAAAACTTAAAACTGAATCCTACGATTGCCTGATTACTTCCCCGCCTTACTGCAACCGCTACGATTACACACGCACCTATGCTTTGGAACTCGCCCTGCTCGGCGTTGATGAAGTCGGTTTGGTAAAACTGCGGCAGGAAATGTTAAGTTGCACCGTTGAAAATCGCGCCAAGGACCTTTTGAAGTTAAATCGCGATTGGAAACCGGCCATCGCTGCCGCAGATAATCAAATCTTGCTGCAAAACATCCTCGCCTATCTGGATTCCCAAAAAGAACGCGACCTCCTCAACAACGACGGGATTCCCCGCATGGTGCGCGGATATTTTTACGAGATGGCTTGTGTCATTTATGAATCGGCCCGGGTGCTGAAGCGTGGGGCGCCGTTCATCATGGTCAACGACAATGTGCGATATGCCGGAGCCAGTATTTCCGTGGACATCATTCTTTCAGAAATCGCCGAGCAACTTGGCTTCGTGGCCGAACAAATACTTGTCCTTCCGAATGGAAAAGGAAACAGCAGCCAGCAAATGGGCGTGCATGGTCGCGATGCTTTGCGCAAATGTGTATATCTCTGGCGAAAGAAATAACCATGACCAAACCCTACCAACAACACCTCAAATCAAGCAAAAGCCTCGAAACAACCTATGAGGCTGTGCGCGCGGGATTTGTTGCCCTTGCGTTGGAAAAGAACCGTCGCGCGACCCCGCACGTCGCAGAAGCCAGGGCGCTAAAAGCTGCCGCCGGCAAGGCCAGGACTCCCGCTGACTTGTTGAAGATTGCCGAAATTCAGCCGGGCCTACTCACAGCGGCGGGTGTGTCGGACAAGGCAAGGAATCATTTGCAGGATTCCGACAAACGCGAAGCCGTGAGCGGACTCATCAAAAACTTCCTTGAACCTGCCGGTGCAAATTTTGTCGAGGAGCTGGTTTTTCGTTTCTTGCTGACTCGTGGCGACACACTTGGCGGTTCGATGCGGAATGTCGGTGGTTCCATGGCACAGAAGAAACTCACACGCGCCATTCTCGCTTGCTTAAAATTGGCAGGGAAAAAATGTCATTGGCTTCGTAAGGACACCAACGCATGGGCTGAACTGCCGAACGATGACACTGACGTGGAGTTGTCGCTTCGCGGCCTCTCTTGGGTCGCGGGCAAAGGGCCACGAACCCTTCTCTACAACGTCACTGTCCCGGTGGTAAAGAACAACGTGGACCTGTTGTTGTTCAGGTGTTCATCCAGCGACCTGACCCGTGAAATCATCCGCACGCCTTCGGCTTACATCGCGCTGGGCGAACTCAAAGGCGGCATTGATCCCGCAGGAGCAGACGAGCATTGGAAAACTGCCCGCACCGCGTTGAATCGGATTCACGAAGCATTCGCCAAGAAAAGGCTCAAACCACACACGTTCTTTATTGGAGCAGCTATTGAAACAAAGATGGCTTCGGAGATTTGGGAGATGCTGAAACGAGGTGGTTTGGAAAACGCCGCGAACCTCACGGACCAAGATCACATTACATCGGTCACGAGCTGGCTTTGCAACTTATGAATTGCGAATCCGCCATGGAGTCTGCACTGGTGGAGCAAATGCTGGCGGCGCGGAAGCAACTGGCCGGGGCGCAGAGCGACAAAGACAAGGATTTTTACACCAACCGCTGCGACGGCCTCGACCGCCAGATTGACGCCCTGGTCTATGACCTTTACGCCCTCACCCCCGCCGAAATCCAAATCGTGGAAGGAACGGCATGAATTCAAGCGCATGAACGGATTGCTCGTCAGAGTCGGCATTGATTCCACGGATGGTTGCTGGAACGCACCAATGCGGCAGGCGTCGGGTGAATTTGCCTACATCACCATCACCGACACCAAACCGCTACGCGAAGGTATGGCCCGCCTCTATGACGAGTTTATTCCTGTGGCAGCCCGTTTTGGCGAAGAGTTGCCGAGACCATTGCTCGGCACACCAACGCATCTCGATCCTGATTTCGATCAACTCACCTATGGTGATCAAGGTCAGCGTGGGAAGCGCATCGTAGCACTTCTGACCGCCGGAGATTTGCTGGCATTCTTCGCAGCACTGCGCCCGGTGGACGGTCCGCCGCGTCCGCTCATTTATGCGCTCATCGGGTTGTATGTAATCGAAGAAATTGTCCCAGCAAAGTCTGTCCCAAAAACGCGGTGGAGCGAGAACGCGCACACTCGGCGCGTGCCGGGAGATGGAGATATTGTCGTGCGGGCTAAACCGGGAGCTTCCGGTCGGTTGCGCCGTTGCATTCCGATTGGTGAACTGCGTGATCGGATTTATCGCGTTCGCAACGACCTGCTCGTTGCTTGGGGTGGCTTGGACATCAAGGACGGCTACATCCAGCGCAGTATCCGCCTGCCTGCATTTCTGGACGCAAAGAAATTCTACCGCTGGTTTCTCGCTCAGAAACCGGCACTGATGGAAAGGAACAACTGATATGCCCAACCGCGAACCTGACATCTACATTTACAAAATGGTTGCAGACAGTGGTGGAGCACCGTGTGTCGCCGCCGGCCTGCTCAGC
>Ga0265337_1000967_pt1 | contig 15054 bp, 15 predicted proteins | sample 42122metaG_FD_192441 | JGI IMG/M metagenome (GOLD analysis project Ga0265337, IMG submission 192441) | Rhizosphere microbial communities from Carex aquatilis grown in University of Washington, Seatle, WA, United States - 4-21-22 metaG | ecosystem: Host-associated > Plants > Roots > Rhizosphere >... | reverse complement strand
CGGCACAACACCCGGATTTGCTTGATGTGGCGCTGACGTTTGAAGATCTGGGCCGCTGGTTGGAACAGGAAAAGATTTCGCTGGCCGCCCTTGTCGAAACGTCGGACGACCATTTTATTCCGGAACGTTCGGCGGAAGGCGCATGGTTTCCGGTGGACGGCGGCATGATCGCCGGCATGAAGTCCCTCTGTACGGTGAACGACTGTTCGTTCATGGCCTTTTCCGGCATCAGCGCCATCGAGAAGGCGATTGACGGGCTGGGGGATTTAAAGCTGGCGGGCGGTTTGTTCCTGGAACTGCTGGCCTGTGAAGGCGGGTGCGTGAACGGTCCGCGGACTTCGCGGCGCAACGGCACGGCGGTCAAACGCTGCCGCGTCCTGCGTTACGGGCAGGCGACGGCTGCTGCGCAACCGAGTCCATCGACGATGGATCTGCGGGCGGATTTCACCGTGACCGCCGCGCCGGCGGCGCATTATCCCGATTCACAGCTCCGCGAAGCCCTGCGACAGGTCGGGAAATTCTCGCTCGACGACGAACAGAATTGCGGCGGCTGCGGGTACGACTCGTGCCGTGAGTTCGCCATTGCGTTGATCAACCAGAAAGCCGAGCGGGCGATGTGCGTGACGTACATGCGCAAACTCGCGCACAAAAAGGCCAATGCGTTGATCCAGAAAATGCCGTCGGCCGTGGTGATTGTGAACGACACGTTGCGGATCATTGAGTCCAACGCCGCGTTTGCGTCATTGTTTGGCAACAAATCGCCTTTGACCGGCGCCACGCCGCCGGCACTCGAAGGGGTGGCGCTGGCCGAAGTGATGCCATTTGCGAGCCTGTTTCACAACGTGCTGAAAACCGGCGAGGACATTCTGGACCGCGACCTGCGATTCCAGAAAACGATTTTGCACGCGACCATTTTCAGCATCGAAAAACACACCGTGGTGGGCGGGATCATCCAGGACATCACCCAGCCCGCCGTCCAGAAGGCGCAGGTGATTCGCAAGGCACGCGAAGTGATCCAGAAACAACTGGCAACCACGCAACAAATCGCCTACCTGCTCGGTGAAAACGCGGCGGAATCCGAACTCACGCTCAATTCGATCATTGAATCGTTTTCACCCGCCAAACCCGACGAGCCGAAGGACGACCATGACTGGCGAAAGCTTTATCGACGTTGACTTCTGCCAGCAGGCCAAGCAAGGGCAGGTGGTGTCGGGTGATGTATTCCTCTCCCGCAAGCTGAAGGCGGAGGATCGGATCATCTCCGTGCTTTCGGACGGCCTGGGCAGCGGCGTGAAGGCGAGCGTGCTCGCCAATCTGACGGCGACCATGGCCTTGCGTTACACCTCGGCATTTGTGGACGTGCGCCAAAGCGCGAAAACGATCATGGACACCCTGCCGATTTGTGAGAAACGCAAGATCAGCTATTCGACCTTTACCATCGTGGATCTGGACGAGGACGGAAAGACGCGGGTGATCGAGCATGGCAATCCGCCGCTGGTGCTGTTGCGCGGCCAGACGCCGGTGCCGCTGGAGCGGGCCAGCTTCACCCTGGAGGCCTGGAAGGATCGCGTGATCCATTACAGCGAGTTCGACACCCACCTCGGTGACCGGATTGTTTATTTTTCCGATGGCGTCAGCCAGTCCGGCCTGGGCTGTACCGGAATGGCGCTGGGCTGGGGACAGGCCAATGTGGTTGGTTTCCTGAGCGGACAGATCGGACAGGAAAATGAAATTTCCTCGCGCGAACTTTCACGCCGGCTGGTGGCCGAAGCGGCCACGCACGATGGCCGGGGTCCGAAGGACGACATCACCTGTGGCGTGGTCTATTATCGGCGTCCGCGCCGGCTGCTGATCATCACCGGCCCGCCCTTTTGCAAGGAGCGTGACGGCGAACTGGCCGAGAAGGTCCGGACCTTCAACGGGCGGAAAGCGATCTGCGGTGGCACCACCGCCAATATCGTGTCCCGGTTGTTGAACCGGCCGGTCACCATGTCGCTGGCACAACTTACGCCGGACATTCCGCCGGCCGCGGAAATGGAGGGCGTGGACCTGGTCACCGAGGGCACAGTGACCCTGGCCAAGGTGGCGGAGATTTTGGAAAACGGTGCCCAGGGCGATAGTCAGCGTAAAACCCCCGCCCGCGATCTGGTGGCATTGATGCTGGAGAGCGATATTGTTGAATTCGTCGTGGGTACCCGCATCAACGAAGCGCATCAGGATCCCAATGTTCCCGTCGAACTGGATTTGCGACGAAACATCATCCGCAAGATCGCCTCCCTGCTGGAAACGCGCCACCTCAAGGAGGCCCGGTTGCAATTTATGTAGGTTGCGGTTGATCGCTGGCCGGTGCGGCCACGCTTTGGAGGGCGGATCCGATTCCGCCCTCCGCCGGGAAAAGGAAAACTGCACTGGGAAATTGGTTGCGGGGCCAGGATTTGAACCTGGGACCTTCAGGTTATGAGCCTGACGAGCTACCGGGCTGCTCCACCCCGCGATTAGGAATAAACAATATGTTCGACATCTGAGGCCAGCGCAAGATGTTTCGGACCCTGTTTTTGACCCTCTTGCAGAGCCCCAGACTGCTCAATCATTACCGGTTGCCATTCCGGTCGTGGCATCAGGTTTTATCCCCAACAACGACTCCTTCAGTCGTCCTTATACGTGCCCTCAGCAATAATTGTGAACCTTTTTACAATATCTGTTAAGCTTGTTTCGGGGCATTGCCTGATTGTTGAGTGTGATTTTAAAATGATGGAAACATCCCAAAATTCCTATTGGGTCATCGTATTGTTGATGGTGGTGGCCGTGGCGTTTGCCCTCGGGCCGCTGGCGGCGGCTTATGCCTGGGCGAAGTTTTTCTCACCCAACAAACCCGGAAAGGACAAAAACGCCACTTATGAGTGCGGCCTGGAGTCAAAGGGCGACGCCTGGATATCTTTCCGGTCGGAATATTACCTGTATGCCATCATCTTTCTCGTGTTCGACGTCGAAACGATCTTCCTGCTGCCGTTTGCGGTTTCCTTTGGCGGACTTTCAGCCGGGGCGTTCCTGGCCATGATGATTTTCATCCTGTTGCTGGTGGAAGGACTGGCTTGGGCGTGGGGAAAAGGTGTGCTGACCTGGAAGTGACCGGCGCCATCGCCCCGCGAAAGGCCGGAATGGATTTGCCATGATTGATGAAGGACTAAGAAACGAATTGCAGAAACAGGGCGTTTACACCACGACCCTGGAGGAGTTGTACAACTGGGGCCGCGCCAACTCGGTGTGGCCGCTGACCTTTGGCCTCGCCTGCTGCGCCATCGAAATGATGGCCGCTTCCATGGCCCGCTTCGATCTCGCCCGTTTTGGCGCCGAGGTGTTCCGCCCGTCCCCCCGCCAGGCCGACTTGATGATTGTGGCGGGAACGGTCACCAAGAAAATGGCCCCGCTGGTGGTGAGGCTTTACAACCAGATGCCCGAACCCAAATACGTCATTGCCATGGGCGCCTGCGCGATTTCCGGCGGCCCGTTCAAGCAGGGCTACAATGTCCTCAAGGGCATCGACCGGTATCTTCCGGTGGACGTGGCGATTCCCGGCTGTCCGCCCCGGCCCGAAGCGCTGATTCACGCGATCATGACCTTGCAGGAAAAAATCCGGCATCAGAAACTCACCGGCCCCGACCGGCCACGCCACCTCAATGCCGCTGTGCCCGGCGAATTTCCGGTGCCGGCCTATGGCGAACATGACCTCGAGCCGCCCAACAATCCCGCCGTCTGGCAGCCGCCGGTGATCAAACGTTGAATCATGGAAACTCCCGAACAAATCAAGGCGCGACTCGAGGCGGCGGTGCCCGAGATAAGGGTTGAGGTGCTGCCGAACGATTGCCCGGCGGGTGAACGTTCATTGCTGGTGGATATAGCCCATGTCTTCGCGGCGGCAAAATTTCTTCGCGACGACCCGCAATTGCGCCTGGATTATTGCTCGAACGTCTCGGGCGTGGACTGGCCGGATCTGGAAATCGCCACCAAAACCAAGGTGAAGAAGGTCGTGGACGGCGTGGAAAAGGAAGTCGAGGAAGTAATGAAGACCTTGCGGCCCGGTTTTCTCGAAGCGGTTTATCACCTGTACTCGATGGAACTGAAACAGGGCCCGGTGGTTTTGCGCCAACGCACCGCCAATCGCGATCCCGAGGCGCCCGCAGTTTCCCTCACGCCACTGTGGCGCGGCGCGGAACTCCAGGAACGCGAAGTTTATGATTTGTACGGCATCCGCCTGGAGGGACATCCCGATCTGCGGCGCATTCTGATGTGGGACGGGTTCAAGGGATTTCCCATGCGCAAGGATTACGTGGCGCCGGATGATTTTGAATACGAGCCGACGCCACACGACGAAGTGCTGGAGCTGGCCAAAAAGCATTATCCGCCGGAGGTGAAGGCATGAATCCCGTTGCCGAACCCCCGCGCAGGCCCAGTTACGAAATCCGGCCGAAGACGGACGAGGCCGGCGGCGAATCCATCGGCGAGCTCCTCGAAATCTCGATGGGGCCGCACCATCCATCCACGCACGGCGTGTTCCGCATGGACGTGGTGCTGGATGGCGAGAAAGTGGTGAAGCTCAAGCCGGTGTTCGGCTACCTCCACCGCAACCACGAAAAAATCGGCGAGAACATCTCCTATCTGGCTTCCATGCCATACACGGACCGGCTGGATTATTTTTGTTCGATGACGAACAACTGGGCCTATGCGCTCAGCGTCGAGAAACTCGCGGGCCTGGCGGTGCCGGAACGCGCCGAATACATCCGGGTCATCATGGCGGAACTGACCCGACTGCAAAACCACACCTGTCTCATCGGCTTTTTCGCGCAGGACATGGGCGCGCTCGGCACCCCCATGATGTACGCCTTCCGCGAGCGGGAAAAAATCCTCGACCTGTTCGAATCCGTAAGTGGCGCGCGCATGATGTGCAATTACATGCGTTTCGGCGGCGTCCGTTGCGATGTGACGGCCGAGTGGCTGGCCCAGGCGAAGCAACTGACCGACGGTTACGGCAAATTTCTCGACGAATTCGAGGCCCTGCTGGCGCAAAATGAAATCATCCTGGCGCGCACGCAAGGCATCGGGGTATTGCCCCGGGAGCTGGCCATCAGCGCCGCCATTACCGGGCCCATGCTCCGCGCTTCGGGCGTGGACTACGATCTCCGCAAGGTGGACAAATACGGGATTTACAGCCGATTCGATTTCAAGGTGCCGCTGGGCGCGCAGGGCGACGTCTATGACCGTTACATGATCCGCGTGCTGGAAATGCGCGAATGCGTGAAGATTTTACAGGCGGCCTTGCGCGACATTCCCAGTGGCCCCGTCATGGATCCCAAGGCAAAGTTGCGTGGGCTCCGGCCCAAGGCGGGCGAAGCTTATGGCCGGGTGGAAGCGCCCAAGGGCGAGCTGGGGTTCTACCTGATCAGTGACGGCTCGACCAATCCGTATCGTTACCGGGTGCGTCCGCCCAGTTTCATCAATTTGACCATCCTCGAAGACATGTGCCTCGGCCACCGGATTGCGGATGCCGTGGTCATATTAGGCAGCGTGGATATTGTGCTGGGAGAGGTGGACCGGTGAAAACTTACGATTCGATGTTGAGCGTTGAATGCCCGCTCGCGATTTATCGGAGTTGGGCGCTGAATGTTTTCAATTTGGGGAACCTCGAACCTTCAACCCTCAACCTTCAACATCCAATGGATTACAAATGTTAGGCGAAGAAATCATCAGAGGCATGGCGGTGACCGCCAGAAACTTTTTCGGGAGTTACGTCTCGAAAGAGCGGCTCACCACCATCCAATATCCCGAGGAACGCCTGGAGCCGAAGGAAAACACCCGGCAATTCCCGTTCCTGGTCTATGATGGCGAAGATCGGGAAAAAGGGTTGCGTTGCGTGGCCTGCCAGATCTGCGAGAAGGAATGCCCGCCGCAGTGCATTTACATCGTCAAAAGCAAGGACAAGAAGCCGGACTACAAGGGCCAGCCCCAGCTTTATCCCGTAACGTTTAATGTTGATATTTCGGTGTGCATGAGCTGCCAGATTTGCGTCGAGGTCTGCCCGTTTGATTCCATCAAGATGGACACCGAGTTTGAATTGAGCACCGATGACCGTTTCAGCGGCCTGTTATTGACGAAGGACAAGTTGTCCAAGTCAAACGCGCATTACCGCCGGATTCATCCCACGGAAGCGGCGGCAGTGGATGAACATCTGGCCGGGGAAAAAGCCAAAGCCGAAGCCAAGGCCAAAGCTGCCGCCGAAGCGAAAGCGAAAGCCGCCGCCACGGCGCCCGTCGCCACCGCTGCCTAACAGTCCGTCAAAATAATGCCTACTTTAGTAGCAACCGCGGACCACAATTCGCGGAGCGAACGTCTCTTAATGGGCAACAACTTGGTGGCGGGCTTGGGAAGCCAAACGAGGCTCAAATTTCTTTGGCAACCTCATTTGGTTTAGCGCCTCCTCACGTCGGCGGCTACGGCTACGGCTGTTGATTACGCCGGCAACCCGCCGGAAATATATTGCTCCATCTGATCCAGGGTGGCGCTCTGGGCAAAAATGGTCCAGTTCACCAGGTCCCCAATGGAGACGATGCCGAGAACCTTGTTGTCTTCCACGACCGGCAGGTGCCGCACCCGATGTTCGGTCATCAATCGCATGCATTCCTCGACGGTATGGTCCGGGGCAACGGTGATGACCTTGGGCGAAAGTATTTCCTTCACCCGCGTTTCCTTGGAGGATTTTCCCTGCAGCGCGACTTTGCGGGTATAATCGCGTTCCGTCAGGACACCAACCAGCTGATCGCCCGACATTACCAGCAAGGCGCCGATGTTTTTTTCGGCCATAAGCTTGATGCCTTCAAAGACCAGGGCATCGGGGGCAATTGACCAAAGCGTGTGAGGTTTGGAATGCACCAAGGCACTGACAGGTCCGCTAATTTTCATAATTAATGGTGTTATCCGCCTCTCCCGCCCACAATTCAAGCAAATTATTTTCCCCCAAGCAACCGGATGCCACGGACCGACATTTTGCTCCGGACACGAATTCCACCTCCCAATGAACCGCGGATAAAATATTTACGGCCCGGCATGGAATATTACCACGGACAAACCCCGTAACGAATCCAGTAACCCAGGAGTTTGACATACTCCAGCCGCACCCGGCTGCCGATGCGATTGTGAGCCCACTCGGCGCGCGCCGACGCAAAATAGGACGGGCGCGAATAAAATTTGATGTCCGGGGCGTAATGCTGGAAACAAACCAGGGCCCGGCGCGAATGATACCACGAGGTGACCAGAATGACCTGTTTCAGCTTCCCGCCCCGCAACAACTGGATGGTGAATTGCGCGTTTTCCTTCGTGGTCCGGGATTTGTCTTCGATCTCAATCGCCGCGGCCGGCACTCCCGCCGCCAGCAACAAATGCCGGTTGATTTCACAATCACCATAACCGCTGACGATGATGCGCGGCGCGACGTGTTCCTTGAAGAGTTCCGCCGTGCGTTCCCACCGCTCGTGCGACCCGCCGCCCAGCAGCACGAGAACGTCGGCCTTGACCGGCCCGCTGTCCACGGTCAAAAACCGCTGCGGGAAAAGAAATGCAGCCACCAATAGCAACGACGCTAAAAGGAAAGCAACGAGCGCAGTTCGCTTGATCAGTTTTCTCACGCGGGGAAATTGAACAATAAAGACGCCTGAACGCAAAGTTCTAAAACCGGGATCCAAGGCTCGGGACGCCACACCCGAAAGCCTCACCCGTAAAGTGGGCCAAAATTCTGGCAGGCGCGGTAGTCGGCCCCCTGCAATTCCAGCGCGCCAAACAGGCTCCACGAACTGGGCCGGAAGATTTTTTTCTCGGCCACGTTGTGCATCGCCACCGGGATGCGCAGCATCGAGGCAAGCGAAATCAGGTCCGCACCGATGTGACCGTAGCTGATGCTGCCATGGTTGGCGCTCCAGTTGTTCATGACCGTGTAAACATCGCGAAAGGCGCCCTGCCCCGTCAGCTCCGGCGCAAACCACGTCGTCGGCCAGGACGGATTGGTGCGTTCATCGAGAGCCTGATGCACCTTGGCCGGCAACTCCACGGACCAGCCTTCGGCAATTTGCAGGGCCGGGCCCAGGCCCTTCACCAAGCTGATGCGGCACATCGTCATCGGCATCCCGCCCCGGGACAGATAACACGACGAAAAACCGCCGCCGCGGAAATACTCGTAAATCGCCGCCGGCCACGAAGTCGCGGCCAGGCACTTTTCGGCCTCGGCTGGGGTGATTTCCCAGAACGGCTTCAGCGCCGGTTTGCCGTCGCGTTCCTGCCGGCCGGAACCGTCGAGGGTGGCGGCGCCAGAATTGATCAGATGCAACAGGCCGTTTTCCGCCTTGCCCGCCAGGTTATGGCCCGTGACTCGCTTCACCGCATCCGGACTCCAATACGTCCGCACGTCGGCAAAAATCTGCGCCGTGTTCGTCAACAAATAGCCGAACAACATGCCGGCGCCGTTGAGCGCGTCGTTTTCCGTGGCGAATATTTTTGGCGGCCGGATGCCGTTCCAGTCAAACGACGAGTTCAGGATCGCTTCCATGAAATCGCCGTTCGGATAATGGTCCGTCCAGTGGCGTTGGCCCTGGAACCCGCCGGCAATGGCGTTGTGGCCCAGCGCTTCCTCGCCAAAACCCAGTTCCGCCAGGCGCGGATTGCCCGTCATCAGGTCGCGGGCAATCATCGTCATCTTCACGACCATCTCCCATTCCCAATCTTTCCGCGCCGCATCGCGTTGCGACTTCGGCGGGTTCCAATCCCGGCCTTCCCTGCAATTGGCCCGCGTCCAGGCCAGGGCTTTCTTGAATTCCCGCTCGTCATAAATTTTTTCCTCCATGCGCCGGACCAGCTCCGTCATATCCACGCATTCCACCCGCATGCCGAGATAACTTTCAAAGAAGGATTGCTCGACAATCGAACCGGCAATGCCCATGGATACGCCGCCCAGTGACAAATAACTTTTCCCGCGCATGATGGCCGCCGCCAGGCCGGCCCGGGCAAACCGCAGCAGTTTCTTCTGCACGTCGGACGGAATGTCCGCATCCCCGCCGTCCTGCACGTCGCGCCCGTAAATTCCGAATGCCGGAAGACCCTTCTGGTTGTGACCGGCCAGCACCGCGGCCAGATAAACCGCACCGGGCCTCTCCGTACCGTTGAAACCCCAGACCGCCTTCGGAATCAACGGGTCCATGTCCATCGTTTCGCTGCCATAACACCAGCACGGCGTGACGGTGAGCGACAGCCCCACGCCCGCCCGCGCAAATTTTTCGGCGCACGCCGCCGCCTCCGCCACGCCGCCAATGCAGGAATCAGCAATGACACATTCCACCATCTTGCCATTCGGGTAACGCAGATTGGCGGACAGGAATTTCGCGGCATTTTTCGCCATGGCCATGACCTGTTTTTCAAGCGATTCGCGGACGCCTTTGCGCCGGCCGTCAATCGTCGGCCGAATGCCGATTTTCGGAAGAGAACCGATGAGGGGAAATGGATTTTTCATAGCTTGACGTGCAGTCTTGCAAGCGATGCGCAGGCTGTCACCTAGATTTTTGTGCTTGGAACTCCATCGCTGGATGTGGAATACAACCCCGTCAAATCGGGCACTGGCCAAAATCCGCCGATTTGATACTGTTGCGGCGATGTTCAATCCTTTGGCCAACCGCCGCGTGGTCGCCGCACTCGCCGAGTTCGGCCAGATCGCCTTGCTGGCCCGGGATGTGACCGCGTCGCTGCTCAAACGGCGGGTTTCCGTCCGGGACCTGCTCTACCAGATTTTTTTCATCGGCATCAAATCCCAGTCGGTCGTCCTCATCACCGGCGCCTTCACCGGCATGGTGCTCGGCACGCAGACTTACATGCAGTTTCACAAGGTCAAAATGGACACCGCCACGCTCGCCGTCGTCGGCGTTTCCATGTGCAGCGAACTCGGCCCGGTGTTGACCGCCTTGATGGTGGCCGGCCGCGTGGGCGCCGCCATCGCCGCCGAAATCGGCACCATGCGCGTGACCGAACAGATTGATGCGCTCCGGACGCTGGCCACCCACCCGGTGGACTACCTGGTCCTGCCTCGGCTGATCGCCGCCCATATTGCACTGCCCATTCTCACCCTGGAATCCATCATCGTCGGAATCCTGGCCAGCTATTTCGTGGGCGTGAACGTGCTCGGCATCGAGCCCGCCTACCTCTGGGAAAACATGCTCAAATACACGCACCAGGTGGACCTGGTCATCGGGCTGATCAAGGCATTCGTATATGGCGGCATCATCGCCCTCATCGGTTGTTATAAAGGCCTGACCTGCGGCCTGGGCGCCGAAGGCGTGGGCCGCGCCTGCACCGAGGCGGTGGTTTACTCGTCCATTTCCATCCTCATTGCCAACTTCTTTCTCACCCTCGTCATGGGCAGACTGGTGGGGCTGTTATGATTGAGGTCCGCGATTTAAACAAGGTTTTTGGCGGACAGTCCGTCCTCCGGGGCGTGAGCTTTCGGATTGAAAATGGCGAATCCGTCGCCATCATAGGGCGCAGTGGCAGTGGTAAAAGCGTTTTGCTCAAGCATCTGATCGGCCTGTTGCAGCCGGACAGCGGCGCGGTGCTGATTGACGGCGAAAATATCGTGGCCATGGATGAGCGCCAGTTGCTGCGCGTGCGGCGCAAATTTGGCATGGTGTTTCAGAGCGCAGCGTTGTTTGACTCGATGACCGTGGCGGAAAACGTGGCGTTTGGCCTGCGCCGGCATGAACATTTGACCGAAGGCGAGATTGCGCGGCGCGTGGCCGGTGCCCTGGAAATGGTCGATCTGGCGGGAACGCAACTAAAGAATCCCGCCGAGCTGTCCGGCGGCATGCGCAAACGCGCTGGACTCGCACGCGCCATCGTTTACGAACCGCAAATTGTCCTTTACGATGAACCCACGACCGGATTGGACCCGATCGTCTCGGACAGCATCGACCGGTTGATGATGCGGGTGCGCGACCAGCTCAAGGTGACGACGGTGGTGGTGACGCACGACATGCGGACGGCGCGCCAGGTCGGTCAGCGGGTCATGATGCTGCACGACAAGAGGATTTACGCCAACGCCACCCCGGCGGAAATTTTCGCATCCACGGACCCGGTGGTACGGCAGTTCATCGACGGGGTCGCCGATGCGAAGGAAAGTTTTGATTTTAGCCATGGATAAGTCACGATTGGAAATAAAGGTTGGCCTGTTTGTTTTAATTGGGCTGGTGCTGCTGGCCGTGCTGCTGATCATGTTCAGCAAGGGCGCCAGCCTGATCCACGGAACGTATGAATTGCGCATGACGGCCAGCAATGTCGGCGATCTCAAGGAGCGCGCGGGCGTCCTCCTCGCCGGCGTCCAGGTTGGCACCGTTTCCCACATTCAACTCGCCGACGACGGCCGGAGCGTGACCATCCTGCTGAACATCTACAACCGGAACAAAATCTACCATGACGCCCGGTTCGTCATCGAACAATCCGGCTTTCTGGGCGACAAGTATGTCTCCGTGATTCCCACCACCAACTCGCTCCCGTTGCTGAAAAATGGCGATGAGGTGCCCTGCCAGGAGCCGTTCAACCTGCAGGAGGTCGCGCGCTCGACTTCCGGGTTCATCAAACGGATCGAAGATACCGCCCACAAACTGGACGACTCGGTCACCGACCTGCGACGGGTGGTGTTGAATGGACAGACGCTGACCAATTTTACCGTGGCCTTGAACAACATGCGGTCGTTTTCGGAACAGGCGATGGGCACGATCAACAACATCAACACGCTGGTCGCCACGAACAGCGCACAAATCGATCTGGCCGTCAGCAACCTGGTCGTCTTCTCGCAGGAAATCTCCGGGCTGGCGGCCTCCGCCCAGGTCCTGCTGGCCACCAATGGCACGGACATTTCCACGGCCGTAAAAAACGTTGAATCTTCGACTGAAGTGCTGAAAAATCTCATGACTGACCTCCAATCCGGCAAGGGATTCGCCGGAACGGTGCTTCAGAACCAGCAATTCAGCACCAACGTGCAAACCATAGCGGACAATCTCGCCGTCGCCTCGAGCAACTTGAACCGGCTCGGGCTGTTCCATTTCCTTTTTCACAAGGAACCTGCGCACCCTTCGCCCACCGGAATGACCGCCACCAATAACCCCACCAAACCATGACCTCCCTCTGGGCCATCCGCATCCTTTTCCTCAGCCTCTGCACCATGGCTGGTTTTGCCATCAGTCAAGTACGCTCGGAATGGACCGGGCTCGCCCACAGCGGCGTGTATGGCATGTTTATGGGTTTTGGTTTTGGGGGACTGATGATTGCCGTGGATGAAATGCTCAAGGGGTTTTCCCTTCGCGCCTTTTCAGCCACCACGTTTGGTCTGTTGCTCGGCACGGTTGTGGCCCTCCTGGTGGACAGCTCCGGCTTGTTTATAAACGCAGATGCAAATATTCGCTGGGTCATCCGCCTCGGACTGTTCCTCGGCTTCGGCTACATCGGCATCATCCTCGCCATGCGCAGCAACAAGGAGGATTTTTCGCTCATCATTCCCTATGTCCGTTTTGCCCCGCAAAACAAGCCCGACAATCTCCTGCTGCTCGATACCAGCGTCGTCATCGACGGCCGCATCGCCGATTTGATTGAAACCCATTTCCTCGAGGGCTTGATCGTCGTGCCGCGTTTTGTGTTGAAGGAAATCCAGCAGATTGCCGATTCCACCGACGCCATCAAACGCGCCCGCGGCCGGCGCGGCCTGGAAATGCTCAACCGCCTCCAGCGCAACACCAACACCGAAGTCCGCATCCATGACGGCGATTTTCCCGAGGAAAAGGAAGTCGATACCAAACTCATCCGCCTCGCCCGCAACCTGAATGCCAAGCTCTTCACCAACGACTATAATCTGGCCAAGATCGCCGAGATCCAAAAAATCAGTTACGTCAACCTGCACGAGGTTTCCCGGTGCCTCAAGGTCACCCTGCTCCCCGGCGAAACCTTGCAATTAAAAGTCGTCCGCGAAGGCAAGGACAAGGGTCAGGGCGTCGGTTATCTGCCCGACGGCACCATGGTGGTCATCAACAACGGCCAGCCGTACATTGGCCAGCAAATCGAGGTCCAGGTCCAAACCCTGCTGCAAACCGGCGCCGGCGTCATCGTCTTTGCCGAAACCAAATCTCCGACCATCTGAAAATCATCCCGTCTCCTATCCTTCCATCATGCCACTGGTCACCATTTCCAAGGAATTGAGCGATATGGAAGCGCAAATGAAACGGGCCCGGCTTGAAGTGGCTGGTTTTCATCCCGTCATCGCGAACGAAGCCACGGCCCTCTGGATGGGCACCGCCATCACCATCGGCGGCATCCTGCTGCAAGTCCCCGAATCCGAGGCCGCCGATGCGAAGGAATTTCTCAACGCGCCAGACGTACCCGCCGAATGATTGTAGGAGTCGAGGTAACGAGACCCTGACTTTCAAATGACTTCCGCAAAATTAAAATCGCTTCGCCGTCTCCAAAAAATTCTGCCCGGCGAAATTGTCCTGACCCCAGCCACCCTTGCCCGATACGCCGGCGATAAATGGTTTGCCTCGCACCTGCCCGATGCCGTCGCCCTGCCCCGCTCCACCCGGTCCGTCTCGGCCATTTTGCGGTTTGCCAACGAACACGCCATTCCCGTGACCCCGCGCGGCGCCGGTCACGGCTACGTCGGCGGCTGCGTGCCGATGCAGGGCGGCATTGTGCTCTCGCTCGAACGCCTGAACCGCATCCGGGAAATCAATGCCGCCGATTTCGTCGCCGTCGTCCAGCCCGGCGTGAACACCAAAAAGTTTCAAGATGCGGTCGAACGGCGCGGACTCTTTTATCCGCCCGACCCCGCCAGCCGCGCGGATAATTTCATCGGCGGCAACATCGCCACCAACGCCGGCGGTCCCCGCTGCCTCAAATACGGCGTCACCCGCGACTATGTCCTCGGCCTGGAAGTTGTCCTCGCTGACGGCACCATCGTCCGGCTCGGCAGCCGCACCCACAAAAACAAGACCGGCTTCGACCTTCACCGCCTGTTTGTCGGCTCCGAAGGCCTGCTCGGCGTCGTCACCGAAGCCACGCTGAAACTGATTCCCCTGCCGCCGTTCCGCGCCAACCTCGCCGTCGGATTCAACGCCATGCCCGCCGCCGTGCGCTCGATGCAGGCGATTTTCCGCGCCGGATTCCTGCCCTGCGCACTGGAGCTGGCCGATGAATTCACGCTCGCCGCCGCCTACCAGCGCACCAAGAGCGAACGCCTGCGCGGCTGCCGGGCACACCTGATTGTTGAACTCGATGGACAGCCCGATTCGGTCAAACACGAAATCCGGCAGCTGGAGAAAATCATCCGCCGGCAGAAACCGCTGTTCATCGAGCGCGGCCTGGGCGCCGGCGAATGTGAGAAAATCTGGAAAATCCGCCGCGAATTCTCCTACGCCCTCCGCGACACCGGGCTCACCAAGCTCAACGAAGACGTTGTCGTCCCGCGCAGCCGGCTGGAAGACCTGTTCAAATTCGCCGCCCGATTGCAAAAAAAACACAAGCTGCCCGTCGCGTGTTTCGGCCATGCCGGCGACGGCAACATCCACACCAACGTGATGGTGGATTACACACAACCCGGCGCCAAACGCCGCGCCGAAGCCGCGCTCGATGAACTGTTCCGCTGGGTGATTGGCGCCGGTGGCGCCATCAGTGGTGAACATGGCATCGGCCTGGCCAAAAAACGCTGGTGGCCCCAGGCCGTTTCCGTCGAAGCCCGCGAACTTCATCGCACCGTGAAACGCGCCCTCGACCCGAAACGCATCCTCAATCCCGGCAAGTTTGTTTGACCCGAAAACCGAAATTGATCCGAAACCGGAGCAAACACAGTCAACCGATAATGTTCCCCTCGGTAAGACGCGCATCCCCTGTAGCGTCGGCTGTCTGAGCCGACCTGCGTTACCGCCAAACCATTATCCTCCTTCGTCGTCATCCTCATCCTTCGTCCTCGTCCTCGACCAACATACC
>Ga0265337_1000966_pt1 | contig 15062 bp, 18 predicted proteins | sample 42122metaG_FD_192441 | JGI IMG/M metagenome (GOLD analysis project Ga0265337, IMG submission 192441) | Rhizosphere microbial communities from Carex aquatilis grown in University of Washington, Seatle, WA, United States - 4-21-22 metaG | ecosystem: Host-associated > Plants > Roots > Rhizosphere >... | reverse complement strand
GATTGATTTCCTCGCGCCTGATTTCGCCCCTGGCACCCACACGCTCGATCCGCAGCATGCCGGCGGTAAGGAGCAAATGCTCGCTGCGACGGCTCGCGCGCACGCTCGCACGCATTGCCCAATAGAGCAGTAGAACGTCCAAGCCAAAGAACGGTGTCACCGGCCAGGCGCCCCTGAGCGCGAACAGAATCCCTGCGGCAAAGCTCACCGCGGCCACGAAACCGATGACCAGAAAGAGACCGCGTGGAGAGAGCGGCCGGTTTGGCCGCAGAACCGCGTCAAAGAAAATGGGCCCGCTCACGAGGCGAATCTACCCGACCCCTCAGAAATGAGGAAGCCCGCATGAAAGCGGGCTTCCCCTTACGGCATCGCGGACCCGTTTATCGGCCGCAACGCCGATGGTACTCGTCGGCTCCGCCATGGTCGGCCCAGAACGGATCGCCGAGATTGAACGTACACGGATCGGTTACGGCGCCAACCGCCGCACCGCCGAGACCGCCGATTACCGCTCCCGCGCCGGCATTGCCGGAGAGCGAGCCGATGGCCGCGCCGGTGCCGGCGCCGATAAGGCCGCCGGAAGCAGCACGCTCGCCGGGGGAATAGCCGCACGCCGCGAGGGCAAGCGCCCCCGTGACCGCCGCGGCCGCGACAAAGGTTTTCATTCTGATCACGGACATGATTTTCTTCCCGCTTGTTGGGTCCGAAGTTACAACGGTGCCGCGTTTGATTCGTTCCTCGCCTCCCCTTCAGCCCGCATTCACGCCTAAACTTCAGCCTGTCTTTTCAGAGGGATTCGATGGCGCGCCGATTTACAAAAGCAGAGATCGAGCAATTCTTCTCGCGTTTCGTCAAGCGTGCGCCCGATCCCAGAACCGAACTCGAATATAAAAATCCGTATACGTTGCTTGTTGCCGTCGTGCTGTCGGCGCAGGCGACGGACAAGGGCGTGAACAAGGCGACGGAACGTCTGTTCCCGGCCGTGGATACGCCGGAGAAGATGGTTGCGTTCGGCGAAGACAAATTGCGCGAGGCTATTAAAACCATCGGGCTTTTCCGCACCAAGGCGAAAAACGTGATCGCGCTCTCCAAGGCGCTGATCGAGCAGCATGCCGGCGAGGTGCCGCGCGACCGCGAGGCGCTCGAAGCGCTTCCCGGCGTGGGGCGCAAAACCGCCAACGTCGTCCTGAACGTCGCGTTCGGCGAACCCACAATCGCGGTCGACACCCATATCTTTCGCGTCTGCAATCGCACCGGGCTTGCGCCGGGCAAGAACCCACGGGAAGTGGAAGACGGGCTCGAAGCGCAGGTGCCGGACAAATACAAACTGCACGCGCACCACTGGCTGATCCTGCATGGGCGCTATATCTGCGTCGCGAGAACGCCGAAATGTCCGGACTGCGTGGTGGCCGATCTCTGCCGCTTCAAGCCCAAGACCCAGCCCGCCGGCGCGCGATCCGGCGTGGAAAAGAAGCTGCTGAAGGACCGGGCTAAGACATCCCGCCCGCGCGGAGGCTGAGGCTGTCAACGCAAGCCGGATCGGCCGGCTCCGCCGTGCCGCGGGGCATTGTTTCGGCATAGCGCAATTTCAAGGCCTCGCCCTCGCGATAGAGAAAAAAGAACGCCGCGCAATTGGCCCCGTCATACCGCCACAATTCGGAATCGGCTTCGCGGCGGATGAAATCGGGCGCCCCGTACCGCGCCCGCAAGGAGACCCCATCGGTCGGAGGCGGCAGCGTGACGGCCGGCATTGTGAGCATCGGCGCCAGCATGGCGGCCGGCGGCAATTCGGGCGCGGCGATGCCGGGCGTCACGGGCCTCAGCATGGGCGGCGGGGCAATGGCCGCCGGAGCCGGCAATGGAGGCGGAGCAACGCGCATCGGCGCGGCGCAGGCGCTTGCGAGAACCATGACGCCGAGAAGCGAGAGGGCTGGGCCCTTTTGTCTTGCCAAGGCGGCTGGCTCTCCCCTAACCCGTGGGTCACGCTTATAGGACGCGCGCCACTGCCGCGCCACCAAGCTCACGAGGGACCGCATGACGAAACGCTTCGATGTGATGGGGATCGGCAACGCGATTGTCGATGTGATTTTCGCGGCCTCCGACACGTTCCTGCTCGAGCACGAAATCGCGAAATCGGTGATGACGCTGGTCGACGAATACCGCGCCGGCCGCCTGATCGCGGCGGCGCAGGACACCCGCGAAATCTCCGGCGGTTCGGCTGCCAATACGCTTGCGGGGCTTGCCTCGTTCGGGGCCGAGGCCGCGTTTGTCGGCAAAGTGAAGGCCGACCGGCTGGGCATGCGTTTCGCCGAAGGCTTGCGCGACATCGGCGTTCATTTCGGCACCGCCATGGCGGCGGACGGCCCGCCGACGGCCTGCTGCGTGATCGCGGTGACGCCGGACGGCCACCGCAGTATGAGCACCTATCTCGGCGCCTGCCGCGAACTGACGCCCGACGACATCGACCCCCATCAGGTGGGTGCGTCATCGGTGCTCTATGTCGAGGGCTATATGTGGGACGATGGGCGGTCCAAAGCCGCGATCCGCAAGGCCATCGCCGCCGCCAAGGGCGCGGGCCGCAAGGTGGCGTTCACCTGCTCCGATCCGTTCTGTGTCGGACGCTATCGCGACGAATTCCTGCATCTGATGAAGGAGGACATCGACATCCTCTTCGCCAATGAGGAAGAAGCCAAAGCCTTGTTCGAGGTAGAGACGTTCGGGCCCGCTCTGCAGGCGGCGCGCGATTGGCGGGGGCTTGCGGTGATGACGCGCTCGGAAAAGGGCTGCGTTGTGGCCGATCCGTCCGGCGGCGTGCATGTGCAAGACGCCGAGCCGGTGGAGAAGGTGCTGGACACCACCGGCGCCGGCGACCAGTTCGCGGCGGGATTCCTGTACGGGCTGGCCCAGGGGCGGAGCTTGCCCCATTGCGCGCGGCTTGGCGCGATTGCGGCAGCCGAAGTGATCGCCCATTACGGTGCACGGCCCGAAGTTTCACTGAAGGATTTGGCGGCAACGGCGGGGATGTGAACCCGTCACTCCCCGATGATGTGCAGCATCACGGTGCGGCGGTGGGGCGCGTCGCGGTGCTCGAAGACATAGATCGCCTGCCAGACGCCTAACGCGGGTGCGCCGTCTTCGACTGGAATCGACAGCGACGTCTGCGTCAACGCGGAGCGGATATGGGCGGGCATGTCGTCCGGCCCTTCCGTGGTGTGACGGTAACCGGCACCGCGGGGAGCCAACCCGGCAAACGCGTCCTTGAGATCGCACAGCACGTCGGGATCGGCGTTCTCCTGAATCAGCAGTGACGCGGAGGTGTGCGGTATGAACAGCGTCAGCAGGCCCGAAGCGATGCCCGATTGCGCCACGAAGCGCAGCACCTCATCGGTGATGTCGGTGAATCCGCTCCCGCGCGTTGCGACGTCCAGCCTGGTTGTCTTCTGCCGCATGGCGCGTCACCGGAAGCGATTGGGTTTGCGCAACATCACGTAGAAGGCGCCCGACCCGCCATGCTTCGCATGGGCTTCGTTGGCGCCGGTCACAAGCGGCTTCAACTCTGCTTGTCCAAGCCAGAGCGGCAATTGCGACCGCAACACGCCGCCCTTTCCCGTAATCACCAGAACCAGTGCCTGGCCCTGTGCTTGCGACCTCACCAGAAACCGTAGCAGCGTCCGATAGGCGCCGTCCTGAGTCATCCCGTGGAGATCGATCCGGGCTTCGGGTTCGAGCCGCCCGCGCCGCAGATGCGCTTGGGCGTGCCCGCCGATGACGGGCGCCGCCATCTCGTTGAACGCAGGGTCCGCCGGATAGTGCGGAAGCGTGGCGGTCACGCGGATGCGCTTGGGCGGCTCCCTGACCGGGCGCTCGCGCTTGCGGATGGGCTTGGCATCCTTCAACGCCGAGTGGAACAGCGCCTCCTCATCGGCGGAAACGTTCAGCTTCCGCGGGTTCATCGGGGCGCTTGGAACGCGGCCCTTGCCCCAAGGCGGTCGGCCAGCTCGTGCGGCAGCAGCACCGTCATGCGCCCCGGTTGTTTCATGCGGCCGGCCATCAGGCCCGCCTCCGCGCCATAGCCCCAATAGACGTCGCCCCGGACCACACCCCGGATCGCGCCCCCCGTGTCCTGGGTCACCAGCAGCGTGTCGAAGGGCTTGTTGCCATAGAAGGTACTGGGATCGGGCGCCGCCGATTCGAGCCAGACGGGCACGCCCAGCGCATGAACGGAACGGTCCACCGCCATGCTCGCGATTGGCGTCAGCGGCACGCCTTGAGCGCCTACCGCCCCCAATTTGGGGTCGCCGATGGGCTTTTCCGCAAAAAACACATAGGAGGCGTTGAAATCCATCACATCCCGGGCTTCCACAGGATGAGTCTGAAGCCATTGCCGGATGGATTGATAGGACAGCTCTTCGCGCGTGATCTGACCGCGCTCAAGGAGAATCGCCCCGATGGGGGTGTAAGGCTGGCCGTTCTGGGCCGCATAGGCGGCACGTACGACCGTGCCGTCGTCCATCACGACGCGGCCCGAGCCTTGGATCTCGAGGAAGAACGCATCCACCGGGTCATCGACATAGAAGAGCGGGGGGCCGGGAATGCCTTCGCGCTCGATGTCGGCGCGCGCGGGGTAGGGCACGAACCGCATCCCTGCGCCCATCATCAGATTTTCGATCATGTCGGCCATGCGGCCGATATAGGTGTCGCGATAGACACCCATGTCGCGCCGCACGAGATCGGGCGGCACGCCGTAAAGCGGGGTCTGATAGCGTCCGTGGCGGGTACGGCTGCCCCTCAGCTCCGGCTCGAAATAGCCGGTGAAAAGGCCCTCGGACGCCGGCTGCGTCAGGCGGTAGGGCACAAAGGACCTCTCGAAAAAGGCGCGCGCAATATCGGGCGAATCGGTGCGCGTGACGGACGCGAGCCGGCAGGCGTCCTCCCAATCCGTTACCTTTCCCGCATAACCGATGCCGCCCAGTGGCGCATCCGCAGCCCGGTTGAGCATCGCGGTACAGGAGCGGCGGAAGGCTTCGAGCCCCTTTTCCGGATGGCCGTCACGCCAGCCTTCGAGCGCGCCAAAGGACACTGCTTCGAGGTTGAACAGCGGACCGGCGGGGGCTGGGGCAGGAGGCGCAGGAGCTGCGGGTGGCGGTTGCGGAAGAGCACGCGGCCTCGGCGGCGGCGTGGGCTCGCTGGCGCAACCCAGAAGGACCAGTGCGCCGAGCAGGCTCGCAGCACGAAGCAATTTGCGAATCGCCAACACGGTCGAACAAAACCGCAAATACACTGATTCGTCTAGCTATTTCGTTCAGCTGTGGCTGGCGGTGCCGACCAGCATCCAGTTGGGATCGCTGGCTCTCGTGTCGCGCGCAAAGGTCCACACCTCGCTGACCTGATGCGGAGTCTTGGCATCGCCCTCGATCAGCGCGCCGCTCTCGTCATAGCCCGCGAGCATGATCTCGCTTTCGAACGTGACTGTGACTTCGGCGGTCTGATTCTTCAGTTCGGCGTCCGTGATGCGCGCCGATTTGAGCGAGAGGAACGTGAAATCCACCCGTTCCTTCTTGCTTTCGCGAGCCTTGATCTCGCGGTCGAAAGTCTCGAACACATCGTCGGAAAGAAGCGGCCTCAAGACATCGCGCTCGCCATGCGCGAATGCGGTCACGATCATCTCATAGGCCGCTTTCGCGCCGGAGAGGAAGCGATCGGCATCGAAGCCCCGGTCGGCGAGCTTGATATCGAGAAGGCCGCGCGACAACGGACCGGTAGTGGCGCTTGCAAGGCTTCCCTGCGCCGTCCGCTCGGGCAGACTTACGACATTGTCCTTTACGGGCGCGGCCACCGTGTTCGGATTTGGGTTGGGCCGGGCGCCGTCGGGGAGCTGGAGACGATCCTCGTGGCTGCGCTCATTGCCGGTGCGGCGGCCAAGCACCGAATAGAGCCGGAAGGCAATGAACCCCGTCAGCAGCGCCAGGACGATCACATCGAAAAACTGAAAATTGTGCATGATGGAGTTTTGCCTGCTCAGCTCTTCCGCGCAAAGGACCGAAGCAAATTTCGTCCCGCTCGGCCTCGCCCTGCCTTAAGGACAACCCTAATCCTTGCGCGTGCGCCGGTCTAGCGTGCCAGAACGGTCTTTCACCGGGTTCCCTCAAATATGGCTACGGGAACGGTTTTCACCAGAGGCGGGGCGTCCATGCTTGTCACGCTTGCGCGATCCGTGCTAGCGCCGCACCTCCCGCCCAATCATGCAACTCCGGAACCGACGACTATGGCCGATATGAACGATCCCACCGGCGGCGCTGCCGCCGACGCCACGCCGCAGATGCCGTCGATTCAGGTCGTCGCGCAGTACATCAAGGACCTGTCCTTCGAGAATCCGTCCATGGGCGTGAACATCCAGCGGCCGCAGATCGATTTCACCGTCGACCTTCAGGCGCGCCGGATGCAGGACAACGGGCCCTTCGAAGTCATCATCAAGATGCGGGTTACCGCCGAGCAGGAGGGGCGCACTCTGTTCCTGCTCGAAATCGCCTATGGCGGGATTTTCGTGCTCGACAAAGTGCCCGAGGAAGTGCTCCAGCCCTTCCTGCTGATCGAGTGCCCGCGGCTGCTCTTCCCCTATGTGCGGCGCATCGTCTCGGACATGGTCAGCGACGGCGGACTGCCGCCCCTGATGATCGAGCCGATCGATTTCGCGCAGCTTTATCGCACCAAGATGATGGAAGCACAGGCTCAGCAGGCCAATCAGCCGCTACCCATGTAGCACGGCACCCCAGTTCCAGATCACGTCGCCCTCGAGGTCGCCGAGGACAAAGCGCGCATGGGCCTCGCGCTCCTGCGGGGCAATGCGGGGCGGTAGCGGAACGGGCCGCGGCCGTGCGACCCGGATGACGCTCATCCCCGAAGCTGCGCCGTCACCCGGCGCCAGCAGCAGACGCGCCTGCCGTCCGCCGACCAGCTCGAGATAAACCTGCGCCAGCAGCTCCGCGTCGATGCGCGCGCCATGCTTCGCGCGCACGGAAAGATCGATATTGAAGCGCCGGCACAGCTCGTCCAGCGAATAGCGCGCGCCGGGAAAGCGCCGCTTGGCGAGCGCAATCGTATCTATGCCGCGCGACGCCGGCAGAAGGGGACGGTGCGCGCGGGCGAATTCGGCATTCAGGAATTTGATGTCGAATTCCGCGTTGTGAATGACCAGCGGCGAATCCGCCATGAAGGCAATGAGCTCGTCGGCGATCGATTCGAACAGAGGCGCGTTTTCGAGCTTTTCCAGCGTCAGGCCGTGTACCCGGATGGAATCTTCGGGAATATCGCGTTCGGGATGGATCAGCCGGTGGAAGAATTTCCCTGTCGGCAGATGATTGTCCAATTCGAGACAGCAGACCTCGATGATCCGGTGGTCGGCCGGATCGAGGCCGGTGGTTTCCGTGTCGAGGACGATTTCGCGCATCTAACCGTTTTGTTGCGCGGCGCGTTTTCGAAGTTCGGCCGCGACTCGCTTTACCTGTTCGAAAGCGTGCGCCACGCCTTCGCCGGTCTCAATCACGAAATCGGCTTTGCTGCGCTTGTCCACATCCGGCACCTGGCGCGCGTGGATGGCTTCGAGCTTTTCGAGCGTCATGCCGGGGCGCGCGAGCACACGGGCGCGCTGGACATCGGAAGGAGCGGACACGACCACGACGGCATCGACGCGGCCCTCGCTGCCGGTTTCGAACAGGAGTGGGATGTCGAGCACGACAATGGAGTCGCCGCGTTGGGCGGCTTCTTCCAGGAATCGGCGCTCGGATTCGCGCACCAAAGGATGGACGATGGCTTCGAGCTTCCTGAATGCCGCATCATCGCCTGCGAGCATGCGAGCGAGCGCCCCCCGATCCACCCGGCCGTCCTTCAGCGCTCCGGGGAAGGCTTCCCCGATCGGACCGGCCGCAGCACCTCCCTTTTCATAGAGCGCATGCACCGCCGCATCGGCATCGTGCACAGGAATGCCAAGCCGCGCGAAGAGCTTGCCGGTTTCGCTCTTGCCCATGCCGATGGAGCCGGTGAGCCCGGCGACGAATGGCCGTTTGGCCTCAGCCATTGCCGAGCGCCTTGGTCAGAATTTCCCGCAAGCCAGGCGTGACTTTCGGCGTCACGCCGAACCACAGAGCAAAAGCCGGTGCTGCCTGGTGCATCAGCATCCCAAGCCCGTCCATGGTCGCATGTCCGCGCTCGCGCGCCGTTTTGAGCAACCTCGTCTCCAGCGGGTTGTAGACGATGTCGGCAACGGCGGCAGTTTGCGGGAGATCATCGAGCGGCAGATCGAGCGGGTCCTTGCCCCGCATTCCGAGACTCGTGGTGTTGACGAGCAACTCCGCCCCTTCGAAGGCGTTTCCCCAATCGCCCCAATCCCGAACGCCGATGCGGGCCGCAGAGACCAGCGATGCAGCCAGCGCCTCGGCCCGTTTGCGGGTACGGTTGGCAAGCCGGATTTCCGGTGCGCCGGCGCGCGCCAGCGCCAGCACAACCGCGCGCGCAGCACCGCCCGCACCCAGCACCGTGACGGGTCCACGGCTCGCCGCATCCGCACCCAAGCTCTCCGCAAGAGCAGCAGCGAACCCGCGCACATCGGTGTTGTGGCCGTGGACGGCGTCTCCATCGAGCACCAGCGTGTTCACGGCGCCTGTCGCGCGCGCGTCCTCGTCCAGGCTTGCCGACAGCGCAAAGGCCGCTTCCTTGTGCGGCACGGTCACATTGGCACCGGCGAACCCCATCAGCGGCATTGCTGCGACGCAGCGCCCGAAATTCTCCGGTGCTATGGGAAGCGCCACATAGGCGCCAGCAATGCCATGCTCTTTCAGCCAATGGGAATGCATCAACGGCGAGAGTGAATGATGCACCGGCCAGCCGATCACGCCCGCCAGTTTGCCCGCGCTCATGGCGGCAGCGCCCCGAATTCGCGCAACGCTTCGAGGACTGGGATCAAAGGAAGCCCCCTTATGCTGAAATGCTCGCCTTTCACCGACGAGAAAAGCAGCGCCCCGCGGCCTTCGATGCGGTAGCAGCCGACCGAGTTAAGAATATCGGGCATTTCCGCGGCGATATATTCCTCCAGGAAGGCATCGGAGAATACCCGCATGGTCAGCCGCGCGACATCGGTGCGGACCCAAAGCAGCACTCCGTTGCGTGCCAACACAGTAGCGCTGACAAGTTCGTGGTCGCGACCCCTAAGAGCCTCCAGCGTAGAGCGCGCCTCGGCCACATCCTGTGCCTTGCTGAAGATGCGCTCACCGCACACCAATATTTGATCGGCCCCGAGTACGATGGCATCGGGCTGGCGCTGGCTTACGGCAAAGGCTTTGGCTTCCGCCAGTGTGTGGGCGATCGTTGCTCCGTCCGCACCTTCCGCAAGCAGCGTTTCCTTGATCGAATCCTCGTCGAGCTCCGATGAAATACCGGTGAACGGAACACCCGCCGCTTCCAGAATGGAGCGCCTGCTCGTGCTCCCCGAGGCAAGGATGAAGGAATTCGCGCTCATGAAGCCGGCTTGCGCTCAGCAAGCAGATTGAGGATGGAAGCCGCCGTTTCCTCGATCGAGCGCCGGGTGACGTCAATGGTCGGCCATTCATAGCGCTCGAACAGCCGCCGCGCCGAAGCAATTTCGCTCCGGACTGCGTCTTCGTCGATGTAATCGGAACCCTTGGTCTCGCCCATGGTGGTCAACCGCGCCCGCCTGATCTGCAACAGCCGTTCGGGGCTCAGCCAAAGCCCGACATAAAGCGGCCGCCCCAGAGAGAACAGGCTTTCGGCCACTTCCATTCCCGGCACCAGGGGAATATTGCCGGCACGAACGCCTCGAATGGCAAGGTAGATGCAGGTTGGCGTCTTGGACGACCGGCTGACACCCACCAGGATCACATCAGCCTCCGAAAGCGCCTGCACATTCTGGCCGTCATCATGCTGAATGGCGAAATTCAGCGCCTCCACCCGTTCGAGGTAGCGCGAATCCATCTCGTGCTGACCCCCAGGACGATGGGTCTCTTTTGCTCCCAGGAAGTTACCCATGCTTTCGACCGCACGGTCGAGAATCGAGACGCAAGGCACCGTCAGCCTACCGCATTCGGCTTCAAGCATCTGACGGAGCAAGGGGTTGACCAGCGTAAAGAAAACGATGCCCGGATTGGCGGCAATATGCTCCATGGCACGGTGAAGCTGGCGCTCGCTGCGCACGAGCGAATAAATATGCTCCCGCGCCATGACCCCTTCGAATTGTGCACAGACAGCCTTGGCAACGGTGTTAAGCGTTTCACCCGTGGCGTCCGAAATCAGGTGTAAATGATATTCACGAACCATGATTCATCCCGAATTCACCCACACCCCCACTCGCTTTTGCCGAGTCTCCCGGCATAGGCTTGGATGATTCCCGCTCTATCCCCAATCCTGGACGACAACCAAACCTTGCGAAAACCGCAGCCGGCGGCGTAATTGGGCCTCCGAGACGACAATTCTCCACAGTTTACCGCCACAACACCACCATCATCACAAGACTTAAGAATTGATTAAGAACATGACAGAAGCACAAAGCCGTTCGTCGCTGCTCAGCGTTTTGGGTCGCAAAGCTGTGCGCCCCTGCCCCATATGGTTGATGCGTCAGGCTGGGCGCTATCTGCCGGAATATCAGGCGGTGCGCAAAAAGGCAGGCTCGTTTTGGACCATGTGCATGAGTCCAGAGCTTGCCATCGAGGTGACGGTGCAGCCGATTGCGCGTTTTGATTTCGATGCGGCGATTTTGTTCTCTGACATTCTGGTGGTGCCGTTTGCACTGGGCCAGGGCGTGCGGTTTGAGGACGGCCATGGACCGATACTCGATGCTTTTGGCGGTGTAGAAGGGTTGGTCAGGGACGAGGCGATTTGGGCAGAGAAGCTGGCGCCCGTCTATGAAGCGATGCGCGGTACACGGGCCCGGTTGGCGCCAGAAAAAGCGATGATCGGCTTTGCGGGCGCGCCTTGGACGTTGGCGGCCTATATGCTGGAAGGCAAAGGCTCACCCGACCAGCGAGCGGCGAAGCTTGCTGCCTATCGTGACCCGGAGCATTTCACCCGCCTCTTGAACGTACTGACCGAATGCGTCGCTTGGCACCTTATCCGCCAGCTCGAAGCAGGTGCCGATGTTGTGCAGATTTTCGATTCCTGGGCAGGAGGATTACCGCAAGCTGCTTTTGTCGATTGGGTGATTGGCCCGAACCGGAGGGTTGTGGAGATTGTGCGCAAGGCTGTGCCGGGGGCGAAGATAATCGGTTTTCCGCGCGCGGCAACCGAAAGTGGTTACCAGGTCTTTGCGGCACAAACCGGTGTAAACGCGGTCGGGATCGATACCGCCGCTTCGATGCGCTGGGCGGCGCGCGTGCTCAGCTCCCGCGTGGCCGTCCAAGGGAATCTCGATCCGATCGCTCTGATCGCGGGTGGCGATGCATTAAAACGGGCTGTGGATGACATCCTTTCGGCAGCCGAAGGAATTCCATTGATCTTCAATCTCGGGCACGGGGTTCTGCCCGAGACGCCGCTGGACCACGTGGCGCAACTGGTGGCGCAGGTGCGAGGCGCGGCGTGAAGCTCGCCGTCGTCCTATTCAACCTCGGCGGGCCCGATTCGCTCGACGCGGTCGAGCCATTCCTGCGCAATCTGTTCGGAGATCCTGCGATCATTCAGCTTCCCGGCATCGTGCGAAAGCCCCTGGCCCGGCTGATTGCTGCGCGCCGCGCTCCGCTGGCAAAGAAAATCTATGCGCATCTTGGCGGGCGCTCGCCGATTCTGGAGGAAACCGAGGATCAGGCGCGCGCCCTGGAAGTGGCCCTTCAAGGCGAAGGCCACGAGGCGAAATGCTTCATCGCCATGCGCTGCTGGAAGCCGTTCACGCGCGAAGCCGTCACGGCGATGAAGGCTTTTGCGCCAGAGCGCATCGTGCTCCTGCCGCTTTATCCGCAATATTCCACGACCACGACGCGTTCGTCTCTCGATGAATGGGCTCGCGAAGCCAAGCGTCAGCGTTTGAGCGCCCGCACGCATGTGGTGTGCTGCTACCCCGACGATGCGGGTTTTGTAACCGCGCTTGCCGAGCTCGTCAGCGACGCGCTCGGTCAAAGAAATCCACAGAATTCCTATCGCGTGCTTTTCTCCGCGCACGGGCTCCCCAAGCGCATGGTGGAGAAGGGCGATCCCTATCAAGGCCAAGTGGAACGTACTGTCGAAGCGGTGGTCGGCAAGCTGAACCGTCCGGATCTCGATTGGACGATCTGCTACCAAAGCCGTGTCGGGCCGCTCGAATGGATCGGTCCGGCCACTGACGCCGAAGTCAGACGCGCAGGCGCTGAGGGCAAAGGCTTGATCGTAGCCCCCGTCGCGTTTGTTTCCGAACATTCCGAAACGCTGGTCGAACTTGATGTGGAATATCGCAAACTCGCTGCCGAAACCGGCGTGTCGGACTATCTTCGGGTGCCGGCCGTGCGCACGCATCCGGCCTTTATCAAGGGCTTGGCGGGGCTTGTGTTGCGGGCGCTCGCCGCGGACGCGCCCGTGACCTCGGCTCCGATGCGCATCTGCCCCGTGCCTTGCGTGTGTGGCCAGGATTCAAGGCTTTCCCATGCTTGAAGCGCTCAATCCGTTCTATCTCTGGATCAAGGCGTTCCACGTCATCGCGGTGATTTCGTGGATGGCGGGCCTGCTATATCTGCCGCGTCTGTTTTTCTATCACTGCGATGCGACACCCGGCACGCCGGATTCGGAGCGCTTCAAGACCATGGAGCGGCGCCTGCTGCGGATCATCGTCAATCCGGCCATGATCGCGGTGTGGGTGCTGGGCCTGACGCTGGCGCTCACGCCGGCCTCCGGCGGGCCGATGCAGGGCTGGCTGATGACGAAATTCACGCTCGTGCTGCTGCTTTCCGGGGTTCACGGGATGTTTGCGCGCTGGCGCAAGGATTTCGCCATCGACCGCAACCGCCATACCAAGCGCTTTTACGCCGCCTGGAACGAAGTGCCGGCCGTTCTGATGATCGGCATCGTCATCCTGGCGGTGGTCAAACCTTTTTGATCAGGCAGCGCCCTACACGAAGGGGGGATTTCCAAAGTAACGAATTGTCGATAGACTTGTGGTGTTCTTCAAAGAACGCGCCTAATTCAAATGCGCCGTGGCAAACGGCGAAAGGCGCGCGAAAACCTCCCAGACCACGCGAGCGAACCGAACGGTCCTCGCGCGAATCTCCCAGCAGGGCCCGTTTCTTTCCAGCTCCCAAAACCTCCCAGGTGTACGCCACATGACTGTTCAATCCGGCCTTCAGGCCATGAAACTCCAGGATTTGAAGACGAAAAAGCCCAACGAATTGTTGGAATTCGCCGAAAGTGTGGAGGTTGAGAACGCGTCCTCCATGCGCAAGCAGGACATGATGTTCGCGATCCTCAAGGAGCTCGCCGAGCGCAATGTGGAGATCAGCGGCGACGGTGTTCTCGAAATCCTGCAGGACGGGTTCGGTTTCCTCCGGAGTCCGGAATCGAACTATCTCGCCGGCCCCGACGACATCTATGTCTCGCCCTCCCAGATCCGCCGCTTTGGCCTGCGCACCGGCGATACGGTGGAAGGTCCGATCCGCAGTCCCAAGGATGGAGAGCGCTATTTTGCCCTGCTGAAGGTTTCGACCATCAATTTCGAAGACCCGGAAGCGGGCAAGCACAAGGTACATTTCGACAATCTGACGCCGCTCTATCCCACGCGCCGCTTCGTGCTCGAACTCGACGATCCGACGGTCAAGGACAAGACCGGGCGCATCATCGATATCGTGGCGCCTTTGGGTATGGGTCAGCGCGCGCTCATTACGGCGCAGCCGCGCACCGGCAAAACCGTGATCCTTCAGAACATCGCCAAGGCGGTCGCGATCAACCATCCCGATTGCTATCTGATCGTGCTCCTGATCGACGAACGTCCCGAGGAAGTCACCGACATGCAGCGTTCGGTCAGGGGCGAAGTGATCTCATCCACCTTCGACGAGCCGGCAACGCGTCATGTGCAAGTGGCTGAGATGGTGATCGAGAAGGCCAAGCGCCTCGTGGAACACAAGCGCGACGTGGTGATTCTGCTCGATTCCATCACGCGTCTGGGCCGGGCCTACAACACGGTCGTACCGTCTTCGGGCAAGGTGTTGACCGGCGGCGTCGACGCCAACGCGCTGCAACGGCCCAAGCGCTTCTTCGGCGCGGCGCGCAATATCGAGGAGGGCGGCTCGCTCACCATCATTGCAACCGCGCTGATCGACACCGGCAGCCGCATGGACGAAGTGATTTTCGAAGAGTTCAAGGGCACGGGCAATTCGGAAATCATTCTGGACCGTAAGGTCGCCGACAAGCGCGTCTTCCCGGCCATCGATATTCTGCGCTCCGGCACCCGCAAGGACGAGCTGCTGGTGGACAAGGGAACGCTGTCCAAGATGTATGTGCTCCGGCGGATTCTCGCGCCCATGGGCACCATCGACGCCATCGAATTCCTGCTCGACAAGCTGCGTCAGACCAAGACCAACGACGATTTCTTCGACAGCATGAACACGTGACGGCTGTTGTTCAGGCGAGTTTCAGTCCGCAATGTTTGGCGAAATGGCGGAAATCGCCATCTCGTGCGATCAGCGCGACATTGTGACCGATGCAGGACTGAGCAATAAGCGCATCGGGCAACCCTGGTCTTCAAGCTGGGCTCAACCCTGGTGTTCGCCGGCCCTATCCGCGATGTAATCCATTAATGCCATCAGCACGCCGGAAACCACAAAGGTGAGATGGATGGCGATCAGAAAAATGATCGTTTCCCGGTTATAGGAAGCCGGCGACAGAAAAACCTTGAGCAGTTGGATCGTTGAGATGGCGACGATGGACGCGATCAGCTTCAGCTTCATCGCGGAAAAGTCGATTGTCCCCATCCAGGCGGGCCGATCGGGGTGGTCGTGGATATCCATCTTCGAGACGAAATTTTCATAGCCGGCAAAGATCACCATCACGATCAGATTGGCCGCGAGCGAGAGATCGATCAGCGTCAGCACCCATAGGATGACGCC
>Ga0265337_1000963_pt1 | contig 15083 bp, 10 predicted proteins | sample 42122metaG_FD_192441 | JGI IMG/M metagenome (GOLD analysis project Ga0265337, IMG submission 192441) | Rhizosphere microbial communities from Carex aquatilis grown in University of Washington, Seatle, WA, United States - 4-21-22 metaG | ecosystem: Host-associated > Plants > Roots > Rhizosphere >... | reverse complement strand
CGCCTGGTGGGGCTTCGCCCATCTGATCCGCGCCGCCTCGGTCGTGCTGTTCGGCATGTACGGCACGGCGCCCGAGCTGATCACCATCGATCTCGCCAACGCGCTGCTGTTCACCGCCTACGCGGTGACCTGGACCGGCGCGCGTGTGTTCGACGGTCGCCCGGCCGAGCCGGTTTATCTGGTGACCGGCGCCGTGCTCTGGCTGCTAGTCTGCCGCTTGCCGGTGCTCGCCGATGCCGTCGACACGCGTTCGCTGATCGCCTCCGGCATCATCACCACCTACACCTGGCTAACGGCTTACGAATTCTGGCGCGGCCGCAGCGAGCCGCTGGTATCGCGCTGGCCGGCGATCTTCATGCTGTTCGCGCACGGCGCGCTGTTCCTGCTGCGCACGCCGTTGGCGGCGATGCTGCCGTGGTCGCCGGGCAACCATATGTTAGGCAGCGTGTGGCTGACCGTGCTCTCGTTCGAAGCGCTGCTGTTCACGATCTCGATTGCTTTCATCCTGCTGGCGATGGCGAAAGAGCGCACGGAATTGCGTCACCGCACCGCCGCCATGGTCGATCCGCTCACCGGCATCGCCAACCGCCGCTCGTTCATGCAAGACGCCGCGCAGCTGGCCAAGCGCCATAGCGCCAATCCACGTCCGACCGCCGTGCTGCTGATCGATCTCGATCACTTCAAGTCGATCAACGATCGCTTCGGCCACGCGCTCGGCGACCGCGCGTTGGAGATTTTCGCCGATGCCGCGCGTCAGTCGATGCGTTCGTCCGATCTGCTCGGCCGCCTCGGCGGCGAGGAATTCGCCGCGGTGCTATCCGATACCAGCCGCGACAAGGCGGTGGCGGTGGCCGAGCGGATTCGCGAGAGCTTCGCCAAAGTAGCCCAGGACGTCGACGGCCGGCCGGTCTGCGCGACCGTGAGCATTGGGCTGGTGCATTGCCAGGAGGCCGCGCTCGACGTGCCCGAGCTGTTGGCGCAGGCCGACCAGGCGCTCTATTTCGCCAAGGAACGCGGGCGCAACCGGGTCGAGGTCGCAACCCTCGATATGGTGCGCGAGCGCGCGGCGGACAGCCCGACCGCCTCGGCGACATCGGTGAGCACGATCACCGCCAAGTCCGCGGCCTGAGGCGCGCAGCACTGCGCACGCGTTCGATCACTTAATCGGCGCCGTGACGTTATGGCTGCGGTTGGGGTGCTGCCCACGTCGGCCGGTTTTGCCCATGCATTGCGTTTGGCGCGTCCCGCAGGCATAGCGATTGCGGACAAACGTAAAAGCCGCCACCCATGAAGCGCAGCAGCAGCCGCATTCTCACCAGCCATGTCGGCAGCCTGATCCGCCCGCCGGCCTTGCAGGAATTCCTGCGCGCCAAGCAGGCCGGCAAGCCGTACGACAAACAGGCTTATGAGAAATGCCTGACCGCGAGCGTCGCCGGCGTCGTGCGTGAGCAGGCGCAGGCTGGCATCGACGTGGTAAGCGACGGCGAGTTCGGCAAATCGATCAGCTGGTCGCAATATGCGCTGGAGCGCTTGAGCGGATTCGAGCGCCGGCCGATCAAGCATGACACCGCCAATCCGTTCAAGCGCGGCGCCGACCGCGAGCGCTTCGCGGAATTCTATGCCGAGCTCGATGCGCGCGAAGGCGTCGCCACCACGACCGAGGCGATTTGCGTCGGGCCGATCAAGTACACAGGGCAGGCGGAGTTGCAACGCGACATCGACAACTTCAAGGCTGCGCTCAAAGGCGTGCAAGTCGAAGAAGCCTTCCTGCCGGTGGCGGCGCCGGCGAGCGTAATCCCCGACCGCAAGAATGAATTCTATAAAAGCGAAGACGACATCATGGCAGCCATCGCGGCGGCGATGCACACTGAATACAAGATGATCATCGACGCCGGCTTCCTGGTGCAGCTCGACGACGCGCGTAACGCGGTCACCTATGACCGCATGGTGCCGCCGGCGAGCTTCGCCGATTACCGGCGCTGGCTCGCGAGCCAAGTTGACATCATCAATCACGCCATCGAGGGACTGCCGGCCGACCGCATCCGCTATCACGTGTGCTGGGGCAGTTGGCCCGGCCCGCATGTCAGCGACGTGCCGCTGAAGGATATCGTCGATCTGATCCTGCAGGTGAAGGTCGGCGCCTATGTGATCGAGGGCGCCAATCCGCGCCACGAGCACGAATGGAAAGTCTGGCAAGACGCCAAGCTGGGAGCCGGGCAGGTGCTGATCCCCGGCGTCATCAGCCATGCCACCAATGTGGTGGAGCATCCCGAACTGGTGGCCGAGCGCATCGTGCGGCTGGCCAAGATCGTCGGGCGCGAGAACGTGATCGCCGGCACCGATTGCGGATTCGCGCAGGGCCCGTTCCACCGCCGCGTGCACCCCTCGATCATGTGGGCGAAACTTGAAGCGCTCAGCCAGGGCGCCCGGCTTGCGAGCAAGGAATTGTGGCCGTAGGCTAAAGGCTGACGATCAAGCCGGAGCTTATGTCCATGAACGTCAACGCTCAGCCCGCCAAGGCCCTCGCGATCCCGTTCGATCACACGCGTCTCGACCGGTTGATGGACGAGGCCGGCATCGACCTGGTGATGGCGACCTCCAAGCACAATGTGCAGTATCTGCTCGGCGGCCACCGCGCCAATTTCTTCGACTACATGGATGCCACCGGCGTCACTCGCTATTTGCCTGTGTTCATCTATCCGAAGAGTGCACCGGAAAAGGCCGCCTATATCGGCCACCGACTGGAAAAATTCCAACGCGAGGTCAAGCCGATGTGGACGACGGAAACGCAGACCTCCACCGCCGGTTCGGTCGACGCCATGCAGAAGGCGGTCGACTATATTCGCAAGGCCGGCCTGAAGACCAAACGCATCGCCGCCGAATTCGGATTCCTACCCTACGATGCCTCGATCGTGCTGCGCGCGGCGTTCCCCGATGCCGATTGGGTCGACGCGCTGTTTGTGCTCGAACGCCAACGCGTGAAGAAATCTGCCGATGAACTGGCGAAGCTGAAGATCGCGTCGGAAGCGGTGCTCGCGTCCATGCAGGCGGTGATCGCCAGTCACGGGCCGGGCGCCACCAAGGCTGAGGTGGTCGAGGCGCTGCGCCGCGAAGAGACCAATCGCGGCCTCACCTTCGAATATTGCCTGATCACCTGCGGCACCAGCCTCAACCGTGCGCCCTCCGAGCAGAAATGGGAGAAGGGCGACATCATGTCAATCGACTCCGGCGGCAACTATCACGGCTATATCGGCGATATTTGTCGCATGGCGATCCAGGGCGAGCCGGACGCCGAGCTGCAGGACTTGCTGGCCGAGATCGAAAGCATCCAGCGCGCCGTGATGAAGCCGATCCGCGCCGGCGCGATGGGGCGCGAAATCTACGCCGCCGCCGAACCGCTGCGCGCGAAGTCGAAGCACCACAATCACCTCGAGTTCCTCGGCCACGGCATGGGGCTCGTGAGCCACGAGGCGCCCAGGCTCACCGACCGTGGCCCGGTGCCTTATCCGGCGACCGATGCCAACCTTCCGCTCGAGGCCGGCGAGGTGATCTCGGTGGAGACCACGCTGCTGCATCCGAGCCGCGGCTTCATCAAACTGGAAGACACCGTGGTCGTCACCGATACGGGCTACGAGGTGTATGGCGAGGGCGCGCGCGGGTGGAACAGGGCGGGGACGGCCGTTCGCGGTTAGCGCGTCTTGGTGTCGATCTGCTTGGCGAGCGCGGTGAGGGCGTTCGCTACATTCACCGGATATTCGAAGCCGCTTTCCAGTCGCGCCAGCGGCCCGGCCAGGCGCGCAAGTTCGCGCGCGGCGCGTTCGCGGATCTGCGTCAGCGTCGGTGTCGGCGCGATGCGTTTTCCCGCGCGCATGACCGGCACCACGAGGGTTTCGCCCGGTTGTTTGTCGCTTTCGAGTGACAGAATGTCGCCGCGCATGCGGCCGTCGGCGTCGTAAGCGCGCCACACCTGCTTGCGGCCCGGCCAGGTCGCCTTGCCTTCCGACAGTTTGCGTTTCGGCTTGCCATCATATTCCTGCAGCTTGTAGGCGCAATCGAGCGCGGGCACGTCGAGCGAGGCGGCGAGATTGACGCCGATGCCGAAGCCGTCGATCGGCGCACCGGCTTTCATCATCGACTGCAAGACGTCCTCGTTGATGCCGCCGCTGACCAATATGATGACGTCGCGCAGGCCGCCATCATCGAGAATGCGCCGCACTTTCTTGGCCATCGCAGTCAAATCGCCGCTGTCGATGCGCACGCCGCGGATGGCGATGCCGTCCGCCTTCAAACGCGGCGCCAGCTCGACCACTTTGCGCGCGCCTTGCTCGGTGTCGTAGGTGTCGATCAGCAGGATCACGCCTTGCGGCCGCGCGCGCGCGAAATTCTCGAATGCCTGCATCTCGTCGTCGTGCACCTGCACGTAGGAATGAGCCATGGTGCCGACAATCGGCACGCCATAGCGTTCGCCCGCGAGCACATTGGCGGCACCGGCAAAGCCGGCGAGGTAGCTCGCGCGCGCCGAATAGAGACCGGCCTCGGCGCCGTGCGCGGTGCGCAGGCCGAAATCGGAGAGGATTTTTCCCGGCGCCGCCAGCACCATGCGCGCGGCTTTCGACGCGATCAGCGTCTGGAAATGCAGAATGTTGATCAGCCGCGTTTCGACCAGCTGCGCCTGCGGCAGCGGCGCGGTGATGCGGATCAGCGGCTCATTGGCAAAACAGACCGTGCCCTCGGGGATCGCATGCACATCGCCGGTGAAGCGGAAACCGCTCAGATAGTCGAGCAGGTTGTTGCGGAAACGTCCGGTGCTCTTGAGCCAGTCGATTTCGGCGGCGGAAAATTGCAGCCTCTCGAGATAATCGAGCGCGTCATCGAGGCCAGCGGCGAGCAGGAAAGAGCGCCGCGCCGGCAGCCGCCGCACGAAAAACTCGAACACCGCCTCGCCGTCCTCGCCACGATCCAGATAGGCCTGGATCATGTTGAGCTCGTAGAGATCGGTGAGCAGCGGACTGGTCGAGGGCATCATGGCGCCTCGCGAAGGGCGAGCTTTTAGACGGTCGGAAGGAAAACGATGGCTCCTCGGGCTGGGATCGAACCAGCGACATTTCGATTAACAGTCGAACGCTCTACCGCTGAGCTACCGAGGAACAAACCGGTTTTTACGCATCGGGCCTATAACAAAGCCCTATTGCTTTGCAAAGCGCGAAGGCTGGAGGCCACGGCCGGAATCGAACCGGCGTGCACGGATTTGCAGTCCGCTGCGTAACCACTCCGCCACGTGGCCGTCCGAAGACACGCCCGGCATGTCAGCAGGCCGCGCGCTTCCCCAGAGTCCAAGCCTATATAGGAGCCGACGCCTATCGACAACGCTGCCGGCTCGCTTGCCTTTTGCCAAGGCTTGCCGCACAAAAGCCGCGCATTCTCCGGGTTTCGCCGAGGATAACGATGAGCGATTTCACAGCCGCGCGCCGCCACATGGTGGACGGCCAGGTCCGCACTACCGACGTCACCGATCTACGCGTGATTTCCGCCCTGCTGGAGGTTCCGCGCGAGCGGTTCATGCCGCCGGCGTCCGCCTCGCTCGCCTATCTCGATCTTGACGTGCCGGTGGGGGCATCCCGCCGTCTGCTCAGGCCGATGGTGCTCGCCAAACTGATCCAGACCGCCGAACTCGAGGCCACCGACCGCGTGCTCGATGTCGGTTGTGCCACCGGCTATACCGCCGCCGTGCTCGCTCGCATCGTGGGCCAGGTGGTGGCGCTCGAACAGGACGCCGGCCTCGCCAAGACGGCGCGTGAGGCGTTGTCGTCGCAGCCAAATGTCGACGTGGTTAACGGAGCACTCGCCGACGGCTGGCCGCAGGGCGCACCTTACGACGTAGTGGTGATCGAGGGGGCCACCGAGGCGGTGCCGCAAACGCTCTGCCAGCAGCTCAAAGACGGCGGGCGGCTGGTTTGCGTGCTGGGCTCAGGTCCCGGCTCCAAGGCCATGCTGTATCGCCGCAGCGGCGGGGAGGTGGGCGGCCGGCCGATCTTCGACGCCTCGGCGGCTCTGCTCCCGGGCTTCGCGAAAACGCCTGTTTTCACGTTCTGAGACTGTCTTAGTTTCCAAAAGTGGCTAAAATGCCTCAGGTCGCCGCCTTTTCGGTGGGCGGCGGCCTCTAGGGGGTTTCAACCTCCCGCAGGTCCGCATATGGTTCCAAGTTAGCTTTGGGGGAGTGCGAACGGTGCGTTGCACCGGTCGTACGGGGTTGGGTCGTGAAATGTCTCGTGGTGGACGTAATAGTTGGTTGGGTGGGCTTGCGGTCGGCGTGATCGCATGCGCGGCATTGCCGCTGGCTGCACCGGCGCAGGGCGAAACGCTCGAATCCGCTCTGGTCAAGGCTTATCAGAACAACCCCACGCTCAATTCGCAGCGCGCCGCCACGCGCGCCGTCGACGAAGGCGTGCCGCAAGCGCTGTCCGGCTATCGCCCGAAAGTCACGATCATCGGGACAGGCGGCGAGCAGACGTCGTCGACAACGACAAAGACGGTGACGGGCTCCTTGGCGACTTACAACACAGTCGCCGGCTACAACGGGCCGGCTTCGATCGGCGGCACCATCACGCAGACGCTCTACAACGGCTTCCAGACCGCCAACAAAACGCGCCAAGCCGAGAGCGCGGTATTGGCTTCGCGCGCGACGCTTCGCGTCGCCGAACAGACCGTGCTGCTCAACGCCGCGACCGTCTACATGAATCTCCTGCGCGACACCGCCATTCTCGATCTGCAGCGGCGCAACGTCGAAGTGCTACAAGAGCAACTGAAGCAGACCCGCGACCGCTTCAATGTCGGCGAGGTGACGCGCACCGACGTGGCGCAGGCTGAGTCCAGCGTTGCTTCTGGCCGCTCGCAGGTGCTCCTCGCCGAAGCCAATTATACCGCCTCACGCGCGAGCTATCGGCAGGTGATCGGCAATGAACCGGGCAAGCTCACAGCGGCCACACCGGTCGACCGCTTCTCGCCCCATAACCTGCAGGGCGCGGTCGCGGTCGGCAGCGCCAACAATCCGGCGATCACCACGGCGCAATACAATGTGGACGTGGCGCTGCAGCAGGTGAAAGTGGCCGAAGGCGCGCTTTATCCGACGGTGTCGGTGCAGGGCGCTTTCACCCAGAACTACCTGAGCCCGTCTAGCCTCAGTGTCATGAATAGCTACAACGCCACGGTATTGGGCACCCTGAGCGTGCCGATCTATCAGGGCGGCGCCGAATATTCCGTGATCCGCCAGGCCAAGGAGACGCTCGGGCAGAAGCGCCTCGATCTCGACACCGCACGCGACAATGTGCGCCAGACCGTGGTGCAGTCCTGGGGCCAGCTCGACGCGTCCAAAGGCAATATCGAGGCGACACGCGCACAGGTGCAAGCCGCTGAGATCGCGCTCAACGGCGTGCGCGAGGAAGCCCGCGTCGGCCAGCGCACCACTCTCGACGTACTCAATGCCCAGCAAGTCCTGGTGAATGCCCGGGTGGCGCTGGTCACCGCCCAGCACGACCGGGTGGTGGCGTCCTTCACCTTGCTGTCATCGGTCGGCCGGCTGTCGCCGCAGGTGCTCGGGCTAAGTGTTCCGACCTATAGCGCCGAAGTGCACTACCAGCAGGTGCGCGATAGCTGGGCGGGCGTGCGCACGCCGGACGGGCGCTGACCCTCAATCCCGGTCGGCATCAAGCTGCCATCCACGATCACGTCGAGGACGAGCTTTTCGGGGTCATGCGCCTGTGTCCACAGGTCATTGCGCTCAGCCGGCTTTCCACCTGCCACACTTACATCTCACTGGCGTATAAAAGGGACTCAAGCGACGATTCGCTCACGCCGACGCCGGTCGGGCGTATCGACGGGTAGGGTTGCGAAAGCTGCGGTCGGGAATACGGGAATGAGCCAAACGGCAAAGGTCCAAGAGCCCTCAATGGAGGAAATCCTGGCCTCGATCCGGCGCATTATTGCCGATGACGACGCCACCAAGGCGGCCAAGCCGCCCGATCCGGCCGCCGCGGCACCAAGCCGACCGGCACCGCCGCCGCGCGCGACCGGACTGCCGCCGGTGCCGCCACCACCGGCCGTCGCCAATAGCCAGGATGACATCGATGCCATGCTCGCCAACCTCGATCCGCCGGCCGCCGCTCCGGGATCCGACGTGCTCGATCTGACCGAGGCGATGGCTGCGCCGGCGCCCGCTGCGGACACCGGCCCGGCGGCGACCTTCCGCACCATCGACGCCGCGTCCGACGTCATATTCACCGACCGGGCGCCCGACCCGCCGCCCGAGCCGGCGGTGCGCATCATCGAGGAGCCGCGCCGGCCAGCCGCGTCAGCTGCGCCAACGACGCCAGCCGCCGCGCCAGAGCCTGCGTTCGACCGCGGGCTGATCTCGACCTCGACCATGGCGGCGGTGGACAGCGCGTTCAATTCGCTGGCGCAAACCGTGATCGGCCAGAACGCGCGCACGCTCGAGGATCTGGTGAAGGAGATGCTGCGCCCGCTGCTCAAGTCCTGGCTCGACGATAATCTTCCGGGCGTGGTCGACCGTATCGTGCGCGCGGAAATCGAGCGGGTCTCGCGCGGGCGGCCTTAACTCTTAGCGTCAATCGTCACGCCGCCGCTTAAGCTGGCTTGCAAACCACAGCGCGAGCGCCAGCAGCACGGCCGCAGCCGCCAGAAACAGCGGCACCGCGGTGAGACGGTCGAACACCACGCCGCCGGCGGCGACGCCCGCGGTCTGCCCGAGATAGAGCGCCGAGGAGAAGATCGCGACGGCGGTGCCGCGCGCTTGCGGGGTCATCTGGGTGGCGTTGGTCTGCAGCGTGTTGTGCAGCATGTAGAAGCCGAGCCCGATGGTGAGGATGGCGGCGGGCGCGATCCAGTAATGCGGCTCGAACGCCAGCGTGACATAGGCGAGCGCCAGCAGCGCGCCGCCGCCGGTGGCAAGGCCGGTCTGGCCGAAGCGGTTGACCAGCAGGCGCACCGACAGGCTGTAGATCAAGCCGCCGATCGCGAAGGCGCCGACGAACAGGCCGACCAGCGTGAAGCCGACGCCGAAGCGCAAATGCAGATCGGCGCCGACATAGGTGAAGGCGCCGAACATGGCAGCGCTTTCAATGAAAGCGATGACGATCACCGCGCGCGCCCAGGGCGAGCGCAGCACGGCGGAATAGTCGGCGATAAAGCCGCGTCCGCGATGCTGCGGCGTGGCGTTCGCATGGGTGATCGGGTTGCGCCACAACTCGTAGAACAGGCCGAGCGTGGCGGCCGCGAGCACCGCGGCGAGAATGAAGAACACGTTGCGCCAGCCGAAATAATCGCCGAGCACGCCGCCGGCGGCCTGGCCGAACAATTGCCCGAGGATCTGCCCGGACAGGAAGCGGCCGATCACCTGCTGGCGGCGCGCGTAGGGGATCACGTCGCCGACGAAGGCGAGCGCGAACGGAATGATCCAGCCGGTGGCCAGCCCGCAGGCGAGCCGCGCCGCCACCAGCACCGGCAGCGAGGGCGCCAGCCCGCAGGCCACCACCATCGCGGTTGATCCGGCAGCGGCGAAGGAAACGCAGAGATATTTGCCGAAGCGGTCGCCGATCGGGCCGATCACCAGTTGCACCGAGCCGTGCGCCAGCAGATAGGCGGTGACCACGATCGAGGTCGCGCCGACGGTCACATTCAAGTCGGCGGCGATCTGCGGCAGCAGCGAATCGGTCACCCGCACCATGGCCTGGGCGGCGAAGGAGGCGAGCGCCAGAAGCGTGATGGCGCTGGTGGCGCTGCCGCGCGGTTGGGCTTGGGATTCCGGCAAAGTTGACTCGCGGTGGTGTGGCGGGTTTTGTAGCGCGCAACGTGATCCAGACAAACGACAATGATCGATAAGAACTATCAACCCTCGGAGGTCGAGGGCCGCATTTACAAAACGTGGGAAGCGGCGGGCGCCTTCCGCGCCGGCCGGCCCGAACGCGCGGGCGCGCCTGCGTACTCTATCGTCATTCCGCCGCCCAACGTCACCGGCTCATTGCATATGGGCCATGCGCTCAACAACACGCTGCAGGACGTGCTCTGCCGTTTCGAGCGCATGCGCGGCAAGGACGTGCTGTGGCAGCCGGGCACCGACCATGCCGGCATCGCGACGCAGATGGTGGTCGAGCGGCAATTGATGGAGCGCCAGCAGCCCGGGCGGCGCGAAATGGGGCGCGAGGCGTTCCTCAAGCGCGTGTGGGAATGGAAGGCCGAAAGCGGTGGCACCATCGTCAATCAGCTCAAGCGGCTAGGAGCGTCCTGCGACTGGTCGCGCGAGCGCTTCACCATGGACGAGGGGCTCTCGCGCGCGGTGCTCAAGGTTTTCGTCGCGCTCTATCGCGACGGGCTGATCTACAAGGACAAGCGGCTGGTCAACTGGGACCCCAAGCTGCTCACCGCGATCTCCGATCTCGAAGTGGTGCAGGTCGAGACCAAGGGGCACCTCTGGCACCTGCGTTATCCGATCGAAGGCAAGACCTTCAACGCCGAGGACGCATCGACATTTATCGTCGTCGCCACCACGCGGCCGGAAACCATGCTGGGTGATACCGCGGTGGCGGTGCATCCGGAGGATGAGCGCTACAAGGCGCTGGTCGGCAAGAACGTGATCCTGCCGCTGGTCGGTCGACGCATTCCGATCATTGCCGACGACTATTCCGATCCCGAGAAGGGCAGCGGCGCGGTGAAGATCACGCCGGCGCACGACTTCAATGATTTCGAGGTCGGCAAGCGGCATAAGTTACCGCAGGTCAATGTTCTGACAATCGACGGGAAAATTACGTTTTACGAAAATATTTTCTACCAACCGGATCAAACGTCCGTCGAATTTGAAGATACAAAGAAATTGGATCATCTTGATCGTTTCGCGGCGCGAAAACAAATCGTCGCGCTTTTGGAGGAAAAGGGTTTGATTGAGAAAATTGAACCGCATACCCACGTCGTTCCTCACGGCGACCGCTCGAACGTGGTGATCGAACCTTATCTAACGGACCAGTGGTACGTGAACGCCAAGAAGCTAGCTGAGCCGGCGATAGCCGCAGTGCGCGAGGGCAAGACCCAATTTGTCCCGAAGAATTGGGAAAGCACATATTTCAATTGGATGGAAAATATTCAGCCGTGGTGTATCTCGCGGCAGTTATGGTGGGGCCACCAGATACCGGCGTGGTACGGCCCGTGGGATCAGACAGGTGAGAAAAAAATCTTTGTTGCTGCAACTAAGGAAGAAGCCTGCGCTGATGCCCTAAAGTTCTATCGAACGGCACTGATGGCAGACGGAAAGCCGTACGCACCTAATTTGAAAGAAGTATTGGAAGATCCGCAATTGCCGTCGATTGGAACTAGCGATCCGGCAGACCGAGAGGCGATTGTTGGAATTGGGATTAAGCGCGACGAAGACGTCCTCGACACATGGTTCTCCTCCGCGCTATGGCCGTTCTCGACGTTGGGCTGGCCGGACGAGACCAAAGAGCTCAAGCGCTTCTATCCAACCTCGGCGCTGGTTACTGGCTTCGACATCATCTTCTTTTGGGTAGCCCGCATGATGATGATGGGCCTGCACTTCATGCCCGGCGTGCCATTCGCAGACGTCTACATCCATCGCCTGGTGCGCGACGCCACTGGCGCCAAGATGTCGAAGTCGAAGGGCAACGTCGTCGATCCGCTCGGCGTCATCGACGAGTTCGGCGCCGATGCGTTGCGTTTCACGTTGATGCGAACCGTGGCGCCTGGTCACGACATCAGGCTCGGGCCGCAGGACGTCGAGAACAACCGCAACTTCGCGACCAAGCTGTGGAACGCGGCGCGCTTTGTCGAATTCAACGGTGCGGCACGCGTCGAAGGCTTCGATCCGAAATCCGCGAAGGAGACGCTCAACCGTTGGATCGCGCACGAAACCGCGAAAGCCGCCGCCGAGATCACGCAGGCGATCGAGGCTTACGCCTTCAATGAGGCGGCCGGGGCCGCCTACCGCTTCGTCTGGAACGTCTATTGCGACTGGTATGTCGAATTGTCGAAGCCGTTGCTCACCGGTCCCGATGGCGCGGCCAAGGACGAGACGCGCGCCATGGCCGCGTGGGCGCTCGATGAAATCCTCAAGCTCTTGCACCCGTTCATGCCGTTCATCACGGAAGAATTATGGGCGGTGACGGCGGAGCAAGGGCCGAAGCGTTCGCAACTTCTGGCGCTCAGCGATTGGCCCAAACTCGCGGGTCTCGCCGACGACAAGGCCGAAGCCGAAATCGGCTGGGTGATCGATCTGGTCACCGCCATCCGTTCAATCCGCGCCGAGATGAACATCAGCGCGGCGATCCCGCTGGTGCTGGCCGGCGCATCGAAAGAGACCAGCGCTCGCGCGACACGCTGGGCCGAGTTCATCAAGCGGCTGGCGCGTGTGTCGGAAATTTCGTCCGCCGCGACGGCCCCAAAAGGCTCGGTGCAGGTCGTCGTGCGCGGCGAGGTGGCAGCGTTGCCGCTCAAGGGCGTGATCGATCTCGCCGCCGAGCGGGCGCGGCTGGCCAAGGAAATCGCCAAGGCCGACGCCGACATCGCGCGCGTCGACGCCAAGCTCGGCAACGCCAATTTCGTCGCGCGCGCGCCGGAAGAGGTAGTCGAGGAAGAAAAAGAAAAGCGCGAGGAGGCGCTCGGGCGCAAGGAAAAGATCGCGGAGGCGCTGGAGCGGCTCAAGGGCGCGACATGATCGACCCCAACAACCGCCCGGGCGGACCGAATTTGGTTCTGACCGCCAAGAGCGCCAACAAAATTCAGTTCTTCGACGCCATGACGCTGGCGAAAACCGGCGAAATCGACATGCCGGCGTCCACCCATGAGATGATCCGCTCGCCCGATGGCGGCAAGATCTACGCCTCGGTTTATGGCGGCGGCATTTTCGGCAAAAACAAAGACCCCGACCGCCGCATCGCGGTGATCGATCTCGCCACGAAAAAACTCGAACGCACCATCGATGTGGGCGACAATATCGCGCCGCATTCGGTAATGATGGACGGGCGCGGCACGCTGTGGTCCACTGCCGAACTCGGCAACGCGGTGCTGGCGATCGATCCCGCGACCGATAAAGTCGAGCGCATCGATGTCGGCGGCTCGCCGCACTGGATTGCGTTCAGCCACCCGTTTTTCAAATTGTTCGCCTCCTTCAAGACCAAGGACGCAGTCGCGGTGATCGACACAAGGTCTCGCCATCTCATCGGCACGATCCAGATTTTGCATGGCGCCGAAGGCATCGCGGTCTCGCCCGACGGCGCGACGCTGTTCGTCTGCGCGCACCGCAAGGGCCTGCTGCATGTCATCGACGCGCACAGCCATGAGCTTCGCCGCACGCTTCCCATTGAAGGCGCGCCAGGCGAGGCCAACCAGCTCCGCCGCGTGCGGGTATCGCCGGACGGCCGCTACGTCTGCGCGTCATCGCATGTCGACAATTTCGCCGCGGTCTACGAGGCCGACACGCTCAAGCAGGTCGGCGGCTTTAACACGCCAAAGGCGCCCATGGGATTCGGCTTCGCCGCCGACGGCATGCATGCGTACCTTTGCTGCCACGATGCGGCGATCACAATGGAGTTCGAGTTGGCAAGCGGCCGCGTCACGCGGCAATTTTCGACCGCGGCGGGATGCGAGTTCATCATCGCTTATTGAGTGTTGCATTGATGAAAATATTTCTCGCGGGAGCGGGGGGCGTGATCGGACGGCGGCTAGTGCCGCTCCTGATTGCCGACGGCCATGAAGTCGTGGGTACCACGCGCTCAACCGAGAAGGTTGCCGCGTTGCGTGCGCTTGGGGCCGCGCCGGTGGTGGTCGATGTGTTCGATGCGGTGGCGCTGACGCGCGCCGTGCAGGTCGCAGCACCTCAGGTCGTCATCCATCAGCTCACCGATTTGTCGAGTGCGCCGGGTACGCCCGGTTTCGACGCCGGGCTCGAACGAAATGCGAAGCTGCGCATCGCGGGCACGCGCAATCTGGTCGCCGCAGCGAAGGCCGCCGGCGTGCGCCGGTTGATCGCGCAGAGCATTGCCTTCGTCTATGCGCCCAAGGAGGGCACGCATGTCGAATCCGATCCGCTTGATCGTGGCGCGACCGGCGCTCGCAAGAGCATGGTGGACGGCGTTGTGGCACTGGAAGACGCGACGCTAGAAATGCCGGAGGGCATCGTCCTGCGCTACGGCTTGCTCTATGGCCCGGGCACCTGGTTCGAGCGGGAAAAGCGCGGCAAACCGGCCTTGCATGTCGATGCCGCGGCTCATGTAGCGCTACTCGCCGTTAGCAAAGGCAAGCCCGGCATCTACAATATCGCCGAAGATGACGGCGCGATTTCGAGCGAGAAGGCCAAGCGCGAATTCGGCTTCGACGCAAAATTTCGGATCAAGTCTTGAACGGCTTGCTGAGAAACTTCGACTCCTTCAGCCCGTAGCGCCAGGGATGTTCGATCGCCTTGGTAATGCCGATGCGCGGTCCGACCGCGATTTCAGGCGTGGCCTCGCGCTCACGCAACTCGAACGGCGCCCGATCGAGCGGCAGGCCGTTGTGGCGGCTGGTGACGCCGAGCGCTTCGCATAATTTACCGGGCCCCGAGCACAGCGCCCGCTCATCGGCGACCCCGCGCCGTCGCTGCATTGCAGCAATTCCCGCCACCGGCTCCAGCGCCCGGATCAGCACGGCGCTGGCGCTGCCTTCCTCCTCGCACACGAAATTCAGGCACCAGTGGATGCCGTAGGAGCGGTAGACGTAAGCCACCCCAGGCGGACCAAACATGACGGCGTTACGGGGCGTCGGCCCCCGGTAGCTGTGCGCGGCCGGGTCGGTGTGATGATAGGCCTCGACCTCGACGATCCGCCCGCCGACCCCGTTAACCAGCAGGGTGGCCCCGATCAGCTCGGGCGCGACCTTGAGCACCGGCCGGTCGAAAAAGCTTTGCCGCAGCTTGGGGGGCAGGGGCATTTTGGAGGGTGCCGGGCTGTGGCTAAGCTGCAACACGTTTAGAACATTTAAGCCATCGGCACCTATCATCCCCGCGGCGCCGCGATTTGGCCATACCCTTC
>Ga0265337_1000961_pt1 | contig 15089 bp, 14 predicted proteins | sample 42122metaG_FD_192441 | JGI IMG/M metagenome (GOLD analysis project Ga0265337, IMG submission 192441) | Rhizosphere microbial communities from Carex aquatilis grown in University of Washington, Seatle, WA, United States - 4-21-22 metaG | ecosystem: Host-associated > Plants > Roots > Rhizosphere >... | reverse complement strand
AATTTCCGCCAGCAGCGCACCATGCAGTCGGACTTCATGTATCAGGCGGCGCGCGCCGGTGACGTCGACGTGGTGTCGGCCTACACCAGCGACGGCCGTATCGCGCAATTCGGTCTCGCCGTGCTCGACGATCCCAAGCACGCCATCCCGCCCTATGATGCGATCCTGCTGCTTGCGCCGAAGCGCGCCCATGACGAGGCGCTGATCGCCGCTCTCAAGCCGCTGGTTGGCGCTATTCCAGTGGAGCTGATGCGCGCGGCCAACGCGCGCACCGCCGACGGTGGCACGACGCCCGACGATGTGGCGCGCTGGCTGGATAAACAGATTTCGGCGAAGGCGCCGCGCTAGTGCTTCTCGGTCTTGCTCTCGAGTTCGACCGCGCGGGTTTGCGTCAGTTCCTTCATGCAGTAGCCGGCTTCAATGCGGGCGATGGTGCCTTCGCCGAGGTCGTAATACAGGCAATTGGAGTCGCGGTACTGGATCCACAGCCGCTGCGCCACACGCAACTGCTCGCGCTGCTTCGGCCCGGCGTCCTTGAGCGCCTGCTGGTAGGCGATCGTCATGCGCTTGTCCCACTCCGCCGTCTTCGCCTTCAGGCACTCGACGATTTCGTAAGTGCTGCCGTCGCAATTTTTCTCTGGTTCGCTCTGGTCGCCAGCGAATGCAAACGCGGCCGCCCCGATGAGGGCGGCCGCGGTGATGACGGCGATACGCAACACGCGGATCAATTCTTGGTTTTGTCCACCAGCGCGCGCTGCTTGATCCAGGGCATCATCTCGCGCAGCTTGGCGCCGACCTGCTCGGCGGGATGCTCGGCCAGCTTGGCGCGGGTGGCCTTGAACGAGGTCTGGTTGACCTTGTTCTCCAGCATCCAGTCGCGCGTGAAGCGGCCGGACTGAATATCGGCCAGAATGCGCTTCATCTCGGCGCGCGTCTCTTGCGTGATCACGCGCGGGCCGGAGACGTATTCGCCGTATTCCGCGGTGTTCGACACCGAGTAGTTCATGTTGGCGATGCCGCCTTCGTAGATCAGGTCGACGATCAGCTTCATCTCATGGATGCATTCGAAATAAGCCATCTCGGGCGCGTAGCCGGCCTCGACCAGAGTCTCGAAGCCCGCCTTCATCAGCTCCACCACACCGCCGCACAGCACGGTCTGCTCACCGAACAGGTCGGTTTCGCATTCCTCCTTGAAGGTGGTCTCAATGATGCCGGCGCGCCCGCCGCCGATAGCCGCGCCATAGGACAGGCCGAGATCGTGCGCGTTGCCGGAGACGTCCTTGTGGATTGCCAGCAGGCAGGGCACGCCGGCGCCGCGCTGATATTCCGAGCGCACGGTGTGGCCGGGACCTTTCGGCGCAATCATCAGCACGTCGAGGTCGTCGCGCGGCTCGATCAGGTTGAAATGCACGTTGAGCCCGTGCGCGAACATCAGCGCCGCGCCGTCCTTCATATTCTTGGCGAGATGGTCGCGATAGATGTCGCCCTGCAATTCGTCGGGGGTGAGCATCATCATCACGTCGGCCCATTTGGCGGCGTCGGCCACTTCCATGACCTTGAATTTCTCGGTCTCGGCCTTCTTCACGCCGCCGGAGGTCTTGCGCAGGGCGACCGCGACCTCCTTCACGCCGCTGTCGCGCAAGTTCAACGCATGGGCGTGGCCCTGGCTGCCGTAGCCGATGATGGCGACCTTCTTGCCCTTGATCAGGTTCAGGTCGGCGTCGCGATCGTAGTAAACACGCATGGTACTTAACCCCTATTTGAGCCGCTCAGACGGGCCGTTTGTTCTTTCCGCGCTGCTTCTAGATTCAATGTGCCGCCGGGACAAGCCCGGCTCAGCGAGCCGTCATCCCCTCCGGCCCGCGCGCGATGGCGGCGATGCCGGTGCGCGAGACCTCGACCAGCCCGAGCGGCAGCATCAACGCCACGAATTGCTCGATCTTGTCGCTCTTGCCGGTGATCTCGAAGATGAAGCTTTCGGTGGTGGCGTCGATCACCCGCGCGCGGAAGGCATCCGCCAGCCGCAGCGCCTCGACCCGGTGCTCGCCCTTACCCTTGATTTTGACCATCGCCAACTCGCGCTCGATCGAGCCGCCGAGCAGCGTCATGTCCACCACGCGGTGCACCGGCACCAGGCGGTCGAGCTGGTTCTTGATCTGCTCGATCACCATCGGCGTTCCCGTCGTGACGATGGTGATGAGCGAGAGATGCTTGGCGTGCTCGGTCTCCGACACCGTCAGCGACTCGATGTTGTAACCGCGGCCGGAGAACAGGCCGATGACGCGCGCCAGCACGCCCGGCTCGTTGTCGACCAGCACCGAGAGAGTATGGCTCTCCGACTTTTGCGCGGTCGGCGCCGCCGGATAGTGGCTTGTCGAGGGAGCGTTCATGATATTCGTCCTTAACGTCTAACGATTGCAAAAGCGAAGTCGCGACCCTGGCCGCGCGCGAGCGCAAGATCGATCCACAGCATGGCGTGCGCCTCAAGCAAGCGGGCGTTGCGCAAAGGCCCGGTGTCCACCACGTCGAAGCCGAGCTGGCCGATCAGATCGATCACCTTCGGCTTGTTCGCCGCGTCGTCGCCGGCCACGAACATCACCGACTTCACACCGTTGAAGATCGGGTTCGCCATATTGCCGAAGCCGGTGGTGTTGAGCGTCTTGAACACCGAGGCGCCGGCGGCCCAGCCCTGGACTTTCTCCCCGGCGGAAATGCTGTGGCCGATCTCCAGGCCGATGCCGTCCGGCCCGCGCGTCAGCGGGTTGGTGGCATCGAGAATGATTTTACCTTTCAGGCTGCCCATGGCGCGGATGGCGGCTTCCGCCGCCGGCCACGGCGTCGACAATACGATGATGTCGGCGAAAGCGGCGGCCTCCGCCGCGGTGCCGGCGCGCGCCTTGGGGCCGATCGCGCGCAGCAACGCTTGCGTCTTGTCCGCCTTCGGGTCGCGCACGCCGAAGCAGATCTCGTGGCCGGCCTTCTGCGCCCAGGCGGTGCCGAGCGCGCCGCCGACATTGCCGGCGCCGATGATGGCGAGTTTCATCAGACCATCACCTTGCCTGCTTCGGTGATCGCGTCTTCGAGCTTTTCCGCCGCGTCGCCGAGGATCATTTCATTATGCGCGCGTCCCGACGGGATCATCGGGAAGCAGTTTTCCTTGGGGTCGACCACGCAGTCGAACAACACCGGCTTGTCGACGTCGATCATCTCCTTGATCGCGTGGTCGAGATCGCCCGGCTTCTCGCAGCGGATGCCGACCGCGTGATAGGCCTCGGCCAGCTTGACAAAATCCGGCAGCGCTTCCGAATAGCTCTCCGAATAGCGTCCGCCGTGCAGCAATTCCTGCCACTGCCGCACCATGCCCATGTAGCGGTTGTTGAGGATGAAGATCTTGATCGGCAGCCGATACTGCACCGCGGTCGACAGCTCCTGCATGGTCATCAGCACCGAGGCCTCGCCGGCGATGTCGATGACCAGCGATTTCGGATGCGCGAGCTGCACGCCGACCGAGGACGGCAGGCCGTAGCCCATCGTGCCGAGGCCGCCGGAGGTCATCCAGCGGTTGGGCTCCTGGAAGCCGTAGAACTGCGCCGCCCACATCTGGTGCTGGCCGACTTCCGTGGTGATGTAGCAGTCGCGGTCCTTGGTCGCCTCATACAGCCGTTGGATGGCGTATTGCGGCTTGATCACCTCGTTCGAATTCCGGTAGGCGAGCGACTTGCGGGCGCGCCATTTGTCGATCTGTTTCCACCAGTCGCTGAGCGCCTTCTTTTCGGGATGGACCGCGCCGGTGCGCCACAGCCGCACCATGTCCTCCAGCACATGCGCGCAGTCGCCGACCACGGCTATGTCCACGTGGACGTTCTTGTTGATCGAGGAAGGATCGATGTCGACATGGATCTTCTTCGATCCGGGCGAGAAGGCGTCGATGCGGCCGGTGATGCGGTCGTCGAAGCGCGCGCCGATGCAGATCATCACGTCGCAATCGTGCATCGCCATGTTGGCTTCCAGCGTGCCGTGCATGCCGAGCATGCCCATCCATTGCGGATCGGCCGAGGGAAAAGCGCCAAGTCCCATCAGCGTCGAGGTGATCGGGAAGCCTGAGAGCTTGACCAACTCGCGCAGCAGCTCGCTCGCCGCCTTGCCAGAATTGATCACGCCGCCGCCGGTATAGAACAGCGGCCGCTTGGCATGCGCCATCAATTCGACCGCCTGCTTGATCTTCTCCATGTCGCCCTTGAGCTTGGGCTTGTAGCCGGTATGCGGGAAATCCTTCGGCTTGGAATAGACCCCCTTGGCGAACTGGATGTCCTTCGGGATGTCGACCACCACCGGCCCCGGCCGCCCACTGGCGGCAATGTGGAATGCCTCGTGCAGCACGCGCGGCAGATCCTCGATGCGCTTGACCAGGTAATTGTACTTGGTGCACGGCCGGGTGATGCCGACGGTGTCGCATTCCTGGAACGCGTCGTTGCCGATCAGGTGCGTAGGAACCTGTCCGGTGATGCAGACGATCGGGATCGAGTCGCACAGCGCGTCGGTCAAGCCGGTCACCGCATTGGTGGCGCCCGGCCCCGAGGTGACCAGCACGCAGCCGACCTTGCCGGTCGAGCGCGCATAGCCTTCCGCGGCGTGCACCGCGCCCTGCTCGTGCCGCACCAGGATGTGCTGCACCTTTTTCTGCGCGAACAGAGCGTCGTAGATCGGCAGCACCGCGCCGCCCGGATAGCCGAACAGATGCTTCACGCCCTGGTCGGCGAGCGCCTCCATCACCATTTCGGCGCCGGTCATTTCGCGTGTCATGGTCGTCTTCCTTGCCTGTGCTCGTTTTTCATTTGGCGCATGATCTTTTCCGAAAACCGGTTCCCACTTTTCGGGATCATGCGCCGGCGCAATAAAAAAGGCCCGTGAAGGGCCATGTCCGGACGCTTCCCTGGGGGCCCTTGGTCAGGGCTAGGGGTGCGTCCGAACCTTTACCACTACGGTAATAATATTGCGCATTGCCTTGTCTGCCCGAACTTTCGTTGCGCGGCTTTATAGTGGGGGCCCCGGCCCCGGTCAAGCGCATTTGTGCGCCAAAATTGCAGATCAGACCCCCGCAAGCTGGGTTTCCAGCGCCTTTTGCGCCTGTTCCGGGCTCGCCCACGGCCAATCCTTCATCTGATTGCGGAACCAGGTGAGCTGGCGCTTGGCGTAGCGGCGGGTGTCCATGATTGCGCCCGCTGCCGCCTCGTCCAGGGAGATCTCGCCGTTGAGATGGCGGATCAGCCAGGGCACGCCATGCGCCTTCATGGCCGGCAGCAAGGGATCGAGCTTGCGCCGCTCAAGCGTCCTCACCTCGTCGAGCGCGCCGGCTTTCAGCATGGCGGCGAAACGCGTTTCGATGCGCGCCACCAATTGCTTGCGCGCGCAGGTGAGGAAGATTTTCGCGGCCCGCGCGGAATCGACCAGCGCCGGCATGCCTTCGCGGTGCCAGTCGGTGAGCGAGCGCCCGGTCGCCAGCACCACTTCCAGCGCGCGCGAAATACGCGAGCGGTCATTCACCATCAGGCGCTGCGCGGTGACTGGATCGAGGCTGGCAAGCTCGCCATGCAGCGCCGCCGCGCCTTCGCTTGCCATGCGTGCGCGCACTTGGCCGCGAATTTCCGCCGGGATCGGCGGCACCGCCGCGAGCCCCGTGGTCAGCGCCTTGAAATAAAGCCCGGTGCCGCCGACCAGGATCGGCACGCGCCCCTGCACGGCAATCTCGTTGAGCGCCTCGCCGACATCGCGGCACCAGCGCCCGACCGAATAATTTTCGCCGGCGTCCACATGACCATAGAGCCGGTGCGGCACCCGCGCCTCTTCCGCCGGCGTCGGCCGCGCGGTGATGACGCGCAGATCGCGATAGACCTGCATGGAATCGGCATTGACGATGGTGCCGCCGATTTTCTCGGCCAATGCCAGCGCCAGCGCCGACTTGCCGCTGGCGGTCGGGCCGGCGATCAGGATGGCGGTGGGTTTGTGCATGGCGGTTGAGGCGTGCGGCCTGGCTTGGCCGCCGCTAGTTCAACCGCCGCGATGACGGCTGCAAAACCGGTTCCTCGACCAGCGCGGCGATCGGGCCGGCCTGATGATGCGTCATCCGCCACGCGCCGTTGACGCGCTTGAACAAATTGGTCGCGGCCAGCGCCGCTCCGCTGACGAATTCCACGCAAAATACGCGGGCTTCCTCGCCCGTCGCCATCACGGTTTCGTTGCGCGGCTCGATCCGCTCTTGGTCCGGATTGCGCAGAATTTCGCGATAGGATTCCAGGATCGCCTGCCGGCCAAGCAGGACCGGCCATCCGGGGTGAATGCAGGATACGTTGTCCTCCGCCCAGATGCGGCTCATCGCCGCGAAATCGGCACTCGTGAAAGCGCGGTAATAGGCCGCATTGGCGGCCAGAATGGCGGCTTCGTCGCTCATGCCCTGTGAGGTGCAGGAATTACCGGCCGAAATCAATCGGGAAATCGGTTCCAACTTGCCGCTCGCGGCCGGGCCTGCAATAAGCACCGCCGTCACCCAGGGCACCGGAGAAACGTTTTGCCGCTCATTAAACCGTTTCGCGCACTTCGCCCCGCGTCCGGCCGCGCGGCGCAAGTGCTGGCGCCGCCCTATGACGTGCTCTCCAGCGCCGAGGCGCGCGCCCGCGCCCAGGGCAAGCCGTGGAGCTTTTTGCATATCTCGAAGCCGGAGATCGACCTCGATCCCTCGACTGACCCCTACGACCGCGCGGTCTATGCCAAGGCGGCCGAGAATCTCGCGAAGATGATTGCCGACGGCGTCCTGACGCGCGACGCCAAGGCCAGCTATTACGTCTACCGGCTCACCTGGCGCGGCCATACGCAGACGGGCTTAGCCTGCGTCGCCTCGCTCGCCGACTACGCCACCAACCGCATCCGTAAGCACGAGCTGACCACGCCGTTGAAGGAAGACGACCGCGTGCGCCAGATCGAAGCGGTCAACGCGCAGACCGGCCCGGTGATGATCGGTTACCCGAACGCGCCGGAAATCGACGCTCTGCTGGCGCAAGCCGCCGCCGGCAAGCCGGAAGTCGACGTCACCGCTGACGACGGCGTGCGCCATCAGCTCTGGGTGATCGCCGACGACGCCACGATCGGCAAGCTCAGCCGCGCTTTCGATGCCTTGCCGGCGATTTACATCGCCGACGGCCATCACCGCTCGGCGGCGGCTGCGCGTGTTGCTGCCGCGCGCAAGGGTGAGGGTTCGCACAGCTATTTCCTGTCGGTCATCTTCCCCGAACGCGAGATGACTATCCTCGACTACAATCGCGTGGTGAAGGATTTGAACGGCCGCAACGCCGAGCAATTTCTCGCCGCGCTGGCCAAGAGCTTCACGGTTGCCCCGTCCGCCGAGCCGGTGCGCCCGGCCTCCTCGCATGACTATGGCATGTATCTCGCCGGCCGCTGGTACCGGCTCACGATCCGCCCCGCGCTGGTGCCGAGCGATCCGATCGGCCGGCTGCCTATCATGGTGCTCACCCGCAACGTGATCGAGCCGCTGCTCGGCATCAAGGATCCGCGCACCGACAAGCGCATCGATTTCATCGGCGGCGCGCGCGGCTTGGACGGACTTGAGAAGCGGGTAAAGTCCGGCGAGATGGCGGTGGCCTTCGCGCTTTATCCGACGCAGATGGCCGACCTAATGGCGGTGGCCGATGCAGGCCTCATCATGCCGCCGAAGTCGACCTGGTTCGAGCCCAAGCTCGCCGACGGCATGGTCAATCACGTGCTGGACTAAGGCACTTGTTCATTAACCGACTTTGGCCGGCAACTCGGCCACTTAATTCCAATAACCGACAGCGCGCTGTGACGCGAAATAATTGAAGGCGCGCGCGAGCGGCTTACCGCTTCCGCTTTAACGTTACCTGGTCAGGTTACCAATGCTGACGATTGGCGCGGCGGCGCCATTCGGCCATTCGGATTTACTGTGTTCGCAACGTTCGATTTTGCCGCGCGGTTTGGTTTGCTAGGACGGGACCATAATTATGGGTGAAGCCAATGAGATTTTTCCGTTCGCGACTGCTGCCATCGCTCCGTAATTTCTGCATCGAAAGGCGCGGTAACGTCGCCATGACCTTCGCGCTGTGCGCCTTACCGATGATCGGGTTCGTTGGCGCCGCGATCGACTACAGCCAGGCCAATTCGGTCAAAACGGATTTGCAGGCGGCGCTCGATTCCACCGCGCTGATGCTCGCGAACGAAGCAGCCAACGACAGCGCTGGGCAGCTGCAGGCCGATGCCTTGAAATATTTTAACGCGTTGTTCAATCGACCGGAGGCGAAGAATATCCAGATCAGTGCCACCTATTCAGCCAACGGCGGTTCCAGCATATCGGTCAACGGCTCCGTATCGCTCCCGACTAATTTTGTGCAGCTCATTGGCTACAACAATTTTACTATTTCAGGCTCATCGACGACCAGGTGGAGCTCATCAAGGCTGCGTGTGGCGCTCGTGCTCGACAACACCGGGTCGATGGCCACCCACGGCAAAATAAGCGCCCTCAAGACGGCAACCGAGACATTGCTCTCGCGGCTGCAATCCGCGGCGACGACCAATGACGATGTTTATGTGTCGATTGTTCCCTTCGTCAAAGACATTAACGTCGATCCGGTCAATCACGCCGCGGCCTGGATCGATTGGACCGATTGGAACGCGAATAACGGCACGTGCAGCAAAGGCACGGCGACGACGCAAGCTACCTGCAAAGGGACCTGGAAACCGGCAAACCACAACACTTGGAACGGCTGCGTCGTCGACCGCGGCGGCGCGAATGCCCCTGACCCGGCAAATTATGACACCAACGTTGTCACCCCGACACCGAATATCAAAGCGACGCTGTTTTCTGCCGAACAGTATTCCTCATGCCCACAAGCCCTGAAAGGCTTGAGTTACGACTGGTCGGCGATGAATAGGCTTGTGAACAACATGTCAGCGGTCGGCAATACCAATCAAGCCATTGGTCTCGCCTTGGGCTGGATGTCTCTGACCGGCGGCGGGCCGTTCGCAGCGCCGCCACCCATGGACCCGAACTACACCTATTCGCAGAACATCATTTTGCTGTCAGACGGTTTGAATACCCAGGACCGCTGGTACACGAACGCGTCGTCGATCGACGCGCGTCAGCAAATCACGTGCAACAACATCAAGGCCGCGGGCATCACGCTTTACACCATCCAGGTCAATACCGACGGCGATCCGGTCTCTACCCTGCTGCAACATTGTGCAAGCAGTTCCGACAAGTTCTTTCTTTTGACGTCGGCAGACCAAATCCTGCCAACATTCAATTCAATCGGCGCAAATCTTAGCAAGCTCTATATCGCTCGATAGGTTAGCGCCGCATCTATTCGTTAACGCTCGGCAGCAGGCACTGCTGCATTGCTCTGACGCGGTTGGCGCGACCTTCGACGTCCACGCCGCGATGATTAATTGCCGGACCGATTCACCTTAACGCGAAGCCGGGACGCTGACGCACAAGCGGAAACGATCCGCGGTGCTCGAGCGCGAAACTCCCAACGCGCGAGGTAATGTTACTCACAAGAAGCGCTGGTAGTTAATAAAACGTGAGCGTAGAGATTACACATGTCAACAACGGAGACATCCATGAAGACGCTCGTTCGTTTTGCCAAAGACGAGTCGGCCGCCACCGCCATCGAGTATTGCCTGATCGCAAGCCTGATCTCGATCGTGATCCTCGTGGCCGTCAACGGCATCGGCACCACGCTCAACACGGCCTACACGACCGTTTTGACCGCCCTGAAATAAGCGGCATGCCGCGGCGACGCGGCCGATAGATGTGCTTCGTAAGTCCGGCGAATGAAGGAATTGAATAACATGCTCGATAACCAGCCCCTAGGCCCCGCGAACAAAGCCCGGATCGTTCTGCTCAGCACTGACGCGGACTTTGCACAGTCGGTGCGTTCTGCGTTTGGCGCCGATGCCAGATTCGAATTCGCGGTCGTCGAGGATTGGCTGCGCGGTGGGCGAGTGGACCTCGCGATCGGCGGCGCCGCTATTGCGATCATCGACCTGAACAAAGCCGGACACGAGGAATTGGCGCGACTTCAGCAGCTCATGAATTCGGCCGAGCACAAGCTTCCCTTCATTGCGGTCCTGCAAGACTTCGACGAATTGCTCGCTCGAAAACTTGTGCAAATGCGCATCGCCGATCTTCTTGTGAAGCCGGTTACACCGAGCGATCTCGTCCGCGGCTGCATCAGCATCGCGCGAAGCGCGAACGGCGGCGAAAAGAAAGAGAGCAAGATCTACACGTTCTTGCCGGTGGCCGGCGGCGTCGGGGCCACCACGCTGGCAATTCAATCGGCGATGACCCTGCTCAACGGCAACTCTCGCAGAAATTCGTCGACTTGCCTCGTTGACCTCAATTTCGACCACGGCGCCAGCGCCGACTATCTGGATATTGAGCCGCGCCTGGATCTGACGGAGATCGAACCGAATCCCGAGCGCCTCGATCGGCAACTGCTCGAAGGCATGATATCTCATCATTCGAGCGGTCTTGCAGTCATTGCTGCTGCAAATCATCCGGCCAAGATGCAGACGATCGATCAGAATGTCGTCATGAGTTTATTGAACCTTGTGTGCGAAAGTTTTGACCACGTCGTGATCGATATGCCGAGAGTTTGGCGTTCGTGGACCGACAACGTCCTGCTCGGATCGAACAAGCTGTTCCTTGTCGGCGATATGTCAGTGCCGGGTGTGCGGCATGCCAAGCAGCTTGTCGCCGCGATCTCAACGCGCCTTGGGCAGGGGCCGCAGCCGAAGGTGATCGTCAACCGGTTCGAACGGCATTTCTTCGCGCCGGGATTGCGCCGCACGCATCTCATGCGCGCGCTCGGCGACTCCTTCGCAGGCACCGTTCCATCCAACCGCCGGCTCGTCAGCGAAGCAATCGACCGCGGCGTTCCGCTCGACGAAGTGCAAAAAAGCAGCAACATCGCGGTTGCTACCAGAAAGCTGCTGCTTCCGCGCGGGACCGCCAAGACCAAGCCTGCGCGGCCCTCGACGGGGCGCGGCGGTTTTGCCCTGAGTTGGGCGCGGCGATAACGGCGGCGGATCCTGCGCGATCGGCGCATCGATCCAAGCAAGAAAAGATCGGACTTAGAGAACAGCCATGTTGGGTCGCTTTCCCGTCAATCGGGCCGCTACACGAGACATCAGTCCGGCAGTAAAAAGCCATGCTGCGGCACTTCTCGATGCGCTTTCGACAACGGCCGAAACCCAGTTAAGTCCGGACGCCGCCGTTTTGGCCCGTCCGCTCCTGAGCGAGAAGCTGCTCGACGCCAAGGTGAGATTGCATGGCCGGTTGATCGAAGAGATCAATCTTTCGGCGCTGGAAAAAATGCCGGAAGATAAAATCCGCCAGCATGTCTCCGAGCTCGTCTCGAAATATATCGTGGCCGAGCGCCTGGTTCTCAATTCTCAGGAACTGGACGATTTCGTCACTGAAATCCTCAACGAGATGACGGGATTGGGGTCGATCGAGCCGCTTCTCAAGGACCCGGCGGTCGGCGACATTATGATCAACGGCCCCGACTGCGTTTATATCGAACGTGCCGGCGTCATCGAGCGAACCCAGGTGCGCTTCAAGAACGAAGCCCATCTGTTGCGCATTATCAACAAGATCGTCGCCGCGGTCGGGCGCAGGGTCGATGAATCCCAGCCGCTTTGCGATGCACGATTGAGCGACGGTTCGCGGGTAAATGTTGTGCTCCGTCCAGTTGCGATTGACGGGCCGATTGTCTCAATTCGCAAATTTCCGACCAAACCACACGATCTTGCGAAGCTGATTGAGTTCGGAGCGCTGCCGCCGGATATGGCTCAGCTGCTCGCGGCGACCGTTAAGGCGCGCATTACACTCATCGTCTCGGGCGGCACGGGAACAGGCAAAACGACGCTGCTAAATGCGCTGTCGGCCTCCATTTCCGCCAAAGAGCGCCTCGTCACCATTGAGGACGCAGCCGAGTTTCAGCTGCAACAGCCCCATGTCATTCGGTTGGAAACGCGCCCACCAAATCTCGAAGGAAATGGCGAAATCTGCCAGCGAGAGCTGGTCAGGAATGCACTCCGCATGCGGCCTGACCGAATTATCCTCGGCGAATGCCGCGGCGAGGAAGCATTCGCCATGCTGCAGGCAATGAATACAGGCCACGAAGGGTCGATGACCACCATTCACGCCAATTCGCCACGGGACGCGATCTCGCGCTTAGAACAAATGATCGGCATGGCCGGCATGCCATCCACGGTTGCGAGCATTCGTGCTCAAATTGCATCCGCCATCCGTGTTGTTGTTCAGTTACAGCGTTTTCCCGATGGGAAGCGCCGTGTGACAAGCATCGCTGAAATCACGGGTCTGGAAAACGACACGGTCCTGATGCAAGAAATTTACAAATTCGTCCGCACTGGTAGCGGACCAAACGGGTCGGTCGAGGGCCATTTCCAGGCGACGGGGATTCGGCCCCGCTATTTGGCCGAGCTAGCCACCACCGGCGTTAATTTCCCGAATAGTTTTTTTGACCCACACGGCCCATCTTCTCCAAAAAAATGAAGACGGTACAGAGCGACGTTCGCTGAGGGTTTGCAGGAACATTCTTACGCAAACGGCCGGCGCGAACGCCGGCCGCAGCATCACGACAATCTAAAACCTATTGCAAACTCAGCGCCACGAAGCTCGGGTCGCCGTCCGGCGTCACCACCAGCAGCACCACCGCCTTCTTGCCGTCCTTCTTGAGCTTCTCGATGCGCTGCTGCAATTCGTCGGCGCTGCCGACCGGCTGCTGCTGCACCTCGGCGATCACCATGCCGGGCGACAGGCGTTTTTCCGCCGCCGCCGAATTGGCATCGACGCCGGTGATCAGCACGCCTTTCACCTTGTCCTTGATGTTGTGCTTCTTGCGCAGTTCGTCGGTGAGATTGGCGAGGTCAAGGCCGAGCGCCTTCTTCACCACCGTCTTTTCTTCCGTGCCATCTTTCTTGGGTGTCAGCGCGGCCTGTTTTTCGTCCTCGAGCCGCCCGAGCTTGACGATCTTCTTTTCTTCATTGCCCTTGCGGATGATCGTCACCTCGACGTCCTTGCCGACCGGCGTTTCCGCGACGATCTTGGGCAGGTCGCGCATCTCCTTGATGTCCTGGCCGTCGAACTTGACGATGACGTCGCCCGGTTCGATGCCGGCCGGCTTGGCCGGGCCCTTGTCGTCGATGCCGGCGATCAGCGCGCCGCGCGCCGGCTTGATGCTGAGGCTGTCGGCAATCTCATCGGTCACCTGCTGGATGCGCACGCCGAGCCAGCCGCGCCGCACTTCCTTGAACTGGCGCAACTGATCGATCACCGCCAAAGCGGTCTTCGACGGCACCGCAAAGCCGATGCCGATAGAGCCGCCCGACGGCGAGATGATCGCGGTGTTGACGCCGATCACCTCGCCATTGAGGTTGAACAGCGGTCCGCCGGAATTGCCGCGATTGATGGCGGCGTCGGTCTGGATGTAATTGTCGTAAGGCCCGGACTGGATGTCGCGGTTGCGCGCCGAGACGATGCCGGCGGTCACCGTGCCGCCCAGGCTGAACGGGTTACCGATCGCGATCACCCACTCGCCCAGCCGCAGCTTGTCGCTGTCGCCGAACTTCACCGCCTTGAGCGGCTTGACCGGCTTGACGCGCAGCAGCGCGAGATCGGTCTTGGTATCGCGGCCGACGATTTCGGCTTTCAATATGCTGCCGTCGTTGAGGATGACGCTGATCTCGTCGGCGTCGGAGATGACGTGGTTGTTGGTCACGACAAGTCCGGACGCATCGATGATGAAGCCGGAGCCGAGCGAATTGACCCGGCGCGGCGTCTGGCCGCCGCCGCCCTGCCCGTTCTGGCCGCGGCGGTTCTTGAAGAACTCATCGAAGAATTCCTCGAACGGCGAGCCGGGTGGCAGCTGCGGCATGGCGGTGGTGTTCATTTCCACGGTCTGCTTGGTCGAGATATTGACCACCGCGTCGATCACGGCCTCCGCCACGTCGGCGATGCCGTCCGGCCCGCGCGCTTGCGCGGGAGCGGTCAGCAGCGGCCAAGCGATTGCGGCAGCGGCGAAAATCGCCAACCCGAAGCGGCCGGCACGATGCGTCATTGGATTAAGGATAGCGCCCATGGGCGTCGACTCTCCTGAGAAATAGCGTTGAACCGCGACAGTGCCGCCGTATTCGCGGCGATTCAAGGGCATCGGCCATCACATCATGCGAGGCCGATTCGCCCATAAAATCAGCTTCTCACCAGCCATACTAGGATCAGGCCAATGACGGCCGAGCCGATGCCGATCGCGCGCAGGGAAGTCTCCGGCGTTTCCAGCACGCTCGCCATCGCCCGCTTGGCGGGGCCGGGAAAGGCGGCAAACACCAGGCCCTCGATCACGAAGACCAGCCCGAGCGCGGCCAGGAAGTCTTCCATGCCAAGCCGCGCCCTAATTCTTTTTATTGTGCATGATCTTTTCCGAAAACCGGTACCCACTTTTCGGGATCATGCGCTATCGAGTCGGCGCGGCTGGCGGCGGCGCCGTTTCCGCGCGCGGCTTGCCCGACGGATTGTTGAAGAAGCGGAAGAAACTGGTGTCCGGCTTGAGCAGGAACCGCGTGTCGGAATGCCTGAGGCCGGATTCGTAAGCCTGCATCGAGCGGTAGAACGAGAAGAAGTCGGTGTCCTTGTTGAATGCGTCGGCGAAGATCTGGTTGCGGGTGGCGTCGCCCTCGCCGCGGATCTGCTCGGACTTGGAGGTGGCATCCGCCACCAGCACGGTCACCTCGCGGTCGGCGCGCGCGCGGATTTCCTGCGCGCGCTGAGCGCCTTGCGCGCGGAATTCCGCCGCCTCGCGCTGGCGCTCGGTCTGCATGCGTTGATAGACCGCCTGGCTGTTCTGCTCCGGCAAGTCGGCGCGCCGGATGCGCACGTCGACCACCGAGATGCCGTAGCCGGTCGCCTCATGATCGACCAGTTCGCGGATGCGCGCCATCAAGTCGGCGCGCTGGTCGCGCACGACGTGGGTGAAGGTCAC